>Ga0213919_1000703_pt1 | contig 13812 bp, 13 predicted proteins | sample McNCre317MG_FD_161056 | JGI IMG/M metagenome (GOLD analysis project Ga0213919, IMG submission 161056) | Freshwater microbial communities from McNutts Creek, Athens, Georgia, United States - 3-17 MG | ecosystem: Environmental > Aquatic > Freshwater > Creek | place: USA: Georgia | collected... | reverse complement strand
GCGGGCTTCCCTGCCAGCAAGCACAAGGTTGCCTTCGATTACCTAGCCGGCGAGTTTATGCCGGTGACCGTTCACGCCGGAGAGGCCGACGGCCTCGACAGCATCGCCGACGCACTTGTAAACGGCCGCGCCCTTCGTCTGGGCCACGGCGTGCGCATTTCTGAGGACATCATACTTTCGCGCGAAGAGGGCGACACCGACTTCGTGACCCTTGGTCCGGTTGCCCGCTGGGTCTTCGACCGCCAGATTCCGCTGGAGCTCTGCCCAAGCAGCAACCTTCAGACCGGCGCCATCGAGGCCTGGGGTGAGGGCATCGAGGACCACCCATTCGACCTGCTCTACGACCTTGGCTTCAAGGTAACCGTCAGCACCGACAACCGTCTAATGAGCCGCACTTCTCTTACCCGCGAACTCGAGCTTCTGGTGGACGCCTTCGGTTACGGCCTGGGAGACCTCGAGCAGTTCCAGATGAACGCCGCAGCCGCTGCCTTCCAAGACTTCGAGGCCCGCGAAGAGCTCATGGAAATGATTGCAGAAGGCTTCGAGCAGGCTCACAAAAACCGCCGCTAATGTCACTTTTGCTAGAGGCCCTGGGCGAGGGCTCAATCAGGGTTGGCGCTCACGCCGATGACTGGCAGCACGCCGTGCGTCTGGCCGGCGATGCCCTGGTTGCCAGCGGCAGAACCTCCGATGACTACACCCAGGCCATGATCGACACCGTGCTTGAACTTGGCGCTTACATCGTGATTGCCCCCGGGCTGGCCATGCCACACGCTCGCCCAAGCGAGGCTGTCCTGCACACCGGCCTCAGCCTGGTAACTCTGGACCAGCCGGTGAAGTTTGGCCACCACAAGAACGACCCGGTCTCGGTGGTGTTTGGCTTGGCGGCGCTGGATCACGACCGCCACCTAGAGCTACTGAGCGAGTTTGCAGCCAAAATGCAGCAGCCTGGCTTTGTTAATTCACTGTTAACTTGCCCCGATGAAGCCACCATTCGTGGGCTGTTCGCCTAGAAAACTGGCAAAATTACACTATGAAGATTATTGCGGTCTGTGGAGCGGGCATCGGCACGTCGGTGTTGCTCAAGATGAACGCCGAAAAGGTGCTGCGCACCCTTGGGCTGACCGCAACCGTTGAGGCCGCAGATATCGAAACCGCTCGCGCCAGCCGCGATGCCCAGATCCTGCTTACCACTCCAGAAATCGTCGAGAAACTGCAAGGCCTTCCATCGGAAGTCATCGCCATAGAGCACGTTTTCGACCTCACCGAGATCAGTGAGAAGCTCTCCAAGAGCATGCTCTAGCCCTAGCTAATTAGGCGCTTTACCTCTTTGGTAAGTTCTTCCAGACCTGCCTTGGCGTGCGACTCCGAGTCGCCGATTACCTGCAGGTAACACTTCAGCTTGGGTTCGGTTCCAGACGGACGAATGATAATCCGGCGCCCATCGGCCAGGTCGAAGCGAAGTCCATCGGTTGGTGGCAGCAGTTCAGAACCCAGGCTTAAATCGGTGTATTCCACAGCCATTCCAAACATTTCGGTGGGTGGATTCTGACGCAGTTTGGCAACGGTGGCCTTTGCCAAGTCGATGTTTTCGAGGCGCACCGATACCTGTCCGGTGGCAAAGTGGCCAAACAGTTCGCCCAGATTTACCAGGTGCTGCTCAAGGGTTAGTCCCATGGCGGCAAGTCTGGCGGCCAGGTCGGCAATTACCAGGGCGGCGCTGATGCCGTCCTTATCTGGGGTGTGCTTGGGGTCCACGCAGTAGCCCAGGGCTTCTTCGTATCCAAAGATGAGGTTGGGAACCTTGCTGATCCACTTGAAGCCGGTGAGGGTCTGAGTGAAGTCCAGGCCCATGAACAGGGCCACGCCCTGCAGCGCAGAACTGGAAACAATCGAGCAGGCCAGGGTTCCGGTTTCGCCGCGCTCTGCCGCGAGCTTTCCCATTTCCGCACCCAGAATGAGACCAAGTTCGTCACCGGTGAAGATGCGATAGCCGGAAGTGTAATTGTGGTTTGGAACGGCCACTGCCAATCGGTCGGCGTCTGGGTCGTTGGCCAAAATCAGCTGGGCCTTGATGAGGCGAGCCTCTTCAAAGCTGGCATCCAGTGCGCCCGGCTCCTCCGGGTTAGGGAATGCCACGGTGGGGAAGGTGCCGTCCGGTTCGATCTGCGAACGAACCACGGCCGGCCTAGGAAGTCCCGCGTATTCGAAGAGGTGGCTGACTGCCGGCCAACCAACACCGTGCATGGCCGTGTAAATGGTGCTCAGTGGGGCGCGGTCGCGCTCGTTGGAGATGAGGCCCGCGGTGATTCGCAGGTAATCTTCCTGCAGTTCGCTGCCACCCACCTTGAACTGGTCGCTCATCGGGATGGTTGCAAATGACTTAGACGTGGCAACCGATTCGATCTGGTCGGCCATTTCGGAATCCACCGGTGGAATGATCTGCGAGCCACCGTTTGGGCCACCCAGGTAGACCTTGTAGCCGTTGTCGCGCGGTGGGTTGTGGCTGGCGGTAACCATGATGCCGGCGCTAAAACCGCCCTGCTTCACCGAGAACGCAACCAGCGGTGTGGGCACGGTGCCGTCAAAAAGCAGCACATCGATGCCGGCACCGGCAAATACGGCAGCCGAATCCCGGGCGAACACGTCGGAGTTGATGCGGCCATCGAAGCCAATGACCACCGCAGGCTTTTCTTTGCCCTCCCAGTAGGCCGGATGAGCCAAGAGCCAGTTGGCAATACCGGCGGCGGCCTGAGCCACCAGCACTCGGTTCATGCGATTTGGTCCGGCTCCAAGCTCGCCACGCAGACCAGCGGTGCCGAAGGCCAAGCGATAGTCGAAACGGGCGCGCAGGCCGGCCTCGTCCTCGGTGTCGATTAGATTTTGCACCTCGGCCCGGGTAACCGGATCGGGGTCTTGTTCTTGCCAGGCCAGCGCCTTTGCCAGCAGTTCGGAGTTCATTATTAGATCTTGGTCACAATCTCGGCTAGTAGCTGGCTAATGCGAGATTCGGCCTGCAAGCCGGCCTCGATAACTTCGTGGTGACTGAGGGGGGTCTCGCTGATGCCCGCGGCCAGGTTGGTAATGAGGCTGAGGCCAAGCACCTTGATGCCGGCCTCACGGGCGGCGATAGCCTCAAGGGCGGTGCTCATGCCAACGATGTGGCCACCCATAATCTTGGCCATCTGCACCTCGGCCGGGGTTTCATACTGCGGTCCGCGGAACTGCACGTAGATGCCCTCATCCAGGCTTGGGTCCACCGATTTCGCGATGGCGCGAAGGTCCGCCGAATAGAGGTCGGTGACATCGATGAAGGTGGCGCCTTCAAGAGGAGTGTGGGCGGTTAGGTTGATGTGGTCGCTGATTAGAACCGGAGTTCCCGGCTTCCAGGTTGGCTTGATGCCACCGGCACCGTTGGTGAGCACGATGGTTTTCACGCCCAGCTGCGATGCAAATCTGACGCCGTGGGCAACCGCGCGAACGCCCAGGCCCTGATAGAGGTGGGTGCGGGCGCCCAGAACCAGGGCGTGCTTTCCGTTGGGCAAAAGGATGGAACGAATAGACCCAACGTGACCCGCCAGGGCCGGTGCATGGAATCCCGGCATGTCGGTGGCGTCCATTCGGAACACCTCTTTGCCAATCAAATCGGCAGCTCCACCCCAGCCAGAGCCCAGGGTCAGAGCCAATTCGTGGTTAGCGATTCCGCTGCGCTGACGGTAGATATCTGCCGCTGCAATGGCTGTTTCCATTGCGTTAACATCTGGGTATTCGTTTATCGATGCCATAACCAGAGTCTAGTTGTCCGGCAGAATAGAGGAGTGGACAATCAGACTAAGCCTCATCACATCGTTATCATCGGCGGAGGCCCTGGCGGCTACGAAGCCGCGCTAAGTGGGCGTCAGCTTGGTGCAGACGTCACGCTGATCGAAAAGACCGGCATCGGTGGTCACGCTGTGCTCACCGATGTGGTGCCTTCCAAGACCCTTATTGCCACCGCTGAGGCCGCCGAGCGCGTTTCGCGCGCCAGCAACCTGGGAGTCCGCTTTACCTTCGCCGGCCAGCCGGTGAAGCCAAAGCTTGAGATCGATTTGGCTGTGGTGAACAGCCGCCTTCGCGACATCGCCGAGCAGCAGAGCGCCGACATGCTTGAGGAGCTGGTAAAGGCCGGCGTTCGCATCATCCACGGCGAAGGCAAGCTAGACGGCAACCACCACGTGATTGCCAAGCCCAACGATGGCAAGGCCGAGCGCATCGAGGCCAAGACCATCATCGTGGCCGTTGGTGCCACCCCGCGCGAGCTTGCGGATGCCCGCCCTGATGGCGAGCGCATCCTCACCTGGACCCAGCTGTACAACCTGCAAGAACTGCCGGAACACATGATTGTGGTTGGCTCTGGTGTTACCGGCGCCGAGTTTGCCAGCGCCTACAGCTACCTTGGCTCGGAGGTAACTCTGATCTCCAGCCGCGATACCGTTTTGCCTTCGGCCGACGCCGATGCCGCCCACGTGATCGACACCGTTTTCCGCCGCAACGGAATCAACATCCTGGCCAAGAGCCGCGCCGACAAGGTGGTCAACACCGGAGACGGCGTTGAGGTCACGCTTGCAACCGGCGAGGTAATCAAGGGCTCGCACTGTCTGATGGCGGTTGGCTCGATTCCTAACACCGCGGGCCTTGGCCTTGAGGAGGCTGGCATCCAGCTGACCGAGTCTGGTCACATCGTGGTCAACAAGGTTGCTCGCACCGCCCGCGCCAACGTTTATGCAGTTGGCGACTGCACCACCTTCATGCCGTTGGCATCGGTGAGCCAGATGCAGGGCCGCACCGCGGTGTTCCACACCATGGGCGATGTCACCGCACCAACCAACCTGCGCAACGTAACATCCAACATCTTTACCGCCCCTGAGGTTGCCACCATCGGTTGGACCGAGAAGGAACTGCACGAGGGCAAGGTAAACGGCTTCGTCAAGAAGATTGAGCTGGACAGCAACCCACGCGCCAAGATGCTGGGCATCGAGGATGGCTTCATCAAGCTGATCTGTTCCACCGGTGGCACCGTGATCGGTGGTGTTGTGGTTGCGCCGCGCGCATCGGATCTCATCTACTCAATTGCCATCGCGGTGGAAAACCGTCTGACCGTTGATGAAATGGCCCGCACCTTCACCGTCTACCCATCGGTGACCGGCGCCATTCAAGAGGCCGCTCAGGACCTGCACATCGCAGACCTATAGAAGCCGGGCTTAAGGTCTGAAATCCCCGCTCTTAGGCAGTAGCATCGACAATCCAGTCGAGGCCTAAGGCCAGCAACTTTTGGTCGGCCGTTAGGAATCTGACATTGTGGCGGGCAGCCTGGCAAAGCAGGATGCGGTCCATCGGGTCATGTTTCATGAGGCTGGGAAAACCGGAAAGCTCCAGAAAATCCTCAGCTTTGAGGGGCATTTCGGAAAAACCTTCTGCGATGAATGCTGCCCCTAGATTTTCGGGGAGCCTGAAGTAATTGCGCAAAGCCTTGGATTGCAATTCGAAGACGCTTATTGGTGAGAAATGAACTGGGTGCGGTGAGTCAAGTAGGTTATGTGCCGCTCGGCCGAGATCTGGCGAGCCCTTCAAGTACCAATAGAGTACGGATGTGTCTACCAGCATGGGTTACCACTCTTCTTCGAGCGAACTGAAGTGGCTAGCCAACTCCTCTGAGTTGGTTTCCATAAGAATTGCGTTTGGAATGTCTGGCAACACCTCGCTCAGTGAGCCGAATCTGCGTTTTGTTTGGGTGTGAATGGTCAGGTCTACCATCGGTACACCAGCTTTGGCGATGGTGATGCTCTCGCCCGCCAGCACATCTTCCACCAAGCGCGATAGATGTGTCTTTGCCTCATGAATGTTGACTACTCTTGCCATACACAAGAGAGTAGTTAGTTCAACTTAGTTTAGTCAACTGATTATTGGCGATCTTCAGCAAAGAAAAAGGCTCCCGGTTTCCGGGAGCCTTTTTCTAAATACATGTTTACTCGAAGCTGATGAGCACGGTTCCGGCAGGAACGGTCTCGCCCACGGCAGCGCCGATGGAGGCGACCTTGCCGGCCTTGTGCGAGGTAAGTGGCTGTTCCATCTTCATGGCCTCGAGAACCACAACTAGTTCGCCTTCGGAAACTTCCTGGCCAACCTCAACGGCAATCTTGACCACGGTGGACTGCATCGGGGCCTTGATGTCGTTGCCATTGCCGCCGGCAGCAATCGAGGCACCCTTCTTGCGCTTGGCGCTGGCAGGAGCCGAAGCACCTGCGGCACCAACACCGCTGAACAGGCTGGCAGGCAGCGAAACCTCTACGCGCTTGCCGCCAACTTCAACCACAACGCTGTTGCGCTCGGCAGGCACCGAACCCTCGTCGCCCTCGGCAACGTGGGCTGGGATGTCGTTGTTCCATTCGGTTTCGATCCAGCGGGTGTAAACGCCAAACTTGCCGTCGGCACCGATGAAGGCTGGCTCGTTGACAATCTTGCGGTGGAACGGAAGCACGGTTGGCAGACCCTCGACGACCATCTCGCCAAGAGCGCGACGGCTGCGAGCCAAGGCCTCCTCGCGGGTGGCGCCGGTGACGATTAGCTTGGCAACCATCGAGTCGAAGGAGCCCGAGATTTCGTCTCCGGTCTCAACGCCGGCATCAACGCGAACACCAGGGCCCGAAGGAGCCTTGAAGAGCTTTACTGGGCCAGGAGCCGGCATGAAGTTGCGGCCGGCGTCTTCGCCGTTGATACGGAACTCGAAGGAGTGACCCTTCACGATTGGGTCGCCGTATTCCAGCTTGCCGCCCTCGGCCAGACGGAACTGCTCGCGAACTAGGTCTAGGCCGGTTACCTCTTCGGAGACCGGGTGCTCTACCTGAAGGCGGGTGTTTACCTCGAGGAACGAGATGGTGCCGTCCTGGGCAACCAGGAACTCACAGGTTCCGGCACCCTGGTAGCCAACCTCCTTGAGGATTGCCTTGGAAGACTCGTAAAGACGCTTGATCTGGTCTTCGGTGAGGAATGGGGCCGGAGCCTCTTCAACCAGCTTCTGGTGGCGACGCTGCAGCGAGCAGTCGCGGGTGGAAACCACCACAACGTTGCCGTAGGCATCGGCCAGGCACTGAGTCTCAACGTGACGTGGCTTCTCCAGGTACTTCTCAACGAAGCACTCGCCGCGACCGAAGGCTGCGATGGCCTCGCGGGTGGCGCTCTCGAATAGCTCGGCTACCTCGTCCTTGTTGTAGGCAACCTTGATACCGCGGCCACCGCCACCATAGGCGGCCTTGATGGCAACCGGCACACCGTGCTGGGCCACGAAGTCTAGGACTTCGGCGGCATCCTGCACAGGGTTGAGGGTTCCGGCGGCAAGCGGTGCGCCAACCTTCTCTGCTACGTGACGGGCCGAAACCTTGTCGCCCAGCATCTCAATCGCCTTAGGCGATGGGCCAATCCAAATGAGGCCTGCAGCGATAACCGCGCGGGCGAAGTCGGCGTTCTCGGCCAGGAAGCCGTAGCCAGGGTGAACGGCGTCGGCGCCGCTCTGGGCGGCAACAGCCAAAATCTTTTCGATGACCAGGTAGGTCTCGGCGCTTGACTTGCCGTTTAGCGCGTAGGCCTCGTCGGCCATCTTCGAGTGCAGGGCATCGCGGTCTTGGTCGGCGTAAACAGCCACGCTTGCAATGCCAGAGTCCTTTGCTGCGCGAATGATGCGAACCGCGATTTCGCCGCGGTTGGCAACCAGGACCTTGGTGATTTTCTTTGCAGAATTCATAGGTAATAGCCTACCCAGCGGCAGCCTATATGGGCCGGCAATCCCGCCTAATCAGGGCAATTAATGGTTGCGAAATGATTACTTATTCCAGAGCGAGTGGTACTCGCCGCCCAGTTCGATGACCAGTTCACGCAGCACCGGAAGGCTGAGTCCAACCACGGTGTGGGGGTCACCCTCGATGCGGCTGACAAAGGCTCCACCCAGACCATCGATGGTGAAGGCTCCGGCCACCTTCAGCGGTTCGCCGGTTGCCACGTAGGCCTCAATCTCGGTGTCGCTGAGGTTGGCAAAGTGCACCACCGAGTGGCTGGCGCGGCCGATGGCCCGCGGGTTGGCTGGGTCTCGGTTGTCAATCAGCCAGTGACCAGAGAAGAGTTTGCCGCTGCGGCCACGCAGGTTCTTCCAGCGGGCGAGGGCCACCTCGGGGTGATGGGGCTTTCCCAGCGATTCGCCCTCAAACTCCAGCGAGGAATCGCAGCCAAGCACAAAGTTGCCGGCGGCCTCAGGGCGGTTCAAGACCGCTTCGGCCTTGGCGCGGGCCAGCAGGGTCACCATGTCATCGGTGTTCTTGATGAGACCGGCCGCCGTGGCAACCGCCGTAACCTCGTCTTCGTCCACCATCGGTGGGATTGTGACGGGTTCGATGCCGCCATTGCGCAGCAAGACCAGACGAGCGGGAGAGGTGGAAGCCAAAACGAGGTGTGCCATGTCTCTAGGGTATGGAACACTTAGTAGGTGGACAAATCAATCAACTGGACCGGTCAGCAACTTACTCTTCGAATCGAAAAGGTTGCTCATGGCGGCATCTTTGTGGCCCGCCACGAGGGCAGGGTGGTGTTTGTCTCGCATGTTTTGCCTGGCGAACTGGTGAAGGCAGTGGTCTTCGAGGACCGCGGCGGTTCGTTCTGCCGCGCCGAGCCAATGGAGATTCTGGAGCCTTCGGAGGACCGCGTTCCTCACTTCTGGAAGGAAGCCGAGGAGGGCAAGGCCGGTGGCGCCGAGTTCGGTCACATAAAGTTGGCTCGCCAGCGCGAGCTGAAGGCCGACGTCATCGAAGAATCTTTGGAGCGCATGTCCGGCATCAAGCTGCGCCCAGTGGTTGAGGCCGTTGAGGGCGACGACGAGGCCAATGGCCTGGGTTACCGCACCCGCGTTCAGCTTCACGTAGACCAGTCGGGCGAGCCAGGCCCATACCGCGAGCGCAGCCACGAGGTTGTTCCGGTTCGCAAGTTGCCGCTGGCCGTAGAAGAAATCAACGACATGGGTCTGCATCTGCGCAACTGGCAGGACGTCTCCAAGCTCGAAATTGCCGCCTCCAGCTCTGGTCAGCTGCAGTACATGGTGGACAAGAAGCTCAAGGGCGATGCTCGCCTAATCGAGCGCGTTGCCAACCGCACCTTCCGTATTTCGGGTGGTGGCTTCTGGCAGGTTCACAAGGGTGGCGCCAAGGTGCTCACCGATTGCGTGAACGAGATGGTTGCTGAGGTTGGAATCGACCTGAACGCGCCAAACCTAGACCTCTACGGCGGTGTTGGCCTGTTTGCCGGCGCACTGGCTGCCCGCTTCGCCAACCGCCTAAAGATCACCACGGTGGAGTCTGTAAAGGGCGCCACCGAAGACGCCAAGCTAAACCTGGCAGACCTACCTGCAGTGCGTGCGGTTTTGGCTCCGGTAGAGCGATTCGTTGCCGAGCAGGTATCCGAGGCAAAGGCTGGCCGCGTTGACTACACCGAGGCCACCGTGGTTATCGATCCACCGCGCGCCGGTGCCGGTGCCAAGGTGATCAAGGCGCTAACCACCATGGCCCCAAAGCACATCGTTTACGTTGCCTGCGACCCAGTTGCCCTGGCTCGAGACCTCAAGCAGTTGCTTGCCGAGGGCTACGAACTTAAGAAGCTTCGCGCTTTTGACCTTTTCCCACATACCCACCACGTGGAAGCAGTAGCCTCTTTGGTACGAACCAAATAGGTTCGTAGAAGGCAACAAAATTGAGCAACGCATCGGGTTCAATCTGGCTGGCACCGCGTCCAACCACTTTTGCTGCCCGGCGCGTAGATCAGCTTTTGGGCCGAGGTTATTCGCTGCTCATGCTGCTCTCGGCAGCCGAGATGACAATCAATGCCATGGAGCAATCCGCCTATCTAAAAGCGGCATTCTTCTGGCCCAGCCTGGTTGCGGTCCTCGGTAGCATCGCGGGCATGGCCATCAGCCACTGGTTCTTCACCGGTAGCCACATCTGGTACGTGCTGCATCTGCTTACCGTTGCCGCCACTCTCATTCTCTGGCCCTATCAAATAGCTAGCCTGCACGCGCTGCCGCAGGACTACACGCCTTGGGTTTGGTGGACGCTGGGTACCGCGGTTCTATCCGGCGGCATGGGCCTCACCCGTTCGCTCGGCAGCGTTTCCATCGTGGCCGTACCCATTTACTTTGGAATCCTGCGACTGAGTGCCTTCGGTGGCCATGCTCCCATGATGCGCATGGTCCAGGACGTGATTTACACCATGCTGTTCGCAGCCACCATGTCAACCGTTGTTGCTTTCCTGCGGTTTACCGCAAAAGACCGCGACCAGGCTGGGGAAGAGGCCCAGCTATTGGCCGCCAAGGATGCTGCTACCGATGCCGTGGAGCGCGAGCGACTTCGTCTAGGTTCAATCGTGCACAACCAGGTGCTTTCCGCACTTGCCCTTGCCGTAGACGCGCACTCGCCCCAGCAGCGAGAAGCCGCAGTGGATGCAGCCAAGGCCGCCATTCACCGACTCACCGAGTATCCAAGTGAGCTAGACAACATGGACGGCAGTGTTTCGGTGCCGGCGCTATTCACCGCCCTTCGCGATCTGATTGCTCGCCAGGCTCCGGATATTGAGGTCACCAGCAAGATTCAGGGAGACCTCCAGGTACCCAACGATGTTTCGGTGGCAATTACCGAGGCCACACTTCAGGCAATCAGCAACTCGTTGATTCACGCCGGAGGGCCACAGGTAGACCGCGAGGTTAAGCTGCGCGCCACAGCTGATGAGGTCAAGGTTGTTATCGCCGATGAGGGCAAGGGATTCCGTCCGGGCCGGGTGCCAAAAAGCAGGCTTGGCATCCGAATAATGATTTATCGCCGTATGGAATCGGTTCGAGGCAGCGCCCACATCGACTCGCATCCGGGTGATGGCTGTCGCGTGATTTTGGAGTGGTCGCCAAATGCCTAGTTATCTCAAGTGGGCCCTGATCATCCTCGGGCTGTTGTTTGCCACCAACCACCTGGTTTTGGGTGTGATGTGGCTCAACACCTATACGGCCTGGCAACCAGTAGTTATTGCCTTTTTGCTCTACATCGTTTCGGTTTTGGCCAGCTTGCTGTACACCACTCAACTGGCGCTGCCGCGCTGGCAGGCCTGGGCCAACCTAGCCATTTCGGTGGCCGTTCCGCTGCTGGTCCTCAGCGTTTTCCCAATCGCCGAGGCATCGCCAAACGGTACCTACCAAACCTGGTTTGTTGCCGGCATCAGCACGCTGCTCGCCATCACAGCCATTCGTGGCAGCGCATTCATTGCATGGGCGGGAATCGCTGCATTGTTTGTTGAAATAATCGCCTGGGGAGGTCCTCGCCAGATCACAACGGTGGGGTTGGTTGGTGCAGTCATGCTGGTGGGCGCGGCCCACGCGTTGGGTGCCGGCCTTCAAAAAATTGGCCAGCAGGCCGAGCAGTACCGTGCCCAGGCCAATGCTGCCTCGCAGCGCACTGCCCGCATCACCTTTGGCCGTGCCGAACGCGACCGCCTGCTGCAGAGCACGTTGCTCACCGGCTTGCCGTTGCTGGAGCGAATCGTCAGCCAGGACGGGAAGCTCACCGATGAAGACCGCGCTGAGGCATTGCTGCTGAATGCTCGACTGCGCGATGAGATCCAAGGTCAGTCTTTGCTAAGCGATGGCGTGCGAGTTGCCGCCCGCGACGCCCGCAAGCGCAACATCGTTGTGAACCTCTTGGATGAGGGCGGCCTAATTAATGCCACTCCAGAGCAGATCGAAGATATTCAGACCACCATTGCCCAGAGCATCAGGGGTGTGGTTGCCGGCACCATCACAGTGCGTGCCCCGCGCGGTGAAGACTACATGGTGAGCATCACAGCCACCAGGCCCGAGGCTGCCGGCCCAGACCTTTGGTTGCGCCTGCCCTAAAGACCTGTGCTGTCCTAGAGGCCCGTGTTGTCTTAGAGACTCAGTGCGTAGCGCAGGGTGTCCAAGGTTAGCCCGCCCAGATTTAGTGCCTTCTTGTGCCAGGCCTTGATGTCAAAGTTTGCCCCGGCGGCAACGGCAGCCTCGTCGCGCAGCTGCTCCCAGATGCGCTGGCCAACCTTGTAGCTTGGAGCCTGGCCTGGCCAACCAAAGTAGCGGTTCACCTCAAACTTCACGAACTCTGGGCTCATGTTCACGTTCTGGCTCATGAAATTGTAGGCGTAGTCGAAATCCCAGCTGCCGGTGCCATCCAGGCGTGGCTTGCCCAGGTGCACACCGATGTCCAGCACCACACGGGCGGCTCGCATTCGCTGTCCGTCAAGCATGCCAAGGCGGTCGCCCGGGTCATCCAGGAAGCCCAGGTCTGCCATTAGGCGCTCGGCATAGAGGGCCCAGCCCTCGCCATGGCCGCTGGTCCAGGATGCCAGGCGACGCCAGGAGTTGAGCTCATCGCGGTTGTAGGTCTGCTGCGCCACCTGAAGGTGGTGGCCGGGAACGCCCTCGTGATAAACGGTGGTGGTTTCGCGCCAGGTGTCGAATTCGGTGACACCGGCAGGCACGCTCCACCACATGCGACCCGGACGGCTGAAGTCGTCGCTAGGGCCGGTGTAGTAGATGCCGCCGGTTTGGGTTGGTGCAATCATGCACTCCAGCTGGCGAAGTGGTTCTGCGATATCGAAGTGGGTCTTGCCCAGTTCCTCGATGGCGCGGTCGCTCAGTTGCTGCATCCAGGTGCGCAGGGCATCGGTGCCATGTAGCTTGCGGCTTGGGTCGGAATCCAGGTGGGCAATCGCCTCAAGAAGGGTTGCGCCCGGCTTGATCTGCTGGGCAACCGCCTCTTGCTCTGCGGTCACTCTGGCCAACTCTTGAATGCCCCACTCATAGGTTTCATCAAGGTCTAGCTTGGAACCCACAAAAGCCTCGCTCAGCAGTGCGTAACGCTCGCGCCCGATGGCGTCATCCAGGCGAGCTGCCGGCAGTAGTTCGCCGGCTAGGAAATCACCCAGCACCTTGTAACCAGCGGTGGCCACCTCGGCAGCATCCGCCAACTCGGCCAGCAGCGCCTCAGAAAGCTGCCCTGCCTCGGACTTGGCATCGCGGGCAAACTCGATGAAGAAGCCTTCGGCGGCGGTGATTTCGGCAACCTGATCGATTACCTCAAGAGCCTGGCGACGAGCCGGAGTGTCGGCGGCGGTAATGCCGGCGCGCAGGCACTCGATGTAGCCGGCGACGGCGGCTGGAACGGCACGCATGCGCTTTGCCAGGTTCTGCCAGTCGGCTTCGGTGGTGGTGGGGGAGATGTCGAAGACCTCACGAATGCCCTGGGCGGGGGAGGCAATCACATTGAGGTCGCAGCGCCAAAGGTTGGCCTCGAAGGTCTTGATCTCTAATTCGAGGGTGTTGCGCAGGGCTGCCAGGGTCACCAAATCGGTGTCGTCAGCGGGCTGGGCTGCGGCCAATTCGGCAAGCACCGATTTGGCGTGGGCGGCACTTTCGGCGTGCGACTGCGGTGTTTCGTCATCTAGCTGATCGGCGCCGTAGGGACGGCCGATGTAGGTGGCAAAACTTGGGCTCTGCTGGGCCATCCAATCTAGGTGACGGTCTGCAATTTGATCGATGGCCGAAGATTGGCGCGGCATGCGGCTCCAGGTTTTTTAGTTGAGCCCGCGACGATAGCTGGCCTGCCACTGACCGTGACCAGGCACAACCGAACCGCGCAGGGTGTTGATGTTTTGGTGCCAGCTTGACGCCGGCGAGGCGGCTCGGCTGGACTTGGCCTGCTGGGCCGCGGAGGTAGCCGCCGCAGC
>Ga0213919_1000702_pt1 | contig 13814 bp, 31 predicted proteins | sample McNCre317MG_FD_161056 | JGI IMG/M metagenome (GOLD analysis project Ga0213919, IMG submission 161056) | Freshwater microbial communities from McNutts Creek, Athens, Georgia, United States - 3-17 MG | ecosystem: Environmental > Aquatic > Freshwater > Creek | place: USA: Georgia | collected... | reverse complement strand
TCTACCATTATCAACGACGCCGACTACCACATTCTTCATGACCGCTGCTCCTTGTTTATATTTTTACCTGTCCGAAAAAGTCTCTTGCTTTTCCTTCAAAGGTCCCGATTGCTTCAGGACCTTTTCCGGAACGGAGGTGATCTCCGTAAGCTTTGTTGTAGAGCCAGAAGCAGACGAAGTTTTCTTCGATCTCTTTCCTGGCTGCGGCGACTGTGCCGTCTGGAAGGTGTTTAATTTGAATGTTCGGTTGGTTCGTCTTGGCTTGTTTGACTAAGAGCTTAAAAGTTTGCTTTAATCTCTTCGGGATATCGCCCCAAGCAAGCTGTTGCTCCACCCAACCAAAAGGATGATCAAGCTCCATTGTGACATATGGGTCTATCATGAGTCTTTCTTCGAAAAAATGAGGCAGACCAGTGGGGTTGAGATTCGCCAAGGCTTCCCAGAAATTGGGGTTGGCCTCAAGCTTCGTCCCATCTTCTGAAATGCGGTTGCCGTCTGGCAGGTCGATCCACTTCATGATCAGTCTCTATAATAGGGGTGGCCGGTGACCTCGCCGCGCCCCCAGTCCTCGCTGACCGCGATCATGGCCAGGGCGGCGACAAAGGCGGCGAGAAGGACGGAGACGCCAATAAGGCGGATGACCCAGGGCATCAGTGCCCCCCCATGGAAAGAAGGACTATGCCAGCGACGCAGGCGGCGAGCATGGCGTAGAGCATGGGGAGGGGGAGATGACCCAGCGGGCCTCCGCCTGTCCTGCGGCCTCTTACAGCGTGACCTGACATGCCGGAAGAGGCCCGCTCCTCATACCACTGGACCAACTTTGCGCATTCCTGGATGGCGTCGTCGTCCTGAACGGCGCGCTCTCTCGCCAGGGAGAGAAGTCCTCCAGAGTCGGTGATGCCCGCTCTCTTCAGGTTAGCCTCATACTCATCGGCGGCGTTGACCAGGGCGGCCCGCTCATCCAGATAAGCGGCGAGGCGCTCCCTATTATAATAAAGAGTGGTGCTCTCAGCCGCAGTGCACTGGGCGTTGGCGCGGGCGATCCGGTCGGCGCAAACGCGCTTGGCCCCGTCTCTGCTGCGTTCGTAAATATCATCTGGCGATCCAGCCACCCCGCAGGTCTGGTTGGGGTATCTCCATCTGCCCTGGCCAGTCTCCCAGGGTATGTCAAGTTCAGGTAAGTCGGTCATATCTCATCCTTAATGGCTATGTTGAATCAATGGGGTTAATTATACAGGCTCTTCCCCAATAAAGAGCACATTGTCTGCATGCATATTGTCATAAACTTGCCAGACAACATATTTATGGCTGAATACAATTGTGTCTTCTTCATTCTTTTCGTTTTGAACGCTTAAATAGGCGCAAACATATTCGCCGTCGGTAGTGATAGCTTTGAATATTTTTGCTGGGATTTTGGCCTGCCTCGCCTCTCTCATCACCGCCTTTATCGCAATTATGCGAGAAACTGACAGCTCTCTATAATCAGTCATATCTCATCCTTTTAGTATTTGCTTACTCTTCCCAGTCGGCTTCCTGGCGCTGGCCGCCCCGGCCGCGTCCCCGGTTAACGGGGCAGGGCTTCTGGCTCGACGTGTAGACGCCGTCTTCTCCGCCGCCTCGGCCGCCCTTGCCGCCATGACCTTGGCCGAAGGTGACATAAAGGGCTCCGACCAGGGCCGCCGCAGTGATCGCCCAGACATAGGGCGGGATGTCTCCGCCCTCGCCTCTGCTGACCTGGGGCGGCCTGCCTCCATCTTTGCAGTTCATCGTCTCATCCTTATTGACATTGCATTTACGGTTTTTAGCCACCCCTGACTCATCCTTATCCAGAACTTTCTGTCTTTGTCAGCACACTGATTAATCTTGTCAGAGATTTCTTTGCTAACCAGTTGCGTTCTGGTCTTCCAGGGAAGAGTCATGGGGTCTATGTTCGTCCTCCCTGGCCTCCATACAGGAAGTCTTAGTCTGGCGCTTCTCCTCACAACACATAACTCCGATCCAGATGCTTCAGCGCTCCTTTTCGATAGTTTTGGTCCGGGTCGCCCCACGGCTGCCAGTTTCTTGGAGAGCCGTCTCTATAATGAGCCGTGAGTTTGGCGTTCTCTATCGGAACGCAACAAAACGTCCCAGCGTCTTCATTGAGCTGGATCGCCACGCCAAAACAGCTCAGCGGCGTGGCGCTGAACGGGCTTCCATAGAAGTATCTTATTGAGGAGTACATTGATAAGTAATGCATCTCAATGGCGGGGCCTATGCGGCTGATGACCGCCACGAGTTGCGCGCAGGGCTGCTCCGTATGGTTGGCTATCACAGGCATGCCCGTGACGAGGGGGCCATAGGGAAGCGTCTTGAATTCAACCGCCATTCATTTCCTCTTCTCAAACAGCGCCTGACCTATCTTAAGCTCGACCGGCCCGAGGCTTGAGCGGTTATTTGGCCGCAATTTCAGGATCAGAACTCTCAGTCCGATGATCAGGGCCAATCCGAATAACATTCCTGTCAGCATTCATTTTCTCCTTCTTCAACAACGCGATAGCAGCCTCAGCGCGGTTCATCCGCTTATGAAGCAGCCAACAATTAAGGATCGCCAAGGCGCACACAGCCGTGAGCAATCCCATGAAAAATATTGGATTTAGCATATGCCTCTTTCCTTTCTGTCACCAAACTGGTAACACATTAAAGCTGTGGGTACAAGTTTAATTAATCAAACCTTATAGAGGATAGGCTTTATGGATAGGTTCATTACGATTCGCTCAGGCCACATTGAATGCGTAGCGGACATGACCGAGGTCGTTTTGATCTCTTCGGTCCTGGCTGGTCAGGGGAGCGGAGTTCGGGAAGTCTTTCTCCTCCGCAATGGCTCTGAGATTGAATTTGAGGAGGGTTACCTGCTTCTGGACGAGCGCGGGAAGGAAGTGTCTCTCCAGGAAGTCATAGCCCTGTGGCGCGACGCCCGCCGCGGTTCTCTGACGTCGGCGTCCATCGCTGACGTCGCGGGGATGCTAAGCGAGTCATTGGAGGATAACAGTGAGGGGTAATATGGTAGAAGCCTTTAACCAAGAAGACAAAGGCATTGACGTCCTCGATTGGCTGGAGAAGTCAATCATTGAAACGTTGTATTCTCTGGTGGATAAGAACGAGATAGATTCAGAGGACGGAGACTCTTTCGTTCGGACCATGAATATGATCTATAGGTTTCTTAACGTAAACCAAAAAGAACTGTCTTTTGCAATGAGCGTGACCGAGTCCACTACGTGCCGGTGGCTGTCAGGCAAGGTCCTCCCCTATAAGCACGAGCGTAAGGAGATTCTGCTCTCGGCGATCCTGCTGGCCAAGAGGAAACTCAACGCCAAAGGTTGACCGCCCCGCCTGTTACGGTTAGAGCCAGTCAAACAACTCTAACCGTAAATCATTCATGACACAGAATAAATCATCCTCACGCAGAACAAAGTCCCTCTCCGTTCCGGCCGCCGCCTCCGAGTTTGACCCGGCAAAATCCGCAGATCCGGGGTCTAAACCCCGTAAAATCGGAGACCAAGAGACGAGTATCGTATCCAAGGATACGAATATCAGCTCTCTAGAGACGAGTATCGTATCCTCGCCCTCAGACAAAAAGTCTAAACCCCGTAAAATCGGAGACAAAGCGCTGAAACTCAGCGCTAAAGAGCCGATACTCGTATCCGTCTCATCGGATGACTTCCGCCGCATGCTGAGGCGCGTCGGCATGACTCAGCGCGATTTCTCCCGGTTCGCGAGGACGCCCTACTCCACGGTCCGGGACTGGGCGACCGGCCACACCCGGATTCCCGGAGCGGCGCTGACCGTCCTCGCCCTCCTCGCCTGGGATCAGGCCCTGGCGTCGCGGTGCAAGCTCTGCGGCTGGGCTCCTCCGTCATGATCGACCTCCTCATTGCGCCCAAACCCCTGAAGCTGGCCCAGAACAAGATTTGCTATCAGGTCTGGATGGGGGAGGCTCTCCTTCTCCCCTCCTCCACCGATCCCGAGTTCGAGGCCTGCCGAGTCCTTAAAGAATTGGGATATAAAGGAAAAATCAGAACATGGCGTCTGGGGTCTCCCTATCCCGCCCTGCTCATCCCCATCGAATGGGGGGCGGAGAGGGCGACAGTCAACCGCTCTCGGGTCGGCCCCGTCATCGAAAAATACCGACCCTTCGATTCTTCCAGGATGCGCTAATTCCCATGGCCTTTCTCGCTACAGCGAGGTTTGGGGGGTCTGGGCTATGACCGTAGCTCAGGGGGTTCTCTTCGTGGCTGTGGCGAGAAACGGCGTGAGAATTTCGTTTCCGAAAATTTTCTCAGAATTTTTTTGTCTTCCATGGCCGAAAGGGCGGGGGGCTTCCGCATAGGGCGGCAGGGGAGTCCGTTGCGCGGAGGATGTGGCGGCTCAGGATTTTATTTTATTTTATTTCAAGAGGTTATTCGAAATTTTAAGGCCTTAAATTTTTTGGGGGTCCAGGGTTTTTTGGTGGCGGGGTGTGTGGTTTTCTTGGGGCGGGGTAAGTTTTTTTAGGGGGCGGGGCAGGGTGTGAGCGAGGGGGAGAGACCCGGACTTAAAGGGAGGCTCAAGGCGGGGTGGGTTCCCCCCTCCAGGCCGCCTCGCGTCCGTCGCGTGACGCCTGAGCCTGGGCGCGCTTGGGCGTGCATGGGCGGACGTGCGCCTGGCTGCGTATGCCCATGCACACACACGCTTTCTGCTAAGGCAAAGGGGGAGAGCATTAGACTAAGGTAGTAGTTGACATCACCAGACTGGTGTGCGATATTTGTGATCAGGAAGGGGCGAACTCCCTTCCCACACAACACACATCGAGGATGAGACGATGACCAACAAGACCCTGACGCCAGCCAACGCTGACCTGGAAGCCGCCAAAGCCCTGATCGCCAAACTGGACAACAAGCAGCTCACGGAGCTGGGCGTGAGCATCAAGACTCGCCGGGCTGAGAACATCAAGGAAAACAAGCGCATCGCCGCTGAGAAGAAGGCCAAGGCCGAAGCCAAGCGCGCTGAGAAGGCCGCTGCAATCGAGGCGGAGGCCGCGCCGCTCACCGAGCTCGTGGGGACTGCCCAAGACACGCTGTTCGCCGAACGCGTCGCGAAAACGAAACGCCCTGTGCTGGCTTGGCTTTGCTCTCAGTACAACGTGGAAGTGAAGGGAATGAAAGTCGCTGACCTGCGGAAAGAGGCTATCGAGCTCTTTGCCGTGCTGGAGGCCGACGCCAGCCGCAACGCCAAAGCCGCCTGAATAGGGCTTGGTTCTAGGAGACAGTCTGAAAACCGTCTCCTAGAAGTCCAAAGTCGATTTATGAGACAGGTGCAAGCTAGGGTCTAAGACCTTTAGAGACGAGTGACGGTTCAGGCTGATAGCCTTTGTGGGGATTGAGACTTGCGTGTTCCCAGGGTCGGGAATGTAAGAGCCTCTTACATTCGAAAGTGTGAATGTTATAATGTAACACACTGAGCCACCGCTAACTCGTTCGCAACTAACCGCAACTGACCCGTTGCAACTGACCGCAACTGACCACCGCAACCGCTGACCGCAACTGACCTGACCACAGCCGGGCTGACCTAACCGACTACGGCTAGCTTGGCTGACTGTGACTACCCTGAGCTACGGCTCACTGAATGAGTGAGCTGTGAACCTGAATGTGAGCTATGTGATTGAACTTAGATGGAAGGATGTGACTCGCCCCCGTGCTTGATCTTTGGGGCGCCGCGTATCGAGGTTTGATGAAACCCCTAAATACAGAGGATGAGCTGTGATGGGAAATGTGATAATCTTTGGAGAAGCTTTTACTTTACTGTTTGCGTTTCTTTATGTTATGATTGAAGCTGTCTGCTTATCTATTAACGACTTGATTGACGTTAAGAGAGCGGAAGCGGAAAAGCGTGAACGCTGGAGGGCTTATCGGTTTAATGAGACTTGGGCTTGATTAATTTTGCTCTCCAGGGTGTTGGGGGCGGGGCGATCGCCTCCCCCAAATCTATCGGAACGGTTTCCTGACCTACTGTAAAGGACGAGACGCGTGGATATCAGCTTTGCCCTTGACATTCTTCGGGGTTGCCTCCTTGGCGGGTGCCTCTTCATTGTCCTTCTCTCCCTAACAGAGCTAGGGCGAGATTAAGTTGCCTGCTCTGATTTGTCTAAGCATATCAAAAGGATGAGAAAATGTATAGCGAAATCATAGGCTACGTCGTTGTTGAAAACGCCGGGTATGAAGACGAACGTGACGTTCAGGAGCGCAAGGACTACTGGGAGGCCCTGGACTGGGCTGTCGCCAACTATGATCCTGATGAAATGGAGAAGCTCCACATCGCCATTGCCTCAGTCGATGCTGAGGGTAACCGCTCTTATGAGAACTAAGCCTCACTGATCTTCGATTTCTGGGCGTCGTGATCGCGACATGGCGCCCAGTGGTCGGCGATTGGCCGAGAACTAAAAGAAGGATGAGCTAACATGAACTTCAAATTCAACACTGGCCGAATGTACTCTACCGAAGGTCAGATCATTCACATCATTGCAGACAAAGCTAAGAACACAATCCTATTCAATGATGAGACGCGTGGGATTACTGGCTTAATCACCAATCGTCACGCCATCTGGAAGGATATCTATGATTGCGAATACACTCTAAGAACTAAATTCCTTGATTGGTATGATGCTGGAGACTACTCCGATATATCTTCTTCTGAATTCTGGGTGCATACTAAAGCGTATGAGATTGGCAAAGAGAACGCCAAAACCGCCATTGACCAACGCGACGCATACTCCTCTTGGGACGAAGCCAAGAGCTCCTATGAGATCAATGTGGACGACACATTAATTGAGCTGGGAATGAACAGCACCGAAGACACACGCGCTGCGCGCTACGGCTTCAACGTCACGGCCAGCGAATGGGAAAGCCAGCAACCTGTCAAGAAATGCTCTGATCCTGATTATAATGAAATGCTTGAGTTTCTCAAGGGGTACGCCGTTGGCGTCACGGATTGCGCCGATGACTTCGATTATGGGAACGCAATCTATTGGTTCGCGTCTGAGTGGCATCATGGCCAAGGCTCTAACCTCTATGAAGCCATTGAGGCGTGCGGCTATCGCCCTGGCGCCAGTGAGAATGGTGTTTGCCCCTATGGCGACGCGTTCACCTTCCACATGGCCCTTGAAGCTGAGTACACGTATCTAGGCAAGGCCTAACTATCGATTGACATTCAATTCCTGGGCGTGGCGCGCGTCGCGTCCAGTGGTGGACTGTCAACGGAAAGGATGAGTCATGCCAGACGATAGATCACAAGCCCAGAAAGATCAGGAGACAATTGACTATTATGTAAACCACGTCCCTCATTGGGATATTGTTCGGAAAATAAAAGAAGCTGAAGAACGTTTAGCTCGCGCTACTGAAATGGGCCATTCCATCCACTACTCTTGGCTTCTTCAGATACTTGAAACTGCTAAGCCTCTTCGCCTCGCAAAAGAAAAGGATGGGGCAAAAACATGACCGTAACTGTAAAAGACCTTCTTGGCCACGTGAGAGATGCAGATCAAGCCGACCCGTGGGGCGAAAGCATGGCTTGGCTGTTCGCTACTGCGGCCAAGCTGGAATTTGAATTTGGCGGCGCGCCTGAGGAATGGAAGTTTTCCCCAGGAATGATGACAACCTCTAAAAACTGGCGAGAGGCGTTTGAGGGCTGGGAGCTCGATATGCTGGAAGGCGCTGATAGGGAAACATTAATCCAGTTCGGCGCCATCATGAGCCGTTGGGCGGACAAGGCTAAGGCCGCTGGCCTCTCCTATTAAGCCTCAACCCGAACGCAACGTTCTTTCGCTGAAGGATGAGGACCATGTCCGTTAAGCTCTCAATCGTCCATTCCCCCTATGGGGCGCCTATGGGGCGTAGCCAGAAGCATCCCGACGATCGCCAAGCGCCGATGAAATTCTATCTGGAGCGCATTCGCCTAAACGATGGCGGCTATGACGCTGGCGGCGCTTACTGGGGTTGTGGATTGCCTCTCTATCTCTTGAGAGAAGCTGACCTGCCGCCTCATGAGAGACGGTTGAGCGGCCTTGTATACGAATATCTGAGGGCTGCTGACCGTGAGGACGCCAAGGCCAAGGTGATTGCTCAATATCCAAACGCCACATTCTTTCGCTGAAGGCAGTACAATGAAATATCTTATAAACCAAGAGCACCTGAGGACTGAAGAAGTGATCAATCTTGGGTCGAGAGACGACATAGAAAAAGCATTCGATGCTGCAAATACTGTTCAAAGGACTATGCCCCTTGGATATGTAGCTATTGTTCGTGACGCTCTCACCAACAAGATCATGCGTGATCCAAGGCTAGCCGCTATCTACAAAGACACTAAAGGATGATGAATTATGAAAAAGGTAAGTGAACTAGATTTTTCCGGAATTCAGAGTGGATTTCGCGTTGCGTCAGAGATGGCCCATGGATGCCAAGTGTGGAGAACTGACGATGATACTATCACAATAACGCATAGATGGAAGCGTTGTCCAAGAAGTTCAGCAATTTACATCGAAGCTGATGGTAAGCATTACGAAACAAGCGGTGAAGTTTGGGACGTCGAACGTACGCCCATTTTGAGCGCCCTTTGGAAAGGGGAGAAGTGGGAAAACGTTGAAGACGAATTCGTTAAGACGGAACTCAACCGCGCCATATCCGCCGGGGAACTGGCCCAGAAACACTAAATAGACCTCGATCTCTGGGCGCCAATTCCATGACGGCCGCTTGGTCGGAGTTGGCGCTTAGGGGTCGGCGCCTATGCCGAGAATTGGAAAGGATGAGAACCATGAACGATGACGCCAAAACCCATGAACGCGAACGGATAGCCCGCATTGTGCAAGCCTTGCTGGCCAAGGCTAATGATGCTGGCGCTACAGAGGATGAAGCCCTCTCTGCGGCCCGTAAGGCCCAAGAGCTTCTCGAAAAGCATCAGCTCACAATGTCAGATGCTGAGTTGATGTCTGAAGGCTTTTCTGAGGAAATTCTTCAGGGGAACAATCAACTCAAAAGGCAACTCATTCGTTTTATTGCTGCATCAGTGAGCAAATGGGCCGGAACGACTAGCATCATTATAAAAAATGGGAATATCAACAAAATAAAACTGTTTGGTCTTAAATCCGATGTCGCATTGGCCTCATGGCTCACCATGAGCCTGGCTGATTTTGTCATGAAGGGCGCTAAAGAGCATTCTAGCAACATTAGGCGTCAGCGCACCTATGCTTATGCGGCGTACAACAAGATCGCTGACAGGTTGAACACCATGCACGAAGCCAACACCGCGCCGACTGATGGACGTAGCCTTGTGGTGGTGAAAGGCGCTCTCGCCAAGGAAGAAGCTATCCTCAGGTTCAATCCTGGGAAGAGCGCGCATCGGCGCATCAGCATCGTTGGCTCGCAGTCTGACTTTGACGCGGGGATGGCGCGCGGCGCCGCCGCTCAATTCAACCGCCCTGTCGGAAAGGACGAGGCGCTCGCATTGCCTAAATCGTAAATCTACCCTTTCCGGATAATGGTTTAACTCAAAAAAGGTGACAAAATGGTTAAAGGATTTCCTATGAAATTCGCCCTCGTCTATCAGTGCGGGATCGCCGACGTGTTCGCCGTGGATGAACACCTGTTGTGCGCCAAGGGACGTAACGGCAAGCTGCGCAATGCCCGGCGCGAGGTTCAGTCTGACTTCCGTTCGTGTGAAGTCTTCTGCCAGGGACTTATCCGTGGGGGCGCTGTGGTGTTGGTCGCGTCGTGCAATAGGGCGGGCGACATTTCAGATTGCACGTGGACGAGCGGCCTGGACGATTGCCCATTTCGTGATGAGGCGCGGCCTGTGTTCACTAAAAGTGAAAAGATTAATTGGGATTGGTAAAAACCGTCTCTAAAATAGGTTGACATATTTTAGAGACAGTGCTATCATCTGGCCTCACTCAAAGCAGAAGGATGAGCTGCTATGACTATTTTCTCCGAACCTGAAGAGCATTTTATCGCCGATTGTTATCTCTCGGCGCTGATCAATGGCGACTATTCATCATTCGATTATTATTACAGCAATGAAGATGAGTGTCAGAAAGAGATCAAGCGCTTCGATGATTGGGTTGAAGAGGCCCAAGCCGGGCGTCAGGGTCACTGGAGCTGTCCTGATGGCGACGACACGGATTTCGTTATCTGTGAGATTGGCGGATTAAGGGCGTCCTGTGTCGAAGTGACTTTCCATCCTATTAAAGAGTAGGTCTTTGGCTATCCAGGTTGTTGAGGCTTGGATAGCCCCCTCCTTTATTCTCCAGCGCCTCAATTATTGAGACGTTGCAGTTGAAAGGATGAGATTAGATGGCTTACAATGGCTGGACTAACTACGAGACTTGGAACATCAACCTTTGGCTCGACAATGAAGAGCCGCTTTATCGCCAAAAGAAAGACTTTATTCGTCGCTGCGTTATAACAGCCGACAACATCGAGCAATTCTGCCGCGACATTTTTCCTGACGGGACGCCTGACATGGACGGCGGCGCCGACGACATGAACTTGGTGAATTGGGACGAGGTCGAGGTGTCTTGGCGCGCCGAATACGAGGAAGGATAACGCCTCTCTCTGATAATCGGTTCCTGGGCGTCGCCCGCTGACACCCAGGCTCCTCTTTTCTCCTTCGTTTACGCTGTTGCAAACGAAGCAATAAGGAGGATGAGATGGAGTTCGTAGAACGATATCGTGACGTCAACATATTCAAGCTCGATGAAACTGGCGAATATTGCACTGAACACTCAGGTCCCACATCATCTATTGATGAAATGCGGCGACTGGTTGACATCAAAGTCAAAAACATCGCCATGGAAACCGCCATCATAGTCGGGCGGCGGCTCTTTCATGAAGGCAAGACGGCGCCCGAACGGGACGAGGAGGCCGAGGCGTACGCCCAGCGCGAGGGGCTTGACCCAGACGAGGCCAAAGAAGCTTTCCGCACTGGATATGTTCGCGCCTACAACGCCAAGCATGGGTTTATCAACAATGACAGTCTATAACCAAGTTGATGCCTATCGCCACGTGACGACTAAGATGCATGAAGCAGTCATGGGTGGCGATAGCACATGGAATAATCCAGACATGGCTGAGAAAGCTGTGCTTGAATTCTTGATTAATCCTGTTGGCGATAGCGATGGAGAAAATACGCTCGCTCCAGGCTTTAAATTTCCCGAACTCGTCTGTGACGTCCGTGTGTGGATGATCTGGTTTTTGAGCGATCAAGAGAACCTGCCCATCATTGAGCTAATCAGGCTCTATGGGGTTGGCAGAGCCGCCGCCATAGAGCAGCGAAGATCCTCTTCCCCAGATATTGAGGCCGCCGTCAAAACTATTACTCCAGAGATGGCGAAGGAGTATTACGGCGTCGAAGTTAACGCTGATGGCGTGATCGTCAATGGCGTTCATAGAGTTGCCGCAGCGAAGGTTCTGAGGGGAGAGGATCCAGAATGAAAATCGGCTACGCGCGCACATCAACCATCGATCAAATCGCTGGCATGGAGGCCCAGCTTCGCGATCTCGGCGCCGCAGGATGCGAGAAAATCTTCTCTGAGCATCTCTCGTCAGTGGACGCTGATCGGGTCGAGCTAGATAGGGCTCTCGAATTCTGCCGTGAGGGCGACGTGCTCATGGTGACCAAGCTTGATCGCCTGGCGCGTTCTATGTCTGGGTTTGTCGAAATCAGCCAGAGGATGGAGAGCAAGGGCGTTTCCCTTGTCGTCCATAACATCGGGCTCGATACAAGCGGGCCGACCGGCAAGCTGATGGTGAACCTCTTGGTCTCTATCGCCCAGTTCGAGCGAGAGATGATGCTGGAGAGGCAGAAGGAAGGCATAGCCAAGGCCAAGGCTGAGGGGCGATACAAAGGACGTCCCAAGCTCCCCGAGGTCAAGAGGCTGGCTATCCTGGCGGCGCTGAAGGAGGGGGTGTCGCCCTCTCGGGCGGCGCGAGACGTTGGCGTGGGAAAATGCACAGTCTACCGCGTCATTGAAAATGACAAAGACAAAAGGATGAGCCAAAAATGACAGTAAGATCAGCAAAAATGAGCGGCAAGATCGCTATTTTTTCTCAAGAGACCAGAGTGGTTATTGGAATTGGCGAAAATACAGCCGCTGCGCGCCGAGATGCTGCTAATAACTGCACCGCTGCGTGTCGGAATATAGAAGCTCTTCCGATATCAATTGACGCAATTGTTAAACTGAAAGATGAGGTGTGGCCGTTAATAGCGGTATTCTCGGATGGCTCCACAGGAGAGTTCATCGGCTCTAATGATCAATACGACATGGAGCACACTGACCACTCTCACCAAGCCGACACGCATCGTCGTCGAGGGCATCCATACTGGAGAGCGATCGATTAATCTTCGACCACACAGCGAGAAAAGGATGAGACTATGTCGCTAAGCAAAAAAGAAGCAAAACTGATTTCGGAAAAGGTCCTAATCATCATCGAAAGCGCCGCCCTTATCGAACAGGCGTGCGCTTCAAATATCGCCCGCGAGGGCTACTCCCATGCGGCGGCTCAGCTCCTGGCGTTCGCGGGATTGCTCGCTTACAAAGAAGGGCCTGAATCCCTGACCTCAATGGCGCAGGAGCTGCGCAAGCTCAGCCTGAGCTCAGAGGAGTAAGCCATGAGCCTCGTTCTATTGCGTCTTGCCGTCGTCATCGTCTGCGCGAGCGTCGCGCTGTTCGTGATCTGGAGCGCCTAACGCGCACGTAGGGATAGACCGGGGTTTCCCCCGGCCTATCGGAAACCATTACGATGTCAAAGATCGCCATCAGAGCGGATGGCGAGAACATAGCATAACAGGCTGGAATGTCAATGATTTGACATTCCAGCCGTCCTCCCTTGCGCCAACCTGTAAGATCGGCTTACAGGTTGTTTGAAGGGAAAGACATTATGCGTGAAATGAATGTGAAGGAACATCTCAAGCTCCATGAGACCGTTGAGAAGTGCGCCCTCCACCGCCATGCGGTGATTGCCGACATTGACGAAGAGACAACCGTCGTCACGGAGTATGTGGGCGGAAAGATTGAGTGGAGCAGATTTAACCAGCAGGACGGCGAAGACATCAACGTCGGCGTCTCCTATCAGTATGATTTTGATTCCATTATTTCTTAGTCGAGCTGGACGACGCCGTTGATGATTTTGTGCTCCTTAACCGGAAGGGGTTCAGGCTCAATGTCTATCACGGCCAAGTCCTTAGGCGCTGGGAGCTCCCTCTCCCGGCGCCGCCTCTCCAGCGCTTCGAGGGCGTCGCCGAAGCCGATGTTGACCGTGACGTCCTTGGTCTCGGTCTTGCCGAACCGCTGGCGATTGAACTTTTCCGCCGCCCATTGATACGCCTTCATCTGATTTGTGGCAACAACGGGGTTGTTGGCGGGGTTGAGGGTGGCCTCAATCGCCTTGGCGGCCAGAAAGTAAGCGCCGACGGCCAGAGCCTGTTCAAACTTAACGCGAAAATCATTGTCTTGCTGGAGCCAGCGGCTCACCAGCGTCTTAGCCCGACCCCTGCTAACGGAGTATTCTGGCGACTCAAAAGTGGAGACCAGCTCGCCCTTCTGCACCCAGGCCAGGATCGCTTCGGCGATAACGCTGTCCGCTGGCGCGCCCTTCAGGGGACGGCCATAGGCCCTGTGGACAATGGGGCGGGGAAGCTGGACCTCGTCAGGCTTTTTGCTCAACCATTTCAATGCCTTATCGATCTCTTCCTGGAACGCGCCATAGTGCAGCTCCAGGTCAGCCACCACATGAGCGCCTATGCCGATCTCT
>Ga0213919_1000698_pt1 | contig 13831 bp, 13 predicted proteins | sample McNCre317MG_FD_161056 | JGI IMG/M metagenome (GOLD analysis project Ga0213919, IMG submission 161056) | Freshwater microbial communities from McNutts Creek, Athens, Georgia, United States - 3-17 MG | ecosystem: Environmental > Aquatic > Freshwater > Creek | place: USA: Georgia | collected... | reverse complement strand
AGCTGGGCGGCAACGACGCCACCGCCCGCGACTTCGTGAAGAAGCTGTTCGCCAACGTCAAGGTGCTCGATTCGGGCGCCCGCGGCTCGACCACCACCTTCGTCGAACGCGGCATCGGCGACGTGCTGATCGCCTGGGAGAACGAAGCCTACCTGGCCATCAAGGAACTCGGCCCCGACAAGTTCGATCTGGTCACGCCGTCCGTCTCCATCCTCGCCGAACCCCCGGTCAGCATCGTGGACAAGGTCGTCGACAAGCGCGGCACCCGCAAGCTCGCCACCGCCTACCTCGAATACCTCTACACCCCGGAAGGCCAGACCCTCGCCGGTGACAACTACTACCGTCCCCGCGACCCGAAGATCGCCGCAAAGTACGCCAAGCAGTTCGCACCGGTGAAGCTGTTCACCATCGACGAGATCTTCGGCGGGTGGACCACCGCGCAGAAGACCCATTTCGCCGATGGCGGCGTGTTCGACCAGATCAACCTGCGTTGAGGCGACAACGCGGACGCGCGACGGACACACTCCACATACACATGTCCCACACGACCCTCATCGTCCCCGGCCTGCACGGGAGCGGACCGGCACATTGGCAGAGCTGGCTCGAAGGGCAACTGCCAGATGCCCGGCGCGTGCCCGAGATCGACTGGGAACGCCCGATCCTGGCCCGCTGGGCTGCCGCGGTGCGTGATGCCATCGATCACTCGCCGGGTCCGGTCTGGGTGGTTGCCCACAGCTTCGGCTGCCTGGCCTCGGTCGTCGCCGCCGCCGACCGGGGAAACCGGGTTGCCGGCCTGATGCTCGTCGCCCCGGCCGATCCCGGGCGCTTCAGCCCCCTTGGGCTGCGTGACACCAATGCCCTTCCGGAGCAGGACAGCCTCGCCGCCTGGATCCCCCGTCAGCCCCTTGGCCCGCCAAGTATCGTCGTCGCCAGCACCAACGATCCCTGGGTCCGCCTGTCATCGGCCGCCTACTGGGCCGACCTCTGGGGCAGCCGACTCGAGTCGATCGGGCCGGCAGGCCATATCAATGTGGACTCCGGCCACGGCCCTTGGCTCCACGGTCTCGAACTCCTGCAGGCGCTGCAGGCCGCGGGCGGGGACTTCCCCCTCGGCAGCATCGATGCGCAGCGTCCCCACCAGCGTGGCAGACAGGGCGCCCTTGCCCGCTTACGCCACGGCACACGCGGCGATGTGCTGCAGTCGGACGAGTCTCCGCCGACCCGCAGCGGGAGCGGGCGGATGCGCCCGCGCTGACGCCAGCCTTCAAGGGCCTTGCCGATAACCCGACGGCTCGGCGAAGCGCTCCGTTGCCGCCCGGGTCAACTCGTGGAAGTTTTCGCTCCCGGCTGCGATCGCGCGCAGCCATGACGAATCCCCCTGACGGCTCTCGGCCACATTGCGCAGCCGCTCCAGCTGCAGGCGGCAGCCCAGCGCATCGGCGTCGTCGGCAAGGCAGGCGAGCAGCGCGGGCAGGCTTTCGCCCAGCGGCTCGGTGCAGCGCCGCAGGGGGTCGGCCAGTTGCGCATCGAATCCGAAACGGCAGGCCTGGAACTTGTTGTAGCGGGCCACCAGGGCCTGCATCGCCGGCATCACCGGCGGACGTTCGCGCAGCAGGTAGCGCGACAGGCACTGGGCAAAGGCGGCGAGTTCGGTCGCCCGCTCCACCGTCAGCGGCGTATCGCAGACCCGTACTTCAACGGTGCCGTACTCCGGCTTGGGGCGCACGTCCCAGTACAGATCCTTGATGCTTTCGGCCACGCCGCAGGACTGCAGCAAGGCCATGTGATCGAGGAATCCCGCCCAGTCAGCCACGTCCGGAGCCTGCCCCGATAGTGGAAAGGCAGACACCGCATTGAGCCGCGCCGACACAAAGCCGGTATCGGTGGCGTCGACGAAGGGCGAGGACGCCGACAGCGCGATGAAGTGCGGCACATGGCGGTTCAGCGCATGGGTCAGCCAGATCGCGTCGTCTCCCGACGTGACGCCGATGTGGATGTGCTGCCCGAACACGGTGAATTGCTTGCTCAGGTAGCCGTAGCGCTCGTTGAGATAGGCGAAGCGTTCCCCCGGGCTGATGCGCCGTTCCGGCCAGTGATGGTAGGGATGGGTGCCGCCGCCGCAGATCGCGATGTTGTTGCGTCGGCAGTGATCGACCAGCACCGCGCGCAGACCATCGAGATCGGCGCCGATGGCGCCCACGTCGTCCCGTGGCCGGGAATTCACCTCGATCATGCTCTCGGTGATCTCGAGCTTGATCTCGCCAAAGCTGCCGTCGTAGCGCAAGCCGGCAAGCAGATCCGTCGCCCCGCGGGTCAGGTCATAGTCCCGCAGGGACACCAGTTGCAGTTCCAGTTCGACGCCCAGGCTCAGCGGCCGGCTGCGCGTAAAGGACAATCCACCCAGATCGCTCATGGCTGCCTCCCGGATTCCTGTGTCTCCGCCTCGCCAGCCCGCTGCAACGCGTAGCGGCACAGCTGCGGTCCGACGAATTCCATCATCGCCGCCGCCAGCAGTGGCAGCAGCAGGGCCGCCGCACTGACCTCCGGGTAGACCGCGGAAATTTCCGCGGCCATGAAGATCGCGGTTGCCGACAGCGGCTGGATGCCGACCCCGACCAGCACCTGCTTGCCGACAGGCAGATCCCGCCCGCCGCTCAGCACCACGCCAAGCAACTTGGCGGCGCCACGCACGAGAATCAGGCCAAGGCCCTGCAGCACCGTCTCCAGCGTCATGTCGCCCAGCGGCAGCATCGCCCCGGTTACCACGAAGAGCACGATGGCCAGCATCCACAGGCCGTCGGGCAGACTGGCGTAGGCCAGCCTTCGATCCCGGTCCCCGACATTGAGCACCACCCCCATCATGAACAGGCTCAGGAAGACCGGCACCGCGAGCATCCGCGCGATACCGACGGCCAGCAGGGCCACCGCCACCAGCACGAACATCCGCGCGGCCGGCCCTCCATGCTGGCGTGCCGCCACCACCAGCGCGAGACGGGCGCACAGCGCACCGATCAGGCAACTGCCGCCGGCCACCCACAGGGGATGAGCCAGTGCATCGATCCAGTCACCGGAGCGCTCCGCATGGACCACGCCGAGCACCACCGTGAACACCACGAACGACGCCGCACAACCGAGCGCGGTCAGCAACAGCATGCGCTGGGTAACCTGACCCTGGGCCCGGCTCTCCTGGGCGCCCATCAGAACCACCGCCGGCGCCGAAGCCATCGTGATGGCCGCCGCCGCGGCACTCCAGCCGGGGCTCAACCCCACCGCCAGCCGTGCGAAGGCGTAGATCGCCGCAAAGGCCAGCCCCGATTCCGCCAGCGAAGTCAGCAACAGACGGGGGTTTGCCCTCAGCCAGGCCAGATCGAGGTGACGGCCGGTCTCCAGCAACAGCAGGCCGAGCGCCACATCCGCGAAGGGCTTTGCAAGAATCAAGCTCTCCCGGTCCAGCCAGCCGGTAAGAGGCCCTGCCAGCGCACCGGCCAGCACATAGCCGACGATGCGCGACAGACCGCCCGCCCGGTACAGCACTTCGCCGGCCACCAGCCCCCCGACCAGCAGCAGCGCGAACAGCACCAGCGGATCGACCTCCGTGGGAAACGGCGGAAAGAAGTAAAGCCGCTCGTGCAGCGACTCCCATACGGACCGGAACGGGCTCGTCATTGCAGACTCTCCGACAGACTGGGGAATGACTCCGTGCAGGCCGCGCCACCCCTCTCCATTCAACGGACACCGGCAGAACACGCCGGTTCCGGAACTTGCCGGGCCTGCAGCGCTCAATCGATGACGCATCACCGGCCCACCGGATCGAGGAGACAGCATGCCCGGCAGAAACAAGACCATCCGGATCGGACTCTCGGCGAGGCTCTTCCATCCACGGAAAGGCGCCACCGGCATCGAATCCAAAACCTTGCAGGTGCTCGAGCAATCCATCGCCCAGTGGCTGATGTCCCGGGACGTGCTCGTCCTGATGGTGCCATCCATCCTCCAGGACGGCCCCACTCACCGCAGCAACATCCGCCTGCGCGACTACGCCGCCTATCTTGACGGCCTTGTGTTGCAGGGCGGCACCGATGTCAGTCCGGCTGCCTACGGGGAGGCGCCGCTGAAGGAGGAATGGGCCGGCGATCCGGTGCGCGATGCCTATGAGATGGAGCTGCTCCACGAGTTCGTCGAGGCCGGCAAGCCCGTACTGGGCATCTGCCGCGGCATGCAACTGATCAACGTGGCCTTCGGTGGCTCCCTGTACCAGGACATCCCGACCCAGTTCGAGCGTCCCGCCCGCCACCTCGCCGACGCCTATGACCAGCACAGCCACGCCATCCGCTTCATCGACAGGGGGCATTTTGCGCGATGGTTCGGGGCCACGCCGGGCGGACAGGTGGTGTCCATCCATCACCAGTGCGTGCGCAGCCTTGGCCGCGACCTGTTGATCGAGGCGGTATCCGCCGAAGATGGGGTGATCGAGGCGATCCGCCATACCGGCCGGAGCTTCGTGGTGGGCGTGCAATGGCACCCGGAATTCCATACGCCTGGCCGCGCCGACCTGCTCGACTGCACGCCCCTCCTCGACGCCTTTTACGCCGCTGCGCGATGAACGCCCGACATCGCCAACGCAGTCGCCCGGGATACGCAGCGGTGGAATCCGTGGAAACGGGGCGCGCAATCGACAGCACGATCTCTTTTGTCGCTCCGTAAAGGCTGCGGCAACGGTCGTCGCACGCGGTGCGCCGCCTCACCTGCCGGCCTGCCGTCCGGACAGGCGTGCACAGTCGATGTTGATGGCAATCTCCCTCATGTGCACGCCTGCACAGTCGATGTGCAACCGTGCATCTTCACTGTGCACGCCTGTACCTTCACTGTGCACGCGTGCATCCTCACCATTCATCGCTTCCCGCCTTTCAAACACGCCTGCACGATGGATCAGCAGGCTTCACCAAAGCCAGTGCACGCGGCATTGAAGCCTGTACACGGGGCACCGAAGCCTGTGCATCGCGCACTCGAGTCTGTGCACGCCGTCGCCGCGTAACATCATCACCCTAAGGGCGAGCCGGGACGGAGGGACGAGAGCGGGTGTTCATGCGGCCCTCAAGACTGCGCAAGCCGGCGGCATATTACCGAAAGGGTGACTTCGTCGACGGATCCTTGCGGGATGCATTGGTAAAATGCGCTTCGCAAATTGGCCGGCCACCGCGCACGCGCACCGGCGCAGGCCGATCTGCCCGCCGACGCCGGGCTCCGGCGCCCCGACCGTACAGTGCAATGGATGAGCCCACCGCGCCATGTCCGATCAACAGCATTACTGCCCTTTCTGCCAGTCCGGAGACCTGCACGCAGACCGACATCCCGATTCGGGGCGCTGGGCGGTCCAGTGTCGCGGCTGCGGCGCCAGCGGTCCGGAAGGTGTGGATGCCGAACAGGCGTTTGCCCATTGGGCACGAGCGCGGCAAAGCGAAAACCTGCTGCGCACGGTGATCGATGAATCCCCGGACATCATCCTGCTCAAGGACTGGGACGGGAAATTTCTGCTCGGCAACGCCGCACTGGCCAGGCTCTACGGCACCACGCCCGAGCACCTCGTCGGCAAGGATGACGGCGCCTTCAATCCCAATCGCGAGCAGGTCGACTTCTATCTGAAGAACGTCCAGGCAGTGATGCGCTTGGGCGAGACCCAGCTGGTCGAGGAGCATTCCACCGATGTCGAGACCGGCGAAACCCATTACTTCCATTCGATCAAGAAACCCCTGACGGGGCCCGATGGAGAGCCGCGGATTCTGGTCATCGCCCACGACATCACCGAATTGCGGCGCGCCCATCAGGCGATCGAGGAACGGGAGCGGAGCTACGCCTATGCGATGGCGGCGGCTGGCGAGGGCATCTGGGACTGGGACATGCGCCGCAATCGGGTGACCCACAACACGAAATGGTGCGAGATGCTGGGCGTCCCGACGACCCAGCTGCAACACCCGATCGATGCGTTCAGCGATCGGCTGCATGAGGACGATCGCGAAGAGGTGCTGGTCAACCTGACGAATGCCCTGAATGGCTCGGGAACCTATCAGCACGAACACCGGATGCGCCGCGCGGATGGCACGGTGATCTGGGTACTGGATCGTGGTGAGGTGGTGGAGCGCGACGAGCAGGGACAAGCTCTGCGCATGGCCGGCAGCATCACCGACATCAGCGCGCGCAAGCACGACGAACAGGCCATGCTCGAGACAAAACGGGCGCTGGCCGACATGAACGCCGTCCTCGAGCGCCGGGTCGCCGAACGAACGGCCGAACTGATCTGCGCCAACGAGGAATTGCGGCGGCTTGCCACCCACGACGCACTGACCGGGCTCCCCAACCGCCTGGCCGCCAACCAGCGGCTGCAGGCCGAATTCAAGCGCATGAAGCGCTCCGGACGCCCCCATGCGCTGATGATCATCGACGTGGATCACTTCAAGCAGATCAACGACACCCACGGCCACCTGGGCGGCGATGAGGTGCTTCAGCACCTGGCCGGACTGTTCGGACGCAATATCCGCTCGACCGATTTCATCGCCCGCTTCGGTGGCGAGGAATTCATCGCGATCCTGCCGGACGCCGATCTGGACGGCGCGCTGACACTGGCGGAGAAGATCCGTGCCGAAGTCGCGACGACGCCAGCACCCATTCCAGACCCCATCACGGTCAGCATCGGCGTGGCGCTCGCCAGCCACGACGACGACAACGCCGAGGTGGCGCTCCGTTACGCCGACGTCTGCCTCTACGAAGCCAAGCGCGCCGGCAGGAACCGGGTCGTCTGCCGACCGCCCACCCGCGCCACCTGAAGCATCTGCCCGGGTTGGCCGGCCCGAACCGACACGGCACATCCGGTCAGACTCGCGCCTTCATTTCGCCCGGCCCTGGTCGGCAACCCGGGCGACCAGTTCGGTGGATTCGATCACCAGGCCCCGCGTGACGACGACGCTCTTCCGTACGCCATCGATGCGGACGAGACACAGCCCGTCGAGATCTTCATTGACGAGCCGCTCCCGGGCGTGGGCTTTGACCACTTCGCACGCCGGCGCCTTCAGGTAGGCCAGCGTGTATTGCGCCTCGACGTTCCAGTCGAGCAACAGCAGCGGCGCAAGCGTCGCGAGGCTGACCAGCGCGAGCAGCAGCAGCGTTGCTTGGTCCGGAAGCTTCATTTCTCCCCCCTCGTTCGGCAGACGCCTTGCACGGATTGGACATCACCCGCTGGCCCGAGTGCCGGGCCACGCTCCCGCGCGCGGTGTGACCGGTCTTCGGAAAACGTTCAGCCGCCCCCGCTGCGGGCGTGGCGGACCGCTTCCGCGAAGGCCAGCGCATCGGGCAGGAACTCCGCGAAGTCGGCCTCGAAACCGGCGTAGTCGCGCTGCAGTTCTTCCCCCGCCCCAGCAAGGGGATTGGGCCGCCGCAGACGGAATTCCGCCATGCGATCGAGGGCCAGCGCCACGTTGGCGACGTCCCGATACCCGGCCATCCAGTCGTGGGCGGCCATCCGCTCGAAGACCGGGCGGAACGACGCCGGCAGCGGATCGGGATGCTGATCGATCAGGCCATAAGTCTGGCGGGTGAAATCGACCAGGGGCTGGGCACTGAAGCGCATCCAGTGCAGCGCAAGAAAATGGTCGTAGAACATGTCGATCATGATCCCGCCGACCCGTCGCCGTTCGGCGCTGACCCGCGCACGGCTGCGGCGGAAGGCCGGATGGGTATCGGCGAAGCTGTCGATGCGCCGGTGCAGCATCACGCCAGCAGCAAGCGCGACCCCCAGGCCGGGCGGCAGCGGGTCCAGCGGCCCCTTCACGAAATCGCCGATGACTCCGCCGATGCGGTCGGCGGCAAGCGGCCCGGCCAGGAAGGCGTGGGCAAGGAAGTTCATGCCGTGCCGTCGCCCCCGCGCTCAGTAAGCCGCCTCGGCTTGCGCCAGCGGCCGCAGCGCGGCGCGCACGACGGCTTCGGCGAGCGCCGGCGAACACAGTTCGATGAAGCGATAGGCAAAGCCACGCAGGAAATGCCCCTTGCGCACCGCGATGCGGGTCAGGTTCTCGCCGAACAGATGACTGGATGGCAGCATGCGCAGGTTCTGGTCACGGGCCGGATCGTAGGCCATCGAGGCGACGATGCCGATGCCGAGGCCCAGTTCCACGTAGGCCTTGATCACGTCGGCATCGAGCGCCGACATCACGATGTCCGGAGCCAGACCGGCGTCGGAGAAGGTTTCGTCGATCTTCGCCCGGCCGGTGAAGCCTTCGTGATAGGTGATCAGCGGATGTTCGGCGATGGCGTCCAGGGTGAGCGGCTGCGCCGTTTCGAGCGGATGCCCGGCCGGCACGATCACCGAATGGTGCCAGCCGTAGTAGTTGAAGGAAATCAGCTCCGGGACCGAGGCGAGGCTTTCGGTGGCGATGCCGATGTCGGCGCGACCGTCCTGCAGCATCGCGACGATCTCGGTCGGGCTGCCCTGGTGCAGCATCAGGTGCACCTTCGGAAAGGCCTGCTTGAAGCGGGTCACCACCTGGGGCAAGGCATAGCGGGCCTGGGTGTGGGTGGTGGCGATGGTCAGTTGGCCGTGGTCGCGGGCGCTGAACTGGGCCGCGATGCTCTTGATGTTGCGCGCATCCAGCAGCATCCGGTCCACCACCTGGGCGAGTTCCCGCCCCGGCTCGGTGAGGCCGAGCAGGCGCTTGCCCTTGCGGACGAAAAGCTCGAGGCCGAGTTCGTCCTCCAGATCCTTGATGTGCTTCGAAACACCCGACTGCGAGGTAAACAGCGCATTGGCCACCTCGGTCAGATTGAAATTGCGGCGCACCGTCTCGTGAACGATGCGCAACTGCTGGAAATTCATCAGATCTCCCAATCCGGCGCGGCGCTGGCCGCCGCCGGAGCGCTGCTGCCGGCGCCCCGTTCGAACACGCGCAGGCGCGAGGGCACCAGGCGCACAAGCTGGCCTTCGGTCAGACCGAGCCTGCCGACCTCCTCGCGGGTCAGCTCGACCTCGTACACCTGCCCGCCCGGGCCGTCGAGTTCGATGCGCGCCGTGACGCCGAAGGACAGCACCCGACTGATCCGCGCGGCGACACCGCAGGCTTCCTGGGGGGCCACCACGATCTTCAGTTCGTGCGGGCGGGCGAAGGCGAACACCTCGGCGCCATCGTCGAGTTCGACCTTGTCGGCGGAAAGCGGCGTATCACCGACGTGCACCGCGTCGCCTGCGACGCGGCCGTGAAAGAGGTTCACCGAACCAAGGAAGCCATACACGAAGGGCGAGGCCGGGTGGCGGTAGACCTCCTCCGGGGTGCCGACCTGCTCGACCTTGCCGTGGTCCATCAGCACGACCCGGTCGGCGACTTCCAGCGCCTCCTCCTGATCATGGGTGACGAAGATCGAGGTGATGTGCAGTTCGTCATGCAGGCGGCGCAGCCAGCGGCGCAGTTCCTTGCGCACCTTGGCGTCCAGCGCCCCGAAGGGTTCGTCGAGGAGCAGCACGCGCGGCTCGACCGCCAGCGCCCGGGCCAGCGCGATGCGCTGGCGCTGGCCGCCGGAAAGCTGGGACGGAAAGCGGTCGGCGATCCAGTCGAGCTGGACCAGCTTGAGCAGTTCACTGACCTTGGCCCTGATCGCCGCCTCGGAAGGCCGTTGGCCGCGGGGCTTCATGCGCATGCCGAAGGCGACGTTGTCGAAGACGGTCATGTGCCGGAACAGCGCGTAATGCTGGAACACGAAGCCGACCTGGCGCTCGCGCACATGGGTGTCGGACGCATCGGCGCCATCGAGCAGCACCTGGCCGCTGTCGGCCGACTCGAGCCCGGCGATGATGCGCAGCAGGGTGGTCTTGCCGCAGCCCGACGGCCCCAGCAGGGCCACCAGCTCGCCGGTGGGAAAATCGAGGGAGATGTCCTGCAGCGCGGTGAAGCTGCCGAACTGCTTGTGGATGTTGTTGACCTGGATACTCATGGGAAAAGCACTCTGTTCTTGGTTCGTCTGCTCACGCGTCACCCGACACACTGCCGGCGCGGCGCTCGACCCATACCTTGATCACCAGGGTGACCAGGGCCAGCAGGGCCAGCACGGAGGCCACCGCGAAGGCGGCGGCAAACTGATATTCGTTGTAGAGGATCTCCACGTGCAGCGGCATGGTGTTGGTCAGGCCGCGAATGTGGCCAGACACCACGCTCACCGCGCCGAACTCGCCCATCGCCCGCGCATTGCAGAGGATCACGCCATAGAGCAGCCCCCACTTCACGTTGGGCAGGGTCACATACCAGAAGGTCTGCCAGCCGCGGGCACCAAGCACCACGGCGGCTTCCTCCTCGTCGCGGCCCTGGGCCTCCATCAGCGGGATCAGTTCCCGGGCGACGAAGGGGAAGGTCACGAAGACCGTGGCCAGCACGATGCCTGGCACCGCGAAGATGATCTTGATGTCGTGCCCGGACAGCCAAGGGCCGAACCAGCCCTGGGCACCGAAGACCAGCACGTAGATCAGGCCGGCGACCACCGGCGACACCGAGAACGGCAGATCGATGAAGGTGATCAGCAGGTGCTTGCCGCGGAATTCGAACTTGGTGATCGCCCACGCCGCGGCAACGCCAAAAACGAGGTTCAGCGGCACCGAGATCAGCGCCGCGGTCAGCGTCAGCTTGATCGCCGCCACCGCGTCGGGTTCGACCAGCGCCGCCGCGTAGGTGTCCCAGCCCTTGCGCAGCGCCTCGACGAACACCGCCACCAGCGGCAGCAGCAGGAACACCGCGAAGAAGGTGAGCGACAGCGCGAGGATCGCCCACTTGACCGGGGCCGGCTCCCGCGTGGCGGCCTTCGACTCGAAGCGCGCCGCGTGATCCGCCGAAGCATGCAAAACCGTTGCGCCCGCCATCAGCGCTCCCTCCCCGAACGTTTCGCGGTCCAGGCCTGCAGCCCGTTGATCAGCAGCAGCAGCGCGAACGAGAACAGCAGCATCACCACCGCGATGGCCGTGGCCCCCGCGTAATCGTATTGTTCAAGCTTGGTGATGATCATCAGCGGCGTGATCTCCGAAACCATCGGAATGTTGCCGGCGATGAAGATCACCGAGCCATATTCACCCACTGCCCGCGCGAAAGCCATCGCGAAACCGGTCAGCAAGGCCGGCAGCAGGGTCGGGAAGACCACGTGCCGGAAGGCCTGCCAGCGGTTCGCGCCGAGACTCACCGCGGCCTCCTCGTACTCGGTGTCCAGATCCTCGAGGATGGGCTGCACGGTGCGCACCACGAAAGGCAGGCCGATGAAGATCAGCGCCACCAGCACGCCCAGCGGCGTGAAGGCGACCTTGATGCCCAGCGGCTCCAGGTACTGGCCGACCCAGCCGTTGGGCGCGTAGAGGGCGGTCAGCGAGATGCCGGCCACCGCAGTCGGCAGCGCGAAGGGCAGGTCGACCAGCGCATCGACCACCCGCTTGCCCGGGAAGGAATAACGCACCAGCGCCCAGGCGAGCATCAGCCCGAACACGGTATTGATCGCCGCGGCGAGCAGCGACGCGCCGAAGGACAGCCGGTAGGACGCGACCACCGACGGCGCACTGACCGCCGCCCAGAACGCATCCAGGCCCTGCGAACTCGCCTTGACGAAGACCGCCGCCAGCGGAATCAGCACGATCAGCGACAGATAGGCGACCGTGTAGCCGAGCGACAGGCCGAAGCCCGGCAACACGCGATGACGGGCTGCGGTCATCGTTTCACCACGATCTGGTCATAGATGCCGCCGTCGGCAAAGTGGGCCTTGTGCACCGCGTCCCAGCTGCCGAACTTCTCCTCGACGGTGAACACCTTGATCGCCGGGAAGCGGCTGGCGTACTTCTTCTGCACCGCCGGGTCGCGCGGACGGAAGTTATGTTTGGCGATGATCTCCTGACCTTCCGGCGAATACAGGAAGTTCAGGTAGGCCGTCGCCTGCTTGCGGCTGCCCTTCTTGTCCACCACCTTGTTGACGAGGGCCACCGGCGCCGAGGCGTCGATGGAGACCGACGGATAGACCACATCGAACTTGTCGCCGCCGACCTCCTGGTCGATCAGCGTGGCCTCGTTCTCGAAGGTCACCAGCACATCGCCGATGCCGCGCTGGGTGAAAGTCGTCGTTGCGCCGCGGCCGCCGCCGTCGAACACCGGCACGTTGGCGAACAGCTTGCCGACCAGTTCCCGCGCCGCCGCGTCATTGCCGCCCTTCGACAGCGCATAGCCCCAGGCTGCCAGATAAGTGTAGCGGCCGTTGCCGGTGACCTTCGGGTTGGGCACCACGACACTGACGCCCGGCCGGGCCAGGTCGTTCCAGTCCTTGATGCCCTTGGGGTTGCCCTTGCGCACCAGGAAGATGGTCGTCGTCGTGTAAGGCGCCGCACCATTCGGGAAGGCCTTGCGCCAGTCGGCGGAGGCCAGGCCGCTCTTGGCCAGCATGTCCACGTCGAGGGCCTGGTTCATTGTCACCACGTCGGCCTCGAGGCCGGCGATCACCGACTGGATCTGCTTGCTCGAACCGCCGTGGGACTGGTTGACGGTGAGCTTTTCTCCGGCGGTGCGCTGCCAGTGCGCGACGAAGGCCGGGTTGATGTCCTTGTAGAGTTCCCGCGCGACGTCGTAGGAGACGTTCAGCAGCGTGGTGTCGGCGTGCACGGGCGCTGCCGCAGCGAAGCTCATGCCAGCCGCCAGCGCAAGCACGGGACGCAGAAAAAGACGGGACGGGGACATCGTGGTTCTCCTTGTGGATCTGGGGAAGGCGCGAGTATAAAAGGGCGGCCCCCCGCTCGAACGAATAAAAAGGGCTTTGTATATTCCTGCAGGGAAAATGGACCACCTGTCGCCGGATGCAACCCGGCACCGCGCCGGCGCTCAAAGAAGCTGCGATCACCGGTCCCCGACAACACCAATCAGGAGCCCTTCGATGAATCCGAGATTCGTTCGTCACGCCTCCGCGCTGCTCGTCACGCTGGCCCTCGCCGGCTGTGCCGGCTTCGGCGACATGTCCCTGCAGACGGGGATCAGCACCCGTGCCGATCTCGACCACGCCCTGGGCCCGCCGGCGATGAGCTGGCGCGAGGCGGATGGCGGCGAGCGTCTCGCCTATCCCCGCGGCCCGATGGGTTTCCAGACCTGGATGGCCCGCCTCGATGCCGGCGGGCGGCTGGTCGCCATCGAGAACGTGCTCGACATGCGCCACTTCGCGCAGATCCAGGCCGGCATGAGCCAGGACGAGGTGTTGCGCATCCTCGGCCCTTCCTACCCGGGCTGGACGATCTACTTCAGGAGCCGCGACGAACTGGTGTGGGAATGGCGCTACTGCGATGTCTTTTCGGAGCCGGCCCGCTTCAACGTGCTGTTCGACGGCACGAGCGGCAAGGTGCGCACGACGATGAGCCTGCCGGAACGGACGTCCCAGCCATGGGGACAGGGCAACCGGCGCGACTGGTGCTCGCGCTGATCAGTCCGCCGGGCCGGCCTGGGACAGCAGAACCTTATCCACCCGGTTGCGGTCCATGTCCATCACTTCGAAGCGCCAGCCCACCGCTTCGAAGTGGTCGGTCGGTGCCGGAATGCGCCCGAGCACGTGCATGATGAAGCCGCCCAGGGTGTTGAAGGTGTGTTCCTCCTCGCCGGGCAGGTCGTCGCCGATGTCGAGCACCGACTTGAGGCGCTCGATGCCCACGTCACCGTCGACGAGCCACGAACCGTCCTCCCGCTGCAGCATGTCGCGGTCCTCCGGTGCCTCGGGCACCGATAGTTCGCCGACGATGGCCGCCAGCACGTCGGTCAGCGTGACCAGGCCCTGCACGTCGCCGTACTCGTCGACGATC
>Ga0213919_1000697_pt1 | contig 13839 bp, 14 predicted proteins | sample McNCre317MG_FD_161056 | JGI IMG/M metagenome (GOLD analysis project Ga0213919, IMG submission 161056) | Freshwater microbial communities from McNutts Creek, Athens, Georgia, United States - 3-17 MG | ecosystem: Environmental > Aquatic > Freshwater > Creek | place: USA: Georgia | collected... | reverse complement strand
TGACAGATATTTTAGGTGCAAAAGTTAAAGTTGCAGTCAGTCCATTTTTCGAAGTAAAAGCTTTTGCCGGTATGAATAGTCTTTATGAAAATTTGTTAAATGAAGAGACAAAAATTTATTACATTAGCGGCTCTCCCCAATACATCAGAAATAATGTTGAAAATTATTTATCAAGTCACCATTTCCCACAATTTAAAAATTTGATTTTGAGAACTAATCTTTCTGATGACATTTTTAAAGTGAAGTATTACGCCATTACAAAATTAATTTCAGAAGAAAAGCCAGATAAAGTTCTCTTTATTGGCGATGACACTGAGTATGACCCAGAGGTTTATGAGCAATTGTCACTGGAGAATCCGGGATTAGTTAATGGAATTTATATTCGATCTGTTCAAAATCGTTATATAGGACATTTGGAAGGTGTAAAATCATTTTTTGCTCCCCTTGAAATTGCTTTAGCGGAAATAAAAGATTTGAATCTAAGTCCAGATAAAGTAAATGCCATTGCCCAAGATTTCTTAAAGGATTTAACATCTGAAAATTTGGCCATAGCTTATCGATATTGCCCGGTCTTAGGATCGAGAGAATTAAGCAAGCAAGTTCAAAATCCTGAGCTCGTTGAATATAAAGAATTGATCACTGCCACACAAGAAAAAATTCAGGAGACTTGTTTACAAAAGAAAAAAAGCGAAGAAGTCCCTAAGGTAAATAATCTGGAGTAAACGAAAGAGGCATGAGGTCTTTAAATTTCATGACTGTTTCTTTGCCAGCTTCATCTCCAATGATGATTTCTAAATTAGGCGAAGCGAACTCACTCATAACTTGCCGGCACATCCCACAAGGAGGCCAGCCTTCTTTAGTATAGACATAAATTTTTTCGATCTTTACTTTTTTTTCACTAATGGCCTTAAAGATGGCCACTCGTTCAGCACAAACAGTGCCTCCATAACTAGCATTCTCAATATTACATCCACTATAAGCTTTTCCCTCACTGGTAAGGAGGGCACTGCCAACTTGAGCCTTTGAATAGGGAGAGTAAGCATGTTTAGCTGCCTCAGAAGCGAGAGTGCGTAAATTATTTTGATCGGCCATTTTTTAATCCCTAAGTTTTGCGATGAAGTGATTTAGAAGTTCGGTAAAGTTATTCATAACTTTTAGGGCTTCATCTTTTATATCATCGTGATTTAATTTTTTATTAATAATTCCTGCTCCTAAATTTGTGACACAAGAAATTCCACAGATTTTAAGTCCTAAGTGGTTAGCTACGATAGCTTCAGGGACAGTGCTCATGCCGACAACATCAGCGCCAAGAATGCGTATCATTTTAATTTCAGATGGAGTTTCATAACTTGGCCCAAGAACACCAGCATAGACTCCTTTTTGGATGGAGATTTTAAGCTCTCTTGCACTTTGATCTAAAAAGTTGATTAAATTTTCATCATAGGTGTGAGTCATGTCAGGAAAGCGAGTTCCAAATTCTTCATCGTTGGGACCAATCAAAGGATTGTGTCCAGTCAAGTTGATGTGATCAGTGATGACGACTAATTCACCAGGCCTATAACCAAGATTCACTCCGCCAGCAGCATTTGTGAGAGTGAGAACTTTAATGCCTAGTTTTGCCAATACTCTTATGGGAAAAACAACGTCCTCTAAACTGTGTCCCTCATAAAAATGAAATCGACCTTGCATAGCTGCGACGTCAACTCCGTTGATCTTTCCTAAAATTAGTTTTCCATCATGTCCTTTAACACTGACTTTTTTAAAGTGTGGTAGATCTTGATAGGGGAGAATAATTTTATTTTCAATCTTATCCACAAAAGCACCAAGGCCCGAACCTAAAACGATTCCTACTTTTGGCGTATGAGGTGATTTAGCTTTAATGTATTGAATGGTTTGGTTAATTTTTTCTGTAAGTGTTTCCATTATTTTTTTCTTGTTTTTTTAGGTGCAAATTTAGTTTGAACCTCAATGATCAATTTTTTCTTCTTGTTAGGTTTATTCGCTGTGATTTTTATATGAGCATTTAAAATCTCATCGGAGATTTGTTGGGCGAGTTGAAGCTGATTGTCGTGGCAATAAATGGTTAGTAGGCTTTCATCTTTTGAGACTTTATCACCTATTTTTTTATTCATAATGAATCCAACACCAAAATCAATTTTGTCTCCAGTCGTTTTTCTTCCTCCGCCCAGTGAAACACAAAGTTTACCCAGTTCTGTACAATGCATGCTGGCTACAAATCCAGCTTTTTTTGATTTGACTTCAATGCGGTTTCTAGCAACTGGTAACAAAGAATAGTCATCAATGACCTTTTCATCTCCACCTTGGTTAATGATGAGTTCACGAAATTTCGCTAAGGCAGATCCATCGTCAATGGCTTTTTGAGCTTTCTTTTTTCCCTCGTTTAGATTCTTGGAAAGTCCAGCTAGATAAATCATTCCACCGGCTAAAGCGACTGATAAATCAGTCAAGTCTTTTGGGCCATTACCTTTTAAGGTTTCAATGCTTTCGATTATTTCTAAAGAATTACCAACGGCGTTTCCAAGTGGCTCACTCATGTCACTAATCATAGTCAGCATATTTTTTTCAAAACGAAGTCCAGTTTTTCTTATACTCTCTGCTAATTTTTTAGCATCACTTAGTTTAGACATAAAGGCACCATTGCCGGTCTTTATGTCCATAACTAGTCCTTTAGCACCCTCTGCAAGTTTTTTACTCATGATTGAGGCGGTGATGAGAGGGATGGACTCAACTGTTCCCGTGACGTCGCGAAGGGCATAAATTTTTTTATCAGCTGGAGCGATATCTTTAGTTTGTCCGATGAGAACAAGTCCTCTTTTCTTTAACAAAGATTCAAATTCTTCGAGGGGAAGTTCCGTCTTAAATCCTTTGATCGATTCAATTTTATCGATGGTTCCCCCGGTATGACCCAAACCCCGTCCAGCAATCATAGGAACCTTGACACCGCAAGCAGCTGCAATTGGAGCGAGGATAAAAGATGCTTTATCTCCAACTCCTCCGGTAGAGTGTTTATCTATAAAATGTTGTTCAGGAAAGTTGAGAACTTTACCTGAGTAAAGCATGGCATCGGTTAGCGAAGCCGTTTCTTCAATCGTCATTCCATTTAGATAAATGGCCATGAGGAGTGCGCTGGTTTGATAATCGGCAATGGATCCACTGGTGACTCCATTTATAAACCAATTGATTTCTTCTTTAGTAAGTCTTTCTTTATCTCTTTTCTTTTGTATAATGGAATAGGCTGAAAATTGTTGGGTCATAATATTTACTCATTTAACTATTTCATAAATAATTGTCTTGGACAGTAAGTGTATTGAAAAGACCTTTGAAAATCAAAAGTAATGCAAGGCAAAGGCTGGCAAAAGCTAAGGATAAATAAAAGAAATGAAAAATTTAAAAAAAATGATAAATAAAAATTTTAATAATTTAGTTCTGCTTATAGCCACTATAAGTCTTCTCACTTATCCAACTTTTTCTAAAGCGCAAGAGGCGACCACTGGGCTTTTAGATGATTCATTGCAAGATCTAACTGTCGTTTTCGGAGCTGGAGCTGTAGGTGCTGTTCTTGGACTTTCGACACTCTCTTTTGCAGATAAACCTAAAGATGAATTAAAAAATGTCGCCATCGGCGGAGCTGTTGGCATTGTCATTGGTGTTGGTATTGTTATTTTTAGTCAAGCTTCTCGTTCGCAAAGTAGCATTACGCTCTCTGAAAATCATTCTCCAAGGATTGATTCAAACGCGAGTGAAAAAATGGCCAAATTGGATTTTTCAAAGCAAAAAATTGCCGAGCCCTATTTTATGACACCAACCGTTGGTTACACCTTTCAATTCTAGTCATGAATTTGGACCCACATTTTCCTCCTTTGTCACTTCACTCAAGGTAAGGTATCCTAGTTTTAATTTAAGTTTATTTTAGGATTATCAATGGCTAAACAATTAATTATCAACCAGACACTCAATGAGTGTCGGGCTGCTCTTATCGAGAATGGTGAGATTCTCGATTTTCTCATGGAGCGATCTTACAGTCACCGTGCCGATTCAAACCATGTCGATTTCCCCTTTGTTGGAGATATTTTCAAGGGAAAAGTCGTGCGTGTTTTACCGGGAATGCAATCGGCTTTTGTCGATATTGGCTATGAAAAGGCAGCTTTTCTTTATGTCGACGATGCTTATATTCCAACTCTCGAAGAACAGCGTGAGATGGCCGAAAAAAGTCGCAAATCTCTTGAAGGTAAAGATAGATTAGGGGAAATTATTCCCGATGAACTTTCTACTTTATCTGAAGCAGTGAACATGCGCTTTAGACCTGATGTGAGCATTGAAAGCTTTATTAAAGAAGGCGATGAGATATTAGTTCAGGTGGCAAAAGAACCCATTTCAACCAAAGGTCCAAGAGTCACTAGACACATTACTTTTGCTGGTCGACATATTGTTTTTATGCCTTTCATTGAACACACTGGTGTTTCTAGAAGAATAGAAAGTGAAAAAGAACGAGAAAGATTAAAAGAGATTTTAGAAACGATTAGACCAGAAGGAACAGGGATCATCGCTAGAACTGTCGCCGAAGGTCAAAGTTATAAGACACTGAAGTTTGACTTTAATATGCTGATGAAAATCTGGAAGGAAGTTTCAAAAAAAGCAGAAAAAGTAAAAGCTCCCAATGTCGTTCATCAAGATTTAAGTTTTATTCAAAGAGTCTTTCGAGACATCACTGATGAGGATGTTGATGAGATCATTTTGGATTCAAAAGACAACTTAAAAGAAGCTGAAAAATTTGTTCAAAAATTTCTTCCGAGTATGAAGGGAAAATTTAAGCTTTATACTCAGGAAGACACGCCTATATTTGAAAAATATGGAATTGATCTGGAAGTGGAAAGGGCCATTGATAATAAAGTCTTTTTGAAATCTGGTGGTTCACTTAATATCGATCAAACAGAGGCATTAGTATCAGTGGATGTGAATACGGGAAAATACATTGGACGAAAAACTTTTGAAGAAACGATCTTAAAGACCAATCTTGAAGCCGTAAAAGAAATTGCCTATCAACTCCGTTTACGAAATTGTGGTGGAATTATTATTATTGATTTCATTGACATGGAAAAAGAAGAAAATCGCATCACCGTTTATAATGCTCTTTTAGAAGCGCTGAAAAAAGATAGAGCAAAAACTAATGTGCTTCCTATCTCTGGCCTTGGTTTGGTTGAAATGACTAGAAAAAGAACCAGAGACACTCTTTCGCGCATTATGTGTGAGCCTTGTCCTTATTGTGAAGGGACGGGGAGAGTGAAATCAACCCTCTCAGTTTGTTATGAGCTCATTCGAGAACTTAATAAAGTCTTAGCAAAATCTAAGGGAACAAAAGTTTCCATTTATGCTCACCCTGAAGTCACCGCGACTTTAACAGGCGAAGATTTTGACTTAATCGAGACTTTGGAAGAAGCATTTGGAAAATCTATTTTTATACGCTCAGAAAATAATTATCATATCGAGCAGTATGAAATCTTTCCTCAAGAATACTAAACATGATTGAGATCAAGAGTTTTTTTGGAGAGGAGATCGCAAGCTTTATTCCAGAGCTTGCAAAGCTTCGCATTGAAGTCTTTAGAGATTTTCCCTACCTCTATGAGGGAGATCTGGACTATGAAAAAAAATATTTAAAAATTTATCCAGAATCAAAGCGAAGTGTCTTAGTAGCCGCTTTCTATGAAGGAAAAATCATTGGAGCTTCAACAGCACTGCCACTAATAGACGAAGCAGATTATGTCCAAGAGCCTTTTTTAAAAAATAAAATGGACCTTAATCAAATTTATTATTTTGCTGAAAGTGTTTTGAAAAAAGAATACAGAGGTCAAGGTGTTGGAAAACTTTTTTTTCAAAATCGCGAAAAGGCTGCTTTGAAATTTCATTTTAAAAAAGCTGCTTTTTGCAGTGTTGTTAGAGACCTGAATCATCCCGAAAGACCAAAGAATTATGAACCACTAGAGCCATTTTGGAAAAAGCAGGGCTTTGCCAAAAAAGAAAATATCATAAGCCAATTTTCGTGGAAAGATTGTGGGGATAAAGAAGAAACATATAAAGAGATGACTTACTGGATGAAAGATTTATGAAAGTGGCCTCTGCTCAATATGGATTTGTAAAACACGAAAGCCTTGAGGCATGGAAAACACACACTGAGAATTGGGTGAAAGAGGCAAGTGAAAATCAGGCGAGATTATTACTTTTTCCAGAGTATGGATCGATTGAATTAGTTTCAATATTACCACGAGAAATTCAAAAAGATTTATCGAAGCAACTTTTAGCACTTCAAAACTATAGAGAAGAATTTGTTATTCATTATCAGTCGCTCGCCCTCTTATATGAAGTCACAATTATAGCGCCTTCGTTTCCATGGCAAATTAATGAGAAGACGATCGTCAATCGAGCCTTTATTTTTTCAAAGGATGGTGACATCGACTTTCAAGATAAGCAAGTGATGACTCGATTTGAAGAGGAGTTGTGGCATGTCTCTTCACCAACGAAAAATCATCTGACCATTTTTGATGTTGATCAAGTCAAATGTGGCATTTCCATTTGTTTTGATGTGGAGTTTCCTGACTTTGCTCGATTGTTAGCAAAAAAAGGAGTGAAAGTACTTCTCGCTCCCTCTTGCACAGAAACACTCGCTGGAATGAATCGAGTGCACATTGGAGCCAGAGCTAGAGCTCTTGAAAATCAATTCTATGTTATTGTCGCGCAAACGGTTGGGCTTGTAGACTATTCAGAAGCCATTGATTTTAACACGGGTATGGCAGCTGTTTATTCCCCTTGTGATAAACATTTCCCAGAGGATGGTATTTTGTGCACGGGTCCTCTTAATGAGTCCCAATGGCTCTATACAGAGCTAAATTTAGAGTCTATCGAGTTAGTCAGAACTCAAGGTGCTGTTTTAAATTTTCAAAAAATGCTTTCGTTAAATAACTAAAAAATCTCGTGGACAATAGCTGGACGTGCGATGTCTACAAATTGTCTTAAATCAATTTTTTGAGCCCGGTGATATAAAATTAGTAATTAGATTATTAATTCTTTTCAAGGATCGATTAATGTTTCCCATTAATGTTGTAGAAAAAGAAACGACCATCAGTAAGTACCTCCTCAGAATGTGGGAGAGAAGATATTCCTTTCCTAGACCTGCTAGAGATACAAAAGGTGAAAGACTTTACTCTCAAACCGACGTGGAAAAATTAAAACTGGTCAAGAGTCTTATGGATTGTGGCTATAGACCTTCAAAAATTATCGATCAGGATATCCAAGATCTAAGAAATCTCTACAAAACGTTTATTGATAAAAACAACGTAGAAACACATGATAAAAAAGAAATTATCCTCATTCTCACTGAGCCTAAGCTTGAAGAGGAGTTGAGAATGTCCTTTAAAAATCATAAGGTTAAAGAGGTTTATACGATTTCTTCAAGCTTAGATATTACAAATTTACCACTTTAAACGAGCTATTCTTGACTGGATTTAGGCCCTCTGTTAGGGTTCACTTAAATAATTGAGGAGCCCTAAGATGAAAAATATTTTAATAATTTCCAGCTTCATTTGCTCATTATCTGCTTTTGGCGCGGATGCGAACCTAGGTTCTGTAGATTCATTGTTATCTGTTTTACCTCTTGGCTCTTATCAAGGGACCAACGACTCAGGCGAAGGCTGTAACGTTACTGTTAGTGAGGTTAATTATCCATCCAAATCAGTTTTAGTGATTGCTTCCAATGCTCAAAATAGAGTTTTTAAAAATGTTATGGATGGTTCTGAGTTTGTTTTTAGGGCCTATAAAAAAGAATTTATTCAATCGGATCGTTATTACGTAGACTCAACTAGAACTTCATATGTTGATCGAGTACTAAGAACAGTCAATGCAGATGAAGGTAAGCTTTACGTTGTCGTTGCAAATGAAGTCACAATCAGTAGAGACTTAACGATTGAAGCGGTCGAGTGCGTTGTAAGTCTTTAGTTTCTCTTTTAAAAATTCTCTTCATTGACACTTAGTGTAGCTTATTTTTGAGCTTTCTAGATTGCGTTGCTCAGCAGATACTATAATCCATGAAAATGGACGTAAGAAAAGTCACTGATGTCGTCAGTGAAATTAAAAATTTATTAGAACATGAATTTAGCAATGTCTCTATTGAAGGAGAAGTTTCCAATCTCTCCTTATCGTCTTCTGGTCATTGGTATTTTACCCTTTCGGATAAAGATTCTTCATTGAGTGCCGCTCTCTTTAAAATGGATGCCCTTCGAAATCCACAACTGAAAACAATCAAAGATGGATCAAAAGTCATTGTCGTAGGGGACATTAGTGTCTATCCGAAACGAGGAACATTTCAAGTCATCGTTAAAAGAATTGTCCTTTCTGGTGTTGGGGATTTAAAAGAGCAATTTGAACTCTTAAAAAGAAAACTTGCAAGCGAAGGACTGTTTGATTTAGATCAGAAAAAAACTATTCCAGCGATGCCTAAAAGAGTGGCAATCATTACTGCTCAAAGGGGAGCAGCGCTGCAAGATTTTATTAATATTTATAAGCGTCGATCCATATGGATGGATCTTTTGGTAGTGCCAACTTTAGTTCAAGGTGAAGACGCTCCTAAGGCACTAAGAGCCTCCTTACATAAAGTAATTAAATATTCAATGGATGCAGAAGAGTCTAAAAAAATTGATCTCATTGTTTTAGCAAGGGGAGGAGGAAGCTTAGAAGACCTATGGGCTTTTAATGATGAAGGTCTTGCTTACGATATTTTTAATTGTCCTATACCTACGATTAGCGCGGTGGGACACGAAGTTGATTTTTCAATTTCAGATTTTGTTGCAGATTTGAGATGTGAAACTCCCTCAGCAGCAGCAGAAGTCATCACTCAAGAACAAACCCTAATAAAAGATCGTATGATGAATTCTAAATCAAGAATTAAGACTGCGATGAATTTTAAATTGAGTCGATTACAAAATCGTATGAGACTTGCTCATCCAAGTTCCATTTTAAACAGAATCTTGACGAATCTGGGATACATGCAAAGAAGACTTCAGGCCTGTGACCTGTCTCGCCGTCTAAATGAATTGACTCATATTCATGAATTTTATCTTGAACTTGATGAGTATGTAGAAAAAATAAAACGCTTAATGACAGACAAAATAAAAAATTATTATTTTCAACTTGAGAAAAATCATGAAGTCATGTCGGCTTTAAATCCAACGAATGTTCTTGAGCGGGGATATAGTTATCTTGAGTCGGAAAACGGTCATGTTGTCTCTTCCAGCATTGAATTTGATAAGCTTAACAATAAAAAAGATCATGCCTTTTTCTTACATTTTCATGATGGAAAAAGAAAAGTAAAGGCGATGAATTAAATAAGTATGCTTTGATGAAAAATAGAGAAAAAGAAAAATTTTGTTATGTCATCGACAACGAGCTTCTAAGTTCTGAAAAAGCGATGTTCCTTAGTGAAACACTCCAAGCCTCAACTTCATTTAACATTGTTGAAAATTTTTTAACCTTAGATACCACTAGAAATTACATATTTTTTATTTCACGAAAAAATATAAAACATACCAATGGAATCAAAAATAAAATCTTAGTTGTCTCCCCAGATGAGAATTTTCCTTCAGGTGTGGTTCAAGTAAACTTCAACTCAAGAAATGATATCAATGATTTTGTTAATAAAGTGAAATTATCAGAGAGAATTGCCCTTATTAGGGAACGTGCCAAAATTAGTGAAATGCTCTACGAAGAATTAAAAAGAAAAGATTTAAGCGTTCTTGAGTCTAATTTAAGTACTGAAGATATCTTGATGTATGGTCAAATCGTTGATTTAGAACTTTCAATAATGCGAGAGGATTCACTAGAGAGCTGGAATGATATTTTCAAAAATTTTGTAAAGAAATATCCAAATTTACAAAGTGTTTTTCTGATGAAAAACGATAATTTTAATTTTGACTCTTTTCTTTTGGATGAAGAATCACTCGTTTTTAGACTGCCAAATCAAGACTATTTTTTGTGTTTTAACTTCAAGTTATTTAATTTTAATAAAGATGCGGTTTGGTTGGAACAGATTCTTACTATTGTGATTAGAGTTTTAAATAGTCGTGATCAAAGTCTAGTTTCTGGCGATGGTGAAATTGATTTGTGGAAAAAAGTTTTTTCTAAAATACCATACCCTATGGCCTTGATCTCAGACTTAGGTGATCTCATTATTTATAATGAATCTTTTGCAAAAATTGGTATATTACCAAAAGAATGTTTACGTTTTAGAGACTTAGAAAATACCGAAATTTTTCAAAATTTTTATAAGATAAGAAAAATAGATTTCCAAATACATTTATTGAATGTCTCGTATTTTGTTTTTTATTCTGTAGAAAAGAATGAATTCTCATTAGGTCGAGAGAGTGCGGGGCGCACACAAACAACAAATGATGAGTTGGGAATTATTTCAAGTTCAATTGCTCATGAACTAAACAATCCATTGGCAGGGATACTAGCAGCACTCTCATTGCTTTCACTTGAAGATGATTGGTCGCCAGATGCCTTGGCCGACTTAGAAGATATGAAAAGTGGAGCTAAGAGATGTAAAGAGTTAGTTGAAATCTTTTTAGGTTTCTCTCGTTTTTCTCCGATCGAAAAAAATCGTACATCAATGCAAGACTCATTAGATCAAGCCATTAATCTCTTAAGGTTTCGCATGATAGAGTCAAACTTACGCCTAGAGCTAAAATATTTAGCAACGCTTGAGAAATTCTCACATCAAGTCAATTCATCAGTTATGTCGATGATTTTTTATCTTATTGCAAATGAACTTATGACTGCATTTGCTCATCATCGTTTAATTGCTATGGTTTCATCAGGGGCATTAACTGGTGAGGTTATGGATTTTTCAAATCAGATCATTATTAAGCTTGATGAAAATTTTGAATACGAAGAAAAGATTGCACAATCTAAACTTATTCAACATTTACTCTTTTTTGAAAAATTAGAAATAAGCTTCTTGCATCAAGAAATTAGGCTAACCTATCGCCAGTAGCTTTTTAAAGATAAATCTCAGGAAAATTATAATCATTTGGATTTTTTGAAATAAATTCTTCTATGATTGCTTTATAATCATTATTGGTAACTTTTTGAGAGGATGCTTTTACTAATAGAAAATCTTGCTTGGAATTCAAGTATTCTACCAAGAAGTTATTAATCAATGGTGGAAGATGATCTTTTTTTAATTTTCCTTGTAAAATTCTGGAACTCTTTGAATTTATGTATTGAACCAATTTGTTTTGATGAGTGGGATATCTGAAAACAAGTTCAAGTTTATGATGAAGTGAGCTTAATGGATAAATAATATATTGATCAGGAATAAGATGATTTAAAATAATAAAATCGGAAGGAAAAGGGAGGGATTCATCAGATTTTATTTTTGAAAAATCAAGTTGAGAAAACTCACATAATTTTTTTACGATTTCAACGGTGAGTGAATTTTCAATTTTTGAAAAATAAGAGGACATTTCAGAGAGACCTTGAAAATAGGGACCCGTGAGTTTGATCGTGATAATTTCAAAAGGAATAGTCTTTATTTTGCTTTCGATATATTTATATTCATTTTCAGTTCCTCTGGAGGGAAAGGAAAACAAAACGACCCCTTCAGGACCTTTAAGTGTCACTAAAAATGGGGAAACTAATTTTTGTAAACTCGAAAGAATAATATTTATGGGAGTATCTTTTTTAAAGTTAATTCGATCGAGCTCAAACTTATTTTTAGGGTAATAGAGACTATTGATCTTTGAAATGTTTTTATGGATAAAAATCGATAAATATTTAAGCAGTAAATCAGCAGATGCCATTGCATCATCTAGTGCCCTATGAGCTTTTTGATGTTCGAGATTAAAAATGCGACTCATGTAATTTAAATTCGAGCTAAGCAGATTTGGTATCATATATTTTGTCATTAGATTGGTACAAATAGATTTATTCGCCAACTCCTCTCTTCCCAATCTTTTTAAAACAGAATTAAAAAAAGGAACATCAAAAGATGTGTTATGTGCTACCAGTATTGAGTCCCCCATAAATTCTAAAATTTCATCGATGACATCTTCAATGAGGGGAGAGTCGTTAACATCAGAATCTTTTATACTTGTGAGTTTTTGAATAAAATCTGGAATATGAACTTCGGGTTGGATTAAAAAACTTTTCTTAGCTTGGATTTTAAGTTCCTTGATGCGCACTAATCCTATTTCAATTATTTTGTCATGCTGATGATTGCCACCGGTAGTTTCTAGATCGAATACGCAAAAGGTTAAAGAGTGAATAAGCTTATAAGAAGGCGAATTTTCAATTGACATAGACTTCCTTAGTCGAGCATTCGCTCGAATAGTTGAATTATAATGCTAATCAAAATTGTTCTCTTCGTAAAGTCGGTAACAATCCCTATTTATTGTTTTGAAAATAAGTTAGAATAGTCCCATTAAATCAGAGGGAGTTTCTATATGTTCACTGACAAAAAATTCTTAAAAATGCGAGATGGAATTGAACTCTACACACAGATAAAAGAATCAGGAAGCCCGGTTTGGATCATTGCCACTCACGGAGTAGGGGAACATTTAGAAAGACATAAGTATTTAGTTGATCTTTTTGGTCATGATTTCAATGTTTTTCAATACGATCTAAGAGGGCACGGGAGAAGCACGGGACAAAAAGCCCATGTGAAAAGTTTCTCTCACTATATGGAAGATCTATTAGAGATCACTCGATTTCTCAAAGAAAAATATCGCATGGATCGTTACGTCCTTTTTGGACACTCAATGGGGGGACTCATCACTTGCTCTTTTATTCAAAATTACGTTGATGAATCCATTTATCCAGAAAGACTTATAGTTAATGCACCACCGTGTGGCGCAGATGGTTTTTTAGGGACACTGGTAAAAATATTACCAGCAGCTTTTTTTGAGAAGGCTTGTGAGATTCCCTACACTTTCCCGATTAGTGGTTTAGTTGATTTGAAATATCTTTCCCATGATCCTAGAATTTATGAAGATTATATTAATGACCCACTCAATGCACTTAAACTCGAATCTAAATTAATGTTTGAATTAATGAAAACGGTCAAAAATACTTTTTCAAGACCTCTGCGCTCAAAATGCCCAAGTTTTGTTTCTGTAGGAAGTGAAGACAGAGTCGTCGGTAGCAAGGAACTCATTGAGTACTTTACGATGGTAGATAAATCTTTCCAATTAAAAGTATTTGATGGTTCTTATCATGAAATTCACAACGAAATTGAAAAGTACCGCAAGCCTTATTTTGAACATCTAAAAATGATGTTTAATGAAGTTCTCTTTCAGGCTTAATTGGATTTATGAGGAACTAGAAATGGAAGAATATTTTTTAAGGGTAAAGCATTGGCTTTTAGATTTAAAATCAAAGAAACCTGAAGTGTGTGATTGGATAGGGATTTATTACAAAGAAAGTTATCTCTATAATTTAAATTCAACGGATTTAGTTCTTGGGCCATTTATAGGTGAGCCAACTGATCACGTCAGAATTCCAATTGACAGAGGCTTTTGCGGAATGGCCCTAAGAGAAGAAAGAGTAGTGAATGTAGCTGATGTAACAAAAGATTCTACGCACATAGCTTGTAGTTTAAAAACGAGATCAGAACTCGTCATTCCTATCACAGATAAGTCGGGACATTATGTTGCCGAACTGGACATTGACTGTAATGCTTTAAATGATTTTACACCCGAGATTGAAAATTTTTTTACAGAAGCAGTGAAAACTTTTCCACTGCTTAAATAAAATTTTTAAATCAATTATTTATAT
>Ga0213919_1000696_pt1 | contig 13854 bp, 18 predicted proteins | sample McNCre317MG_FD_161056 | JGI IMG/M metagenome (GOLD analysis project Ga0213919, IMG submission 161056) | Freshwater microbial communities from McNutts Creek, Athens, Georgia, United States - 3-17 MG | ecosystem: Environmental > Aquatic > Freshwater > Creek | place: USA: Georgia | collected... | reverse complement strand
TGAAAGTGGTTCACAGGGCACTACAGCGGTCGGACTGGACTTCACAGGGGACACGGATAGCGCGTTAGCAACACTGATCATGAGCCTGATCCGTAATGGATTAATCCAGATTACGCAAACCAACATCGTCAACGCATAAGGAGCATATAATGGTGTATGTATATCGCGCGTGGAATAGTGCGATGGCTACAACAGCGGCACAGGCCAAAGTGACCACTGGCACGTCAATCAAAACGATGTTGCAGTTAGCGACTCCCGCCACCGTGCCGATCAAGGTTCTCAGTTGGGGCTACTCACTCGATGCAGCGCCTAGCTCAGCGTCGGTAGTTGAGCTCTTGCAGACTGACGTAGCGGCTACCGTTACGGCACACGTAGCGGCTGGTGTACAACCGACAGACGGCAATTCGCCTGCCTCACGGTTAACGCTGGGAACCACAGCTACCGGCTTCACTAGTGGTGGCACTGAGGGTACTATCACCGCTACTCGATGCTTTGACGTGGTAGAGATCTCAGGTCCCACCAATGGCGATGACCAACTCACGTACCGAATGGTATTCACTCCGCTGGAACGGCCGATAATTCCAGTGTCTAAGTTCCTCAGGGTGCGCGCAACGTTCGGTGCCGCTGTCAACATGGCTTGCTGGATTTGCTGGGAGGAATGAGCCATGTGCAGCGTGGCGGAAATGTGGGAAGTATGGTCTGATGATGACGATTCAATAGAAAATGAGGGCTACACATTTGGGCATATCACTACGCCATTTTTACCAGATGGACGTGTGAATATGCGTATGTATTTATTCGTGGATGGCTCATGGATAGATATAACAAGCTACGTGCGTGGTGATAAAAACAATGTCACCATTACGCGCGGTAAGGCGAACGAGGCTACACAGTTTGCGCCTTCAAAAATGACGTTCAAATTGAACAACCCAAATGGGTTGTTCAGCAATCGTAATCCGCGAAGTATTTATTTTGGAAAATTAGGGCGTAATACCCCAGTATATTTCACTGTCGGTAACGACATCAGATTTTACGGCAGTATATCGAGCTTCCCTACTAAGTGGGATACCACTGGTAAAGATATTTGGTGCCCAATGGAGGCTACAGGCACCAAACAGCAACTACTGCAAGGTAAAAAACCACTAAAAGGACCACTTAGGCGCGCACAATTATCGACTGTACCTCTGGCGTTGTGGCCGCTGAATGAGGGCTCGACAGCTACTGAGTTCGCCAATCAGGTCAGTGGTGGTGCACCTATGGTGATCACCTCTGGAAAGCCCACAATAGGTTCGGTGGACGGTCCTATTGGTGGTGATGGTAAAGCCGTTACAATCCGAACCGCAGATGCTTATCTATGCGAGCTACAGGGAGCAGTCCCGATCGCCAACACAGGGGCATGGTCGGTTGAGTGCTGGGTACGCGCCACAGGGCCTACCGTTGGGCAGGGAGCTACGTTCCTAGCCTGGCGGACTACCGGGACCACGAGTAGATGGGAATTGCGTACATACGCCACAGCTGCGACTAGCGGTATCGAGATCTGGAGAGATGATGCAGCCGGTAGCTACTTCCTGGCACTAGCCAGTGGTGTGTTCAATACAACACAGAATTTATTCGATGGCAATTGGCACTATGCCCGAGTTACCGCCAATCAAGTAGGCAGTGATACACGTGTAACATTGGAATATGATGGATTTACACCAATTCAATTCACTGATGTCGGATTCACTACCGGGTATGTTACAGAGGTAGTTAGAGCATCCACAATTGAATGGCTAATAACCATTGCCACAGCGACTATCGATATAGCGCAAGTGATGGTCAATTCCGCTGTTACTCCTAGCAACTATTCCGCCGGGAATGGCTACACAGGAGAGACCACTCACGCCAGGCTGTCACGTCTCTGTGCAGAGCAAGGTGTGCCATTGATGTTGGGTGGTGAACCCGACACCATTCACACGCTGGGAGCGCAGACAGCAGATACATTCCTGAACCTGTGTACTGCGGCAGCAACGGCGGGGCAGGGATTGATGTATGAACCGCGTGGCGCCCCTGGTCTGGTTTATAGATCACGTGACACACTGTACAACCAGTCCGGACCTGTGCTGTCATACACCGTTGGTAAGCATCTTTCCAATGAATTAGTACCTACTGATGATAATCAATTACTTCGTAATGATGTAACTATTACGCGTGTTCGAGGTAGTGAAGGGAGGTTCACAAAGATATATGGCGCCAACAATGTCAATGATCCATTAGCTGATCCCGATGGTGCCGGTCTGGCAGACGAACAACCGCCAGCACTAGTAGCGGGTGATGATCTGTGGCTCAAGCACATAGCGGCGTGGCGGGTACACCAGGGCACATGGGATGAGAGCCGTTACCCCGCCGTGACGGTGGAACTGCACCGCGCGGTATATCGGTCTGATGATGCACTGACGCAACAGGTAATTGCATCTGACGTTGGCGGTTACATGTCGATTATCGACCCGCCAATCTGGCTACCCCCGGAACCGATTGAACTATGCGTTGAGGGCTACACAGAGGTCATCTCGAATATGACCCGTACCATCACGTTCAACTGCTCACCAGGGGGAGTGTGGCGTGTAGGGGTGTTTGACAGCCCTGAGAGCCGCTATGAAGGCGGAACAGAGGCACTGCCTGCCAGACTGACCGTAGCGGTCGACGCAAGCGCTACAAGCCTCTCAGTGGACTTTACAAACGGTCGCCGGTACGTGCGGTCGACTGATGATGCTGCTTCATTACCATTCGACATCATGATTGATGGCGAGCGCATTACAGTTGGCGATGTAGTCGGCACTACTAGTCCGCAAACCTTCACACCGGTGACCCGTGGGGTCAATGGCATATCTAAAGCCCATGCTGTGGGCGCGATTGTCACACTGTATCGACCGACGAGGTATGCGCTATGAGCGATAAATATGCTGGACAGATACTCAGGTCCGCAGATAACGCCGATTTCGAGGCGCGGCTTGACGTCATTGAGGCACAGAGTCTTGACACCTGGACTACCTATGGCTCTGGTGGATCCACAGTGCTGACCGCCAGCACCACTCCACCGACACAGGGTAATTCTACATACCAATTTGAATACCTTCGCGTACATGCTAGGTACTACCGTGTTCGATTCAAAGTAACTATTGGATCGACCTTCAACGCAGGTTCAGGGCTCTACTATTTCATCACACCAACCAATATGTCGACTAACTCACAAAATGCCGTCACACACGCTGCCATGATCAATGACTCTGGAACTTCCTTCCGCACAGCCACAATCCTTCCGGGTGGTGCCAATTACGTAATCATGGCACTTGACGGGTCATCAGGTGGCGGTCTAGGTTCGGGCGGCTCCGGTACCGCATGGGCAACGAACGACTGGATAATTGGCGAATTAGGGTATGAACCAGCCTAATGGAGGATATGGTGGCTGAAACGAAAGAGCGCTATTGGGTCGCAGGGTTCAGTAGTGCAGGTGAACGATTGTCCTTCTGGATGTCATCGGATCTGCTCGATCTAGCGCAGTTACGGCAAATCATGAACAATACATTTGACTTGCCCGGTGTGGTTAAGTCCGTTGGCTGGCATCCAGATGAGACGAATCTTGACGACGCACACGCTGTGCTGATTCTGTATGGGAAGGATGCGTAGGCCGATAGCCGTTGATAAGTGATCCGGCTAGGTAGAGGAAGGCGAGGCACCCGATTTCCAATGAGCTCCATGGGATTTTGGGTGCCTTGATCCAATTGAACTCAATTGCAAGGCCCCATCCTAGAATAATAAAGCCAGCAGTAGTGATCATGAAGGTAGTAGCAACTACCCAAGCCATGTAGCTGATTGAATTATTACTATGTTTGTATGATTTGCTTTTATAAACCTTACCGGGTGTGAATGTAGCCATGATTTAACTCCAATTCTGCAATGAAACTAGGTATTTATATGTACATTGTCGATATTCATGGTGAATATCAAGCGGGAATCAGTATATCACAGATAGCCGCAGAAGGGTACCAGGGGCTAATCGTCAAGGCAAGTGAGGGTTTAGCCTCCTTATGGACTGCCCCAAGTAATTTCGAGGAATGGATTAATGCCGGAAGAGCCAATAATATGATTGTGGGGGCATATCATTGGCTTAACAACAGTAATCCGATCTACCAATTGGAGCATTTCCTTTCACGAATCGAATCTGTAGGAGGGCCTGAGGGTTTACTTTGCTGTTTGGACGTTGAAGATCCCAATCATCCTCCGAATCTGGACACACTGTACGCGTTCGCCGATGAATTCAATCGCAGAACAAACCACCACCCACTATTCATCTACTCTGGGGAGTGGTGGTGGAGCTCTCGTGGCTGGCGGGGTGCCGATTTCGGACCACTCTGGGACTCCAGATACGTTGAGGGTGTAGCGACCGGCTCAGAGCTCTACAGTAGGGTTCCTGATAGCTGGTGGAAGCCCACCTATGGTGGGTGGAGCGAGGTAACCATGCTCCAATTCACTAGTAAGGCCGTTGTTGCGGGGCAGCGAATCGATGTTTCATATTTCAACGGATCGCCAGACGAATTACGACAGTACACATCTAGTAATGGGGTTAATTTAATGGGACAGATCACCGGACCCGACCCGTTTGACGGCGGGGCAGGACCCAATGCACAAGCGGCGGAATTGCGCGACACCTATTACGGCTTCATGGCTGGCTACCAGAACACAGCAGCCGGTAGTGAGGGGGTAATTGCACGGTTAGATCGTATCGAGGAAGCTGTAAATAGGACAAATATCGATTTAACCGTTGCACAGTTGACCGCGCTGGCTGGCATGATCGCTGAAGACTTGGCACGGAACCTTGCAGCCACGCTGACGGCGGAAGAGATGACTACGTTAGTCACCCACGCGGTCAAGCGCGCGTTGCGGGAGGGTACGGGAGAGACTGCTGTCTGATCTACCCTGAAAACTGTGACACGTGTCACACTGAACAATGCACTACGGCTGTACCCCGGATGCTAGTGTTCTCACATCGCCAGCAAGACCGGCGAGACGGAACAGCTACCGGGGTACAGCCCGCAAGGGCCGGTGAATCGCCCACCGGTACGCACACGAGAAGTTGATTGACTGACAACAGGAATACTCAAAAACGCAGGTTAGAACCTGATAGGCGTTGACTTGTCCGCCGTGACTTGTACTCAGGGGATAATGCGTGAGTAGAGCTGAAATAACTAAGCCGGCAGCAACGGTAGACGGAGTAATGGAACCTCTGCGCCTATTATTTAATGCGTGCACAGGAATTCATGTCTGTGCCTATGGGTTCGAATCCCATTATCGTTGCTGTCTTTCCTTTATAGTTAGTCAATCTGAGAGGCAGAGTCGCCCACATGGGATTCTATGCGTGGTCAGCGCCGATGACTGCCTCTCTAATTGTCTACCTAGAAGGGAAGACGATGAAACATTACATCACTGTGTGTGATTACGACGGTGTAGATGAAGTATTCCCCGATGTTGAAGCCGTTGCAGAATACTTGCGCACAAATGCAATACCGCGCTACGCAAAAGCGGTCCGTGAGTGGCTTGCAACGGATATGACGCAGCCATGTTTTGTGGGTAATGCGCCTTACACGGATGCATGGACGCTGCATAACGGTGATTACGAGGAATATTACATCGAGTGCTTGTCGGGTGACCGCAATGGTTAATACACGGCTCACGTTAGAACAAGCACTTGATGCTGCTTCCGGTGCCTATTGGGAATGGTCGTACGATACCGCGTACCGCTGTTTCATGCGGCTCGGAATGAAGGGCAGCCAATTGGTCGAACTAGCCCGCGTACGCGCCGAGAAGCAGTATGAACGGCAGTATGGCCTACAGGGTGTCGACCTGGTTTCGCTCGATCAGGCATGGGCAGTAGCCAGACAGTATTATTGGTGCATGGCATACGGTAATGCATACCTGATTGCTGTCGGTTCTGGCTGCTCCGATGCTGTATCGAAGTATATCGCGGAATCATGGGCTGATCGTGACACTGACTATCAGTTCGCTTGCCCTGATTCATCGATGGATGAATACGCAGAATGCAGCGACAAGTGTCGGCATTACATTGTGGAGGTATAAATGGTAAAGATCGATGGTGTCTGGCATGTGTGGTCGATCATGGACAACGCATGGGTAACGTTGAAATACTGGAAATACATCAACGGTAGGTAATTGACGGGCACTCGGGTGAACAGTCTCACCACCTGTTCACCCTGTGAGCCTTTCAATGGCTCGGAAGGAGAGGGACGATGCACCGTTACAATCTTGCATTGGCAATAATGCGGCAGCAAGATTTGAATAGCGTATTAATGCGTGCCGGACGTATACGGTCGTTCGAGCAGCAATCGCTAGCCATCCTTCTAGATGAATGGCGCAGTTCATCGCGCTAAGAACAGTTTGTAATCGGGGTAGGGCGTGACAGAGTCTCCGTCCTACTCTGCGCCACCGTAGCTCAATTGGGAGAGCTAGCACTACTTTCGTAGTGGAATGGTATGGGTTCGAGTCCCATCGGTGGCACGTGGCGTTAACCGGATAGTGAGTAAGGTCTCCGTGCAGCCGGAAGCGTAGTCATGATGGGTAACCTCTGTGTCCCTAGCTATTGCTGCGCCACACTACGTAGGAGGCACTGCCACCTACCGTGGAGATTACGGATAATGACACTCCACGTCAGACCCTATAGCCCAATGGCAGAGGCAGGCGACTTAAAATCGCCACAGTGTGAGTTCGAATCTCACTAGGGTTACGTATGGCGAGTAACAAATTGAAAGGGTAATGATGGCGGATAAACTGACTATCAATTGCACGGTGCATGATGGCGGTAAGTTCGCCATTATTCCCAAGCGTGGCAGGCGACCGAGCAAGTGCACGGAAGTCAACCCTTGCACCGCCCATCCGCAGTTCGCCTCGATCCGTGCCACGCAGCGACGCGTTACCAGGGCTGCCGGACTGGAAACAGTCAAGGATGATTCCGGCAAGGTAGTGGCTATTCAGGGTCCGAGTCGTGTCGAATTGGCAGCGTCGTCGATCAAGAATCAGCGAATCACCAGCTACGTGGAACAACTCAACGGGATGGACATGACTGCAACAGCCGTTGCGCCCGTTGAGAGCGAGCCTAAGCCACAACCAGTGCGCAACCCATGCCTGCCCATGGCTAAGGCCGCTAAGGAGCGTCTCGTGGCTCTGGGGTGGACCTGCAAGGGCCGTGCGTGGCTTGAGGAACCAGGATTGAACACGGTAGCCGTACCGTGCGCTGAGGTCATCGCGTCACGTGGCGATGAATTGCTCACCATGTCGTGGCGTGACGGCAAGCTGATCAAACAGGACTACTCGTTGTGGTCGCCGGACGTTCCAGCCGAGAAGCAGCGACCCATACACAAGCTCGGCTTTGACCCGGACGAGACGTCTGACCGTGAGTTGGTTCAACTGCTGTCAGGCGTACGGGTCACGTGGTGGAACAAGCTCGCTGGCGCTTCGGATTCCGCCATCATGGGCACGGACAAGATTCGCATTGAACACTGCTACACCGGAACGGGCGATGAAACGCCCGATGACCGGATCATTCATTTCTGTGACCCATCGTCCGGCGGATTCAGGTCCTTCCGGGTAGGTGCACTGCTCAAGATTGGCTAGATGTATGGTTCGATATTGGATCAGATATAAGACGCGTAACGGCTGGTATGTGTGGTCGTCGTACGACATGGTTGACACCGTGGCGATGATTAACGCACTGGACACGCTCGGCATGTCATTCACGGTGGAGGGGGAGTAATTGGGTGCCATGATCCGTCATGCTGCGCTGATTCCGGCAGTCAATGACGGAGAATCAACCCGTACCTACTGGCGAGTTATCTATTCGAACACCGAAGGAACGCTTTCACAGCAGAAAGTACGGTCATTCACTGACCGTGCAGAAGCTGTGAGATTCCTAGAGGAACTGCCGGCAACGTATATTCTGTACGGTACGCGACAGCAAATGGTCGCCGAATTGCAGCGCGTAGATCTCAAAATTGAGCATCGAGTGGGGGTGAATAAGCCGGCACATGCTCGTACGTATCGAAAAACGAGGTAGACGAATAACTGTACAGTCCAATGGAGCGATACCGGGCATGCAGACCGCCGTTCCTGGCGCGTATCAATCGGTAGCTGGACATTGGACTGTACCCCTCAGTTTGGAATCATGCGTTTTACTGCGTCAAAAGTTCGGCGATCAACTACGCGTAGGCCCCGAATTGCGTCGATGGTCGCGGGGTATCGCTGACAGCCGTAGCTACATGGCACGTCTGGCTGCTCAGCCAGACGCAAAGCTTGAGGTAGTGCCTCGCGTCGCACCACGGTTGGGTAAGGCCATGCGTAATCGGCCGTATCAACGGGTAGGTGCTCGATTCATCGCGGATAACACAGCAACCCTGATAGCCGATGACCCTGGTTTGGGTAAGACCCTGATTGCCTTAGGCGGGGTTTTGGAAGCTCGCGTACCAGGGCCGTACCTCGTGGTAGCACCTAAAACGGCGTCAGACAGTGTGTGGAGACGTGAAATCCAACGTTGGCTACCCAAGAGCCATACGATTGTCACGCTGCCTGAGATGCGCTATCAGCGAGAGTACCGCCTAGCCATGGCGGACTACGGACCATGCACATGGGTGATCGTGCACCCCGAAATCGTGGCCACCAAGCAATGGTGGATCTGTGGCGAGTGCAAAAAGAAATCATTAGCACGTAATCGCCAGCAACGCGAGCTACCTTGCGGCCATATAAAGGACCGTAAGACCAAAAAGCTGATAGAGCACAGCTACCCCAAGTTATTCGAGGTTAAATGGGGTGTTGTGATTGTCGATGAATCGCATGAATCACTGATTCGTCGCACCGGAATACCTACCCAGCGGCGACGAGGGCTCGATATGCTGCCCTTACGCGACGATGGGTTACGTATAGCTATGTCGGGTACGCCATTTGACAGCAAACCCCATCAATTGTGGGGCACTTTGAATTGGCTCGATGGTGCCACGTATTCCGCCTTCTATCGATGGGCAGAGTTGTATTGGCAAAAAGGAGGCTATACAGGGTTCCAGCTAGGGGAATTCCGCCAGGATAGAGAGAAAATGCTATGGGATTCACTCTCTGGAGTGGCTCTCAGGCGTACAAAAGCGGAAGTAGCCAAGGATTTACCACCTAAGATGGAGGTAGGAACGCCATTAGATCCATCGGATCCTGAATCACCAGTCGGTATTTGGCTTGAAATGACTGGTAAACAGGCCAAAGCCTATGCTGATATGGAGAAATTGAGCGTTGCAGAGCTACGTTCAGGGCGGTTAGAGGCTGCTTCTGACCTAACAATGCTAACCAGGTTGAAGCAATTAGCCACTGCGTACGGCGATATCAAGCCGATTGGCCTGGTAAACGATGAAGTAAAGTATAAATACTACCCTAAGTTACCATCAAACAAGTTCAATTGGCTGATTGAACAGCTTGAAGAATGGGGCTACCCAGGTAATCCATTGACCAAAGTGGTTATTGTGAGCTTTTATACAGGAATTCTCGATGTTTTCGCAAAGGGAATCGAACGCCATTTCAAATCTAAGGCGGGAAATCCCCTCTGTACCGCGATCACAGGTAATACGCCTGGCCAGGATCGGCGTAAAATCATCGATAGATTCAACACCAACGATGCTGAACATATCATGATGTTGAATGTCAAGGCTGGTGGCACTGCGATCACTATTGATACAGCCGATCGTATGGTGTTCCTCAGCGAGACTCGTATTCCTGATCAGCAGTTGCAGGCTGAAGATAGGATTCACCGTGTAAGCAACCCGCGACAGTGCATGTATTACTATCTGCGCTCGATTGGAACGGTGGATGTCGGAACGGCGATATCGAATCGCAGTGCGATTCGTGATACACATAGATTGCTCGACGGTAGACGTGGTGTCGATTACATGCGCCACATACTTGATCTGAGTAGAGCGTTTTAACTTGACACAGTATGCGTCAGACAGTACGTTGGCGCGGCGACCACAACTTGACTATCTGGATATCACCTAGGAAAGGGAACACATGGCACCCTCCCGTAGCACCCGTAAGGCTGCGCCGACCGCACAGCGTCGCACTGCGAAGGCCGCACCGGTCGAGCAGCGCCGTAGGACGGCAACGGCCACCAAACCGGCACCTGTGAAGGACGTCACGAAATGGGCGACTCAGGCGCCCACCGATTACCATCGGAAGTTCGCTCAGTGGATTGTGCGGGAAGTCGGATTCGATCCCGATGGTGCCAAGAGCAAGCGTGCAGCGTTCCTCGCTGGTGTTAGCATCGGCACGGCAGCCCGCAATGCTTTCATGGGATCTGACTTCCTCGCGGAATGGCGTGCGTCTGAGGGCCTGGCAAAGCCCGGTCGGCGCCCGGCGGAAACGCCTGCCCCTACTTCCAAGCGTCGCAAGCCAGCACCCGTTGAGGAATTCGACGAGGAAGACTCGGACGACGAGGAATTCGACGACGACGAGGAAGACTCGGATGAGGAAGGCGATGATGAATTCGCCGACGATGACGAGGAATGCGACGAGGAAGACTCCGACGATTTCGACGATGACGATGAGACTGAGGAAGAGCCGGAACCTGAGCCTACGCCTGCAAAGCGGCGTGCTGGTCGTCCGGCTTCCAAGCCTGCTACAACCCGTAAGGCTGCCCCGGCAGCCAGGAAAGCCAGTGTGCCCCCGCGTGGTAAGCCTCGCTCGACGACTCCGAAGGCCGATGACGACAATTACGTCTTCTAGGCCCCACTGATTACAACTGAATAGTAAGTCAAGGGCGGGTTATCGGAAGATGGTAGCCCGCCCTATCTATGCCGACGTAGCTCAATGGTAGAGCGGTGCTGACACTCTGAGCGGGGCCAGCATTCATTGACTGGTTTGGAGGGCTAGTCAATCTCGGGTTCGATTCCCGACGTCGGCACGTGAGATTATTCATGTTGAGCGGCCCTGATCGGTGCTGCACCCCGACCACATGCCCACAAGTGCTGATCGAGGTAAATCTATCTGAACGGAGATCCACGGGCAGTGTGATCGTGGTCGGCGAGAACGTGACACATCTGGAAAACAGTCTACTTTCGCCCGGGTCGGTGGCTGATGATGAGTTGGTCGTGCGCCTTCCGTTCAGTTTAATACACGACGCCGTACATACCTACTGGCAATCGTTCGATTCGGAAGGAAGGATACGTGAAGGAGTCGAGACAGATATCCTCGATACCATCGATCCGGAGTCATGAGCGGATAGACTTCAAGCGTTGTCCGAAGAAATGGTATTGGAAATGGCGTAAAGGATTGACGCCACGTCTGGTGACATTCGGTCCCCTGGAATTCGGAACATGGATGCACACGGCGTTTGAGTCGTGGTACCACGTAGGGACCACTCGAAACGGCTCACTCGCTAGCCTATTCGCGGAAGCAGCCACTACGGCTATCAACTCCGCACACGATGCGGGTGCAACCGAGCTTGAAAAGGCCCATGAGTTGGCGGCACTCGGGTACGCCATGGCTACCGCATATGAAGAACGCTATTTGACTGATCACCTTGTCGATGTGATTCGCGCAGAGATCCCGTTGGAATTCACATTCGATGATGGTGCCGGAAATATCATCGCACGGCACCTGTTGAAACCAGACCTGGTGTTCACTGATAGGCGCACCGGTGACGTATGGCTCATGGAGCACAAGACAGCGGCCACCATACGCACGGGACACCTGGAAATTGATGATCAGGCACGGCCCTACGGTGTGCTGGCGGAATTGGCCTTGCGAAAGATCGGAGCTATTCGTCCGGCACAACGTTTCCGGGGGATCATGTACAACTTCCTTCGCAAGAGTCCTCCGGATCACAGGGAACACAACGCCCTAGGACAGGCTCTGAACAAGGATGGGAGCGTATCCAAGAAACAGGCACCACCGCAGTTCGTAAGGCACCCTGTGAGGCTTACAAGGGCGGCAAAGCGTGCCACGCTCGAACGGCTACGCGATGAGGTCATCATGTTAGCTACCTTCACGGAGCATATCCGTGATGGCTCGCTGTATGCCGAGCGATTGCCGAAGACTCCGCATTCAAGCTGTGAGCGCTATTGCCCATTCTTCCCCATCTGCGTGGCGGAAGAGAACGGCATTGATATTAGAGAAATGCAGCGCTCACTGTATACCGTTCAGAATCCATATGATTACGACGTTGAAACAACTGACGTCGCGACAAGTTTTGAAATGGGGTAATAGTGACCTTTACGTACGTCATGCTGGTTGCAGCCGCGATTAGCGGGCTGTATGGCATTAGTCGTTTCCGGAAGGACCGAAACAAGTTCTGGCTTGTGATGTCCGTCTGCCTGGTGATCTACGCACTCGTGGTCCTGGGCGTATTCAGTGCCACACATGTTATCAGTAACTGAGTAAGGTACGGCAAAGCATGCTCGACGACGAAACAGCATACAATGAACCTCCGATAATCTTTCTTCAGATGATCAGTGAAGGGTGGACGATGCCTGACACTGGGCAAGACCCTCGCGGGTTGGGGGAGCAACTAGCGGAATCGGAGTAATTATGTGGGCTATCGGTTGGATTGTATTAGGCGCCTTAGCGCTTATCGCTGAGATAATTGCGCTCATTCGTAAGCAGCCGAACGACACTCTTTCAGAACAAGTCTGGGCCTGGTTGCGCGTAGACCCCGGTACGACCACGATGGTCAACGCACTCCAGTCGTGGCGTTCATTCGTGGTAGGTGCGCTACTGCTATGGCTCATGGGTCATTTTCTGTTCGGCTGGTGGACATGAGTCGACTGCACGCATGGCTGCTCCGGGTACTAGGTGTCAGTTGCTGTGGTGCGTTCGGCGGTTATATTTACGTCGATGGCAAGCGTAGACAGCGATGGTGCTTCAAACAGTTCGGCCATGAGGATTCATGTGCCTTCGATGATGTACCGGACCTTCAGACCAGTCAACCCAACTCAGCCCTACGCCAGCATTTCAAGGGCTGGACATGATCTGCGAACACTGCGCACAAGGGGCTGATTGGCTAGGTTTCGATAACAACCCATTAGGTACGCTGGTAACCAGACGCACCATGCACGATAATTGCACAGGGTGCGCCTGCCAGCATCGACTAGGGAAGCGGGTAATACATGGCGGTAACGAAACCAACGCCACGCGCGAAGACTGAACGCATGCTAGTCACGGCTAGCGATTTCCAACGAGAGATGATGCGGCTCGATGGTACCGCTGAATCGTGCAATTTTCTTATCTACGGGGACTCAAACGTTGGTAAGACCTGGTTATCGGGCACTTGTCCGGGCCGTGTGCTCTGGCTTGTCTGTGAACCTGGATACAAATCAGCGGCCCGTAATGGTGCGAGCGGGTTTGCAAGGCGCATTAGCGACTCCGCAACGGCACTCGCAGCCATTGACTGGCTTAATGGAACCGGAAAAGCTGGACCACGCTATCAAGCGTTTGATTGGATCGTGGTCGACGGTCTATCCACCATGCAGGACCGTTTTCGTCTGGCGTACACTGCTGAAGCGTTTGATTCCTCACCTGAGTCCCACAGATCTAGAGCACATCGCAATCTACCCGATCGACCCGACTACTTCAATACACAGAATTTCTTAAAGGCATGGATACCTCAGCTTGTTGATATGCCAGTCAACTTGCTGATCACGGCGCACGCTTACCGAACCGACAAGACGGAGAACGGTGAACTATTGACCTTTCCAGGAATTCAGGGCAAGGTCACAGAGACAGCGAACGCCATCGCGGGCCTCATGGATGTTGTTGGATACTACGAACTCAAGCGGC
>Ga0213919_1000695_pt1 | contig 13865 bp, 23 predicted proteins | sample McNCre317MG_FD_161056 | JGI IMG/M metagenome (GOLD analysis project Ga0213919, IMG submission 161056) | Freshwater microbial communities from McNutts Creek, Athens, Georgia, United States - 3-17 MG | ecosystem: Environmental > Aquatic > Freshwater > Creek | place: USA: Georgia | collected... | reverse complement strand
GCTTGTGAGATACGTACCGGCTGTCGTGGCTGACCCGCAGCAGCACGGTGGTGGCGCGCAGGTGCTTCATCAGCTCGGAAATGTAGGCCGCTCGCTCAGCGTGCTTGGTGGCATTGGCCAGCGCCATCAGGTCGAGCATCTCGACGCAGTGCTGGCTGATCTTGTCGCCCAGCGAGCGCTTCACGCCGCGCGGCATTTGCTGCTGCACCTTGACGGCGAGAGCGAGCAGCTGAACGCCGGTGCGGTAGATCGGCAGATCGGTGTGCAGGGCCATGGCTCAGGTCAAAAGGACTGAAGGATCAAGCGGGGAATCTGCGGACGGCGCGGGCACGCGCCTCGAAGCTCTTGTCGTTGAAGTCCTGGGTGCCGTAGCTGAAGTTCTGGCTCCAGGCATACGAGCTGTCGCGCTCGTGCTCTTGGCAGGACCAGTACCACCGGGGCTGGAACTCGCTCTTCAGGTTGGTGTAGAGCAGCGCCTGCTCCTGGCGCGTCGGCAGCTCGCCGCCGGCTTGCTGGGCCCATTCCTTCGCAGCGGTCCAGCTCACGTCCTCGGCCTCGCCGGGCAACAGAATCAGGTGATGGCTGGCCAGGCCGTCGGCGTCCAGCACCAGGCCGGCGTAGCGCTCGCCGTGGCGCAGCTCGATGTGCGCCTCGCGCAGGAGCAGCAGCTTCGGCGCTGCGGCTTCCAGCGCCGCGATCATGGCGCCCAGCTTGGTGTGTTCGGCCTTGACGGCCTCCAGGGTGATCATCGTCACAGTGGTCTCCTGTGGGGCTGAAGGATTGAAGGATCAAGCGGCGAGCTGAATCAAGCGGACGGCGCGGGCACGCGCCTCGAAGCTCTTGTCGTAGCCGTCCTGGTTGCCGGTGATGAAGTACTGGCCCCAGGCATACGAGCTGTCGCGCTCGTGCTCTTGGCTAGACCAGTACCACCGGGGCTGGAACTCGCTCTTCAGGTTGGTGTAGAGCAGCGCCTGCTCCTGGCGCGTCGGCAGCTCGCCGCCGGCCTGCTGGGCCCATTCCTTCGCAGCGGTCCAGCTCACGTCCTCGGCCTCGCCGGGCAACAGGATCAGGTGGTGGCTGGCCAGGCCGTCAGCGTCCAGCACCAGGCCGGCGTAGCGCTCGCCGGTGCGCAGCTCGATCTGCGCCTCGCGCAGGACCAGCAGCTTCGGCGCGGCGGCTTCCAGCGCTGCGATCATGGCGCCCAGCTTGGTGTGTTCGGCCTTGACGGCCTCCAGGGTGATCATCGTCACAGTGGGTCTCCCGTGGGGTTGAAGGATTGAAGGATCAAGCGGTGAGCTGAATCAAGCGGACGGCGCGGGCACGCGCATCGAAGCTCTTGCCGTAGTAGCCCTGGCCGCCGTTGAAGAAGTACTGGTTCCAGGCATACGAGCTGTCGTCGGACTCGCAGGTCCAGTGCCACCGCGGCGCAAACTCGGCCTTCAGGTTGGCGAACAGAAGCGCCGACACCGGGCGCGCCGGCAGCTCGGCGCCCAGCTTCTCGGCCCAGTTCATGGCCTTCATCCACGTCAGGTCCTTGGCCGGCTTGTCGGCCAGCAGGACAACGGCGCAGTGCGTGCCGTCGGGCTTGGTGGTGATGCCGGCGAAGATGCCGGCATCCAGGGGTTGGCCAATGGCCGGGAGGTCAGAGAGGTTCAAGGATTGCTCCTGGGGTTGTGCCGGCATGCCGGCGGGGTTGGTCAGGGAGGGCCCCACAGTTCGTCGATCTGCGCGCGGCGCTGAGCCAGGAAGGCCAGGCGCGCCTCGTAGTCCTGCCGGTCAGTCGGGTCGATCACCAGCTCGCGGTAGTCCACGCGCTCGAAGCAGATGTCCTGGCAGCCGTAGCGGCCGCACATGGGCTGGTAGCCGAAGTGCGGGCCGAACAACGGCCGGAACAGGATGCTGTTGCACGTGGCGCGGTAGCGCCAGTCGATGCCTTGGCGCGTCAGCACGGCGCGCAGGCGCTCGATGGCCGGCTGCTGGCGCGCAGGCACGCGGCGCGGTGCCAGGGGCAGGGTAAGCTGGTTCATGCGGCCTCGCGCAGCGCCTGGCGCTCGCTGTAGTTCGCCCGCACGATGGCCTCGGCTAGCGGCGGGCACACGCTGTTGCCGATCGCGTGGACCTGTGCCGCCTTCGACAGCCGCAGGCCGGTCACGTCAAGCAGGGTGCTGTCGGCGAAGCCCTGGGCGCGCGCCAGCTCGCGCGGCTGCAGCATCCGCAGACCGATGTCGGCGATGCGGTACTGCTCGCCGGCCACGGTCACCAGGCCCATGCGGTCGCGGGTCGGGATCGTGTGCATTGGCTCGTCCAGGCCCGACCACTGCCCGCCCTGGCCGTAGAACTTCACCAGGAAGGCGGCGACCAGGCTGTGATGGTCGACGCTGGTGACGGTCCCGATGGGCATGCGCAGGTCGCTGCCGACCACGCCGGTGTAGTGCTTGGCCAGGAAGGTGGCCACCACAGCGTGCTTGGCAGCGCCGGCCACGATGGTGCCCAGCGGCTTGTCCAGGCCCGGCACCCGCGGCGCCTGGCCTTCGCGCTCGCCGTAGCCGGTCTGGATCAGCGTCGGCGCCACCAGCAGGTGCTCGGCCTTGCTGGTGATCGTCGACAGCGGGTCATGGATGCCGCGGGTCTTGCCGCTGTCGCCGTGGCCGGTGTGGCCGATGCGCACGATGAACGGCTCGGCGGCGTCGATCACGTAGCGCTGGATGCCGGCGGCCACCCGACGCAGCGTGGCATCGGCCAACGGGCGGGCGCGCTCGAAGATCGACGGGCAGGGGATCGACCAGTCGATGCACTCGACAGCCGTGCGCCACGGCAGCAGGCCGCTGCCGCGCTTCGGGCTCCGGGCATGCGTGGGCGTCGGCCAGACGATCGCCAGGCCGTCGCGCCTGGCGATCAGGAACAGGCGCTTGCGACTGGTCGGTGCGCCGTAGTCGCAGGCCCGCAGCTCGCGCCACTCGACCGCGTAGCCCAGGCGCTGCAGGGCATTGGTGAAGGCGCGGAACTCACGCCCGGCCTGCGCCGGATCGGGCCGGCCATCGGCGCGCAGCGGGCCCCAGGTGACGAACTCCTCGACGTTCTCCAGCACCAGCACGCGCGGCGCCACCGTGGCGGCCCAGCGCACCATCACCCAGGCCAGGCCGCGGATGCGCTTCTCGACCGGCTTGCCGCCTTTGGCCTTGCTGAAGTGCTTGCAGTCGGGGCTGAACCAGCCCAGGCCCACCGACCGGCCCTGCGTCACCTCGCGCGGGTCCACGTCCCACACGCTCTCGCACAGGTGCAGCGTCTGCGGGTGGTTGGCGGCATGCAGCGCCAGGGCGTCGGGCGCGTGGTTGATGGCGATATCCACCGGGCGGCCGATCGCGGCCTCGATGCCAGTCGACGCGCCGCCGAAGCCGGCGAAGTTGTCGACCACCAGTTCGTCGGCCAGCGGCAGCAGGTACTGCGGGCTCAGCATGGTGTGCCCCTCGTCCCTGCCGGCACATGCGCCCAGGCCACCACGCGCCGCCCTAGCGGCCATCCCTGTGCGGCGTCGCGCCACTGCTTGCCGCACCACCATGCGGGGTGCACCTCGGTGCTGCCGTCGTCCTGCTCGATCTCGGCCTCGACGGTGATGTCGCTGTCGGGCATGCCGTCCTGCGGCAGCTCGTGCCAGGTGATCTGCTCGATCTTCATGCCGGGTCTCCCCAGGCGCGGCCGGTCTCGGGGTTGATGCCCGGACGGCTGGCGGCAAATCTCGGCCAGCGCTCGTCCGGCGCTTCCTGGCGCAATTGCCAGCGCGCCGTCGGCCATTGGCGCGTGTCGCGGGTGATCTTCGTGCGGGCGGTGATGATCGGATCACCACTGCGGCCGTTTGGCTTCAGGACGACCGGCGCGGGCGCGGCGGGCTTGTTGATGACGAACATCTGCCGCCGCTCCGGCCCCGGGTTCTTGCGCTTGGTCGAGCCAACCCAGGCCAGCGCCAGTTCGGCGCTGGTGAACCAGCGCTTCGGGTGTCCCTGCACCTTGCCGGCGAACAGCTTGCCGTCGTGCGTCAGCCGAGCCAGCATCGACGCCACGTCGCTGCCATCGCGGCCCGATTCCTTCTGCAGCGCTGCATTCGTGAGGCCGGCGGCGCCTGCGGCGGCGGCCATGCGCTCAGCAATGGCCCGCAGTGAGCTGGCGTTGGCCCGCGTGCGGCGGGGCGTGGGTTCATTGACGGCGAGCATGTCCGCTCAGGCGCTGGTGGTGCCGCCCATCAGCAGCGGCGTGCCGGCGGGCAGGCCGGCTTGCACGCGCTGGATCAGTTCCTTCGCCGCGGATTCATGCACGCGGTCGGCGCGGATCAGCTCGTACCAGAACGACACCTTGCCGCTGGCGTGGCGGTACTTCAGGCGGGCGTCGATGCGGTAGCCCGGGCCGGCCCAAAAGACCGGGATGCCAATGGCGAAGCGCTCGAACAGCTTCATGTTCGCCTCGGTCTCGGCGTCGTTGTCGTCGACGAAATCGAGCCGCGTGCCGCCGCCCTGCAGCTTGACGACGGACTTCACTCGCTTCTCGCTGTTGGCTTCGAAGGCGGTGGCCATGGCCATCATCTGCAGGCTGCTGGGCATGCCCTCCACCGCGGCGATGTCGGTCTCGTGCCGCTCCAGGAACGCGGCGAAGTCCAGCTGCGCCATCGCGTTCTTGCTGCCGTGGGCTGCGGTCCAGGCCTTCCACTCGGCGCTGGCCTCGGGGGTGTAGGTGGCGCGGTGGCCGCGCCAGCCCGGTGCCTCCTGCGGGCCGAAGTCGTCGAAGACGGCCTGGAAGCTCAGCGCGAAGGTCTGCGGGTTGAAGTTGCACCAGACGACGGCGCGGGCGCTGTGGTGGCGCTCGATGTAGGCCAGGAAGCTCTCGGCGTCGGCCATCGTCACCTGCAGCTTGGCGCGGCGCGGCGCAGCCAGCAGGCGCTCCAGGTCGACCTCCTTCAGGTCGGTGCCCTTGGGCACGGCGTACAGCTTCACGCCATCAGCGTTGCTCTTGTCCAGGGCGCCAACCAGGGTGGCCTTGGGCAGCACTTCGGCCAGGGTTGCGGCGATGTTGGTCACGGGTTCGGTCATGCGGGTCTTTCAGGGTTGCGGGATGGGTGCGCGCCGGCTCAGCTGGCGGTGCGCAGTTCGGTGGTCGGGGCGCCGGGCGCCGAGCCCAGGGTGCGCAGCTCGCCCGTGGCGGGATCGACCTGGCGCAGGTCCAGCTTCTGCTGCTTCGGGTTGTCGACGGTCAGGTCGCCGTCGGCGGTGGCCCACAGCATGGTCGGCTCGAGCTTGGCCTCGGGCACCTTCACGACGCTGTCGGGGCGGATCAGCATGGCGCCCTTGGTGCCGCGCTTGACCTCCAGCGTGATGACCAACTTGCCGGCCTTGCCGGTCTCTTCGACGCCGCGCACCAGGGCGGCCATCTGGTCGCTGCAGCGGTCCAGGAACGCGCCTTCGTCGAGCAGGCGCAGGGTGTCGGTGATGGGTCTGGGCACGTGGCCTCCTTTGTGTGCGGCGTTGCCGCCGGTGGTGGTCAGGCTTGGGCGGCCTGTTCGCTTTCGATCCAGGCGCGCTGCACCAGCGCGGCCGGGGCGGTGGTGACGGTGGCGGCGGCGTGCTCCAGGGCCACGTCCACCGCTACCGCGTCGTCGGTGCGCCAGCGGAAGCCACGCTCGCTCAGCTGCTGCAGCGCGCTCAGGCCGCCGCGCATCAGGCGCCAGGCCGTGCAGCCTTCGGCACCCTGCATGGCCAGCACGCCCATGGCGACGGCCAGCACCTTGGCGCTGGCGATGGCGTCGGACTCGACGTGCTCGCCGTCGGCCAGCATGTGCACGCGGATGCGGAAATCCCGCGTGGCGCGGTCAATGCGCTGGCGCTGGATGGCGCGCGCGATGGGGTTGCGGACCACGTGCTGGTCGACGACCAGAAAGCCAGGGGCGGCGATGGTCATGCGCGGCCTCCGAAGATGTCCGCGTTGCGGCCGAAGTCCAGGCTGTCGACGGCGTCCTTGAAGCGGTCGCGCCAGTCGGCCCAGGTCATCGCGCAGCGCTCGGGCGACATCAGGTTGACCCAGCTGACCGGCTGCACGTGCACCAGGCAGGGCCACAGGCTGATGCCCGGGCCGCTGGGCAGCAGCTGGGCGCGCTCGGTGGCCAGGGCGATCAGGTCGGCCTGCTTGATGCTGACCGCGTGCTTGTGGCTGGCCGAGTGCAGGCCGAAGGCGCTAAGCACTGCGCGCTGAAGCCGGCCCTCGAAGTGCTGCCAGCCCTCGCCAACTTGGCCCTTGGCGGGCGTGCTCAGGTCGGTGGTGTAGGCCTCATGGGCATCGTGCATCAGCGCGGCCAGTCGGCCGTGCACGTCCAGCGGCAGCATGCGCTCGATGATCTCCAGCACCAGCAGGCTGTGCTCGGCCACGCTGTACGGGCGGCGGCAGGCGCCGGTGAAGCGGTTGATCTGCGCCAGGTGGTGGCTGATGTCGCCCAACGTGATGTTGTTGGTCTGCGGGTAACGCAAGTCGACCTCGTTGCCGCCGGCCGTGACCATGTGGCTGCTGGCGTCGGTCAGGTGCGGGCCGGTCATGCCTGCGCCCCGCGCACCAGCTCGAACCGTGGCCGGCGCATGCACGGCTGCAGCGTCACCGTGCCCATCCAGTGCTGCTCACGCGGCCCGACCAAATGGCGCGAGGCTTCGCCGTGGTAACGCCGGCCGATCTCCAGGTTGCGGTACTGCGCCAGGCAGCGGTCGCCGGCAGCATCGCCGCGGCCGTGGTGGATGAACACCACGTGCTGGCAGCCGTCCTCGTCCTCCAGGCGCAGCGCGATGGCGTGCAAGCCCAGCGTGCAGCCGGCGTCCTTGGCGATCAGCTCGCCGCTGAAGTGCCGCAGCGGTGCGGCTTGGACGGCCGGCTGGCCGGCCAGGGTCAGGTGGTGCATGGTCATGCCCTCCAGTAGGTGATGCACAGGCCGGCCAGCGTGGCCAGCAGGGCGCCGGACAGCAGCCACCAGCCCGGGTGCTCGGGTTCAGGCTGCGGCTGGCTGGCCAGGTAGGGCAGCGGCTGCAGCGCGCCTTCGGCGGCGCCGGCCTCCAGCTGCATGAACAGGCTGTCGGTCAGCGGGTCGGCGCCGGACATGGCTGGGTGCGCCAGGTGCTCCGCGATGGCATCGTCGATGTGCAGCATGCTCACAGCGGGCTCCTGAACAGCGGCGCCGGCTCGGTGGCGCTGGCAAAGCGGCTGTCGACGACGGCCAGCTCGCTGCGCATATGGGCGATCAGCAGCTGGTCGTGCGTGATGCACTGCTGCAGGGAGTCGATGCCCTGCTGCAGCTGGGCACGGCGGCTGCGCAGGAAGTGCAGGTGCATCGCGCGGCGCAGGCGGGCCAGCAGGTGGGGCAGGGCGCGGGTCACTTGCACACCTCGACGCGGCAGTCGACGCGAGGCGTGCCGACATCGGGGTCGTCGCCGCCGCCGCCGCAGCCGGCGAGCGCCAAACCGGCCAGCAGCGCCATGACGCAGTAAAAGACGGCGGCGACCCACGGGTTGGGTTGCGCATCCGTCTCGGGCTGGCGCGGGATGACCGGGCCGGTCGACGTGCTGTCTCGCATGCTGCCTCGCTGCCCCCGGCGTTGCCGTTGTCGTGGGGCGCAAGACTCAATTAAACAGCGTGTTGACTCTTGATGTCAACACCGTGTGTACATGATGATGGGATGCGCACAAAAAAGCCTGCTCAACGCAGGCTGTTTCGGTCAAGCCAAAACGGTTTTGAGCTACAGCCGGCCTGCGGCTTCGCTGGTCGCTTTCTGTTGCTTGGCCTGCTTCTTGGTGGCCGTTGCTTGGTGCATGAACACCACCTCAGATTCGTCAGCGCGAGTGATCGCCTCAAATGCTGAAATGCTCACAGCGGCCCCGTTCCACTGATTCAAGGTACCTTCCACTTGCTGGCCCAAGCTGTTCTTGAATGGCAGTTGGGTGCGAGTGTGGGGCGGACCGTACCTCGTCACCAGCACATCAACCAACGCAGCAAAATTCGACCGTTTGGTGCGCAGCGCGACACTTTCGATCAGCCCTTCGTGCAAATTGATCGTTGCCTCGTAATAAAATCCCAAGTTCGGCGGGTCACGCAACAAGCGATAAGTGCTCGTGTACCGCCCTATCAGGCGGTCAAGGCATGCGCGGCCAGTAGCGGCGCGCGGCCAGGACTCGGGGCAATACTCCAGTTGCGTGTCCAGCAGCGGCGCGCCAAGTGAAACGCCCAGCACCGCGTTGGGCTCTTGAGGCCAGTCTGCGCTGTGAGCCTGGCCGACCTGAAGACACACTGCCAGCGCAGCCAAGAAGGAGCGAGCGGTGCGCATGGAGATCATCCTTCGCCGCCGACTCGTGCAATCGCTACGGCCAGCAGCTGCAGTTCGTCGCGTTCGGAATGAAACGAAGGAAATGCTCCGTCGCGTGACCGGGCTTCCCATGCGCCATTGCCCAATGCGAAAAACAGTCGAATGTATCGGCGACCGTTTCCCGTCTGCACAAACACAACCACGCTTTCTCCAGGTGGGTCCGGCGGGGGTGGCGAAACAAATGAGAACACGGTTCCCTTCGGAGTGACTGAGGCCAAAGCGCCATCTGGCACAGCCACACGAAAACGTTTAGGTAACTCCGAAACGGGCACAGACACAAGTAGCTCCCAAGGTTTCTGTAGGGAGTCATCCTCGGGCTCTGGGTGGATCATTTCCTGATCCACTGGATGGAAGGACAGGCCCCCTGAAGGGGGGTGTGCAAGCGGCTTTGCCGCGCCATGGCCTTCCAAAAGCGATGTCGCGGAAATGCCGAAACACCGCTCAGCTTGTAGGGCGCCCTCCTGCGAAACGCCGCGTTGCTTCCAGTTGTACGCCGTCTGAGACGTGATCTGTAGCGCGGCTCGAAGGCTTCTGTCGTCGGTCACGCGCTTGCGCAGCTGCAGGTGCGCCGTCGCCTTGCGGGCTGCCTCAAGCAGCCGGGCGTACGACGGGTGGTGCTCGGCTGAAGGCATGCAATGGATTGTCGCGGCACTAAACGCATTGTTGATAAACGGTGCGTTGACGATTGATGTAAACATGGTGTGTAATTCGTTGGTATGAACGCCGACGAACTACTGATCAAGCGGTTGGGCGGGCCTGCCAAGGTCGCAGCCATGTTGGGGTACGACAAAGCCCGGGGTGTGCAGCGCGTGCACAACTGGTGCAGTCGCGGCATCCCGGCCCGGGTGAAGGTGGCGCGACCGGACCTGTTCATGCAGCCCACCGTCGCCCTTGCGGCCGACCAGCAGGAGGCGCGGCATGCAGCGTGAGCCCTTCGTGCCGGCGTACAAGCTGCGGCGGCTGCAACGCCAGCCGCAGCGGCTGTGGGCCGGGCTGGACTTGTCGACGACGGCCCCGTTGCCTGCCGACTTCATGCCGTTCCTCGGTCCTCGGAGTGTTGCAGCAGCAGGTTCAGCGTCAGCTGAATGCCTTGTATCGATGCATCCGAGTAGCCGGTCGGCAGCGTGTTTGCGATCAGTTCTTCGGCTTGCGCGCGCATGTGTTCGCGCACTGCATCGCGTGCTGGCGAAGCTTTGATCAGCGCGATGACCGCGATCTTCAGTGCGGCGATCTCGCCGGCCATGCCGCTGATCTGCTGCGAATCGAGTTCCATGGTCGCCCTCCTGTGGCGTTTGTTGGGTTGTCGGGGGACACCCAGCGTAGCCCAGGCAGTGCGGCCGCCCATCCGCAGCAGTCGTCTCCTCCGCGCCCAGGCCACGGGCCAGCGCGGCTTCGCGGCCCGGCCGGCTCACGCTGGTCGGGCTGCTTCTTTGCGGGAAGGGCCTGCACATTGCAGTCATCGTGCGCCTTTTGCCGATTCGGTGCTAGCACGCAACGTGGGCGACATCGCCTGTGCGGTGTAGGTGAACACCTGACGTGAACTTTTGACGCATGGACGCAAGCCCAAAGCAGACAGCCGTGCGCCGGGCTTACGGCCGAGGCTATTTCGACGCCCTGAGGGCGATGGAGATTGACCCAATGACCCCAGCACGCCTGACGCAGGCAGAGCAGTCCGTCAACGGCATCGCGAAGAAGGTGCTCGATGCGGTGCCAAAACAGGAACCGTGGACCGTGAACAAGATCGTGGCGGAGATGAACCGCCTGGGCCGCAACGTGAGCACGGATGTGGTGCTGGGCTGCCTGTCGACCATGACGCGCAGCGGTCTGCTGAAGGAAGTCGAGCCCCGGACCTTCATCCGTGTGGCCGCCCGCGAGCGCGCCGACCTGGCCGTCGTGCCGGCGCCCGCACCGCAGATGCCGCCGACCGCAGCTGTGCAAGCCAGTGCTGAGCCGGCGCCCGCCGTCAGCAGCCCGACCGGCGAGCCCGACACCCTCGCCAAGCTGGCCAGCCTGTCGACGAGCGTGCGCACGATGGCTGCGCAGTTCGCCGCACTGGCCGAGGCGATCGACGATGTGGCGCTGGAGGTCGAGCAGCGCATCGAGCGCATCAGCGCCGACAGCGACAAGCTCGCGCAGCTGCGGGCCCTGCTGAAGTCGGTCGGGAGCTGACCCGGCATGCGACCACAGAGCGAGATCCGCGTGACCCTGGCCGCGGCCCTGGTCGACGGCGCCGGCACGACGCGCCAATTGGCGCAGCGCACGGGCTGGTCGGTCGGCTTGACGCGCCGGGCCCTGGACAACATGTGCACGGCCGGCGACGCCCGCAAGGGCCGCACAGTGCGCGTGCAGGGCGTGAAACGGCCGGTACCGGTGTACGAGCGGGCTGTGCGGGCCGATGACGCGGCCACGCGCGGCACGGCCGGGCTGGACCTGATCCTGGCATGGGCCGGCGTGGCCCAACCTGCCGACCTGGCGAGCGCTGACGAAGCCGAGGCGGAGGCCGTGATGTAGCCGCAGCGCGTGGGCCCCGCGCGAACGTCACAGCGCCTGCATGGGCGGCCAGGGCAAGAAACACCGGGGCACCGACCCCGACCAACACGGTGCCGGTATCTCGCGCAAGCGATAGGGGGGCAGGTCCCCGAAGAGCCCGGCGGCTGGCCGCATTCCCACGGCCGGGGGGAGCGTTCGCGCTTCAAGGTGGGAGCCCCGCATCGGCGGGCGTGGCGCGCATCCCTCTCTGCCCTTCTGGGGGTAGGGGGGCCTCTGCGTGGAAATTCAACGATGGTGGAAGGGCTGGACGGATGGCAAACACTCAACTACGGCTGGTGCAGGACGCGCAGCAGCCAACAGAGCCCACGCGCGACCCGGCGCGGCGCGTGTTCGAGCACTGGGCCTGGATGCTGGGCAAGAACCTGAAGCGCACGAAGCTGGGGCCCACGCGCCGAGCGGCGATTGCCGCTGCGCTGGCGATGGGGTATGACGAAGACACGCTCATGCTGGCTTGCGATGGCATCGCGTCGCATTCGCTGGACGGCAAGCCCGAGAGCATGCAGGCGGCGATGCGCGAGCTGGAGTGGTCGCTGCGCACCGAGGCGCGGATCGAGCGCTGGGCCGAGCTGGGCGAGACGTTCCGCCAGCGCCTGGCGGTGGTGCCGGTGCGCGAGGCGCGGCCCGCGGCGCCGGCTGTGGATGAGCGGGCAGAGCTGGCGCACCGCGAGCGCTGCCGCGACATGGCCCGGGCGATGCGCGGTGGTGGGCATGGCTGAGCCGACAGTGCGCTTGCCGCCGCACAGCGTGGAGGCCGAACAGACGGTGCTTGGTGCGCTGCTGGTCGACAACAGGGCCTTCGACCGCGTGAGCGATGTGCTGGCGGCCGAATCGTTCTACCGGCACGGGCACCGGCTGATCTTCGACGCGGTGGTGCGGTTGGTGCTGGCCGGCAAGCCGGCCGACGTGATCACGGTGCACGACGACATGCGCCAGGCTGGCACGGCCAAGGATGCAGGCGGGCTGCAGTACCTGAACGAGCTGGCGCAGAGCATCCCGGGCACCAGCAACGCGCGGCACTACGCGGAGATCGTGGCCGAGCGGGCGCAGCGGCGGCGCGCGATCATCATCGCCAACGACCTGGCGGCAGCGGCCTACGAGGGCGGCGGCCTGCCCGATGCCGCTGAACAGGCGGTGCAGGACCTGCTGGCGCTGCAGCAGGGCGCGGACGACGCGAACCCGAAGCCGCTGGCCGACCTGCTGCCTGCCTGGGTGGATGCGCTGTCGGCGCGGGCCGAGGGCGAGATCGACGCGCTGCCAACGGGCTGGGACGACACCGACCGGCTGTTTGCCGGTGGCGTGCGCCGCGGTGAGCTGATGGTGATCGGCTCACGGCCCAGCATGGGCAAGACCGGCGTGTGCCACACGCTGGCGCGCAACTTCGCGCAGTCGGCGCCCGTGCTGGTGCTGAGCATGGAGGACAGCCTGCAGATGCTGGTGGCGCGACAGGTGGCGGCGACCGGCCGGGTGAACCTGGCGGACATCCGCAACCCGGCGAACGCCACCGGGCCGCTGTGGGAGGGCGTGACCAAGGGCGTGGAGGCGCTGTCGCGCTTGCCCATCCACGTGGACGACCAGGCGTCGCTGACGCTGCGCGAGGTGCGGCGCAAGGCGCAGTACGTGCGCGCCCGCTACGGCGATCTGGGCGTGATCATCCTGGACTACCTGCAGCTGATGGAAGAGCCGAGCCAGGACGAGAGCCGGGCCTACGAGCTGAACCGCATCAGCCGCGGCCTGAAGCGACTGGCCAAGCAGCTGGGGTGCGCGGTGGTGCTGCTGAGCCAGCTGAGCCGCAAGGCTGACGAGACGGACGGCCCGCCCCGCCTTGACCACCTGGCGGAGAGCGGTGGCATCGAGCAGGCGGCCGACATCATCGGCCTGTTGTGGCGCGAGGCGCGACGCCGGCCACGGCCGGACAACAAGCACGCCGGCCAGATCGAGTGGGCGAAGAACAAGAACGGGCCGTGCGACACGGTGCACCTGTGGTTCGACGGCGCCACCCAGCGCTGGGAGAACGCGGCGCGGGAGGGTGACCATGCGTGATTCGATGACGGAGGTGGACGTGCTGCACGAACGGCTGCAGGCCTGGGCTGCGTGGCTGACGGCTGGCACCAGCGGTGCCGGCTACCCGACCAAGAGCGTGCTGCACAGCAGCTGGCTGCCGCCCACGCCGGGCAGCACGCCAACGATGCGCACCACGCCAACCAGCAGCACGAAACAACAGCGCGAACTGCACGCGGTCATTCAGACGCTGTGCCTGCGGCTGCAGAACACGCTGGTGGTGGTCTACCTGATGCGGGTGTCGCCGGCCGTGCAGGCCACGCTGCTGGACTGTCAGCCGTCGACAGTGCGGGCGCGTGTGGCGGAAGCAAAGCAGCTGATTGCCAACGAACTCAACGCGCAGGGGGTTGGACGGTCCAACCCCCAAGGTGAGCGACATGCAAAGGCAAGAGAGGCGAAGCGCGAGGGGTTTTAAGAGTTATCGAAAGTCACTACATTTCTGGCACGCTGGTTCTTCCTGCGCTCCACCACACCACCGACAAGCCCGCCACCGCAAGGTGCGCGGGCTTTGCTTCGTGTCCCGCTCCGACTACCACCACCTCTACAACCGCGCCGCCTGGCGCAGGCTGCGCGAGCATCAGCTGCGCACCGAGCCGCTGTGCCGCCTGGACAAGCAGCTGGGCAAGCTGGTGCCCGCGACGGTGGCGGACCACGTCAAGCCGCATCGGGGTGACCTGGAGCTGTTCTTCGACGCCGGCAACCTGCAGAGCCTGTGCAAGACGTGTCACGACGCGCACAAGCAAGCCCAGGAGCACAACGCCGACGGGCTGATGCGCGGCGCTGGCCACGACGGCCGGCCGCTCGACCTGGCTCACCCCTGGCACCGGCCAGCAGGGGGTAGGGGGGTCTCAATCCCTGGAAAAGCCGCGCCGCAGAC
>Ga0213919_1000692_pt1 | contig 13913 bp, 20 predicted proteins | sample McNCre317MG_FD_161056 | JGI IMG/M metagenome (GOLD analysis project Ga0213919, IMG submission 161056) | Freshwater microbial communities from McNutts Creek, Athens, Georgia, United States - 3-17 MG | ecosystem: Environmental > Aquatic > Freshwater > Creek | place: USA: Georgia | collected... | reverse complement strand
GCTAAAGTATCCCGTGAAACACGCATGGTTAAGCCAACTAAAAATGCAAAAAAATTGACCCACCTGGTCAGTCCAAGTGGGTCACAAAATTTAATAAATTTTTTAGATTACTTGCAGATAGTAAATCTATTATAACTACCGCCAGTTATTGTAAATGATACAGTTGATGCAGTTGCTTTAATGATAATCCCAGAGATAACAGTTTGCTCAAGCTTATCTACTACAGTACCACCAGTTACATTACCAAATGCTACTGTAGTTGTACTACTGTCACTAATAGAAGTGCCTGAGATAGTAATAACATCACCAACATTAGCTGATATTGTCATAGTACCATTATTAGCAACGTCTTGGGTTGAAACAGTTGAAAGTGAAGCACCGCCTGCAGCTAAACATGATTTAATAAGTGCCATATTAACACCACCCTTCTTAGTTTGTAACACGAACTGCAACGGCCTTATTTGTTGCCTGGCTCTCAAATGTAAGTGTTACAGTAGTTGAAGTTGTTGCAATTGCAGTATAGTTCAGACCATCTTCAACATATACATCAATGAGAGAAGTTGATCCTACTGCTTGCTCTGTAAATGTAAGAGTTACAGTTGTCTGTCCAGCTGTAAGAGTACCACTTTGGATCTCTACGGCGCCAGCAGATGGAAGAGCTGCTACGATCTCGTCAATAGCTTCCTGTACATCATCAGCTGTAAGACCTGATGAAGTATTATCATAGCTAACGCCTGCTGCAGTTACTACACCACCAGAACTAAGCTGTGATACCAGTGGATCAGATACCTTATAGTCAGTGTTAAGCACAAGATTTGTAAAGGCTGTGCCTGCTGTAAGTGCTGTAAGTGCTGTGTAAAGTGTGCCACCGCGCGCGAACTGTGCACCCTGCGCATAACTTGCGCCAAGTGTAGCAGAATCTTCTGCAGGTGCAATTGAGCTTTCAGTTGCGTTGATAGCTCCTATGATAGTCTGATTTGATGTTGTAGGGCTTCCAGAACCAATTAAAGAATTGATAGTGGAAATACTACCAGCATTAGCATCTACATCAGTACGAAGGCCTGAAATAGCTGTAGTATGATCTGAAATAGTATTACCCTGTGAAGTTACTGTGGACTGAAGCTCGCCAATAGTTGTACCCTGTCCATCTGCTTCAGACTTAGCTTCGTAAATAGCTGTATCAATGTCTGAAAAAGCACCATTAATATCAGTAAGCCAAGATGGTTTATCGCTGCCAAGGAACTGTGGCAGATGATAATTAGTTGTCTGATTTGTGTGACTCATAATTTACCCCCTTTTAAAATTATGCTGCTAAAATTTCTTTACCGAACCAGTCATACTGGAATGCAGTAAGATCATTGCCATCGTATGTATCAGCATCAAGATCAAGGCTGTCATACTCTGTTGCAGTTAAAGCACCTTCATCAATATGAAGCTGTGCAAGGTCCTGTACAACCTGCTTTACAGGTACATATTCACCTGTAAATGGACTTAGCATATAAAGATCAGGGTCTTTATACAGTAGTTTATAACCTAAAGTGTCATATTCTACTGCAGTAAGCCCTAGTGCATCATATTCTGATGCAGTCAGCTGCAGACTATCATACTGATATGCAGTTAAGCCCCAGATACATGCGATAGTATAAAGGTCGTTAATAGCTATCTGAATGTCGGTTACCATACCGCGATATGGATTATAGACAGCGATAGTGTAAAGCTCTGGAAGAGAGTTTATAAACTCATTAAGACGGTTTTCAACGTAGTTAAATACATACTCGTTGTTGGCCTGCATTATGTTATAAAACTCTGTAATTTCCTGCCTTACTTCTTCTTTTAACCTATCTACTTCCAAAAGTATCTGGTTTTTAAGTACTCTAAACTGCTGCTCAAAAGATGCGATTGCTGCATTTACTTCATTAGTAAGCTGCTGCATCTTAGCATCAATTTCAGCTTCAGTTGCTGCAAGTGCTGCAGCAAGTTCTTGTTTTTGCTGCTCAAAATCTGCAGCAATCTGTGCTTCTAACTGTGCAAAGGCATTTCTTACTTCATTCTCAAAACCTTCAATTTCACCTTCAACTGCCGTTAATCTTTCAATAGCTTCTTCGTATTCAATCTGATGATTATTGGCCCATTCAACTATCTGGTTGATCTCGTCAATAATCTGCTGGTAAGAAGTGAGTAGAAAATCGGCGTTAAGTTCGTGAAAGTCTGTGTAAGGGTATTTGTTATAGAATCCTGACTGGTTGCCAGTACCATCTAAGTTTAATTTATTTAAACTCATATTTACCCCCTTATACATAGATCATGATGCAAAATTCTTTTAGGAACAAGTCAGTTATACGGCTGTAGATATTCCAGTAGCCAAGCTCAAGTTCTTGAGTAAGCATCTGCTGTGAAGTGGTAACGCCGATATTTCCGTGTACACGTCCTGCGTGCTGGGCTGTATTATCAAGTGTACCAGTCGTTCTATCAGTCGTATCTGTGTCTACTGTTCCGTTACTTGTTACTTTATCCTTTGGCTGATAGCCAGTAGAATCATATGCGCTTACATCGTTGGTAGTTGTATCTGCAGTACTTGTGTCGATTGTGCCTGTAGAATTTGACGTAGAATCTGAATCAAGTGTATCTGTCCAGTTTTCCATTCTGTCATAGTTCTCTAGTGGTGCATAGTCAATTGAGAGTGCACTTACCCATCTTTCAAAGGTGTTCGCTTCTCTATCTGACCATGTACCTATCTGATCCCTTAAAAAGTAAGGGTCAGCATAAAGTACTTCAAATTCGCCACCTTCTAGTAAGATATTATCTACTAAAGTTTGTTTGGATAATCCTTCAGGAAGATCAAGATTATCGAAAAGTGACATAGACATATTATTGAAAAAGGTAGCAGCGCCTATAAGGGTTGTTTTCATTGTACTCATAAGCTATCACCTTCTTCCCTATCTGTTGCCACAGAAGTATCTGGCTTAACATCATAACGCAGTCTGGCTGATAACTGTATGTCAGGATACAAAGCCTTAACTTCTTTAATACTTGAATCAAGTGTGGTTATCCAAGTTAAACTCCTTGCCTTAGCATCTATTTCAGTGCTTTCAGCTTCAGAAGTAACAAGTCTTTCCTTCTTTTCGTAAGGAATGGTAGGTATACCAATCTCACGATCAAAGTCATTGATTATGGTCTGGAAGTCCTGCAGAAGTTCAGGGGTAATATAGTTATTCTTCATATTATCCCTAAACCAAGTCTGGAAAGGACTTTCACCCTTATCAGATGGGTCATCAAATATACGACTGTCGTATATGATCGCTGGCTCACCTTTATTTACATAGTCAATGATCTTTTTAAGGGCCTGCGCTGCGCTTTTTGTCTTAGCTCCAAGAATATAAGAAAAACGTGAATTGATAATAGATGTGTTAATTGATACGTCAAGTGCAGACAGCTTTTCTGCATAGTAGTCAATTATGTCCCAGATGCCAAAATAGTCTGGGGTCAGCTTTATCAGCTCGCATTTACTACCAATATCAAGTTCTGCTTTATATCTGGGGTTAGAAATAAGTGCAGTCGTAGGCTGATAGTAGAAATCGAAGCCTTTCAGTGTACATGGCTGGAAAGAGTATCCCATTTCGTCATGGTCAAATATGGCAACATAGCCAAACTTAAACAGACAATAATAGAAAAAGTCCTTGGGCCTTCCTTCCCATGTGCTTGGTACATCAAATTCAATAACACTACATGCACGCTGGAAAAGTGATCTACTCCAATACCAAAAGCTTAAATTGTTATGAGCTTTTATGCTACTGGGAGAAAATCTCCCAGCAGCGATATTGATTTTTTGATAGTTAAGTGGGTAGTAATTTGACATAACTACACCCCCTTATCACTTCTTTGATCTATTTCCGTCAGTAGTTTCAGCGCTGTTATTGGTAGCTGGGTCTTCCATTGTGAAGATCACGCAGTTTTCAGTAGCATCTGAAATAATGTTTTTGCAGAAAGTCCACCAAGTATTTCTATAGTGCTTACGTGCTTCTAATGGTGTTGATGAAGCATCTTCAAGCTGATAGTCGATCATAAGACCGTCAACGTCATAGATCATACCAACAACATATGAAAGGTCTACTGCATCACCAGCAGTCTGTGCACCTGATGCCTGCGGGATAGCTGGTGTAAATTTAATAGCAGCTCCTGAATCAAATGCCTGCCAGAAGTTAACACCTTCGTACTGTGTTTCAATATCAAGGTAGCCTGGGCGGAAAATCTCAGGAAGTACCATTGCTTCAGCTTCTCTAAAGAGTGGCTGATAAAGCATAACACGCTGTCTGTCGTAAGGTGTATGACGAAGGATTGAATAAGATACGCCATCAACTGTCTTACTTACTGGCCAGTGATACTTCTTTGAACGAGTACGCATAAAGTCTGATGTATTCTTAAATGTTGCAACAAAGAATGCGAGGAACTCTTTAAGGTAAGTACTACGTAGCTGTGCTGATGTGTAAGAAGTACCAAAACGGTCGTTATAAGCTTTAGTAAGGTTGATTACTCTACCATTAGCTGATGCCTTATCCATATCATAAGTCATGGCGATATGCTGCAGAACTGCAAGCCTGTTAAATGCTTCCTTCTGTGATTCGATATCGTTAGCCTTTTCCTGCATGATACCAGCAACAAATTCAGCAAATGAAGCTTCGTCTGTAAATGCCTTTTTAAGCTGGAATTCGTACACGGTGATAGAATCCTGCCAAGTTGATGATCCTGCAAAATTGACTTCAAGTGGCATACCCTGATTCTGAACCCACATAGATTTTGTAGATACTGGGTCACCAGTTACTGCATCAGTACCGTTTTCGCCGTTATCAAAGTCCTGTGCTAGGTTAGTAAAGAGCTGCGTATTGAATGCGCCAGAAGCTAAAGCATCTTTAGCGTAATAACTGATCTTACGCATTCTGTCTGTATACATGCCAGTGTTAAGTGCGTTGATAAGTGACAGTGGTGCTTTATAAGGCCTAGAAGCCACCAGTGTGCGACCGATTAATAATGAAAGACTGTTCAGCACATTTTCTGTACCTGTAGCAAGAACAAGTTCACCAGCAGACACAAATGATGAAGCATCAACTACATCAATTGAAGCCTGCCCTGTGGCCTGACGTACTAAGGCATTCATAAGTACATGACAGTCACGAGTGGTTAGTGATCTAGCCATCTTTATTTACCCCCTTTTAAATTTACATGAAACTGGTTGCAAGGTCAGATAGTATGTCGTCTGCAGATTTTTCTTTATCTGCATCAGCCATGTCGACATGCTGCGCTGCCTTTTGTGCCTTGGATAGCTTTTCTTCAAGATCGGCTATCTTAGCTTTATAGTCAACGACATTATCGTTGCTATCTTCTTTATCATCTTCCTTAGAATCTTCCTTTTCTTCTGGTTTTGGCGATGGCTCATCTGCAGGTGGCGTGGGGTTGTCACCTGCAGGTGTGCCATCAGATGAGGAAACGTCTGAACCGCTATTCGCAAGGGATATAAGCTCTTTTACATCTGCTACTGAATACCCTTGTTTTGCAAGGGCTACTAAATCTAAAATACTAAACTTTGCCATGTGATAAACTCCTTTGACCAAATTAGTCAATAACAATTTAATAAAATAGGCAGCCAGATTGAATGGTGGTGAACCAACCGCAAACGCCTACGCGTGCACCCTTGTGCGGAATATCCTAGCTGCCTATTAATATTGTACGTTATTTAGTTTTAAAAATCAAATGCGTGTTCTATTATTTATCGCTTTTTTAAGCAGCCACCACATGTTGAAAGTTGGGGTCGGCGGCGTAGGTCCTGAACCTGAAAAAGTAACAACTATAGAGATATTACCCCAAGCTGAGTTATAACTAAATGATTGCTGCTGTGTTACTGCAAGGGCTATTGAATAGTCCTGACTGTCTGTAGCAACTATATCATCTAAAGTTTCACCAGCGTCGGGAATAGCATATAGTGTTACAGTCTGGTTTGGTTCTGGGTTAGGATCATCTATATATGCAGTTCCGTTTCCAGAATAAGATACATTTATCTTAGCCATCTTCTACCTCTTTACATAATACGTATTCAATGTAGCCATAATGATTGTATCTATCATCTTGATATGCTGGCACAAATTCACTAGCGTGTACAAATTGATAACCTTCTTCAAGTAAAGAATTTATTGCGACTGGTGCATTTCCATTATGATAAGACCGTACAATTATATATTTTTTCGCCATATTTACCCCCTAAATGCAACGATTAGAGTTAATGCGATAAAAAGTATAGTAAGCATATAACAAGCCCAAAAACGGACAAATTTTAAATTTAAATTACTCATAGTAAAAGCCCCCATTCATATAGTTTACTATCTGATCTTTTTCAGTTGGCGAAGCAGATATATCAAGATCAGCTCTGTCGCACTGGATAAAGCCAGCAATATTTGAAATAGTACGGACTTTACACAAGGGCCTTCCCAGTTGCGCGTTATCTTCATCTGCTATTGTATAGCTGTTGATTCTTATTTCTGGTGTGTGATTAAATGCTACAATACTACCTACTGCGCCCATAGACTGTACTTGTGGCATCATTGACTGAACTGCAGAAGCAACACCTGCAGCAGCTCCTACATAGTTACCAGTAAGACCTGCAGCAACACCACTTACAGTATTAAGTACTGCGCCCATAGGGTCACGCGTTACTTGTGAAAGTTGTACTGGAATACCTACTTGTGCAGCAAGCTTAACTACACGGCCCTTAGTACTTGTGATAACAAGTTCACCTACGCCAGTAAAAGCATCTACTGATACTTTAACTGTGGCAGCTCCACTGTCAATGTAAAAGTCAGGATCAAGTGCAAGCCTTCCGAACATGGCAATATCTGCAGTGATCCTTCTAAAAGGATTACCATTAAGGTATGCACCCCTGCTTACCTGTGGGTGATCTGGAATAGTTATCTGATCTGTAATTTCTTTTACACGATGTTCTTCAGGAATAATCCTACCGACACATGAACTATCTACATCATGTGCGTCCCAGTAACCAAAAGTTAAATGTGTTGGCGTTGTATAAGCATTATCTACAGCAAGATAAGGAAACCACATAACACTTGATATATACTGCATAGGGTCTACCAGCATCTTCTGCAGGTCTTGTGATACATCAGTAGCATTAAGCCATTGACCACCAAACATTACATTGGTAAATGCTTCAAATGCTGATGCAGTACATACAATATATTTAAGGCCAGTACCTGCATCACCAGACTTTACGCCTATTACATAAGTACCAGGCGAATTCATAGTAAAAGCTGTTCTAAGATTTGCTAGTTCACACCTAGCCGTTTCTACTTTACTTTTAAGCGGGTAAAGATTATCAACTAAATTTCCATCTGATTCTGCAGATGATCTGACTACGTACTGACTGCTACCACCTATTACAGATTTAAAAGTAGCAAGTACATCAGTGCTGCAGTGATATTCTGCAAGCTCATTACCTACAATAACAATATCGTCAATGTAATAATAACGGCTGCCCCACTTAACATAGTTATCTGATAAGTCGTAAGCATTTACTAAAAATACAGGGTTAAGTACGCTGCAGGCTTCTTTAAGTCTTACAGTAAGTGAAGCCCTTGCAGTAGTAGGCTGCTTTGTTGAGTTGGGCTTTTTTGAAAAGCCAGAGTAAACATCAATAACCATTTAAGTGTGCCCCCTTTATTATTTTTGGATAGTTCTTATATGAATAGTCAAGATCAACGTTACCAAATATACCATTGATACTTCCAGTATGACTATATTGCCAGATGCCATACTCTTTTACATAAGCTGGCCTATGTGGTATTCTGGCAACCCATTTATCAAACTTGGTTAAATATCTAACATCAAGTTCTTCCTGAAATGTTGATATATCAGCCCCATATATACTTACGTAGTAACCATGGCTTTCCATCACGTTACAGAATGCTATAGCAGCGTTGGTAATACTTGTTCTGTACCTTGCTGGTGTAACTTCTATATCAAGCGCTACTGGGTATTCAAGTTGCTTACCTGAAAGAAGCTTTAAAAAGTGTTCTGCATCTTCAATACCTACATCACTTCCTATAAACTCTTTACCTGCATCATAATAAGCACCTACAGGTATTCCGTAATTTTTGCAAGCATCATAGTATTTTTCAAACTTACTGTCTTTATACATACCACCGTAGTTACCACCAGCACGCAGGATACAAAATTCTACTTTATTCTTTTTCTTTACAAGCTCCCAGCTATCAACTCTGTTATGCTTCGATAAATCAATTCCCTGATACACTCTCGTCATTATCATTACCCCCCAAGCCTTTGTAAATATCTATAATCTTCTTGATCTCATTGTAGCTAAGCCCTTTGCTCCACTTTTTCATATTTTCACATTTTGCTTTCCAGAAGTAGAAGCCAAACGACATTGATGCAAGCCCAAATGATGCAGTTATAAGAGCCGTAAGTGGTTCAACATTACCCATAATTACAGCTACTGCGCTAAGTATCGCTACAAATGCTACTATAAATTCTGTGAATATCAAAAGCTTTTTACTAAATTCTAAGTTTTTCCATATCCGTATCATCACTACCCCCTAATGTGAAGTCTGGCTACACCTTCTTTACTTATTGCGTGCATTCTTTCGCATGTATTTGTGTAATCATCTTCATAAATTCTATAATGTAGGTCGTAAGTATTGGCGTGAAGATTATCGTACACCATAGAAATATCTGTAAATTCTCTTACCTTTGCATCATTGTAAAATATTGTTATATTCATTTATTCCTCACTTTCTGCCTTATCCCACATAGGACAAATTAAATGAATACATCCATCACCACCTTGTTCAGCCCATTTACACATTCTTAATGGTGTTATTTGATGTTTGCAGTTTTTACAACCTTTATAGTCAATGCTCTTGATACGTTTCTGCAATTCCTTATCCTCACTTTCTGCCTTGTATTTGCATTCCAATACTTAATCCGAATAAAAATGAAGGAATCATTAGTAATGCTCTATTTAGTACCTCAATGAAATATTCACTCATTTTATCTCCTATAACTTACGCCTACCTATATATTAGCATATAAGTAGGCGTAAATTCGTGTTGAGCTATTTAGTTTACAGTTACATATTTATTTTACTGCTGGTCCAGTAGATCATCAATCTGCTTATCGATTGTATCAATATCCTTATCAGACAATGCTACAAATACATGATGCCAGTACTTATCATTATCTTTCCTTGCTGGGAATGCTACAAACCACTTATCATTTTTATTTTTTAAGAATCTGCAGCCGTAAATAGATACACCATTTACTTCCAGATCAATAAAAAATACGTCCTGCCATTCCTTTGCACGAAGTACTTTTACTTCGTGATCTACTGCAGTCTTTACTTCCTTTGTTTCTGTGTTTGTTCTTGTTTTTGGCATAATATTTAATCTCCTTTACATAATTTCAATTTTTACAAAATGACCTGATTCAATATCGGCTATTTTACTACCTTTACGAAGCCAGATTTTATCAAGTACCTTCAATTCGACTGTTTCAGTATCAACAGACACGTCAACTTCAGCTAAATCGTCATGTCTGTCAAGAACTCTACACCAGTCATTACCTAGAATGTCGCATAAATCTAAGTAATCAAAGTAATCTAGTCCTATGATTCCAATATAAAACACCTTGTTCACCACCTTCCTATATTGTGCTAACTCATATGAGTTAGAATTATTGGGTACGTAACTAAGATACAATGGATTAAATACCTTGTCAAGTACTTTTTTCACAATTTGAAAACTTCCCTGTAATTCATGATCAGATCATACAGCGTATACTGTTCAAACATTACACGCCCATCAATAGAAGCTTCCTGAATATCCAGCACGATATTAAGGTAGAAGCTCTTACGCTCATTTTCGACCTGCAGGTTATAGCGCCTTACACCCTTGCATCTGGCTAATGTTACGTAGAATATACCGTCCTTTGACCAGATATAATAACTTTTGTTTTTGTAAATAAAACCCACATAGGGCCTGAAGCCCTTTAAGTTAGATTTATGTACAGCAGTAAAGTCATCATATCCAAATTCGTTATTTAAAGCCATTCTGCCCCATTCTGTGTCGCCCATAGCCTTATATATCTGTGACTGCTTTTCTTTATCCATAAACTCTTTATTATCAAAAAGCTGATGCACAAATATTCCGCGTCTTTCATCAGTAAATATTGAAAGTCTGGCATTCTGCATGTCAACAAGTCTGTTAGTTATCTCCAATATGTTACATACTGGGTTACTGATCTTGGTAGCATTAGCAAGGCAGATAAGCTTTAGTGCAGGCTTGCCCCTGTGCTCACGGTCACGGCTTACTGTCTTATATAAATCCATAAGCTGCTCACCTTCTTTTCTGTTTATCCTATCCCAGGGCTGGGGTATAAATTCATCAAATATGATCCAGTCGCAGTCAGATAAGTCAAAGCCTTTATACTTAGAAACTGCAGATAATGCGATTATATATCCTATTGGTGGCCCTGCAGGCGCGTCTTTACCATCTTCATCTTCTATGCAGTTATAAAAACCGCCAAGACCCTTTTTGATCTCAAAGGCCCTTACGTTACTACCAATATCGCGGTTAATAGACTTAAAAGGTGATAAGTCAAACCTAAACTCCTTATCGCCTTTGTGTTCACACAAAAGTGATACGTCTTCCATAGTTCTTTTTATAAAGACAAACTTGCGCTTATTTTGGTAGCAGCTCTTTAGGCATGAATATGTTTTACCAGTATTTCTACCACCAATTACTATGTAGCACCAGAAGTTGATAAATTCATTCAGATCATCTTCTATGTCATAGTAGTATTTATTCTTCGTCATATATTTGTATCTCCACATCTTCTTCAAATATATCCTGCCAGTTAAAGTTATGTACACTGGATAACTTATAGTCGCATGGACTAAGGTTTATGCTGTCGCCATATTCGTTCCCTTTTTCATCACTTTTAATCTCATTAGTAAAGAAATATGTATGTGTCTGCTTTCCTGTTATATTACCATCAAATATAAAGCCTTCTGCAAAGTCATCAATGCAGGTTAAGCACTTAGCACCCTTCTTTTTTGGCACGCCTGCTACTGTTATCTTTAGCACATCTTCATACTGGCCTGTTTCTTTGTTAAGCACATGATCGACTACGCAGTACCTTTTAGCGCCCATTGTCTTAAATTCTTTATGATCTTCTCTGTCAACTACGCCAAGCCAGTATTCAACACCATCACGCATTACTGGGCCATAGTTGTTTGCTCTTAAAAGCCTTTTGCACTTTTCGTTATACGCTTCTACACGCAGCATATCCCAGTCCTGACCGTAGCAGCTATCTGTATCTGAATATAGCCATAAACCTGCACAGCTTCCAAGCTCGAAAAGGTTACGAAAAGCATATGAAGTACACCAAACGCCCCAGTTATAATTTAATATACTGCTGTGCTTATTCATGTACTTTTCATACATTTCTTCTGCTTTTTTAATATCCTTTTCATTAGCTTCGCCTTTAAGATAGTCAATGTAAAGGTTAGGCAAATCTATTTCATTTACTGCATATTCACCTGAATCATGTTCATCACCAAATTCATCTGTTATCTGGTCGTAATATTCAATGATGTCACCTTTAACAGGCTTTTGCACGCAGCAGCCATATAAACTATTTACAATGGCCTTTGCAAGGTTATAGGCTACAGGATCACCACCTTTTAACATGGTCTTATTAGTGAAGCATTCAAATACATAGTCAGTAAACCATCGTGGAAGGTAATCTTTTTGCGCAAAATAAATATCGGTACAAGCTGCACCGGTCCACTTATACTGATTATTAAGCACTTCTAAATCTATTTCATTTATGTATATTTCAACATAGTTAGCAGCCAGTATACGTCCGTTATCAGTAAGAGCGTTTATTGTCTTTATGCACTTGGAATATTGAAGTGCTGGCATAGGTAAGTGGTCATCTTTAAGTGTTACATTGCACAAGATCAGCTTAAACATATAAGCATATTTATCTGAATCTTCCAGAATCTGATCTACAGATAAAGCGCCTTCTTCCCATTTTTTAAACTCTGTCATTGGATACTTAAATGCAAGTAAACTGTAAGGATAGCTACTTGTAAAGTCAAAAGCTGTAACATTTTCACAAATAACGCCTATATAATGCCTGTTTGCGTGAGTAAAACCACCGTGATATACAAGCTCAGAGATAGCCTGAATAATCCAGCTTTTATTTACTACTTTCAAGAAAAGATCATGCGCATTATGTAATTCACCGCGTTTACGCAGCTGTTCTCTAGGTATGCCAGTAGCTGTATAAGGCATGGAATATATTTTCTTTTTAAGTGCTAATCTGGTCGCATCTAAGCATTCAACACCTGCCAATGTATCATGTTCTATGTATTCTTTTTCATCTGCAGTAAAATCTTCGTTCTGCTGCCTGATCTTTAAGTAATCCCATTTACCTACAGACTTCTGATGTTCGACACCAAGATCACTGGCCCACTTTTCAAGACCACGCTGTGCCAGAATAAGACTGTCTTTAATTATGATACCGTTTTCAAATTCGATATAGATAGGATAATGTGGCTTAGTAGCAAGCATTTTTGTTGGCCTGCCAAACGCCTGGATCATAAACTGTCTTAGAAAAGTCCAGTCATATACAAGATTATGAAAGTAAATAACTATCTTATCAGCACTTATATGTTTCCTGATCTTCTTTAAGGCACGTATAAATTCACTTGGCTTATTGCCATATAGTGTAACCAGATTGCGACCATATACGCGTATAGAGATAGTAAAAGCTACAACATAATTTTCAAATACATTTACTACTTTATTTCCCCTTGAATCTATACTTATTTCATCTGGCCTGCTTTTGCTTGTTTCAGTATCAGCCATTATCATACAATCGGCGTAAGAATCGTTATTACCACGGCCTGATCGCTTGACATACATGATATAATTTAAGAGTGAATATCTAAAATTTCTAAAGTGAACCAGCGAGTAACATACCCCCCGTAGTTGCTCGCTGTATAACTGTCTTACCTCTTTTGATGTCATTTAGCCCCCACTTAAAGCTGCCTGAGTAATTTTTTAACATCATCATCATAGTCATTGATGGCGCGGTTAATAGCAGCTTTAACAAATTTATCATCATCTTTAGTTATCAAGTTAGTTTCTTGACTTCTTTTTATGGACTTGTAAACGTCCATTCGCCTATTTTTCATTCGTGCTATAGCTTTTACGGCAGCAGCACTTCCGTATTTCTTTTCTAGGTTTTTGTAAATCTCCGAATCAAAGAACGTTTTTAATTGATCCCATGTCAGGTTCAGTCCATATTTTTTAAACTCAGGATTTTCTGACAGTGTTTGAGCTGCTTTTTTATATACACTTTCTATACCAGATTTAGTTGATGTATCTGCAGCTAAAAACTGTTCAATGTCACTGATCTTGGCCTGCAATGATTGCTTCTTTTTTGGTGGCGCTATGTCAAAACGCGGTTTATCTGGGTTGCCACCCCATTCGGCTGCAGATCGGGCAGCTTTTCGATAAGCAAATTTAGTAGCACTTTTAAATTCTTCTTGTTGTGAAAGTTTTTCAAGATTGCGTAACCTAGCATCAGCTTTTTTAGCAAGCTTTTTGTACTGGGCCACCAATTCATCATAAGTAGGTCGATACTTACTCATAACATACCCCCGTAAATAATTAAGTTAGTGTGAACATTTATATTATACCGCTAATCTGATCTCAAAAAATTTATTAAATTTTGTGACCCACTTGGACTGACCAGGTGGGTCAATTTTTTTGCATTTTTAGTTGGCTTAACCATGCGTGTTTCACGGGATACTTTAGCGTACTAAA
>Ga0213919_1000691_pt1 | contig 13925 bp, 29 predicted proteins | sample McNCre317MG_FD_161056 | JGI IMG/M metagenome (GOLD analysis project Ga0213919, IMG submission 161056) | Freshwater microbial communities from McNutts Creek, Athens, Georgia, United States - 3-17 MG | ecosystem: Environmental > Aquatic > Freshwater > Creek | place: USA: Georgia | collected... | reverse complement strand
TGCGAACTTGTCCGGTGCGAACGTGTCCGGTGCGAACTTGTCCAGTGCGAACTTGTCCGGTGCGAACTTGTCCGGTGCGAACTTGTCCGGTGCGAACTTGTCCGGTGCGAAAAACGTCCCTGCGCTCGCTGCAGCTCAGACACTTATTGCGGGTGAGGGTGTCTTGATTGGTTGGAAAAAGTTACAAGGCGGAACTATCTGCAAACTACGTATTCCGGCGAAAGCTGCGCGCAGTAATGCAACCGGGCGCAAATGCCGCGCAGCGTATGCCGTCGTGCTTGAGGGCGAGGGGGTATCGCAGCACGACGGCAAGACGGTTTATACGGTAGGCAAACGCGTTGTAGCGGATAAATTCTGCCCGGACCGTTGGCAAGAATGCGCGGGCGGTATCCATTTCTTTTTAACCCGTGAAGAGGCGGAGGCATACTAATATGTGCACATTCATGCAACGCCGATTGATTCAGCTTGCCACCGAACGCGGCGTGCAAGCATGGCCCGACACGTACACCGATGCGGGTGTTGTGATCGGCGCGCAAACCGGCCCGGACTCGTACGAGTTCGAGACGGTGTTTGACGCGGAGGCATTACGCAGCTTTGCTTGTGCCCTGCAAAAGACAAGCGTATAAATTTAGTTCGAGCAGCCATCAATGAGGGTTAGAACATGCGCGAAAAGACAATCAAGCTTTACAACTACGCCGAGCTATCAAGCGAGGCGCAAGCGCGCGCCCGCGATTGGTATCGCGAAGGCATCGCACACGATGACAATTACGTCGAAGGTGTTTACGAGATAGCCGCCGATGCTGCTAAGTTATTCGGCTTCGACATATACCAACGGCGCGTTAAGCTTATGAATGGGGACCATCGCTACGCACCGGCCATCTTTTATAGTGGTTTTTGGTCACAAGGTGACGGTGCATGCTGTGAGGGCTCATGGCGCGCAATTGACGTGCAGGTAGGCGCAACGGCTAAAGAGTTCCCTCAAGACGAAGAACTAAAGCGCATTGCGTCGTTTTTTGAATTCATCGCGCCGCTATATCCTACCGCGCGCTTCTCCGTAAAGCATCGCGGACGCTACTATCATTCAAGTTGCACGGAATTCGACATTGAGCTATTTGACGGCGACGAACAGGCACACGAGGCGATAACGATAGATCGTATTAAGAGCGAAGCACGGGCATTCATGGATTGGATATACGCCCGCCTTGGGGCCGATTGGGATTTTCAGAATAGCGATGAAGTAGTCGCGGAGAATATCATCGCTAACGGGTACGAATTCACGGCAGACGGCAAAATAGCGTAGCGTTCACAATTCACGCATGTACACGTAACGTGTACAATCCCCAAAACTGAACATAGGAGCAAAGAGCCATGAGCAAACAGAAAGAAGACCACGGTCACAGTAACGCACTCGCCGGATACAACAGCATTCGCGCGATGGTCGCGGCGTTGGAGGTTGACTACGACCGGCTTGAGGAATTGCGCGAGAAGCGCGACGAACTACGCGAAGACATTAAGAGCGCGGAAGAGGCTCTTGCAGACGCGGAAAGTTCGGGCCTAGAAGGTGAGGTGGCCTTAGCCCGGCAATCGCTTGAAGAATGCAAGACCGCCGCTGCAATGAACTACAAAGACGATAGCGAAGAGTTAGAGCAACTCGAAAGTGCAGCAGGCGAGTGCAAAGACCAAGACGAAGCGCGCCAACGCATCGAAGAGGACGCACTAAGTGTGGAAGTTCGCAGCGATTGGTATACACCCGGGCAACTTAACGATGCTAGCACACCTAGCGAATTCAAAATTTTGCTAACCACGGGCGGGCCCGCGCTGCAAATGCGCGGCGAGTTGAACCAATATGGCGAACCTTCGCGCGCGTGGCTTGAGTATCAAGATTGGGGCACGCCGTGGACGCAGCTTGTGAACGACAGCGAAGGCAACGTAGTCGATCAAGACGTGCTACTAGCTTACGCACGTTGCTTTTACTTTGGGGAGGGGTGAGCCATGCCGAGCGCACAACTTGACCCTATGGCCGTAGCGGTAGCGCTTCGTAACGCCAAGGCTGACTAATTGCCTGACGGTGATTGGTTCGGGGGTGACGTGCAGTTTGACCGCGCTTGTCGCGCGGTGGCCGCCTTACTACCGGTCAGCGATCAACAGACTTTCCTAGCCACATGTGGGATTCAGCCATGAACAAATACACAGTTACCTACTCACTACCCTATCGCCACGTTGTACAGGTAGGAATCAGCGCGAGCAGCAAGCAAGCGGCGGAAAACAAAGTGCGCAAGATGCTTGACACGGGCACACTTTGGGACAATACCCCCGACGTGCCGTTACTCTTCGACGACTTCGAAGAACAAGACGCTAGCGAGCCACTACAGTTCGAAGCCGTGCGCGTGCGCGCGTTCCCTAAGAAAGACGCGAGCGTAAAGCAACACGAGCAAGACAACGCACTACGCGCATTCGTGGAACAACTCGCGCGCATGGAGACCGCGAGCGAATACGATGAGCGCACGGACGGCGACGGGATGAGCGGAGACGATGCGGTAGACACTGTTTCATCGCTCATCGATGAGGCGCGAGCGTTGCTACATCCGGTGAACCCCAATGCGTAATCCCTTCGATTCTCCCACATGGCCCCTCACTGGCGCTTTGATCGTGGCGGCGTGCATCGCCCTCACGGCCTACAGCATCATCTTTGGCTTCTAGCATCCCCGACTAGCCTTGAAAGGTAAACCTATGGATCCGCTCGCGCTTGGCATTCTTGCCGCTGTAGCCCTGGTAACGCTGTATGCTTTCTATAAACCGAGAGAATAGCATCCCCGACGCTTGACAGACTAATGGCGACAAAGTACGCTGTAGCCAGGGCTTAATACCCCTGGCTATTTTTATTTAAAGAGGCGAGAGCATGTACCACATTAGCAAAACCAAAGCACCACACCCGGGCGCCCGCTACGCCCACATCAGTAAGACATGGCGCGTTTTAAAAGACGGGCGTATGGTGTTTAACCCCGGCGAGACCTACAACGCCGGCATTAATGCTGAGAAGCGCGAAGCAGGCGCGTCGAAAGTAAAGCGTTACTCGCCGTGGGCCTGCCGTCGAGTGCTTCGTAATTCAGCCTCAAGATTGGTGCTACTAGAAGCGCGTGCACGACGTCGTCGAGCTGTGTGATGCGCGTCCTATTTTATATACTGGTAGGCGGGCTTGCATCAACGGCACTCTTTGAGCTTGCAAGCCTGCTTCATTTCCTGTATATCATCGTCTCAATAGGGCTGTCGAAGTGAGTACGTTTAAACTTCCGCCAGGGGTAGATATCCGTGGCCCGTATGAGAAACAACTCAACGTTAACCGGTTGAAGAAACGAGTAGAGGGCTACAAACGTGAAAGATCTACTAGAAGAACTGGCGTTTTGGATGTTGCGAGTAATGCTGAAAATGCTACTCGCCGTGATGGTTATTATCTTTGGCTGGCTAGTACTCTGCGCGTTAGTGATTGACACAAAGCATACATGGATATGAATAATCCAGTGCTCGCAGTTGTTGCTAGCCGTCAACTACGGAAAGTAATTCATTCCGAGCCGGTGCTAATCGAGTTGTCGCGGCTGGCAACGAACGGCAAAAAGAATTGGACATTGGAGGAGTGGAAAGACTTGCTTTCTACTTTCGATTTGTGCGAGGATACCGTCGAAGAGTTCGTCAACAAATTGTGGCTAGCATGAAGGCAATCGCATACACACGTGTTTCTACCCGCGAGCAAGGCAAATCTGGCCTTGGCTTGGAAGCACAGGTTGCTGCAATCAAACGCTTCGCAGAACTCGAAGGCATTGAGATCGTGGCATGGATCGAAGAAGTTGAATCCGGCAAGGTAGTGTCGGACACCCTGAACAAGCGCCCTAAGTTGGCGGAAGCACTGCAGCTAGCCAAAGAACTTGATGGGCCTGTCGTTGTTGCTAAGCTGGATCGGCTTAGTCGCGATGTTCACTTCATCTCTGGCTTAATGGTCCAGAAAGTTCGCTTCATCGTGTGCGAACTGGGCAAAGATGTCGAGCCGTTTATGTTGCATCTATTTGCGACGCTCGCCGAGCGGGAGAGGGCGATAGTCAGCCAACGCACGAAGGCCGCACTCGGCGCGCTGAAGGCGCGCGGGGTAAAGCTGGGCAGCCGGCACCCAGATAAAGGGGCGCGAGCTCGCAGAGAAACGGCGCGCGCAAATGCTGAACAATTTAGGGCCTTGTATTCTGAATGCACACCGGGTACACTACGCGAAATCGCGGGCAGAATGACGATTCGAACAGGTCACAACTGGACCGCTACCGGGGTTAAACGTCTAAAAGAGTATCTTGAATTGTGAGTAATCTAACTGCGGAACAGAGAGTCATTAACTGAGGTATTTATGAAAACTGATTTGTGCGATGTGAGTTTTGTTCTTGACCGTTCCGGTTCTATGGAGTCGGTCCGCAATGACACGATTGGTGGCTTCAATGCGTTTATCGAAGCGCAGCAGAAGCTCCCAGGAGAATGCTTAGCGACGCTTGCCCAGTTCGACCACGACTACGAAGTAGTCTATTCCGGTAAGCCAATTAAAGACGTACCGAAGTTAACCGCCGAAACATTTGTGCCGCGCGGCTCTACAGCTTTGCTAGACGCAATAGGCCGTACGATCAACGAAACCGGGAAACGTCTTTCTGCCATGCCAGAAGCGGATCGTCCCGGAAAAGTCATCTTCGTCATTCTTACCGATGGCGGAGAGAATGCGAGCAAAGAATTTAATCGCGAGCAAGTGTTTAAGATGATTAGTTTGCAGCGCGATACCTACAAGTGGGAAATCGTTTTCTTGGGTGCCAATCAAGACGCGATTAAGGTTGGCGGAAGCATTGGCGTTGCCGCTGCGTCGTCAATGACCTATGCATCGAATGCTCAAGGCACACAAGCGGTCTTCAAATCCGCGAGCAATTATGTATCTCGTGCGCGTGGTGGTGCCGTCAATCTTGCATTCACCGAAGAAGATCGGAAAGCGCAGGCTGCTGCGGGTGCTGCTAAGCCATGAGCAATGACTCTCTGACCTCTGAGAAACGCCTCTATCGCGTCCACATGCGATCAGTTCCAGGAATGTATGCGCAGTACGACGGACACGTCGATGTGTGGTCGGACGGAGATGACTTGTTTCTCGATGCAGTAAGAGAATTGCGCCGCACGTCTTTTCCGGATCGTCACGCCGATATGTGGCGCATGACAGGATCGGAGCTGATGCAATGACCAACCACAACACCGCAGATCAGGAAGTCACGTGAATGAGCTGGCACTTTTTGCAGGGGGGGGCGGCGGAATCTTGGGAGCAAAACTCCTTGGATGGCGCACCGTCTGCGCTGTTGAGATTGATCCCGACGCGCGCGATTTGCTTATCGATCGACAGCGAGACGGAATGCTGCCTAGATTTCCTATTTGGGATGACGTGCAGACATTCGATGGACGAGGCTGGGAGGGTCAAATCGACGTGGTTACGGGAGGGTTCCCGTGTCAAGACATCTCGCCAGCGGGAAGCCAACGAGGAATCGAGGGAGAGCGAAGCGGGCTGTGGTCACACATGGCTCGGATTATTGGCGAAGTACGACCCCGCTTCGTCCTCGTTGAAAATTCTTTCAACCTCCGCGGCAAAGGGCTCGAAAAAATCCTCTACGATCTTGCCAGCATGCGGTTCGATGCGGAATGGGTCCATATATCAGCGTGCGAAGTCGGTGCCCCACACGTGCGACGACGGATGTTCGTATTGGCCTACGCCAACGGCAACGATGGCCAAGAGCGGCTTCGGTCATGGGAAGCATTCCAAGGGCCGTTATCGTTCGAGTGTTCTACAGAGATGCGCAGCGATTGGCTGGGCAGCGTCGCCGGAAATGCTCGAAGCGGCGCAGGGCTGGCCGATCGGGTGGACCGCACGCGAATCATTGGCAATGGACAAGTTCCGCGAGTGGTTGCGACTGCATGGCAAACCTTACTACGACAGGCAACAACATGAATGACAATCTGACTCCCGATAAACCCGCAGATCAAAGACTCTATCGGAAGAAGCCGGTAGTGATAGAGGCTGTGCAATTCTTCAAACTTGGAGATCATCCGAAAGTTATCGAGGCCGTGAAGCGTCCAGATGGCGTGATCTTTTTGCACAACCAGATATGCGAGGACGGCGGCGCGGGGTATGTGCATACGTTTGGGATTCTTACGCTAGAAGGCGCGTATGAGGTTTCGGTCGGCGATTGGATCATCACTGGCATTAAAGGCGAATGTTATCCGTGCAAGCCAGATATTTTCGAGGCTACCTATGAGCGCGTCTGACTCCCTGACTCCCGAATCGCTGCTTCCTTGTCCGTTTTGCGGCAAGATTCCCGATGTCGAAAATGGACTTGGGCACGAGACTCATGTTGTGTGCAGGACTCCAATGTGTGCGCTTGAGAGTGCTCCTTATTGCGACGAGCGTGCCTGGAACCGGCGAACCGCTTCTGAGACGCCAAGTGCTCATGCATCGGTTCTTTCCGCAAAGATGAATGCGTATTCAAACGCGATGGCAGAGTGTTTAAAGAGCGAACATCGGGATAGTGGAGCTTCGTCCGCGCGTACGTGCTTTGAAATTCGCGACGCCATAAATAAATTATTTATTGGCGTGATGAAAGAGCACGCTCAGCAACCTGTACCGACTGAAGGAACTAAAAAATGACTGTCGAAAATATTTTGCCGTGTCCGTTCTGTGGCGGCGAGGCAGTGTTTGAAATGATCCCCGCACACAAGCACACATTTTCTGGTATGCCATCAGTTGGCGACACTTGGACTATTGAATGTTCTGATTGCCCTGCTGGTTTCTGTGGCGAGACGAAGGACGAAATTACAGCACTGTGGAATGCCCGCCATTGTTACGGATGTGTTGAGGCGCGCGTGTTGCCTAATCAGCATCGATCATCTCCACCGCCGACAGCGCTTCCCGTTTCCGCTAGTGGAAAATTCATTCGTGCATGGCTTCGTCTGAAAAAGCTTCCTGGAGGGATGATGCAGGGATCTGCCGGGCTTTTTGGTCCGGTTGGAGCAAGCGATTCGTGCTGGCTCACAACGTCTGAAGATGAGGCGAAGAGATGGGATGAAAGCGAGTGCCTTGAGGTTCGGGTTGTAGAAAATAAGCCACATCACGAACCGCCAAAGACTCAAGTCTATACCGGAGGTGAAGTGAGCAGCGATGCTCATGTGGGACCTGGGGCCGGTGCCAATCAGAGCGTGATTGGAACAACACATGGCCCCGAATTTTCGGACGAGACAACAAATGGCTAAATCAAATGCCGGTGCTGCATTCTTCTATGCGCAAGGCCAGCGAGAGGCTGCGCGCGGATATCCAATCTGGTACATGCGCGAGAGTCGCCAGTGGTTGCCGCAGTGGGCACGCGCGGCTCATGCTCGCGGCTTCTGGTGCCAGTCGTCGCATGGATTCAGCACGAACTTAAAACCATCGTCGAACACCGGAAGTAGTCAGACATGAAACTAGGCGAAGTACTTCGGTCGTATCGGATGCATAAGGAAATCTCCTTGCGCGTGTTGGCAGATGAGATTGGAATCAGTCACCCGACATTGCAGCGCATCGAGACGCAATCGATACACGACATTGACTACAAAACGATGATGCGAATTCTTAATTGGTTGGCGAGTTGAGAGCGAGACCGATGGCAACTGATTGGACACCAAGAGACAACGCGATCAAATACTTTGAAGGTATGTTGACCGCATGGCGTGGGTACGATGAAGCCGTGCATTACGAGCAAGCATTGAATGCATTGAGAAGATCGCAGGATCACACGGCTATACAAAACAAGCTCAATGAAGCAATGCGACTACTTAAGGGCAAGTCCGAGAGCCGCTAACTAGGAACTAAAATGCCAAAGCAAAAAGCACGAATCAACCCGGCTAGCCTCACTGTGTTGGCCGACGACGAAATCAAATCAGCCAAGCGAGACGACTACGGCGACATTCTCGGTGCACCGCACGGTGGCAAATGGATCGCACCGCGTGAGCAGGTAGAGCTGTGGCGGGCGCAGCAACAGTCTAAATCCAAAGGTGCTTAAGTGATTTGCAGGAAAACAAACGAGGATTGCACTACTCCATCGATGTGCGCGCCCTTCGGTGGGTGTGGAGAATCGCAGCATGACATCATGATGCGCATGGCCACATGGGCCGGCCTATTTGTCTCGACTGGTATCGAGCTTGGAATACCTAAGCAAGCAATGCTAAATGCACTCACGCCAAAGAAGCTCGCAAAGATTTACGACGTGATGAATGAATCTGTCACTGCGGGAGATGGCAATGTGGGTTGACTTCAACATCAATCATAACGTGCGGGTGAAGCTGACGATAACCGGGATCGAAGCGCTGAAGAAATACCACGACGATCTTTGGAGAAATAGCGGTAAGAACTATCCGTATATTCCGCCAGACCAAGATGCGGACGGTTGGAGCAAATGGCAGCTTTGGGATTTGATGAACCAACTCGGGAGCGGGCTATTCCTGGGATGCACTCCGCCATTTCAAACCGCAATACAGATCGAGCTACCAGACACATCGTCAACGACTCACCCGGAGAAATAAAATGGGGTACAACACGCAATTCAAGGGCGAGCTGAAGTTTATTGTTGAGCCGACGGTTCCGATGATCGCTAAGCTCAATTCTATTTTCGGCGCCGATCCACGCGAGCATCCAGAATGGAACGCTGGCCGTGATTCTGGCTATATCGACTTAATGCTCAACAAAGATTTTACTGGCATCAAATGGGATAACGGTTGCGAGAAAACTTACTACCTTGAAAAGTCGGTAAATATTGTTTTAGAGCAGATGCGCAAAGAGTGGCCAGAGTTCGGGCTTTCTGGCTCCATGCTAGCCCAAGGTGAAGACATCGAAGATCGCTGGGAACTTTACATCGGCGAGGACGGACTAGCCCATAAACGCGATGTCCCGCTAATAGGCGCGCAGATCACTTGCCCGCATTGTCGGCACAAATTCATTCACCAATCACCTGTCAATGGATCAACTAGCAACGAGGTTAAACCATGAGCTGTGAAGGCATCTACTTGAGGGGCGACAAATGGTCTGGCTGGTCTGTTGTGGTCCTCGACAACGAAGGGGGTGAGCGAACCACTCTCGTCGGCCCATGCATGACAATTGAGGAAGTACTTCGCCACGCGATGACGGCATCAAACGAACCGGTATTAATTCGACTTGGTGGCGTGAGTCGCTGACAGCGCATTAAAGAGTAAAGAATGAAATTAAACCATGATGAACTTATGCTTGCTAGGAAGACAGAGTCCTGGGAAACGCTATGGCTACAAGCTGTTCCACTAGCAAGGCTGACAGTTCGTAGACTGAAAGAGCACGGCACGCTTGACCCTAGTTACCTAAACGAAGATCTTCTGCAAGATGCACTCCTTGCGGCAGGTGAAGCCATTCGCTCGTGGGACCCACGTAAGGGTCGATTCTCTACATGGGTTATGGCTTACACCAGAGGTACCTTGCTAAAGAAAGTGGCATCCGCGGCCACGGGTATGGTTGGAGGTAGGGATAACGGCTACTTCGTTACGAGTATGCATGGATGGCAGGATACGAGTAACGCGTTAGAACTCGATGAAAGTACCGAGTTCGGCGCAGAGGCAACGCTCGCATATGAAGAACCACCCGAAGGGTTTCGCGATCCTTGTGAGGAAGTCGTTCTAATGCAGGAAAAAGAGCAGCTAGCGCAGCTACTGCAGCGCTTGCCGCAGAAGTATTCTGAAATGCTTAGCTGCGTTTACGGCATCGACGGCCTGGCGGAAACGCAGGAAGAGTACTCAAAGCGCAAGGGTATCCCGCTCCGAACGGTAAAGTGGCAGCTCTCAAGGGGCCTACAGGCTCTTGCATTCGCTTTTAAAGAATAGTATATTCGATGCCGGCGCCAGTCAATCAGGCAATAATGTGGACGATTTAACACAACAATTAGTAGAAGAACTCGATGCCTTTCGCCCGAAATGGCGCGAAGAGTATGCATCCTTGTACAGCGCAGTGGTCGCAGCTGGCGCCGAGAAGCTATTCACTCGGTGGCTTTCAACGAGCAACGGCGAGAAATACTCGCAACAGTTCGGTAGCATTCCCGACCGCGTTGGAGCTTCGAAGCGTGAGGTTGAAGCCTATCGTAGCCCTTCGAGCTTACCCTGTGGGTATGACAGCCTTGGGCGGACATCCCTTGTAGGACGAGAAGAATCTTGGGAGCCTAGAAAAAGATGAATGGTGAAGTAGATCCCTATGCTCTTCCTCCACGTGGAGGCCCCGGCGTCACGTATCCCGAACCGGAGTACCCAGCGAGGATAGTGTCGCGAGATTGGGTGTCTGGTAGCGCAGAAATGAATGAGGAAAAAGACGATGTACAATGAGCACGAAATGAAAAATTTTCTATCGGTAGCCGACATAGTGTGCATATTGATAGGTGCAGCAATCATCGGATGGAACTTCGGGATTAGCAATGGCATCGCAGCGCTCCTGATAGCACAAGCTTGCCGTCCGATGTATGAGTGAGCGAGCTAAGCTGTGGGCGAAGACTACGGCAATCGTCGTGGTCACCGCGTGGGCAACAACTGGATTCTGGACTCCTTAATGCGAAAACTAACAGTGAGCTTTGGCGGTATCCACCAAGCACGCATTGAACGCGTCGAACAGTGGACCTGGGAGCAGTTCAGCACATGGCTGACAGACCCAGCGCCGATTGCTGCGGATAAAGCAGAACGCGGGTGGTATATCCCTGCTGAGTTCTCACCGGTATACCGCGATTCCGATAACTTCGTTGCCCGGCACGCGATCACCTTTGACTTCGATCGTGTACCAGAAGGCACTGAGTACCGCGCGCTTCATGTTTGGAAAGAGTTGGCGTTCGCGATGTACCCAACATTCTCAAACGCAGCGGGCAACCTTCGCTTCCGGGTAGTGATGCCCTTGTCACGCCCAGCAACCTACGATGAATTCCAAGCTGTGGCTCGCAAAGTGGCTGCCGATATTGGCATCGAGTTAGTTGCTCGGGAATCGTTCATTCCGGCGCAGATGATGTACGCGCCAACGCGCCGCGAAGGATCGCCTGAGTTCATTAGCGTTGTGAACGATGGCGCTTGGCTTGATGTCGATGGTGTGCTAGCTGAGTATGAGAACTGGACCGACCACAAGCAATGGCCGCATCGAGTAGACGGTGATAGCGTTCATGCTATCAAGTCTGAGATGACGCCTCCTAACGAAAAGCCAGGCATCGTGGGTGACTTCTGCCGAGCGTTCAGCGTTGCAGCAGCAATTGAACGATTTGAATTACCGTACAAACCGACAGCAACCGAAGGGCGCTGGACTTACACTGCAGGCTCTCGGCCTGAAGGAGCAATCGAGTATGACTCTGGACTTAAGTTTCATTCGCACCATGACACTGACCCTGCCCGTGGGCAAAATAACGCTTTCGATCTCGTGCGACTCCACAAATTCGGAGCACTTGACGAGGGAAGAGACAGGGCCATTTCTGTTACGGACCGCCCGTCTTTTAAAGCTATGGTCGAATTCGCTCGTAGTCAGCCCGAGCTTCAGGAAGCAATCGGTAGCTCCGAGTTCGAAGACTTAGGGCCACTCACTGAGAACGAGACGCTAGAGAAGAACGGCGCGCGCGCATTCGCGCGAAGACTGTGCGACGTTCTGAATTCGCCGACTGTACCCGAGTGGTTGATCGAAGATGTGATCGAACGTGGCATCCTTGGCATTCTGGCAGGGCCGCGTGGCAGCTACAAGTCGTTCATCGCCTTGGATTGGGCGATGCGCATTGCCACGCGAGAAGGTGCTGAGCCCGTATACGTGGTGTCGGCCGAAGGTGGCGACTTCGATCGCCGCGCCGCGGCATGGCTGCGGCATTTCTTGCCTGAACGTGCGTACGACTCTATCCCCTTGTTCGTTGTCGAACGTCGACTTGATCTGTCGAATAAGGCAGGTGTCGAAACAATACGCCAGGATTGCTTGCAGCTTAATATCAAGCCGGCATTATTCGTTCTGGACACATTCAGTAAGCTCTCGGGCGGACTGGAAGAAAACGACAACAGTGAAGTTAAACAGTTCATCGGGTTACTCGACAACGGATTAAAGCGCGCTGATACTGGTTTTGGCGCGACCGTACTCTTGATTGCACATACGGGACATGGCGATGCCAGTCGCGCACGCGGCGCGTCAGCGCTCGCTGCGGATACCGACGCCGAGTACATTGTGTCACGCAATCTTGGCGACGAGTCGGTGAATGTAACGCGCGAGCGGTTTAAGTCCTCCCCTGAGCTTCCTCCCTTGTGCTACAAGCCAAACCCAGTTACGCTGCAGCACACCGACAAGACAGGACGCGCAGCCACGTCACTCGTCATGCTGCCCGCAGAACCACCGCAAACCGCCCGATCAAGTAAGAAGAAAGTGACCGCGCCTAACCAGAGGCTAGTCTTAGATGTTCTTCGCACGATGTCCGCAGGCGGCAGCGTGAATCAAGAAGACTTGATCGAAGGAGTGAAAACAAAACTTCCAAAACCAGAGGGAAGAGATATCCGAAGGCGAACGATCGAGCGCGCGCTAACCGCGCTGTGTGCGAGCGGTGTCGTATTCATGCAGGGTGAAGATCGTGTATCGTTAACCAACATTGCCGAAGTAGGTGAAGAAGAATGGCTACAGTGAAAGAACTAGAGGTAGAAGCGGCTGAGTTTCACGACTTCGTCGTGCGCAATATGGCCCGCTTGCGAAGCCATTCAAGACCGTACATTAGCCGGCTGTCCGAGGCGGACTCGAACTACTTAATCAAAACAGCATTGAGCTATGCGTGGGAGCGACGCAAGCGGCTTAAGAGTCAAACAGGGATGCTGCTATGGTGGGAAGAATGTCTGCGCTCGGCGGCAATGACGCGTAAGCAATGGCGTCAACGGCACATGGACTTCTTTACAATCGTCACCGGGCGCCAGCTTGGCACCGAGGAGTTTTGATATGCCTCTGTACGAGTACGAATGTAAGAAGTGCAGCCACTGGCAGACTGAGATGCGCAAGATCGCTGAGCGAAAGACAGCTCCTGAGTGTGCCGACTGCGGCGCGCAAATGAAGCTGAGGCTCAGTGCAGCAGCCGGCAAAGTAACGAACCCTGCAGCCCCAAAAGGTAAAGCACGATGAAAAGGTTTACGTATCGCGCGTTGCTAGTTTTACTTCTTATTCCTTGGACGATTGTCGGGCCGTTGCTTTGGCTGTGGTGCACGAAATGACCCAGTATGAATGCCCAAAGTGTGGAGGGAACTTAGTACGAAATTCAACTGCTGCTAGTGGAAAGCAACGCTGGATATGCCGAAGTGGTAACGGCCCACGCTCGTACTGCTACTCAACAACAGATCCAGAATCTACCCTTGCAAAGACACCCTCGGGCAAGACTAGCCGCACCATGAAGACTCCGATCTTCAAGCGCACATTAGGTGGTGTAACCCGCTTCCTTGTGACGGCCGCACAGAACGCAACGCCAGCACACAAAGGTTTTGTGAAAGCTTGTGAGCATTTCTGCAATGATAGAAACGCAGAGCTTATAGCCGTGCCGCTTCGGTATAAGAACCCAACGTCTCGCTGGGCTGCGTCCCAAGCGAACGAAGACGTTTGGGCAGACGAGCTAACGCCATACTTGTGCAATGAGCGCAAGAAGCTGAACAAGAACTTGATCCTGCTTGGCGACGTCAAAGTGCAACCAACAGCATCGAGTCCACTCACTGGATTCGAAGCACTCACCCACGGCGAGTCTGGAATCCTGGCACACACCAAGTTACAATTACGTACGGTAGCAACACCACAAAGTCGTATGCCCAAGATCTTAACGACGACGGGTGCGGCAACACTACGAAATTACACCGACTCGAAA
>Ga0213919_1000690_pt1 | contig 13938 bp, 12 predicted proteins | sample McNCre317MG_FD_161056 | JGI IMG/M metagenome (GOLD analysis project Ga0213919, IMG submission 161056) | Freshwater microbial communities from McNutts Creek, Athens, Georgia, United States - 3-17 MG | ecosystem: Environmental > Aquatic > Freshwater > Creek | place: USA: Georgia | collected... | reverse complement strand
GTCTGCGCCTTTGGAATGCGAGCCATCTTCAGCCAACAGGTTTTTGCCGTCCTTCTCGACGCCGAAGTTGGCGCGGAAGTTACCGCCGCCGTCCATGACGTGTTTGGAGGTGTCGTACAGGTTGGCGGTGCCTGGGTGCTTGAGTTCGGGTGTGCCGTAGCAAGGCCATGGCAAGCCGAAGTAATCGCCACCAAAGTCGTAACCGGTTTCTTTGTCTTTGCCGCCTTTGGACTTGAGGGTCTTGACGTCAAACAAATGCATGTTGCGCATGTGCGCTTTCAAGCGCTCTGGGCTTTGGCCGGTGTAGCCAATGGTCCAAACCGACTTGTTGATTTCGCGCAAGATGTCTTCGACCATGGGTTCGTCCATGCCTTTGACTTTTTGCAGCTTGTAGTTCTTGACCAGCTCTTTGCCAAAGCCGAGTTTCTCAGCCAATTGGTACATGATCATGTGGTCAGAGCGGCTTTCCCACAAAGGCTCAATGACCTTTTCACGCCATTGCAGCGAACGGTTCGACGCGGTGGCCGAGCCACTGGTTTCAAACTGCGTGGCAGCGGGCAACAGGTACACCGCGCGGTTGGGGTTGAGGTCTTCGGCTTTGCCGGGCATCGCTGCCATGGCGGCTGTGGCTGATGGGTAGGGGTCGACCACCACCAACAAGTCCAACTTGTCCATCGCACGCTTCATCTCCAAACCGCGGGTTTGTGAGTTGGGTGCGTGGCCCCAATAGAACACGGCCTTCAAGTTGCTGTCTTGGTCGATGAGCTCGTTCTTCTCCATCACGCCGTCGATCCAACGCGACACGGTGATGCCGGGCTTGGTCATCATCGCGGGCGATGCAAAACGGCCTTTGAGCCAATCGAATTCCACACCCCACGCTTTGGCGAAATGCTTCCATGCACCTTCGACGATGCCGTAGTAGCCGGGCAACGAGTCGGGGTTAGGACCCACGTCGGTCGCGCCTTGCACGTTGTCGTGGCCACGGAAAATGTTGGTGCCGCCACCGGACTTGCCGATGTTGCCCAAAGCCAATTGCAAAATGCACGAGGCACGCACGATGGCGTTACCAATGGTGTGCTGGGTTTGACCCATACACCACACCACGGTACCGGGGTTGTTTTCGTGGAGCATGGTGGCCACTTTGGTCACCTGCTCGGGCGACACGCCGCAGACTTCTTCGACCTTGTCGAGCGTCCACTTGGCCATGACTTCTTCTTTGACCTTGTCCATGCCGAACACGCGGTCGTTGATGTACTTTTTGTCTTCCCAGCCATTCTTGAAAATGACATGCAGGAGGCCAAACAAGAACGCGATGTCAGAGCCCGAGCGAATGCGCACGTACTCGTCGGCCTTGGCTGCTGTGCGTGTGAAACGTGGATCGACCACGATCATCTTGCAACCGTTTTCTTTGGCATGCAGCATGTGCATCATGGACACGGGGTGGGCTTCTGCCGCGTTGGAACCGATGTACATCGCGACCTTGCTGTTTTGCATGTCGTTGTACGAGTTGGTCATCGCGCCGTAGCCCCAGGTGTTGGCCACACCGGCCACCGTGGTGGAGTGACAAATACGGGCTTGGTGATCGCAGTTGTTGCTACCGAAATAGCTGACGAACTTACGCAGCAAATAGGCTTGTTCGTTGTTGTGCTTGGACGAACCGATCCAGTACACGCTGTCTGGGCCAGAGGTCTTGCGCAAGTCGAGCAACTTGGCGCTGATTTCGTCCAAGGCGGTTTCCCAGCTGATGCGCTCGTACTTGCCGTTGACCAATTTCATGGGATAACGCAAGCGGAACTCACCGTGGCCATGCTCACGCAAAGCCGCACCTTTGGCGCAATGCGCACCGAGGTTGATGGGGGAATCAAAGACGGGTTCTTGGCGCACCCACACGCCGTTTTCCACCACGGCATCGACCGCGCAGCCCACAGAGCAGTGGGTACACACGGTGCGCTTGACTTCAATCTTGCCACCGCCGTCATTCGACATAGAGCCAGACGCATTGGCTTTTTTCACCAAGCTCAGCTGCGTAGCAGCCAAGCCCACACCAATGCCCAAACCTGAGCGGCGCAAGAAGCCACGACGGTCCAGCGTCGGCAAAGCCTGTGACAAACCGCGTTGTAAGCGGCCGACGAAGGCAGAGCTGCCAGAGGCCTTGGCAGCTGAATCAGTTTTACGGGTCAACAACATGTGTATCTCCTTCAGACGCGGGCGGTCTGGTAGTAACGCTTGACGTGTTCGCTCAAGCTGTAGCCGCCGCCGTTCTCAGGCGCGGGAGGGAGTTTGTTCAATTCAGCAGAGGGGGTGTCGATGACTGGCAACGCTGTGACGGCTGCAGCGGCAGCACCTGCAGCGGCGGCACCCATAAAAAATCCACGACGCGACGGAGTCGCTTGGTCTTTGGTTTGTTCTTTTTGCATTGTTAGCTCCTCGTGATGTCGTGGGTATGCACGACTTTGCATAATGTACCAATGATGTGAGTTTGTCCAATACGTACTAACGTCAGAACCTCACAAATGCCGTCACTAAAAACGCTTCTTTGTCGCACATGCGTCATACACACTCGTCAAAAAGAAGAGGAAACGGTGCCAGCCGCGTTTAGGTCAGCATGTCAAACCCTTGCGCCTCGACGCTCACAAACGCACGGGTCAGCTCGGCCAGCGCCACATAAAAGCGGGCACGGGGCGTGGCTTGCAAAGCATCACAACACGCGGGCAACCAAGTTTGCACATGATCGGCAAAAAACTTGGCTTGCTGTGTGAGGTTGGACACCGAAACATCGTCACCCGCCACCAAAAAGCGCATGACCTCAAACACATAAGACACATGGTCTTCGGTTTCAGACATCGTGGTGTCGTCACGGCCTAGGCCCAGCGCAGCCAAATCAGTGCGCAATTGGGCCAAAGGCTTTTCATTCAAAAAGCCGGTCAAAAAGTGCGAGGCGTACACATACACCTCGGGCTTGCCCACGCCACCAAACAGAGCGTGGTGTTCGTTTTGAATGGCTTTGTCATCCATCTCGCGGGCGACACCCACAAACTGACGCCAAGGCTCCTCCAAAAACCCACCCGACGCTGGCGCATCGGTCGCGGCCACGCGCAACTGTGCCAACAGTTCGGGTCGTGCGGGCGCGTAGAACAACTCAGAAATCAAACCGTACAGCTCGGCGCGTGCGGTTTCTTCGTCAAGGGCAGAGGACAAGTGAAGGTCGGTCATAGAAATAGTTAGACGATTTTTTGCTCGTCACCGGCTGAGTAAATGTCAATCACGCGGCAGTCGCCACACATCTTGAGGCGTTCCAAGGCATCGCCCTGGAACATCGAATGCCCAGCCAATTTGCCAATCATGGCTTCGATGCCTTTGAGCGTGCCAAACGGTTTGCCGCAACGCACACAGCCATAAGGCTGGGTTTCGTTGAGCACACGCACTTCTTTGCGTTGTGGCGTAAGCAACAAGCGCGGCACGAGACTGAGTGCTTTCTCGGGGCAGGTGCTGACGCACAAGCCGCACTGCACGCAGTTCTTTTCGACAAAGCGCAACTGGGGCGCTTGTTGGTTGTCTTGCAGCGCGTTGGCGGGGCAAGCGCTGACGCAGCTCATGCACAAGGTGCAGCTGTCTTTGTTGACCTCGACCGAACCAAACGACGAGCCGTCTTTGGGCAAAGCCAAGGCCTCGGGGGCTGCAGCGGCTTTCAAGACCGGTGCATGTTCGAGCAAATGGTCAATCACCATGCTCAGCGTGCTGCGCTTTTCAGCCATCACGGCAAACGTGGCAGCGGGCACGGTGGTGCTCAAGCGCTGCTGGCCCGTGGTGAGACGCTGCAATTCAGCATCCAACTCAAGGGCTTGTGTCGCGTGCACCAGCTGCACCGGCATGCGGCCAGGCTTGGCATAGCCCAAGCCTTCAAGCATGGCCTGAGCTTGCGCCATTTGCGCTTGCAAGCCTTCGGCATATTGCGGCGCTTCTTCGGCGGTGTGGAGCACCAACACTTGGGCAGCACCATAGGCCAAAGCCGTGAGCCACACATCCAACCCAAGACTGGCGGTGTGCCACAACGACACGGGAATCACATGTGCAGGCAGGCCTTTGGCCACTTTGAGCTGTGCCGCACGCCCCAACTCGTTGACCAAGGCTAGGCCCGCATCTTGGCTGTGCAGCAAGATGACGGCATCTTTGCCGCCTGCTTTTTGGTAGGTGCTGAGCAAGGTCTTGAGCTTGACGCCTTGCTCGCTGGCACGCGGGTACGCGTAGGTCAACGCGCCGGTGGGGCACACCGTGGTGCACGCACCGCAGCCCACACACAGGTTGGGGTTGACCTTGATTTGTTGGCGCGACTTGTCAGAGCTGACAGCTTCGGCAGAGCAAATGTCCACGCAGGCGTTGCAGCCCACTTTTTCGTTGCGACTGTGCGCGCAGAGTTTTTGTTTGTAGTCAAAGAACTTGGGCTTTTCAAACTCACCCACCAGCTCGCGCAAGCGCAACAAGTTAGCCGCCGTTGCACCGCGGAAATAACCTTGCGGCAACGCGTGGCGTGTGAAGGCGCTTTGCTCGCGCAGGTCGAGCACCAGGTCGAACTCGGCGGTTTCTTCTTGCGCTTCGCGCTGAAAGTTGATCGCGCCCACGGCGCCGCAAGCGGTCACGCAATCGCGGTGCGAGCTGCACTTGCTCAGATCAATTTGGTAGTCCAAGCCAATCGCCTGCTCAGGGCAAGCGGCCACGCAAGCGTTGCAGCGTGTGCACAGGTCAAGGTCAATGGGATTGTTGTTTTGCCAAGTCAGCTTGAACGCACCCAACCAACCATCCACACGCACCACTTGGCCGCCCAACACGGGGTAGCGGCGGTTTTGCGTACCTCCAGCCTCGCCAGCGCCTTGGGTGAAAAGGGTCACATTCAGGTTGTCGGCCAACAGCGCTGCGGCTTGTTCGGCCTGATCGAGTTCGCCGATGATGAGCAAACGCCCTGCACTCTTGAACGTGACGGTGGGCACAGGCTCGGGTTCAGGCAAATGCGCAGCGGCTAACAACGCGGCAATTTTTGGGGAGGCGTTCTTGGCGTCGCTGCTCCAGCCACCTGTCTCGCGAATATTCACGAATTTGATGACCGATGTTTTGGCTTGCGCCTCGACTGCCAAGTCACCAAACAAGCGCTGCTCTTGGGTGCAGGCCACCACCACGTCGTCGGTGCCTTGCACGGCTTGCACAAACGTGCTGGCCTCGCGGCGACACAAAGCCGTGTGCAGCGTGAGTGGCTCAGACAGGCTTTGGCTCAGTGCCTTCGGGTCTAGCGGTTGGGTCTGGTTGCAGTCGCAAATCAGCGTGGTCATGCGTAGTGGGCTCGATGTTGGAATGGTTGTCAGCAGGGACGGACTGTGCCACGACTTTGGGTTCGTCCACTGCGGGTTTGTCACCCACGTTGGCATCGATCGTTTTTTCAGGCTCGTCGTCGAACAAGTTCAAGGTCTTGGCACTGGTCATCTGACGCAGCATCGCCATGGGCAAGGGATCGGGTTGACTGTAGTCGTCGATGTAGATGTCCATACGGTCCATCACATTGAAGTGCGGGTCGCTGAACAGCTTTTTCATGGCCACATTTTTCACATCGGGCGCCACACCGCGCGCCATGAAGCCCGTGAAATCAGATTCAGAGGTGAGTTGCTGCGCATCAGCCAGCGTGGGTAAGGGACGAGCTGCGGGTGCCTGGGTCTGAGCAGGTGATGTCGCACTGGGAGTGGCAGCCTGGGAAGCACGCGCCACAGGCGATGCAGCACCGGCAGAAGCAGGTGCATTTGACTCACGGGTTGGCGGGTTTCTAGGCTCAGCACCACTCGGCGCAGGCGTCAGTTCCGCCAACGGCCGGCCTTCGCGCACATCGGCTTTGCGTCGCGACCAACGGCTTAAAAAACCAGCAGGCGTCTCATCATTAGCCATGACCGCCTCCGTGGTTTTGCCCACCACCGCCACGAATTTTTTCGGTGCTGACCGACGCTGGATTACCAAAGCGGTCTTGCAGAGGGCGGAAGCTGTCGGGGCGTTTGCGGCGCTTGGCCTCAACCACCAAATGCGCATCCATGAACTCAGTCATCCATGCCACCACCTCGGGTGGGGCGGGCACTTGGTCCACGTTTTCTTGGGCATCGAGCCAGCGGCCTGCGTCGTGGTAGCTCAGGCTCACCATGGCGGGCACGGCCATCACCTCGTCGCTGAGGCTGGGCTCTTCTTCCATGCGCCACAACACAAACCAGCACGGCGCGGGCGAGGTGGCGTTGAGGTAGTAGCCCTCGGCATCGTCGCGAAACAACGCGACCGTGAAGCCCGGGTGCAACCAAATTTGCTCGTCATCGGTTTGGCGCAAACAACGCGGCTCGGTGCCAAAGTGCTCGGCGTGCGGCACCAAGTCGTGCCCCGTCACATCGTGCAACACCCAGCGCCAAGGTTGCCAACGGCTCATGGCGCCCGGCACGCGCTCACGGCGCATGACAACGGCGACTTGGAGGCTGGGGCGTTGCGACATGGCGTGAATCAAGTTTCTTTAGAAATCTTGATGCTCGGGAATTTGCTGGAGAAGTCCTTGGCCTTGGCCGCGATCTTCACCGCCACTTGGCGGGCCACAGCCTTGTAAATGCCAGCCACGTCGCCGTCAGGGTCGGCCACCACAGTGGGCTTGCCGCTGTCGGCTTGCAGGCGAATTTGCATGTTCAGGGGCAAGGCGCCCAAGTAGTCCATGTTGTACTGCTCGGCCATTTTCTTGCCGCCATCGGCGCCAAAGATGTGTTCGATGTGGCCGCAGTTGGTGCAAACGTGCACGGCCATGTTTTCGACCAAACCGAGGATGGGCACGCCCACTTTCTCGAACATCTTGATGCCTTTTTTGGCATCCAACAACGCGATGTCTTGCGGTGTGGTGACGATGACCGCACCGGTCATGGGCACGCGCTGGCTCAGTGTGAGCTGGATGTCACCCGTGCCGGGTGGCATGTCGACGATCAAATAGTCCAGCGCCTTCCAGTTGGTTTGACGCAGCAGCTGCTCCAGCGCTTGGGTGGCCATGGGGCCGCGCCAAATCATGGCTTCATCTTGGTCCACCAAGAAACCGATGGACATAACTTGCACGCCGTAGTTCTCGAGTGGGTCCATGGTTTGGCCGTCGCTGCTTTCGGGGCGGCCTTCGATGCCCATCATCATGGGCTGGCTGGGGCCATAAATGTCGGCGTCCAGCAAACCCACGCTCGCGCCTTCAGCGGCCAAGGCCAAAGCCAAGTTGGCGGCGGTGGTGCTTTTGCCCACGCCGCCCTTGCCCGAGGCTACAGCGATGATGTTTTTCACTTGGGGGAGCAAAGCCACACCGCGCTGCGCGGCGTGCGCCACGATGTTCATGGTGATGTTGGCCGACACGTTCTCGACACCCGCTACGCCTTTGGCAGCGGCGATCAATTCTTTGCGAAAACCTGCGATTTGGCTCTTGGCAGGGTAGCCCAGCACCACATCAAACGACACATCGCCGCCTTGAATTTGCAGGTTCTTCAGCGCTTTGGTGGTGACAAAGTCTTTGCCCGTGTTGGGGTCAATCACGGTTTGGAGAGCCGCGGTCAGGGCTTGTTCGTTCAGGGCCATAAAACTTCTTTGTTCTTGAAATAGGAATTGCGCGCAAGTCTAGCGCGCGGGGTTTGTCCGCCGTGCGGCCAAGTCATCCTGGGGACGGCTTAGTTTTGTCGCGCTACCCAATAGGTAGCGCCTTCAGCACCGTAGCGCTCGTCGTGCGGCACATCGCGCGCCAGCTCAAAAATTGAGCCTGGCAGCAGATGCTGGGTTTGGCCATTCATGGTCAGCCACATCTCGCCGCGGGTCACCACCGCATGCACCGCAAATGGGTGGGTATGCGTGTCCAACACGGTGTTTGGCGCCCATTCGCGTTCAATCACCTCGTCAAAGCCAGCGGCCATGGCTTTTTGTTTGAATTCGTCAAAGCTAGGTAAGTTCATGCGCGCATTCTGCAGGAACTAAAATCGACCCCTTCGCCCTAAGGTCTTCTTTCCAAATGTCCCAGCGCCAGCTTTTCGTCACCACCGCCCTGCCCTACGCCAACGGCAATTTCCACATCGGCCACATCATGGAGTACATCCAGGCCGACATCTGGGTGCGTTTCCAGCGCATGCAGGGCCACAAGGTCGATTTCGTGGGCGCAGACGACACGCACGGCGCGCCCATCATGATTGCCGCCGAGAAGGCGGGCATCACCCCGCAACAGTTTGTGGCCAACATCGCCGCAGGCCGTAAGCCGTATTTGGATGGCTTTCACATCCAATTCGACAACTGGCACAGCACCGACGCGCCCGAGAACCACGAGCTGGCCCGCCAGATCTACCGTGACCTGCGCGACATTCCCGAATCAGAAGGCGGCTCACTGATTGAGCGCCGCACGATTGACCAGTTCTTCGACCCCGAGAAGAACATGTTCTTGCCCGACCGCTTCATCAAAGGCGAGTGTCCCAAGTGCCACGCCCACGACCAGTACGGCGACAACTGCGAGGTGTGCGGCGCGGTCTACGCGCCCACCGACCTGATCAACCCGTTCTCCGCTTTGTCGGGTGCCAAGCCTGAGCTGAAAAGCTCGGAGCATTTCTTCTTCAAACTGTCTGACCCACGCTGCGTGGCGTTCTTGGAAAAGTGGACCCAAGACGGCAAACTGCAACCCGAAGTGACCAACAAGGTCAAAGAGTGGTTCACCGTGCGCACCAACCCCGATGGCACGACCAGCGAAGGCTTGGGCGATTGGGACATTTCGCGTGACGCGCCTTACTTCGGCATCGAAATTCCAGACGCGCCGGGCAAATACTTTTATGTGTGGCTGGACGCGCCCGTGGGCTACTTGGCCTCGTTGAAAAACTTGCTCGACAAACGCGGCGAGAGCTACGACGCCTACATGGCCAACGAGCAGCTGGAGCAATACCACTTCATCGGCAAAGACATCGTCACCTTCCACACGCTGTTCTGGCCCGCCATGCTGCACTTCAGCGGCCGCAAGACGCCCAACAACGTGTTTGTGCACGGCTTCCTCACCGTCAACAACGGCGAGAAGATGAGCAAGAGCCGTGGCACGGGCCTAGACCCGCTCAAGTACCTCAGCCTCGGCATGAACCCCGAGTGGCTGCGTTACTACTTGGCCACAAAGCTCAACAACCGCAACGAAGACATCGACTTCAACGCCGAAGACTTCATGCTGCGCGTGAACAGCGATTTGATTGGCAAGTTCGTCAACATCGCCTCACGCGCCGCAGGCTTCTTGACCAAGCGTTTTGAAGGCAAATTGACGCACAGCTTTGGCGAACAAGGCACCGCGCTGCTGAGCGACATCCACGCCGCCAAAGACAGCATCGCCCAAGCGTATGACGCCCGCGAGTACGGCAAAGCTGCCCGTGAAATCATGCTGCTGGCCGACAAGGTCAATTCGTATGTGGACCAACACAAGCCTTGGGACTTGGCCAAAGATGCCGCCAACAACGAAGCCTTGCACCAAGTGTGCTCGTTGCTCATCAACGCCTTTGCCGAGCTGAGCCGCTACTTGGCACCTGTGCTGCCTTCATTGGCCCACGCTGTTGAAAGTTTCACCGGCACCTCCATGCAAAACTGGAACGCCACAGGCTACGTGGCAACCATCCAACCCTACCAACACCTCATGCAACGCGTCACGCCCGAACAACTCGAAGCCTTGTTTGAGCCACCAGCCGTGGTGGAAGAAAAAGTCACGCCAGGCGGTGAAGAAATCGCCCTCACCATCAGCATCGACGACTTTGCGAAGGTCGATTTGCGCATTGCCGAAATCGTCAACTGCGAAGCGGTGGAAGGCTCGACAAAACTGTTGCGCCTCACGCTCGATGTGGGCGAAGGCAAAACACGCAATGTGTTCAGCGGCGTGGCCAGCATGTACAAGCCCGAAGACCTCAAAGGCAAGCTCACTGTGATGGTGGCCAACTTGGCACCCCGCAAAATGAAGTTTGGCGTGTCTGAAGGCATGGTGCTCGCCGCCAGCCATGCGGATGAAAAAGCCGAACCCGGTATTTACGTGCTGCACCCATGGCCCGGCGCGAAGCCTGGCATGCGTATTCACTGACATGTTCAAACCCAAATTACTCGACGCGCTGCCAGGCTACACGCGCCAACGTTTTTACCAAGACGTGGGCGCGGGTATCACGGTGGGCGTGGTGGCTTTGCCACTGGCCATGGCGTTTGCCATTGCGTCGGGGCTCAAGCCTGAGGCGGGTTTGTTCACGGCCATCATTGCGGGCTTTTTAATCTCCGCTTTGGGTGGCAGCCGCGTACAAATTGGCGGGCCTGCAGGCGCGTTCATCGTCATCGTTTACGGTATTTTGGAACGCTATGGCTTGGCCAATTTGATGATTGCCACCGCCATGTCGGGCGTCATGCTGCTGGCCATGGGCTTGTTGCGTTTGGGTTCACTCATTCGTTTCATCCCGGTGGCGGTGGTGATTGGTTTCACCAACGGCATTGCCGTGCTCATCATGGTGTCGCAGCTCAAAGACTTCTTGGGTCTGCAAGTCAAAGCCATGCCGGCTGATTTCTTCGGCATCTTGCACACGCTCAGCGCCAGTATCGGCACGTTCAATGGCGAAGCCTTGGGCCTGGCGGTGGTGTGTTTGGCCGTGTTGGCGTTTTGGCAACTGGCTTTGCCGCGCTTGGCCAATGCCATGCCCAGCACCAAAAATTTCTCCACCATCCCTGGCTCCATCGTGGTGCTGGTAGGTGCAACGATGGCCAGCAAGATGATGGGACTGGATGTCGAAACCATCGCCTCGCGTTTTGGCAGCATCCCCAACAGCTTGCCTGCGTTTGCATGGCCTGAGTTCAGCTGGGAAACTGCCAAGTTCTTGCTGATTCCCGCCACCACGTTGGCCTTGCTCGGTTCGATTGAATCGCTTTTGTGCGCCCGCATTGCCGACCAAATGATGGCCGACGGCCCCTACGGTGACCGCCACGATGCCAACCAAGAGCTGATGGCCCAAGGCGTTGCCAACCTCGTCACACCGTTCTTTGGCGGCATGCCCGCCACCGGCACGATTGCCCGCACCGTGACCAACGTCAAAAATGGCGGCAACAGCCCCGTGGCTGGCATCGTGCACGCCTTCACGTTGTTGGTGGTCATGCTGGTGGCTGCGCCGCTGGCGGGCGATGTGCCGCTGGCCGCGCTCTCAGCTATTCTGATGTTTGTGGCTTGGAACATGGGCGAGTGGCACGAGTTTGTGCATCTGCGCCAGTTCCGCATGACCTACCGCGTCACCTTGTTGTTGGTGTTTTTGCTCACCGTCATCGTCGATTTGACGGTGGCCGTGGAAGTGGGTCTGATCGCCGCGTGCCTGACCTTTATCTACCGCATCTCCAGCCTCACCCGCGCTGAGCATGTGCTGGCGGACAGCCACCCCGAGCTGACAGGCCAAGAAGCCCACGTGCAAGCCCATCGCCTGTATGGCGCGTTGTTCTTTGGCGCGGTCAAGCTGGTGGAAGCCATGGAAGAAAACCTGCCATCCAAAGCCGTGGTGGTGGATCTGAAAAATCTGATTTACATCGACACGTCTGGTGCGGATGCACTGATGTCTTTGGTGCGCAGCTGCCGCAAAAAGAAGGTCCGCCTGATCGTCTGTGGTTTGGCCCACCAACCGCTGGAAATGGCGCAACGCTGCGGCTTGCTTCAAGCCCTGCCGGACACCGACTTGGCACCCGATTTGAACCAAGGCTTGGCCTTGGCCCTCGGTCGCTAAAATCTTCTCAATTTCAAGATATCCCATTTAGGAAACCACCATGTCGATTTTCCAGCGTGACAACTACACCTCCGAAGCCACTCAGTTCATCGAGTCGCTCAAAGCGAAGAAGCCCACCCTCGAAAAAGAACAGCGCGAAGGCCGCGCTTTGTTGTGGGACAAGCAAGTCAACCGCGACATTCAACAAGACATCGAAGCTGGCCGCGTGGCGCAAAAGCCCTACGTGTACCAAACGAACGCTTAAAGACCTTCGGTCTTGGCCTAAGCCCTTCCGATTAAGCGCCCACCGTGCAACCTGCTGACACCACACTGCCCAACGACGAGGCAACCACTGCCTCGGTCATGCCTGAGGTGGTTGACCACGTGGCCGTGGCCCGCCTGTATGGCGAGCCGCTGTTTGCCATGCCGCAGGATTTGTACATCCCGCCTGATGCGCTCGAAGTTTTCCTTGAGGCCTTCCAAGGCCCGCTGGATTTGCTGCTGTACCTCATCCGCAAGCAAAACTTCAACATCCTCGACATCCCCATGGCCGCGCTCACGCGCCAGTACCTGAGCTATGTGGACGAAATTCGCACGCGTAACCTAGAGTTGGCCGCCGAATACCTGCTGATGGCCGCCATGCTGATTGAAATCAAATCACGCATGCTGCTGCCGCCCAAGAAGGTAGCAGAAGGCCAAGAGCCCGAAGACCCCCGCGCCGAGCTGGTGCGCCGCCTGCTCGAATACGAGCAAATGAAACTGGCAGCCGCCAAGCTCAACGAAGTGCCGCAATTTGGCCGCGACTTTCTGCGCGCGCAGGTGTTCATTGAGCAGTCGTTGCAGCCACGCTTCCCCGATGTGCACGTGGTCGAGCTGCAACAAGCTTGGGCTGACATTTTGAAGCGTGCCAAGCTGGTGCAGCACCACAAAATCTCGCGCGAAGAACTGTCTGTGCGCGAGCACATGAGCATTGTTTTGAGAAAACTCCAAGGCCAACGCTTTGTTGAGTTTGAAAACCTGTTCGAACCCACACAAGGCGTGCCCGTGCTGGTGGTGACCTTCATTGCCTTGCTCGAGCTAGCCAAAGAAACGCTGATTGAAATCACGCAGGCCGAGGCTTTCGCGCCCATTTATGTGCGCTTGGCTTACACACCCACGTAAACTCCAAATCTTCTCGGCAACACAGGACTGGCTTTGCGCCATATCGTTCTATGAGCAACACCAACGCTTCGCCCTACGGCACTTTGCCCCCAGCTTCCCCCGTTGCCGCCCGCAAGCCCATCAGCTTGCCCCGCTTGAATGAACTGCGCGCACGCGGTGAAAAAATCACCATGCTCACGGCCTACGACGCCACCTTTGCCGCCGTGGCCGATGCCGCGGGTGTGGAATGCATCTTGGTGGGCGACTCGCTGGGCATGGTGTGCCAAGGCCTCACCAGCACCGTGGGCGTGACGCTAGACACCATGCGCTACCACGTGGAGAGCGTGGCCCGTGGCATCCGCCGCGTACAAGGCACCGCATGGATCATTGGTGACCTGCCCTTTGGCAGCTACCAAGAGTCCAAAGAACAAGCCCTGCGCAGTGCAACGGTTCTGATGCAAGCGGGTGCGCACATGGTGAAGCTCGAAGGTGGCGGCTGGACCACCGACGTCGTTCACTTCCTGGTCGAGCGCGGCATCCCTGTGTGCGCCCATTTGGGCCTCACCCCACAAACGGTTCACGCCTTAGGCGGCTACCGCGTGCAAGGCCGTGGCGAATCGGCCACCCAACTGCGCCAAGAAGCCATCGCCCTGCAAGACGCAGGAGCCACCATGGTGGTGCTGGAAATGGTGCCCGAGCCCCTGTCGACTGCCTTGACCCAAGAGCTGCCCACCTGCCACACCATCGGCATTGGCGCAGGCAACGGCACGGCTGGCCAAGTGCTGGTCATGCACGACATGCTGGGCGTCAACCTGGGCAAGAACCCCAAATTCGTTCACAACTTCATGGAAGGCCACGCCAGCGTGCTGGACGCCATGAGCGCCTATGTGGCCGCCGTCAAAAACGGCACCTTTCCCGACAACGCCAAACACGCTTGGGTCTAATTTGCAAATCGTTCACACCCTCGCGGACCTGCGCCGCACCTTAAAGCCCGCCGCCCTGCGCGCCTTTGTGCCCACCATGGGCAACCTGCACCAAGGCCACTTAGAGC
>Ga0213919_1000689_pt1 | contig 13944 bp, 26 predicted proteins | sample McNCre317MG_FD_161056 | JGI IMG/M metagenome (GOLD analysis project Ga0213919, IMG submission 161056) | Freshwater microbial communities from McNutts Creek, Athens, Georgia, United States - 3-17 MG | ecosystem: Environmental > Aquatic > Freshwater > Creek | place: USA: Georgia | collected... | reverse complement strand
GGGCCGATTGCGTGGCGTCGTATTTGGCCTCGTGAGCAGCGTCGTCGTCCCATCCGAAGGCGACTGTGCCGTCCGGTTTGCGCCCCCACACCTCGACGGCGGTCCGCAGCTGGTACGGGCCCTGGGTTGCGGACACCCGGCGGCGGAACGGCTTGAGCTGCCGGTCGGTAACCATGGTGTCGAAGCATGGACCGAGGTCCCCGCCGAGGCGCTCCGTCAGGGTTGTCACGCCGCACCGCTGGCAGTCGTGGTGCAGGGTGGTCAGGTCGAAGCTGAGGTTGTGGCCGACCAGGACGGCGCCGGTCGCCATGTGTTCGACGATGCTGTCCACGATCTGCGCGAGCACCTCGGCGGACGGTCGCCCTTGCTCGCGGATGAACTCAGTGGTCAGCCCATTGATCGCCGACGCCCCGGCGGGGACCACGAAATCGGGGGATGGGCAGGCCAGCCACGTACGCGGCAGGGAACGACCGTCCCGGACATGCCCGACACAGGCGCTGAGGACATGGTCCATGGTGGGGTTGACGCCGCTGGTCTCCAGGTCGAACGGGCACAGGTTGTCACGCCACACGGTGTGGCTCCTTCCGGGGGTGGGTAGCCTGCGGCGATGAGCCGCAGGCTAGCGGGCGGTCAGGTTGCGGGCTGCGCTGGTTCGGCCACGACCGGCCATCCGTCGTCGATGATCTCCGCGTCGACAGTTTCGGTGACCTGGTGGTCATCACTCTTCGGCGACAGGTCCTTGGACTTCCGATTGAGTGCGGCCGTGACAGTGTCGGTCAGGACGTTGTCGGCTTTTGCGTCCCACCAAAGCTGTTGGAGCTGTGGGATGTTGACGCACTTCTCGGCGAGCCTGAGGATGTCGGCTTCCGTGAGCGCCGGCGTCTGGTCCTCGTCTTCCGGTTCGGTGGGTGGTGTCTCAGGTGCGGAGGAGATGGCGGCCTGATTCGTCCTGGTCGGCAATGAGATGCTGAGCTGGGCGCGCACGGTGCTCTCCAGCTGAGACGCCTCGGCGAATGCCATGTCCGGAAGGAGCCACGGGAATTGCAGCTGTGGCTTCCAGTACTGGCGAGTTTCCATGACCTCGCGCCCGTTTTTGATGACGAGCTTGATGGAATCGACAAAGACCATGCCGAGGATCGCCGGAAGCGCGATCGGCGTTGATGCGATCATGTCGGAGAATCCGGGGAGCTCGCTGGCCGCCCCAAGCCCGTGGGACTCGAATTTGAAGATTCCCGCCGGAATGTTGCGGATCATCGCACTGACGCGGGTGGTCGGCTTGCATGGGCGGTGGCATCCACATGTCTCACAGAATCCGTCCACGTACCGGTGCTCGTGCGGTGCGCCTTCCCATGACTCGGACAGTCCGCAGGTCTGACATGCGCCCTTGTACCAGTAGTGGGAGTGATTGTCCCATCGCATGCACAGGCATGGAGCCCTGCGAATCCGCTCAGTCTGCCCGTCACACAACCTGTCGCGGTACTTGTTGCCCCACATCTCATAGTTGGGGTCGATGACCTGCTGGGGAATCAGCACGGGCAGCTCACGGACGGAGGTGATGACCTCGTACTGCATGCCTGTCGGGTGCCGCCACTCGGCGACAGTTCCGCCATGGTCCCGGGCGACCGCCTCGATCACGTGCTTGTACGGGGAGGTGACCCGGAATGTGTCGAGCTTGTTGGGCCGGGATTTCGGGTTGCCTTTCCTATCAGTTCCGCCGGTGAGGACACGGTTGCCGATTCGGATCGCACCGGTCTCGGCCATGCGGCGCTGCACGTCGATCAGTGGCATGTCAGGCTTCTTTCTTGACGCGGGGCTTGGTCATGGCCCGGCCGATCAGGTCAACGTCGGGCTCGTGAATATCCCGCCACAGGGCGACCGTCCGGGCGAACTTCTCGTAGACGCTGTCGCCGATCGCGGCGGGGCGGATCCAGAAGTTCTCGGGGCGGATCTGGATGGACAGGCCCATCTCACGGTCACCGTCCGGCATTGGCTTCTCGGTGCCGTCGGGGAGCATGACCGCTTCGGCGTTTCGGTACGCGGCCAGCTGTAGGGCGGCCTGCCCGTAGACGCTTTTACCTGTTTTGTAGTCCCCGTACATGGGGATGCCGATCAGGTCCCGGTGCTTGGGTGGCATCCACCCGCAGGTCAGGACGGTATCTAGGGTTCCGGCGACCATGAGCGAACGGTCCAGGACGGTGACTTCCGCGCACTGGAATGTGACCTTGTGGATGTCGACGAATCGAAGGAACTGGGTCACGTTTCCGGCGATGTCCGCATCGTGGGGGATGACCTCGCCGGACAGGGCATAGTGCTCGGCAACATTGTGGAAGCGTTTCCCCCGGTCGGCCGCCGCATCCCGCTCCACCTCGGCCGCGTGTCGCACCGTGTGGATCAGGCACTTCAGGCACTCGCCGCAGTATCCGCCGACGCCATCACAGACCTCAACGAACGGACTGCGGACCAGCCCCAGCATGTTGTCGAGAACGGCATCGGCGGCCATATCCGCGTACCACCGGGCAAGCCGGTCCTTGGCGATGATCCCCAGCACTGTAGTGGCCGAGGTGAAGATTTCCTTCGTTCTCGGCTGGACGTAGACGCGGCGCCCGGACACCACGTCGGTGATGGCATTGGCGAGGTCAGCGTCAAACCCTGCCAGCGGGAGGCCATCGACCCCGAGCAGAGTCGGTGCATCGGCAGTGATGGTCACAATGTCCCCTCAAAGCACGTGCCGCAGTACGGCCCGTCGTGGTTGTGCGGCTGCGTGGGGAGCGATTCCCCGCCGATGCGATCGGGGCAGTCGCGGCCGATGGCGTGCGCCATGCCCCCACTGACGATCACCATGGAAGGTGTTGGTGATGGTGACCCGATCGCCCTGGTCGTGGCGGTGAAGATCGGCGTGTCGTCCTGGGCGGTCACCTGGCACCGCCGGTGACGACCAGCTCCGCGCCATCCTCGGCGCCAGCGACGTTGCACGCGGGGCATCCCGGGTCCGCGCGACCTACGTGCTCGGGGCAGGAGCCGCCGGGGGAGATCAGCGTGTAGCCGGGAACCTCACCGCACTCCCCGCAGCCGTCGCCCGAGATGCACCCGTGCGGGCACTCGCGCAGGTTGACGTACCGGGCACTGCCGTCGGAGATCGCAGCGGCGAGGTGCTCATGCCCGGTGCGCGGGGTGTGATCGATGTCCGCGCGGGCGATCGTCGCCGCAATGGTGAGGTGGTTCCACTCGCGGGGGTCGGTGGTCATGCCGCTGCCCCCTGATCGCAGCCGGGGCATTTCGTGGCCTGGCGGACGGGGATGAACTTCGTCCCCCGCCTGCGCTCCATGGCGGCCAAGTATTTCTGCCCGTTTGTGGTGTCGGGGTCGACGGTGGCGGCCTGGTAGCCGTCCGCCTTGACGATGCGGGTCCGGCTCATGACGCACCGTCCAGCTGTGCGGTCGCGCCACCGGGGGCTGTTGCGGCCCGTAGGCCGTCCGCGTAGCCACGGACATAGGCCGCCGACATGGTGACCGGGAGGATCGGTTCATTGCCACCGTGGCTGAGTGTGAGCCAGCTGATGACGTGCTCGACGGGCCCCTCGGTCTCGTGCATGCCGACATCCCCGCCGGTGAGCCGGTAGTTGATGATGGCGTAGACGCCACTGTCATCGGGTTCGAATGTGATGCTGGCCGAGGGCATCTCATCCGGCGCCGTTGGTGCGGTCCAGAAGTCGCCGTTGGCGTTCCATCCGCGCTTGTCGAGCTCTTTCGCGACCGCGCTGGGGGTCGCTGGGGCTTGTATCATGTCCGTGATCGCCTTCCTAGCAGAGGTGATTGTTCAACGGAGGGCTGGGCGTTCGAGCGCTCGGCCCTTCTGTCTGTCATGCCGGTCGTTTGGCGAGGTATTCGGCTACGTCTCGCCACAGGTAGACGATGGTGCGGCCGATCTTCGTGTGTGGCGGGGCGGTTCCTCGGCGTCTGCGCTGTTCGAGCGCTTGCCGGGTGATGCCGACGTGGTCCGCCGCTTGCTGTTCGGTGGCTACCTCCGTTCCGATTTCCATAGGCTCAGCCTACGCCTGTTTTTCGGCCGGTACACCTAAATCCACCAAGGGGTCGTAAGTTTTTGTGGACTCAGTTCGACCACTGACGGTGATCGAATCGACAAAGGGTAGAGGTCACCACCACGTCTATGTCACGATCGACTCATGGCGATCCGACAGATGAGCAGGCCCGAGCACAGGATCGAGGTCATCGCGGCGATCGGTGCGATCCTGGCCGAGTACCGGGTGAGCCTGCATATGACCCAGGCGGAGGCCGCAGATCTGGCCAGTGTCGACCGTCAGACGTGGATGTTCGCCGAGCGTGGCGTGCGGTCGGCCGGTCGGGACGTCAGCTGTGATGGTGAGCGACCGGTCGACCACGAGTTGGTCGAGGGCGGTAAGCGTGCGATCAAGATCGTTGAGGTGTCCGACGCGACCCTGGTGCACATGGCCCGCGCCGTGGGGATTCCCCCGCACCGTCTGGCCAGCGCCGGACGGTCGTCAGCGGCCAGGCTACTGGAAGGGGCCCTGCGCGCCGAGGACGAGCGGCTCGCGCGCAAGGGCGAGCGGGTGCATCCGGTGATGCGCAGGATCAACGAAACGCTGTGGAAGCTCGACGACGACCATCTGTCCGAGGCCGGTCCGCTTCTCGATGCCCTGGGCCAGTATGTGGAGCGGCTGGCTGAGCAGCAGCATGCGCTGACGCGTCCCCGTCGTGGTTCTGTGCGGGCGGCTTGACGGGTATCCGTTTTCGTCCGGTTCGCCGAGGTTTCCTCTGACGTGGTAAGCGATGATCGGCCCCAGGTGGAGAGATCTGGGGGATGCCGTGCTGGCGGTGCTGGTCGTCGTGGTCGCGCTGGGGATTGATGTGGCGCTGACGTGGTGGATTGTCCGTCGTGAGGTGCGGGTGGCGGTGGCCCAGATTCGGGCGATCAATCGGGCTGGTGCGGCTGCCGCCAGGGTGGAGGTGCTGGCCGCCGTCGGCGAGGTCGAGGAGGATCCGCCGCGCTTGTCGGTGGTGCGCTGACACGGTCGTGGCCTGGCTTGACAATGGCAGTAGCTACTGCCATTCTTTGGAGGTCAGCAACGCAGACCAGCCAAGGAGTACCCAGTGACCGGATTCACCAGCGACCACAGCTACGCCACAGCACGAGCCCTGACGTCCAAGTATGTGGCCCTCGCGGGAGCCACCTACGACAACCGAGACTGGATCAAGTCCCAAGGTGGGACCTACAACGCCAAAACCAAGGTATGGAAAATCCCCACACCCAGCAGCAACAAGACCACCGTCGACCTCCTCTACGGCATCACCAGCCGCCACATGCAGTGGAAGGCGAGCCGATGACCATCACCTACCGCAAGACCAAAGACGGCGAATGGGTCGCATATGGCCCGGCATCCGAGATCAAGCCCGACACGCAGATCACCGTCACTAGGAGGGACGGCAAGACCAAGACCGAATTCGTCACGTCCATCGGGCGTCCCTTCGCCGTCAACGGTCAGCGCATGGTCTACGGACACCTCGCCATCGAGACTCCGAACTTCGCCCCCACGGTCTGCCTGGCCGGCTGCACCAGCGGCTGCAACGCCTGCCTCGGAGAGATCCCCCCGATCCCGACGGGGACATCAAAGCGCCAGGCGCGCATGTGCGACGAATGCGGCACGCGCCAGGCCACCGTAGACGCCGTCGACCTGTCCGGCATCCCCGGGCGCGTCTGCTCCCGATGCAAGTGCGACGAGGGAACGCTGAGTTTCGCGTGAACGGCCTCCTGACCACCGACCAGGCCGCCGCACGCCTCGGCATCACCATCGCCGCCCTGTGGCACCACGCCAGCCGCAGCAGGAAGGCCCGCAGGTCCGGAGCGACCGGCCAGCACCTGTTCCCCGAACCCGCCCAACGCATCGCCGGACGGATCCCCCTGTACGACCCGGCCGACCTCGCCCAGTGGATTCCGCCTGGACGCGGAAGGCGGCCCAACCGCGCACACGACTGACCCGCCCGCGCTGGTGCCCCGTCTCCGAGATGCTCTCAACACCTCTGCGGCGGGGCATCGTCATGGTATGGCCAGCGTCCGCCCATGCACGCGGGGTCGCCGCAGACGCACTGGTATCCGCCGCAGCCGTCGTCCAACTCTCCGGGCCGGTGGATGCCGGCGGCCCGGTCGCGGTCCTCGTCGCAGAAACACCTGACGACGTCGCCTGGATGATCCTGACACGGGTCGCCGCGCTGGTCAGGCATCCGGGCCGCCGAGCAGGACGCGTGCCAGTCTGACCGCGTGGTGGTTCGGGCCGATCGACTCGGCCTCGGTGGCGAGGTCGGCGAGCAGTTCGGCGAGGCGTTCCTCGACCGGGCCCGTGGTGATGGCGTAGATGAGCGCGAGCTTCCCGCCGGTGAGGGCCATGTCGGCGGCCCGGCGCATGGTGAGGGCTGCAGCCTCCGCGATGACGCGTTGCTCCGGGGTGCAGGTTTGTGGGTGGTTCAGGTCGGGCATGGTCAACGGATACTCGGGTCGCGGTCGCCCCGGTAGACGGTTACGGGCCGTTCCGGTGTGGTGCGGAATTCGTGCAGCACAACGGTTTCCCACTTCCCGCCGTCGAGTGGCCAGGTTTTCAGCTCCTCCAGCGCGTCCTTGGCGGCAGCCTCACCGTCGTACGGGCCCCAGATTCCCTGGATGCCGGAGCCATCTGCGAACGAGTAGACGAGCACGACCTTAGACATCGGGGCCCCCTGGCTGATTGAGGTTGGCGTTGGTCATCGGGCGTCCGACTCGGCCCCGCCGATGATTCCGAGCGCGGCGGTCGCGGCGGCGCGGAAGACGTTGCGCGTAGGTTCGCGCTCCTGGTCGTGTCCGCTGAATACGACGCTCCCGAGCGCGTCGGCGATGTTCTCGGCGAGCTCTTCGACTTCCTTCGGGTCCAGGTCCGGAACGGCCTGGCACGTCTCCGCGAAGGTCTCGGCATCCATCCGCGAGATGTGCCCGTCGGCAGCGCGGATGACCCAGTCGCCGGGGCACAGGCGTGCCCGGGTGCTGTGCTCGCTGACATAGAGGAGTTCCTCGCCGAAGGGACGGAAGCGACCCATCCCCACGATGCTGTCGATGAGGTTCGCGGCCTGCTCGGTGCCGTCCCACTGGGCGGCGTCGACGGACCTGGTCCGGGTGATGTGGGTGGGCATCAGTGGTCTCCCCTGTCGGTGGGCGAGGCGAGTGATGCGATCGCATCGGCGATGAGCTTGTCGCCAGCGTAGGAGTCGAAGTCTTCTATCTCGCCGTACTCGTCGATCGTTCCGGTGATCATCCCGGCCCCGATGAGGGGTACGTGCAGGTCCATGTCCCAGCATGAGTTGCCGAATGGCCGCTTCCCAGAGAAGCATTCCCCGTCGCGCCACACTGCGGCCAGCAGGTTGACGAGGTAGCCACGGATCGTGGTTGCCCCACTGTCACCGGCGGCCCGGGTGTCGAGCGGGAGGTTGAGGATTTCTTCGGTGGTGGGCATGGCGCTTCCTTCCATCTTGATCATCATACGGTGGCCATGATGCGGGCGTGGGTCGCGCAGTACGAGCCGGTCTCCGCGTCGACGGCGGGGGTGTGCACTTCCATGTTTCCGCACGTGACGCAGATGCCGATCCCGGTCGGCGTCGGGCGTCGTCCTGGCGCCGGTTCTTCGGCGAAGACTCCCCCGCCCTTCGCTGGACGTGTCGCGGGCCCGGCAGGTTTGCCGCTGCGGCGCGTGAACTCCTTGCGGGTCCGTCCGGGCAGCAACCCTCCTTCTGGCTCGACACCTTTGCGCTCAGCGGCGCATCGGCCGCAGGTTGCGGCGGGCTCCCCGCGGTGCTGCCGGCACATGGCGGATCGGTCGACCGCTGGTGCGGGGATGAACGTGTCCCACCAGGGTCCGCCAGCGAGCAGTCGGCGGGGGCTGTCGGTGACGCCGTAGGTCTCTCCGGCGAGGTCGATGATGGCCTTGACGATGAGCTGTTCCGCGCGGCCCTGGCTGAGGGCTTCGGCGACGACGTCGGCGATCTTCTCGCGGGTCCAGCGCGGGTTGCCGGCCTTCAGGGTCGCTACCTGGTCGATCGCGGCACCGAGAAGGTCTGTGGGGTTCGGGTTTGGTTTCGGGGAATTTCCCTCCCCCGCCTTTGATCTGGGCTCGGCCGGCGGCGGGCTGGCAGGGGTCGACGTGGCTTGCGCTGGGGGTTTGGTCTCTTCAAAGGTCAATTCAATGGTCTGTTCTATGGGTACATCGTTTGGTGTACCCGGGGTGCATGAATCCGCGCAGGGGGGTGCACTGAATGGTGTACCCGCTTCCGCATCCTTCTGTCCGGTTTTGGTGTCATTTGTAGCGGGTGCATCGTTTGATGTACCCGCCTTCGCTTTGGCCTTTCTCTGCGCATCGATCTCCACCATGCTGGGGTCAATGAGCGCCGGGTTGATGTCGGCGAGCACGTACAGGTGCCCACCGAACGACCCGTCTACCCGGTAGCGATTCTCGGTAGAGATCAGTCCGAGTCGACGGAACCGCTGGATCGCGTTACGCGCGGTTCCTCGGGCAACGCATGCCCTCTCGGCGATGGCCTTCGTGGTCGGCCAGCACTCGCGGTCGGCGTTCGCGTACGACCTGATCGAGATGTAGACCTTGAACTCTGAGCCGCTGAGCTCGTAGCTCAGGACCCATGCCGGGACGATCCCGAACGGCCCCATCTGCGTGGTGACCGGGATTTGCTGCCCATCGTCCATCGTGCGGCGTTGCGCCACGGCGCGCCTCCTTGCATTGATGGAGGCAACCGCGCTAGCTTATTAGTCGGATCCAATAAGCGTCGCGAGCGGCTTCCTCCGCTCTTCCTCGGCCCACCAGGTTTCGCGGTCTGGTGGGCCGAACTGTCTCCGTAATCCTATCGATAACCTCCCCCACCTGCATCGACGACACGCGTTGCCTCGCGTACGATGGTCGTTTCGTCGCGCCCGGTCCGGGCTGGTCGTGACATGGGTGCGCCAGCATGGGTGACGTGGTGCATCGTTTCCCGCCTCGGGTCCCCGGAGTGTGCCAGGGGCGGGCTCAACGCCCCGTGTGGTCATATCCTGGATGTGCCGGCCTGCTGGCGTGACCGTGATTGTCGTCGGCCCCACGCCCCCACATGATGGGCCGGCACCCTCACCGCGTGTCCGCCGTGCCCGTGCTGGGCGCCGGTAGTCTGCGCGTCTCGGTGTCGTGTTCCCCAATGCGCGTTGCCGGGGTGGGTGCGGGCGGTGCTGGGGCTTGAGGGGGCCACCGCCGCCCCCCACAGTGCTCGTGACGGCCGTACCCTGAGACTGTCGGCCCGTCGAACTCCTTCCTGATGATCGTGGTTCCCCGCAAGCGGGCCGGCACCTACCCTGTGGTCCTGGGGTGCTGCGCGGTCGCGGTGCCCACGACGGCCCCCGGGCCGTTGGTGAGGGTCGGCGGGTGGTAGCCGCCCGTGGTGTTGACCCATGCGTCCGCCCGAGCGCCGCCGGTTCCGCCGTTGCCGACGTACGGACGGGCCAGTGATGGCGTGGTTGGTGCCGACGGCTCGGCGTGACGCCCAGTGGCCCGCAGCGCCCGGACCTGGTCGACCACACTGCGGTACGCGGCCGTCACCGCATGCTCGGCAGCCCTGGGGTCGTCTGACGCGGTGGTGGAGGCGACCGAGGCTGTGAGCGTGGTGCCTCCGACGGTGACGGTGATGGTGGCGTCGATGTCCATCTGCTGATGATCGCAGCGCGCCGTGGTCACGATCAGGGTCGGTCAGGCGGCGGGCCTCTCGGTGAGGACCTTGACCGGCGCGTCATCCTGGTCCGGGAGGTATGCGCTCACCGCGGCAACACCGTCGAGGTCGAAGGCGTTGCCCATGCACTGGATGAGGGCGGCATCGTCGAGCGGTTCTGGGGAGCGCCACCGCGACAGCTCGCGGCCCGTGTCGTCGCAACCGACGATGGTGTAGTTGATATCCATCCGGGCATTCTCCCACGCTGGCGATAATGGTGGTGGCGCACCTTTCCGCAGGCCAGAGGCTCACGGGCGGGTGCGCCACCGGGGACCGACAGGTTGTCGTCAGTGGAACTCCACGAGTCCGCCGCTGGCCGCGAGTTCGAACGCGCGCGCCCAGTCGGCGTACTTCTCGCGGAAGTACTCCTCGTGGAACTCTGGAGCGTAAGCGGATTCGTGCTGGCGGAAGTCCGCGAGCAGGTCAGCCGCCGCCTCTGGGCCGATCGATCCCTCGTTGTCGGCGAACCAGATCAGCTCGTAGAACGGCATATCAGCCTTGGTTTCAGGGTTGAACTGGCGCGCCAGGTCGCGACGCCATGCGTTGTATCCGCTATACGATCCGGCGCGGAAGCCATGGGTTTCCGTGGCATCCGTGGTCTCGAAGCATCCACCCTCGATGAGTTCTGAGTCACCAACGTACCTGGTGGCGATGATCGGTATGCCCCGGAATGATGTGGGGAATACGTCGTAGGCGAATGCGTGGACGTGGTTTTCGTAGTAGCAGAAGTCTTCGATGCCGCCCGGCTCGCCCCCGTTCAGCGCGATGTCTTTCTCGTGCTGGCCGATGCGCTTGAGGTTGCTGTATGCGGTGATGTCGAGTCCCATGATGGTTGCCTTCCGTGTCGGTTTGTTAGTGGATTGTCACGTTCTGTTTGTGCTCGCGGTTCCATGCTTTCCGCCGCGCCGCAGAGGTGAGCCATTCGCTAAGTACCCCGCATTGGCAGCGTGCGCGGCCATCCCCACTCGTGCCGGTCGGGTTGACACGCCGGCCGTTGATGTCGTGCAGGGCACCCTCGGACCTCAGGCCGTGTCCGGGAACAATGCGGCCGACGCTCATGATTCTCCCATCCTTGGTCGTGTGCGCATGGCCGTGTCCATTCGCAGTCTCGCCGCGTCGACTCCGGAACCACCATGGTCGAGGCATGCGGTGAGCGCCTGGTATGCGGCTTCGATCTCCACGTACGGATCAGCCCACCATCGGAGCTCGACCATGCTCGACTCTCCGAGCGGTTCGTCGTCTCCGAGGCTGACGTGCCAGCGTTCTACTGCTGCCGCGGCGGCCTCGCGCTCCTCGGTGGTCATGTGCCGTGTGAGGTCCCGCCATCGTCCGTGGAGCCAAATCGATCCCATGGCACCGTCGAGATCTGGGTTGTTGCTCACGACGCGTCTTCCTGTCCGCACCGGTGCGCGGCGACCTCAGCAATGATCTCCGACCAGCTGTCGCCGGGTTCGACCGACCGGATCGGGGTGGGGGTATCGCTGGCGGCTCGGTCGTCGCCGGTGCAGGCTACCCACAGGGTGTCGCCGTCGGTACTGATGGTGGGGTCGCATGGCTGGATCCACGCTGGCCAGACGCCGCACTCGCCCCCGTCGGCGGAAGCCTGCTCCTCTGTGGTGAGCGGCCGGGACTGGTAGGCGCGCGGTTTCGCCTCAGCTTCGCGCTGAGCGGTGAGCCATCGCCGCGTGGAGTCGGCTCGGCGCTGGAGATCTGCGGTGACCTCGCGGAGATGCTGGACCTCACGGTAGGCGGCGTCCCGCTCGTGGTGTGCGGTGTCGCGTTCCCTGGTGAGGTTGGCGCAGCGTACGAGCGCTCGATCGCACTGCTCTTTCGGTTCAGCCACCCGCTCAGCCCACCCGCCTGAGGGTCCGGCGTCAGGAGTTCGGTTGGTGGTTGCCATCGCGACCAGGGCTGCGGCGAACGCGCCGTATGTGAGGTCGTCCTCCATGCCCATGGCCGCGAGCGCGATCATGCCCGTTGCGACGTCGGCTCCGTGGGAGGATGACAGGTCGGATGCGACGCGGACCATGTCGCGTAGGTGGGTGCCCCACTTGGTGACGTCCACGTGGAGCCCGGCGATGATATCGGCGTGCTGGGCTGCGGTCAGGCTGTTGAATTCGAGGTTGACATCCTCCCCACGGCTAAATCCGGGGGATTCCCGTACCTCACGGTTCGGGTTTTCCTGTTTCATCGATTGCTGCCCTCCCGCATTAGCTGCGGGATGGTCTCACGCCATCTCCGCAGGCTGAAACCCCGAGTCCCGAGGCCAAAATGTTGCGCGCCGCGTTGACGTCCCTGTCGTGGGTGCTGCCACACGGGCAGGTCCACGACCGGACGTTCAAGGGCATGGACGGATTGATCCGCCCACACGTGGAGCAGGTCTTGCTGGATGGGTAGAACCGGTCGACCGCGATCAGGGTTCGCCCGTACCACTCCGCTTTGTACTCCAGCTGGCGGCGGAGTTCGCTCCATGCCGCGTCGGAAATCGCCCGCGCCAGGCTGTGGTTGGCGAGCATGTTCCGGACTGCCAGGTCTTCGATGACCACCGTTTGGTTTTCGCGGATGATCCTCGTCGACAGCTTGTGCAAATGGTCGCGGCGCCGATCCGCGATCCGCGCATGCGCCCGGGCCACCTTCAGTCGGGCCTTGGTCCGGTTCGCGGAACCCCTCTCCTTCCGAGCGAGGTTCCGCTGCGCACGGGCCAGGGCATCCCGGTCGCGTTGCTCGTGACGCGGGTTGGTGACCTTCTCCCCGGTGCTCAGCGTAAGCAGGGAAGTGATCCCGGCGTCCAGGCCGACAGTCTGCGCGGCCGACGGCAGGGTCTCGACCTGGTCGTCGACCAGGATCGAGATGTGCCAGCGTCCGGCCGCGTCCCGCGACACCGTCACTGAACTCGGCTCCGCACCCTGCGGCAACGGCCGGGACCAGACGATGTCCAGCGGTTCGGTGGTCTTTGCCAGGGTGATCCGACCGTCGCGGTAGCGGAACCCAGACGTCGTGAACGTGGCCGAGTCGCGCGATTTGCGCTTGGACTTGAACGTCGGGTACTTTGCCCGCTTGCCCCAGAAGTTCACGTAGGCGCGCTGTAGATGTTGCAGTCCCTGCTGGAGCGCCACGTTGGACACTTCGGCGAGCCATGCCGTGTCGGGCTCCTGCTTCCATGCGGTGAGCATTCGGCAGGTCTCGGCGAATCCGACCCGCCGCTGGTCCTGGAACCATGCCCGGTTCCGTTCGGCGAGCGCCCGGTTGTAGACGTAACGCACCGAACCGAACGTCCGATTCAACAGCTCCCGCTGCTGGTCGGTGGGGTAGAAGCGGTACTTGTACGCCCGCTTCACTGTTCGGCTGGTCATGCTGAAACACTAGCACGCTACCGTTTCAGTTGATGCGCTAATCCCACAGCTAAAGCCGGGGGCTTGCGCGCTACGCATCCTGGTCATGACGCTTCCTTCCTGGCGTTGAGTGCCGCGTCCCGCAGTGCCCGCATGTCTTCGCGGATCCGCTCCTGCGCGGTGACGACGTCGTCCTCGGACCATCCGGCCACGGCCGCGAGCCGGGCGGCGTGAAAGTTGACGGCGGAGTTCTGGTGACGGGCGGACCGGCACCACCTGCCGACTCCGGCGCCGCAGTGGAAGCAGGAGACGACCATGGGTGCGGTGACCAGGTCCCACTCCCGCTGACGGCGGGCGTCCGACTCGGCGGCGGATTCGGCGGCGGATTCGGGGGTGAGGTGGATTTTGCGTGTCATGACGGGGCCACCATGCCTCGGTTGGCGATGTAACGGACGGTGGATTCGGAGATCCCGAAGCGTGCGGCCAGCCCAGCAACTGACTGGTCCGGGTTCTCCTCGCAGGCTGCGATGATCGCTTGGTCCCTGACGACGCGGGCGCCGTCTCGGTTGGCCTTGGCCGTTGCGGCTTTGGCGCGGATCTTCAGGTACCCGCTTTCGGCCTTGGCAAGGGCCTCCGCTGCTGGGTGTAGGTCGTTTGTCATGCCTCAATGATGTCCGCAACCATGCCACATGTCAAGCCGCAATCGTGCCGCAGGACTTGACGAGACTGCGGACTGTGGGTAGCGTAGTTGGCATGACGACGACGCAGATCACCGAGCAGACCTTCACCGCCTACCAGCCCACCGGACGATT
>Ga0213919_1000686_pt1 | contig 14009 bp, 19 predicted proteins | sample McNCre317MG_FD_161056 | JGI IMG/M metagenome (GOLD analysis project Ga0213919, IMG submission 161056) | Freshwater microbial communities from McNutts Creek, Athens, Georgia, United States - 3-17 MG | ecosystem: Environmental > Aquatic > Freshwater > Creek | place: USA: Georgia | collected... | reverse complement strand
AGCAATTTTAAAAAGTGCCTATCCATGCGTGTTTCACGGATAGGCACTTTATCAACGATATTACGTTTTCAATTAACGATTTATTAGAACATTTCAGTTTGTCAAGTGTTTTTTATTTTCAGATCCGGCTGTAATAATATTACATAGTATGATAAAATATTACCAAGGAGGTACATAACAAATGATAAAATTATTTAAAGGTGTTTTGTTGTTCATACTTACACCGGCTATTCTGGTAGCTTTTGCATTTGGGCTGATGCTTAATGCTATCTATTATTTATTAGGAGGTGATAATAAAGATGATTACAGTAACCAGTAAACCAACATATACATCTAAGGATCAAAAACTCATTGTATATGAAACTACAGTACAGGTAAACTCTGAGAGCACTGCTCAGCTTATGGCAGAGTTACAGGCTATTCTACGATCCATATTAAGCTCTACACAGCTCAAAATGGATGAGGCTATCAAGATCTCTGAGATACTGGCTCAGGAGGCTAATACTCTTGCTGAGAATGTTCAGAGGATGATGGGAGGTGATGATCTTGATCAAAATAAGGATACCGGATCATCTGGCCTATAAGCTCCAGAGATCTAAACGGATCCCTTTTGGGTTTAGGCTCCAGCTCGTACTGGATCCAAGGCACTACAAATCAAAATTGTATTACAGATTAATGAGGTACTAATATGTTAAGAATTTCTATTACCATCCCTGAGGATGAGTACAACTATGTAAAGGATATAGCTGCTGGATCTAACAGATCTATATCTAACCAGATAACATGCTTGATTAGAGAAGTTATGGAGGGTGATGAGGCATGGCAACGAGAGGCAGAAAAAGGTCTAAGAGTAGCACCGTAAAATCTAAAACATTTAGGACTAAAAATAATCAGGCTCGTACAGTCCTTATCAAGCCCAGGGAGGCATACACTGTAAGCTCTATAGAGCTTGCTGGATCTTTCTCATATGCTGAGGCTAAAAAAGAGTATTCAAGGCTGCGTAACATAGCCAATAAGAGATTATCAAGGCTGGCTCAGGCCGGCTATGAATACACGGATATTTACAGAGCCAATGCAGGTAAGTATCCTGCTGTAAGATCCTTTGAGACACCAAGACAGCTCTATCAGCAATTATCTTCACTGGCTTGGTTTATCTCAGCTAAAGGATCTACGGTATCAGGCCAGAAAGATACAGAGGCTAAGATTCAGGCAACATTAACAGAGCATTTTGGTACACCGGCTGATATGGATCTTAAGAAATTTGGATCCTTCATGGAGTATATGAGAGCAAAATATGCCGGAAAACAGTACGACTCTGAGAGAGCTGCCAAGATCTACAGAGAGTCTCTTAAAAAGGGTATCACTCTTAAGCAGCTTAAGTATCATCAGAAGGTATTTTATGAGAACAGTACGAGACTCACACAGATGAAAAATAAGGTTAAGGGAGCGAGTAGAGACAGAACAGCCAGAGATTTTGTATCAGCACTTAAAAAGAGGGGATCTAAGAGGGGTAATGAATAAATGTAGAGACATAACATACTATGAGCCTCTGGAGTTTATAAATGAGTTTGATTTTACATCAATCCCTACATTAAAAGCTCCCAGAGGCAATCCAAGAGGCAGGCAAAAAGTAGTCTATAAGGATATCATATGCACATTTGATATTGAGACTACTCGCCTACCTGATCTGGATCAGTCTTTTATGTATATCTGGCAGATGTGCATAGGTAACTATAATATAGTAGGCCGGACTTGGCAAGAGTTTAAGCTGCTATTATCGGAGTTTAAGAATTATCTACAGGATAATGAAAAGGTTGTGATATTTGTACACAACTTATCATATGAATTTCAATTTTTGGCAGGTATATATCTGTTTGATCCTAAAGATGTATTTCTTATAGACTCTCGTAAGGTACTTAAGGCTGTTATGTATGATCACTTTGAGCTGAGGTGTTCATATCTGCACAGTAATATGTCACTGGCTCAGTATACTAAAAAGATGGGTGTTAAGCATGGTAAGCTCTCTGGTAAGAAATTTGATTACAGCAAGATAAGGACTCCATACACCGAGCTAACACCATATGAGATGGCTTACTGCCTTGATGATGTGGTAGGACTACGAGAGGCTATTGAGGAGGAGATGAGACGAGATAATGATACTTTATATACATTTCCTCTTACCAGTACCGGATATGTGCGTAGAGAAATAAAGCAGGCCATGAGAGGATACTCCTACGAGGCTCTTAAGAATATGCAGCCGGATCTGGAGCTCTATAAACTACTTCATGATGCTTTTAGAGGAGGCAATACACATGCTAACAGATACTATGCCGGTTTACTGCTTAAGGATGTACACTCCACAGATCGCTCCAGCTCCTATCCGGATGTAATGTGTAATGAGCGTTTTCCTATGTCACCATTTAAAAAGATAGGAAAGTGTACAGAGCAGCAGATCATGGATCTCATAGCTCAGGATCAGGCTCTTATCATGAGGGTGAGAATGACTAATGTTGATCTCATAGATCAGTTTTATCCAGTGCCTTATATACCGGAGGCTAAATGCACATATGGTACTGATACTATTAGAGATAATGGCAGGATCATAAAAAGCGATATCATAGATATGGCTATTACTGATGTGGATCTGGGTATCATCTTATCCATATATAAGTTTGATAGTATCGAATTTAGGGATGTTTACAGCTCTAAATATGGTAAGCTGCCGAGATGCTTTATAGATACCATAGAGAAGTATTACCGGAATAAAACTGAGCTTAAGGGTGTGGAAGGACAGGAGATCTACTACGATAAGAGTAAGGCTCTTTTGAATTCACTCTATGGCCTCTGTGTTCAGAGGATCCTGAGAGAGCCTATTATTTTTGACGGTAAGGATTATAAATCTGATCCGGATTATGACGAGGTGACAGCATTTAACAAGGCAACCGCTCATCCGTTTAATACGTATGCATGGGGCGTATGGATCACAGCTCTATCCAGATTGCGATTAGAGGAGGGCATCAGGATCGTACATGAGTCTCCCAGAGCCTACTTTATTTATACGGATACAGACTCCATCAAGTATCAGGGTGAGATAGATCTCACAGCGTATAACAATAAGAGGATAAGAGACTCAAAAAGATCAGGAGCCTATGCTCAGGATCCTAAGGGCAAGATGCATTATATGGGTGTGTTTGAGGATGAGGGTACCTATCAGGAGTTTATCACATTCGGAGCTAAAAAGTATGCATATTCTAAAGACGGTCACATTGGAGTAACAATCTCCGGAGTTAATAAAGAGCTCGGTGCTAAAGAGATCGAGAAAAACGGAGGTATGGAGGCACTTAGAGAGGGCTTTACTTTTTATGATGCCGGAGGTACTGAGGCAGTATATAATGATGATCCGGCTGCTAAAGGTATCGATATCGTTAATGTAGAGGGCTATGATATCCGGATAACCAGAAACGTATGTATTAAAGAGAGCACCTATACACTTAAGATCGGAGATGCTAAAGGAGAATATAAAGCACTTCTGGAGCACTCCAGAGAGATATTGGAGGAAAAATATTAATATGGAACATCAATATGTAGCATTTAGTTCACAGGATATTCAGACACTGTGTAAGATCATGAGACTTGTTATTGAGTCAGATCATGATACAGTTACCATACAGATGCCAGCAGACAAGGACGGTTATGCACCTAAACTGGAGATAACTATATTACCTTGATTGGTGTTATTTAGTATGATAAGATAATAATGTGCTTAAGGCACAGTCGCAAGAAACCATTAACAAAGCAAAAACAAAGGAGAAAACAAAAATGAAAGTAATCGAAAAAAGCAGAGAGTTTACAGCAGCAGAGACATGGAAAATGACAAGAGATGCAGCAATTCAGAAAATGAGTGATATTGAAGGCCAGAGCTTCAAGCCGGTGGAGTATTGTGTATATGAAGATACCAATGCAGATGGCAAGGAGCAGACACTCCTCTCAGTTATGGCTGATGATGGCACTGTATACGCTACAAATTCAGAGACATTCCGTAGAGAGTTTCTTGATATGTGTAATGTATTCAGAGAGGCTCATGAGGAGATCGAGAAGATCTCAGTAATGGGAGGTACAACAAATAATGGTCGTCACTTTATTACTTGTGCACTGGGCTGACAATGATATAATTATGATAGTATGAGTTTACCTCTTATCTCATCAAGGGTGACTGTTGTACTATATTCCCGCTCGGAGAGCTGCTGCATGATGCCATGTATGCAGCTCTTTTGTTTAGGAGGTTTAATGGGTATCTATTTAGATAATGGTTATTTAGATTTTGCTAAGATCCTATCTTATAAAGTACCATTCAACTTTATAATAGGAGGCCGAGGCACCGGTAAAACATATGGAGCTCTTAAATATATGGTAGAGCATAAGATCAAATTTATCTTTATGCGTAGGACTCAGAGCCAGTTAGATATCATCAGGAAAGAGGAGTATCAGCCATTTAAGAAATTAAATGAGGATATGGGATGGACGATCCAGCCGATACAGGTTACAAAGTATTCAAGTGCATTTTATGACTGTGAGAGAGACAAAAACGGTAAATGGAAACCTAAGGAGGGTGCACAGGCTCTAGGACTAATGGTGGCACTCTCTACTATATCTAATGTGCGTGGTTTTGATGCCACAGATCGAGACGTGCTTATATATGATGAGATGATACCTGAGAGGCATGAGAGGCCTATTAAAGATGAGGCCAATGCATTTTTTAATGCTGTAGAGACCATCCAGCGTAACAGGGAGCTGGAAGGTAAAGAGCCTCTATCAGTACTGTGCCTATCAAACTCTAATGAGCTGGCTAATCCTATATTTATAGAGCTTAAGATAGTTAAAAAGGCTATGGCTCTTACTCAGAAACGTATAGAGATAGACATAGATCGTAATAGGGCTCTGGCACTATTTATACTCCGAGATAGTAAGATTTCACAGCTCAAAAAAGATACAGCCCTGTATAAGCTTACACGTGGTACCAGTTTTGAGGCTATGAGTATCGATAATAATTTTGAGGATATGGTAGGTGTAAAAGTTGTATCCAGAAACCTGCAAGAGTACAAGCCGATATGCAGCATAGGAGAGATCTGTGTATATAAGCATAAATCAAACAAGAGCTACTATGTATCAATGCATAAGATGGGCTCTCCTGATGAGTATACGATATCAGAGGCTGATGTTATGAGATTCAGGAAAAAGTATACCTACCTGATGGATGCTTACCTGTTTGATAATATCGATTTTGAGGAATATGCATGCGAGTCGTTATTCCGTAAATACATTTACAAAACAATATGATATAATAATATGTAGCTAGAGTATTGAGCCTATCAGCACGGAACGGAATTCCGAGGCATGTGGCAGCTGACCACGTGAGCAATACTCTAGCTATTTTCATATGAGGAGGGTGTACAGATGAAATTTTTTAAGAATGTGGATGCCAGCAAGAGGATCCTGAGGTATCTGATAGTGCTGATCTGCTATGTAGCAATTCTTACAGCGGTGGCACTTTTTAAGGGTTATGATCAGGCTCTAATAGCTCTGATCACCGGAGTGTTTTCTTTGGCCTCTATTGCAGTGGGGTTTTATTACTGGAAGGCAAAAAATGAAAATCTTAATAAGTATGCCAAGAAATTGGATAAAGAGACTTATGAAAAATTATTAAAGCTCATAGAGCAGTATGAGGAGGCTCACTAATGGCTATAGTAGCAAAGGGAGTAGATCTCTCACATCATAATGGAGTAGTCGATTTTGAGGCTCTATCAAAAAGTGTATCATTTGTTATTCTTAAGGCCGGAGGATCTGAGAAGAGAGGACACAATCAGTTTACTGATATTATGTTTGAGAATAACTATAAAGCAGCTAAAAAGGCAGGTTTAAATGTTGGATGTTATTTTTTCGCTGGCTCAGATCTTAATGAGCGTAATGCTATAGATGATGCAGCATATCTCTGGAGGCTCTTACAGGGTAAACAGTTTGAGTATCCGGTGTTCCTTGATATAGAGGCACAGTATAAATACAATATTATCCAGACTACACAGGCAGCTGTAAATTTTTGTGATTATCTGGAGGATCGCCACTTCTTTGTAGGCATATATGCCTCTGATATCTCAGGCTTTAAGGAAAGACTGGATAAGAAATATCTAAGGCCATATACTTGGTGGGTTGCCAGATATGGGAAGAATCCCCAGTACGCTACCGAGAATTTAGGTATCTGGCAAAATAGCAGCGAGGGCAGTGTGTACGGTGTGCGTGGAAACGTTGATACGGATATATCATTTATAAAATATGATGATATAATAAAGAAAAAACACTTAAACGGTTTTTAGGAGGTAAACGTATGCAGATTTCAGATGTTATTGCACTATCACATGCTGGTTTTACTGCTGATCAGATTATGCAGATGGCTCAGGTACAGACTCAGCCACAGCAGATCCAGCAGATGCAGCAGGTACCTATGCAGCAGCCGGTACAGACTCCGGTACAGATGCCTCAGCTGATGCCTCAGCCTCAGATGGTACCTCAACCAGCTCCGGCTCCAGCTCCAGCTCCAGCTCCAGCTCCGGCTCCAGCTCCTGAGCAGCAAAAAGATCCTTTTCAGCAGCTCTTTGAGCAGATGACAGGGATTAAGCAGGCGATCCAGAGCAGCAATATACAAAACTCTCAGATAGCCGGTGGAGCACCACAATCTACTGATGATATACTAGCAAGTATCATACAACCAACTAAACCAAAGGAGGATAAATAATGGCAGCTAATGATTTAAGCATTAATCAGCTCAGCACTGTGCTTAACTCTATTCACTCACAGGCTACTGGTAAGACTGCTATTGCAGCTACAGATACCAGCAGCTTTGTAACAGTAGCACAGGCAACTCTTAAGGCTGGATATGATCCGGTACTTAATGCGATCTCGCAGGTATTATCCAGAACAATTTTCTCTATCAGACCATACAATGCAAAGTTTAAAGGTCTTATGGCCGACTCTATCAGGTATGGTAATCATGTTCGTAAACTCCAGACTATTGATAAACCATTTGAGGATGATGTAAGAACACTTCTTACAGATACATACTCAGTGGATCAGTATGTTGTAAATAAGCCCATTGTGCTGCAGACCAATTATTATGGGGAAGAAACTTTTGCAAAGAGCCTGACCATTTTCAGAGATCAGCTTGATACAGCTTTTTCATCTCCTGAGGAGTTTGCTAGGTTCCTTTCTATGATCATGGGTAATGCCTCAGATATGATCGAGCAGGCTCATGAGAATGTAGCAAGAGCTACACTGGCTAACTTTATAGGTGGTAAAGTTGCTACAGAGCCCGTAGGAGGTAATGAGCAGGTTGTACATATGATCTCAGAGTACAATGCTGAAACAGGACTCTCCATTGATGCTGAGGATCTGGCACAACCTGAGACTTTTGCAACATTCTGGAAGTGGGCGTATGCTAAGATAGCTGAGATCTCTGCTCTTATGACAGAGAGATCAGTGCTCTATCATACTAACATTACAGATAAGGAGATCATGAGACATACACCGGCTAATCTCCAGAAAGTATATCTGTTCAATCCATTTAAGTTTAAGATTGATGCTATGGTGCTTTCTTCTGCATATCATGACAACTATCTTAAGTATGCAGATAAAGAGGTTGTCAACTTCTGGCAGTCAATCCAGACTCCTGATACTATCAAGGTTAAACCTGTATACATGGATAGCACTGATGGCTCTCTTGTTAATGCTGAGGCTGCTATCACTCAGGCTAATGTATTTGGTGTTATCTTTGATGAGGAGGCTGTAGGTATTACTACAGTAAACCAGTGGAGTGCACCTACACCGTTTAATGCTAAGGGTGGATACTCAAATATGTTCTGGCACTTTACAGACAGATACTGGAACGACTTTACAGAAAACGGTGTTGTTTTGTTACTTGATTGATAAGATACCTGATCAGGGAGGGAGCTCTTAACTCCCTCCCTTATTTAATAGGAGGATAAAATGAGTTTCTCAGTAAATTTCTACTCATTTTCTAAAAAAGATAACTCCACTAAGCAGCCTACAGGATCCGGTACAGAGCTTTTATGTGAGATATTGCAGCCAAGCTCAATCCTTACTCCGTATCTGGAGATAAGCTCAGCCATTTCTAATCCCAGCAGTTTAAATTATGCATATATCGCTACTTATGGCCGATATTACTGGGTTACTGATTGGAGCTATGATAAAGGTTTCTGGATCTGCCGGCTGGAGGTGGATGTACTTGCTACTTATAAGAATGCTATCGGATCATCTACTCAGTATGTGGTACGAGCTGCCAGTGCTTATAATCTTACAATCACAGATACCAAGTATCCGGCTCTTTCATATTCACAGGTTACTAATGTACCTTTTGATACACTGCATACTGCCTTTACTAATGGGGGATCTTTTGTGCTGGGTGTATCTAATGGATCTACTGTGGAAAGTGGAGGAGTAACCTACTATGTGCTCAATGAGCTTAACATGACAAGACTCATGGCCTTTTTGTTTGGTGGCACATGGATGGATGCTACAGATATCACTCAGGCACTCCAGAAAGAGCTTATCAATCCAATGCAGTATATTGATAGCCTCCGCTGGTATCCTTTTGATATAGGAAGTAATACAGATATCCATCTGGATGATAACCAAAATAAAGTTAAGTTTGGTTTCTGGGAGTCGGATGTATATGCTCCTATAGTGCTGGCTGCTGATAGCGTGGTACCTTTTGCTCAGCAGATCGAGATACCTTCACATCCACAGGTGAGTAGGGGTACTTATCTTAATGGATCACCATATACTAGGATGCTCCTAGACTGTTATGGTTTTGGGCAGGTGCCTATTGATACCTCTATATTTGCAGGATCCAATCACATTACTCTGAGTATAGGGGTGGATATAATATCCGGTGTTGGTAGGATGTGTTTATATACCGGTACTAATCCAAAACTGTTCTATAAGCAGTATGCTCCTGTAGGTGTTGATATGAAAATATCTCAGGTGACACAGGGTCTTATCGGAGCTCCTGCTCAGCTGCTCTCCGGAGCTGTGGCTGCCTCATATGGTAACTATTTAGGTTTTGGAGCCGGTGTGGTTTCTGCCATAGAGTCTTTAATGCCTCAGATAGCCTCATCAGGTAGCGTAGGAAGTAAGGCAGCATATTCAAATGCTCCTGTTCTTATTATAAGTAGGTACTCACTACCGGCTGAGGATATCACCAATCTGGGGAGGCCTCTATGCTCAGCTGTTGTAATAAATACCTTATCTGGTTATGTACAATGTGAGAATGTGGAGATAGATCTAAGTGCTACTTACAATGAGATGAGCCAGATCAGAGGATATCTGGAGGGCGGTTTCTTTTATGAATAGGAGGTAATATGGCTTGGCATGCTAAACCATCCGGAGGTTATAATGCTTACTCAGTAGCAGGCATTGATAACATCTTTGAGATCAATAATAACTTACAGAGTTTTCATATAGCTGCTATCTCTGGGATCATTGGTAATGTAATGGCTGAATCTGGTCTCAATCCATGGAGATGGCAGGGTGATATGTACGGTACCAGCAGAGGATATGGATTATTTCAGTTTACTCCGGCCTCAGATTATTTAGCTTTAACAGGTGCCACTCCTAATCTATCTGTAAACTCTCAGACTGCCGGTGCAACTCCTGAGGATGGTATCAGACAGATAACAGCATTTAAGACTAACGAGCTCGGTAAATGGGTACAGAGCTGCTGGAGGTCTTACTGGGATCCGGCTACTTATCCGGAGCTTTATGCATATAGGACTGAGGTGCTTAATACCTATGGCCATGGATCCGGAATATCTATACCGGAGTTTGCAGATGTGACAGATATAACAGCTGCTACTTTTATATTCTTGGCATGTTTTGAAGGGCCCGGAGTGCCTAACTTAACAGCCAGAGTAACAAATGCTAATACTGCATATGAGATCATTACCGGCCAGACTCCGCCAAGCCCACCAACTCCTCCACCTGATCCGCCTATCCCACCTGATCCGCCTACTCCATCCCAGCTCCCTATATGGCTGCTGGCTAAGATCCGAGAAGAAAATTTTAAAAGGAGGTTATACATATGAATAATCAATACGGCCTTGGAATTCCTACATATTATGATCATATAAATGTAGAGAATTCCCAGATACAGCCCAGTACAGTGCACTGCATGAATACAGGCTTACAGTGGTATTTTCAGAGGTACCTCTTGCAGAGGATAATTTCTGTTTATAAGTGGAAACTACCAGAGAACTGGGCTGAGAACTATTTTACCTATGTACTCTATTGCTGGGGATATATCTCAGTGTTTGAAACAGATAAATTTGGTGTTATTCCACAGGGCTGTGGCCTTATGGGCTATGATGTTATGTACCAGCCTACTAATGCAGTTATATCTAATCCGCTGCTCACAGGCATATTACAGCCACGTATTAATAAGGAATGTACGATAATAAGACTCCAGCCGGATTGGGGTGGAGTTATGGATATCGTTAATTTCTTTGCAGATCTTCTGGCTCTTTGTGCTGAGGGTGTTGGTATGAATCTGGTTAACACCAAGCTCAGCTATGTATTTTTTGCTGAGGATAAAGGAGCTGCTGAGAGCTTTAAGAAAATGTATGATGATGTAGCCTCTGGTAGGACAGCAGTAGTAATAGACAAAGCTCTCAGAAATGAAGATGGATCACTTAACTGGGAGATGTTCAATCAGGATCTTAAGAGTGCATATATCACTCCGGATATCCTCTGTGATATGCGTAAGATCGTTGATATGTTTGATACTAAGATCGGCATACCTAATGCTAATACAGATAAGCGTGAGAGACTCAATACTGATGAGGTTAATGCCAACAATGTGGATACTGTATCTCTGGCTGATCTGTGGCTTACAGAGCTTAAAAAGGGATGTGCTAAGACCAGAGAGCTCTTTGGTATCGATATAGATGTTGACTACAGATTTTCTGAGGTTAAGGATATAGTAACAGATACCCACGATAATGGAGATATTGTGGATATTAACAAGGCTAAAGGAGGTGCAGCATGAGAGGTACATTATCAGTTTTAGGTCTTTATAATGAGGATGATACTCTGTTTGATAATATGGTGATACCTGAATCGGATCATCTGGATAAGGATACTCTCATCAATAATATTCTGGCTGAATGTGCAGAGCTGGAAGTGCTTTATACTGAGCCTGAGACATTTAAAAATATACTTAAGTATTGGAGCAGGTCAAGGCTCCATGTATGGCAGGAGCTGGCTGCTACTATGGATTATGAGTATAATCCAATCTGGAATAAAGATGTGCATGATCATGAGTATGTTAAGCATACCAAGGATGAGAGCACTACTTATACTGATACAGCATCTAATACCTCATCCGGTACTACCACTAACTCTGCTGTAGCATTTAACTCCGGCACCTTTGATGATAGAGAAAAGGATGTATCATCCGGATCAATGAGCTCTACCGATAACTCCACTACCAGAGATGCCGGCTATCATGATGAGGACAGGGAACTGATATCACAGGGTAATCAGGGAGTAACCAGCACTCAGCAGCTTATAAAAGAGCAGCGAGAGATATCGGAATTTAGTTTATATGCTATAATTATAAGGGAGTTTAAACTCCGATTTTGCTTGCTGGTATATTAATAAAATACTGAGGAAAGGAGGTATTCTGCATGGGTTTATGGGAACATTTTCCGTATACGAATTACCATTCACTCAATCTTGACTGGATCGTGACCAAAGTAAAAGAGCTTAATGCAAAGGTAGCTGATCTGGATCAGTGGGCTCAGCAACATCAGGGTGAGTATGAGACACTACTTGCACGTGTGAATATTATCGAAACTGAGATAGATACTTTTGAGACTCAGGTACGTAGTGAGTTTGAACAGTTGAAAGCTGAGCAGAGAGCTGAGTTTGAGGCTCTTAAGGCTGAAACTGCTCAGACTATTGCCAGTGAAGTTTCTAGGCTTGAGGCTGAGGTTAATCAGGCTATTGCAGAGCTGGAAAACGACTTTAACCAGCTGCTCAATGATGTTACTACACGGATCCGCCAGATGGAGTATGAGCTCAATCAGGCTATCATAAATCTAAATAATCTGTTTGATGCAAATAACCGCTACATGATGCAGTGGGTTGAGAACAGACTACAGGAGTTTATCGATAGCTTACCGGAGATCCTTACTGTAATGGTATACAATCCTGTACAGGGAGAGGTAACAGATATCCAGACCGCTGTAAATGATCTCTATAGCATAGCATGTTATGAGGGTATCACAGCTGAGCAGTATGACAGTTTGCAGCTCACTGCCTCAGAGTATGATGCATTAGAGCTCACAGCAGCCCAGTACGATCAGTATGGATATAAGCTGCTAGGCTATCCCGATCCTGATTTGTACATGATATCACCATTTACAGGTGAAACGGTACTGGTAAAGGATGTGGTAACTGATCTGGCTCATCTCCATATGGGAGGCATTACAGCTGAGGCTTATGATGCATTGGAGCTCACTGCTGAGGAGTATGATGCTAAGGAGCTTACAGCATTTGATTATGATTGGTTCGCAGATGAACTACTTACAAGTTAAAGGAGGTTAATGTATGAATTACACAACTTATTATGAGCTGCCTCAGTATCAGGGCAGTGATAAGACAGCGTGGCTTACAACATTTAATTCAGCTATGGCTGCTATTGATGCAGGCATACATGAGGCTAAGGCCGAGGCTGATACTAATGCTCTTGCTATCAGCACATTACAGAGCACAGTAGAAACAATGTCAGGTACAGTATCAACTCAGGGCACCACTCTTGATACTCTTGCCGGTAATCTCACAACACTCACAGGAACTGTAAACACTATTACAGCCCTGATCGGAAACGGTGAGCCCACCACAACAGATAAGACTCTCATCGGTGCTATTAACGAGATCAATGCTAAGATAGCTCCTGAGGATGTACAGGTTGAGACTCTTGCTATCGCTGCTACTTCTGTAGAGTTTGATGTGCCTACATCCGGAGATAACCTGATCGATTTCTATGTATCAGATGGATCTCAGCCAACTGCTATTGATACATCAGTATCTGGTAAGGTTACTCTCACATTTGAGAGCGCAGCATATGCCAGATCTGTTTTCTGCAAAATTGAAACTGTAACAGTATCATGATATGGAGGTGCAGATATGAGTAATGCTTATAGAGCTGTAGTACAGACTGGTGGAGGTGTAACTCCTACCGGTGATGCAGTTGTATCTGATGTACTATCGGGCAAGACTTTTAGTAATGCTAATAACGTAGGTCTTACAGGAACAATGACTAACAACGGTGCTGTTACTCAGACTATCCAGCCGGGTGGATCTTATACAATACCTGCTGGATATCATAACGGAAGTGGTACAGTTTCCGCTGAAAACTCGCCAGTAACAATTATTAACCAATCTGGCTATCCAGTTGCATATACTGGTGGCACAAATCAGTTTGGTAGATCAATGAGCGCCTCAGATAAAATAGTTATTGGTGATTTAACATTCTGGTATAATGGCAGTAATTTCAGTTTTGAGTGTGATCGTGCTGGTACTTTCTATTCATGGAACCCATCAACTCAAACTGGTGATGCTACACCTGTACCAGCTAATACTGAAACAGCTATCACTGTTACATATGGCGGTACGTTTGTATATGCATAAAAAAAGTACTTGACAAACTGAAATGTTCTAATAAATCGTTAATTGAAAACGTAATATCGTTGATAAAGTGCCTATCCGTGAAACACGCATGGATAGGCACTTTTTAAAATTGCTGAAAGCCAGAGCTGAAGCGGTGTTTGAAATTGTATACAATAGGGTATATTTTGCGCAAGGCTCAACCATGCATGTTTCACGGTTTGGGGAATTGCGTTTTTTAGGGTTGTATACAACACCCCTATTACGTACTCCCA
>Ga0213919_1000683_pt1 | contig 14048 bp, 18 predicted proteins | sample McNCre317MG_FD_161056 | JGI IMG/M metagenome (GOLD analysis project Ga0213919, IMG submission 161056) | Freshwater microbial communities from McNutts Creek, Athens, Georgia, United States - 3-17 MG | ecosystem: Environmental > Aquatic > Freshwater > Creek | place: USA: Georgia | collected... | reverse complement strand
TGACCTGGAGCATGGAGCGCACCGCACGCGCAGGCCGGCAAGGGCAGCGCAACAAGCGCATTGCATGGCGCACTCAAGGTCAGATCAAACACTGGCGCGTGCAGAAGTTCAGGGGCACCAGCGATGCTCACCTGGCCATCGCGCGCCTGGAGGCTCAGATAGAGCCGCTGTTCGTCAAGTCAGGGATGAGCGCCAATGGCTGATCCTGTTGTTGTCGCCACGCAGAAGCTGACCCGCGAGCAGATCGCGGCGATGGTCGGCAAGAACCCGCGAGCCATCAAGCTGTGGGAAAACCTGCTAGGGGATGTGAGCAAAGCGCTTCCCGTTGCGATTGACGCCAATCAAATTGCCACCGAGGCGGCGCAAGCTACGGCAGACGCGGCGACATTGGACGCTGCGGCGGCGCAATCAACAGCAGATGGCGCGCAAGCCGATGCCACATCAGCGCTCAACGAGCTAACCACCTTCAGCGCCATTCCATTTCTGACGCTGGCTACATCCTCCTCACTGTCATCCGAGCGAACCCTTACAGCAGGCGATGGCATCACCTTCGTGGACGCCGGCGCAGGTGGCGCTTTGACAGTCTCGCTCACACCTGACGCGGTGCTCAAGGACTCACTGGGCAACACGGTCGTGCAGGTGGCTGCCACGTCGAAGCTGGGCCTGTTCAACGCCACTCCGATCGCACAACCAACCACGGCAGTAGCTGCCGCAACATTCGTAGCCAACGCCGGCACGGCCGTCAATGACGCGTCTACATTCGACGGCTACACGCTTAAGCAAGTCATCAAGGCGTTGCGCCTGTTTGGCATCCTCGCTTGATCTGCGTACAATTCGCGCAAACCGATCGGCAACGCTGATCCGCTGAGCTTCAAGAGCCGCCAGCAGCTCACTTCAACCCCTACGGGGAGATGTGCATGCTGGCCACGCTGAATGAACCTCAACGCATGCTTGCCGACTTCCGGAAGCTTCCGACGCGCGCGATGATCCAGCGCCTGCAGTCGGAGATGATCCCGCTGCGAACAGACTTGCCTCAGCCAGAGCACATCTTTCACGATGGCTGGTATGAAAGGCGCCTGCTGGTCCCCGCTGGCATGCTTATCGTCGGCAAAATCCACCGCCACGACCACCCAGTTGGCGTGATACACGGGCATGCACTGATCGTCAGCGAGTTCGGTTGGCATGAGGTGTTCACCGGCTTCCTTGACGCCTCTCCTGCCGGCGTGAAGCGCATCGTGGTGGCCATCGAAGACACACTGTTCTTCACCTTGCACAAGAACCCAGACAACACACGCGACCTCGCGCGCATAGAGGCCGATCACATCGAGCCCGAGGCGCTGTCATTTGACCAACGATTTGAGGTGCTGCAATGACGTGGGGGGCCGTAGCCGTTGCTGGCGCAGTCGTCGTTGGCGGATACATGGGCAGCCAAGCTCAAGCCGGCGCCGCATCTGACGCATCCGATGCACAGGTCGCGGCCAGCAATGCAGACATTGCGCAGCGCAACAAGCAGTTTGAGGCGGTTCAAAAGCTGCTTCAGCCCTACGTTAATGCAGGCACAGGGGCACTCGGAAAACAGCAAGACCTGATCGGCCTAAATGGCGCGCAGCAGCAGCAGACTGCCATCGCAGATCTGCAGAAGTCACCGTACTTCACGTCCATGCTCAAGCAGGGCGAAAACTCGATTCTGGCCAACGCATCAGCAACAGGCGGACTCCGTGGCGGCAACACGCAAACCGCCCTTGCGCAGTTCAGCCCCAGCCTGTTGGCGCAAACGATCCAGCAGCAATACCAAAACCTAGGCGGCTTGACCAGCGTTGGGCAGAACGCGGCGGCCGGCGTCGGCAATGCGGGCATGACAACAGCCAACGGCATCAGTGCAGCACTGCAGCAGCAAGGCGCGGCGCAGGCAGGCGGCGCGATCGCGCAAGGCAAAGCCGATGCAGCCATGTGGAACTTGCCGGGCCAGGCGCTGGGCGCTTATTACGGCATGGGGGGCAAGTTCTGATGGACCCGATCACCTACAACATTGACGTGGCATCGCCGTTCCAGGCTGCCTTGCAGGGCTACCAGGCTGGCGCCGCAATCCGCAGTGACCAGCAAGCCCAGCAGCAGCAGGAAGCCGCCCGGCAGCAGCAACAGCAGCAGGCCCGGGTTATTCAGGATCTGCTTGCCAAGAAGAACGCCACGGCAGAGGACTACGCCAACGCCACGCTGTTGGTGCCTGGCATGAAGGACCAGTTCAAGCAGGCCTGGGAGACTCGCAGCGCCCAGCAGCAGCAAAACGACCTGGGCCACATCTCGCAGGTTTATGGCGCCCTGCAAAGCGGCAACTCCGACGTGGCGGCCTCATTGCTGGACCAGCGTGCCCAGGCCCTGCGCAACTCCGGCAACGAGGCGGACGCCAAGAGCGCCGAGACAATGGCGGCGGTGGTGCGCGCGCACCCAGAGCTGGCCAGGTCTATGGTCGGCATGAAGCTTTCCGCCATACCTGGCGGCGACAAGGTGATCGATGGTGCTGCCAAGCTGCGAGGCGAGGACCGCGCCGACGAACTGCAAGGCCCCGCCGTTGAGGAGGCCAAGGCAAAAGCTCATTCGGCCTCGGTCGCCTCCAGGTTCGCCGAATCCAACGCCGCCATCGACTTGGAAAAGAAGGGCTGGGACATCAAAAAGGTTCAAGCCGACATCACTGTGGCCAAGCAGAACGTGGCCATTGCGGCGCAACAAGCGGCGATTGCACGAGAAGCAAACGGCATCAAGCGGCAGGAGCTGCAGATTCAGCTGCAAAACATGCTTGACGCACGCGACGAGAAGGTGCGCACGCGCACGGCTGATCTGGAATCGGCGCGCGGATCAATGGACAACTTCTTGAACACGGCAGACCGCTTCCTGGCTGCTGCGGTTGGTAAGGATGGCAAGCCATCGTCAACACTGAAGGCGGCGGCTGGCCCGCTGGATTCTCGATTTCCAACGGCGCAGGAAGATGTCGCAGACCTGGAAGCCTTGGCCGAGACCCTCGGATCTCAGGCATTCCTGTCGCAGATCCCGTCAATGAAGGGCATGGGCTCGCTGACAGAGAGAGAAGGCGCAAAGCTGGAGTCTTCGCTGGCGAACTTGAGCCTGAAGCAAAGCCCAGAGCAACTACTGGCCAACGTCAAGGAGGCCCAGCGCCTCATCCTCAAGGCCCGCAAAAATGCGTCTTCGCGCTACGGTATGCCAGAAAGTGTGCCTGACACACCTGCAGCGGCATCGGCAGCATCACCAAGCGAGATTGATGACCTGGTGCGGAAGTACGGCGGGGGGCGCTGATGGCAACCATACAGGAGCTTGAGTCGGCGCTTGTTGGTGCCCACAAGGCTGGTGACACAAATGCAGCACGAAAAATAGCTGCAGTTCTTGCGCAGGCGCGCAATGGGTCCGCGGCTGCGCGCATTCCTGATGCGCAAGTTGCAGGGACACGGTCAGCAGAAGCCGCGCCAGATCCCACACTGGGTCAACAGATTGTTGGCGCCGGGGAGGCTGCCGCCAATGCAGTCACCGGCATGACAGGCGGCGCGGTGGGCATGGCTGGCGGCATGGTCAAGGGTATGGCTCAAGCCATCCTTGATGGCAACTTTGGCACAAAGGAGGCTGCCGACATGGTCGAGCAAGAGGCCATGATGGGTGCCAACGCCCTGACATATCAGCCGCGCACACCAACCGGCCAGCAGTACGCGGAGAATGTTGGCGAGGTGATGAACCAACTTGCGCCGGTTGCAGCCATCGCGCACACATTGCCCCCCATGGTCACAGCAGCGCGCGGCACACCTAGAGGCGTCATGGCCCGCACCGGCATCGAAGGCGTTGCGCGTGACGCGGCAGACTTTGCGGCCAAGCCGGCAGAGACTGTTGGCATTTTGGCGCCTGGCGCTGCTGGTGATGTGGCTGCCTCTGGTGCAGCCAGGGCGACGGACGCCACCCAGGCAGGAGCGCAGCGCGTGACATCCATGGCCAAGACCGCATCAACCCTGCCGCGCCGCGCTTTGGCCGCCGTGACCGGTGGAGATGCGGCCGGCACTCCAACACCTGGCACGATGGCCAGCGGCGGGGCTGCGGGCACAGACATGGCATTGCAGCGCCGGGCCACGGCCGAATCGCTTCCGGTCCCAATTGAGATCACCAAGGGCCAGGCGGAGCGCTCATTTGAGCAGCAGCGATTCGAGCAGGAAACGGCGAAAGATCCATATGCAGGCGCACCGCTTCGAGAGCGTTTCGCCGAGCAGAACCAGAAAATTCTGGAGAACTTCGACCACCTGATAGACAGGACCGGCACCGAGGCGCCTAGCCTGCGTGCGGTTGGCGCATCGGTAGATGCCGCCCTGGTGCAACAGGCCGCCAAGGACAAGGCGGCCGTGCGTGTGGCCTACAAGAAGGCGGAAAAGGCCGGAGAGCTTGAGGCGCCTGTGGCGCTTGATAGCGTGGTGGCGCATCTGAATGACAGCGCGCCAGATGCCGCGACGGCTCCCCTGCTCGATGTGGCACGCAAGCGAGCCATCCAGCTTGGCCTGGCCCAAGAGGGCCCTGGCGGTACGCTGGTGGCGCAGCCAGTGACGCTGAAGAACGCAGAGCGATTTCGGCAGGCGGTCGGTCAGGCCACCGACTTCGAGCCGACCAACGTCCGCCAGGCCACCATCCTGAAAAGTCTGGTTGATGAAGCAACGGATGGCATGGGCGGGAACCTATACAAGCAGGCCCGCGCGATGCGCGCACGGTTCGCCCAGAACTACGAAGACCGCGCAGCGATTGCCAAGCTCTTGAACAACAAGCGCGGCATGGCTGACCGCCAGGTGGCGCTTGAGGATGTCTTCAACCACTCCATGCTTAATAGCTCGCTGGACGACGTGCGCAACATGCGCCGCGTGCTTCAGCGCAGCGGATCTCAGGGCGAGCAGGCCTGGCGCGACCTTCAAGGCCAGACCATGCAATGGATCAAAGATCAGGCCACCAAGAATGTGGCCACCGACATCCGAGGCAATCAGATTGTCTCGGCAGCAGCCTTGGACAAGGCGATCAAAACGCTGGACCACGACGGCAAGCTGGATTTCATGTTCGGCAAGAAGGGCGCCCAGACGGTGCGCGAGATCAACGATCTGACCAAGGTAGTGCACACGTCTCCGCCCGGATCTGTCAACACGTCCAACACCGCCAGCGTGCTGCTTGCTGCACTCGCGGAGGCTGGGGCGACTGGCACCCTGACAGGGTTGCCCGTGCCGGTTCTGTCAGGTCTGAAGGGTCTTGCCACATACGCCAAGCATCGCAGGCTGCAGGCCAAGGTGCAGGAGGCGCTTGGCAAAAAGCCGACTCACCTGAAGTCAGTCCCCAAATCAACCCCATCCGGCAAGCCTGTGCACTGAGGTAATCATGCTTTCAACAGAGTCACCATTCCCCCAGTATTTCGACACGGACGGCACGCCACTAAAAAGCGGGCTGCTTTATTTCGGGGTGGCAAATCAGAACCCTGAGACGAATCCAATCACGGTCTACTGGGATGCGGCTGCAACACAGCCCGCCGCGCAGCCGATCAAGGTAAAAAACGGTATCGCATACAGGTTTGGATCGCCTTCTCTTGTGTACGCCAGTTCAAGCTACTCGGTAACGCTGCGCAATGCGTCTGGCTCGCTTGTCTTCTACGCGCCAGACTCCAGGGATTGGGCGGTTGCCCAAATGTTCGCCGCCGATCTCATCGACGACACCGACCCAGCAAAAGGCGCTGGCCTGCTTGGCTGGGCCTGGGGCCTCAATTACGCAGTCGGCACCATGGGGTGGGCAGCAAATCAGATCGAGGTGAACGCCAGATGGTTTGGCACGACTGACGACTATGTGCGGCTGCAAGCGGCCATTGATGCAGTCGCGGCCTTGACGCCAGCAGGCGGCACCGTGCGCGTGCCGCGTGGCACATGGGACATGGGGACGGTCGGTATCACCATGAAGAATCGCGTGCGTGTTGTTGGCGACGGCATGCCATACATGGGCACATCCAGCACGTCAGCAACGGCGCCAACCGTGCTGTCCGGCACCGGCGCGTCCATCGTTCGCTTTGGTGACGGCTCCACCTTCGGGACGCAGGGCGGTGCGCTCGAAAACGTCGAGGTTTACGGCGGCAACACGGCCACCAATGGCGTGGTGTTTCACGGCACGGCTGGCAGCAATGCAGGCGGCAACGTGATGCGAAACGTCCATGTAAACCGCTGCACATCCTATGGCATCACTGGCGTGTCGCACTCTTTCGTCAACGTGATGGAGAACATCTCAGCATCGAACTGTGCGATAGGCGTGTACCTGCAAGAGGAGTGCAATGACTGGACGTTCAAGGACCCCAAGGTGCAGGCATGCGGTCAAAACATCGTCATTGGCAAAGGCTCCGGCACATCTCAGTCAGGAATCAGGCTTATTGCACCAAAGTCGGAAGACGCCACCAACGAAGGTATCGTCATCCAGAACCCGACACGCTCGATTGACATCAGCGGTCTGTACTCAGAAGGGCACGGAAAAGAGGGCATCAAGAACCTGGCCACATCGGCAACGGTCAGCATCCAGGGCGGCGAGCTCAACGGCCCATCCGGTACTTACAGCCATATCAACCTGGCAGCCGGCTGCATCTTCGACATTGAAGGCTTGAGCTTCACGGGCGATGCCAAGAACGACATTGAGCTGAGCGGAGGCGGAAACTTCTACGGCCGGATCGGCCCATGCCGTCATGGGTCCACCAACGTGGGCAGCAAGATCGATTACACGGGGATCGGGTCATCGTCCATTGTTGAAGTCTTCGACACCAGCGCGACAGATCACTTTTTCGTGCGCGGGTCGTACAAGAGCAATGGGACATTCACGCCAACCGCAAAGGGCAGCACCGCGGCAGGAACGGCAACGTACTCCATTCAGGTTGGCGAGTACACGCGCAGCGGGAACAGGGTTACCGGCTCGATCAACATCGTGCTCACGGGTCACACCGGCACGGGAAATCTGCGCCTTGATCTTGGCGACATCCCGTGGGCTCCAAGCGCGACCGCTGGCCGAATTTTCCCTTGCACGGTACACGCTGAGAACCTGTCGTTCTCCGGCCAGCTCTGCGCCACGATGAACCCGGGCGACAAGACCATCTATCTGCGCCAGATGACAACCGGCGCGGCTAGCTCCGAGGTGGCCATCGACGCAGCTTTTTCCATCTCGGTATCGTTTTCATACCCAGTTTGACCGCAATGACCGCACCACGAGCGGCAGCGGTGCGGATTCAACATTGGCCGCCAGCAGGCAGAAATGGAAAGCAAGCAAATGGCGTTCGAAGCATCGGCGGGGGCGGGTTTAGCGGCAGCCAAGGCTTTTGGCGGCAAGGCCGTCATTGGCATGGCCGGGGCTGCCATCCTCTACATGGTGATGCCTCCAGAGCGGCCCGACGGGAGCTTCAGCAAGCGAGAGTTTGCAGCCAGGTTGGCTGTGGCCGGCTTCTTTTCGGTTGTGGCCGGTGACTGGCTGGTTGCTGTTGTCAACGGCCTGGCGCCATGGCTTCAGGCGCAATCGCATCCGGCGCCGTTCTGGCTGGCTTCCGGTGCGCCTGGCTGGTGGGTTTCGCGAGCAGCTGCTCTGTGGCTGTACAACCGGCGCGGGAAAGACCTTGGTCAAATGGTGGATGAGGTGAAGTGATGTTCACAGCGCTGTTTTCATTTCTCGGCGGATCTGCCTTCCGCATGATCTGGGGAGAGCTTTCCTCCTGGCTCACCGCCAAGCAGGATCACAGCTTCGAAATAGAGCGCATGCGCCTGCAGGGCGAGATGGATGCCGCATCACATGCGCGCAATCTGGAAGCACTGCGCGTACAAGCAGACCTCGGCGTGAAGACCATCCAGGTGCAGTCTGAGGCCGATCTTGCGCTGAGGGAGATGGACGCCTGGGGAAAGGCCGTGGCCAGTGCTGTTGACCCATCAGACCAGTCAGCGGTGGGCCAGTGGGTCAAAGCAATTCGCCCGGCGGCTGCATCCATTGCCCTGATTCTGTGGGCACTGGCTCTGTACCGAACTGGCCTCGTCATGAGCGCATGGGACCGAGAACTGGTTGGCGCCATCCTGGGCTTCTTCTTTGCTGACCGGTCCCTGGTGAAATCTGGTAAGGCCTGACCATGGATGTGACCGAGGCCCTGGCCATCGTCATGCGGTTATGCCTCATGTTCGAGGGCCTGTATCTGCACCCGTACATGTGCCCAGCTGGCGTGCCAACCATCGGGGTGGGTAGCACTCGCTACCTGGATGGCCGCGCCGTAACGCTCAACGATCCGCCCATCACACGCGAGCACGCCATGGTGCTGCTGCGTCACAGGGTACTGACGGAGTTCATGCCTGGAGTGCGCAAACTGTGCGGCGCGGTGGACAGTTCCGGCCGCCTTGCAGCGCTGACGGACTTCGCCTACAACCTTGGGCTGGGGGCGTTGCGTGCATCAACTTTGCGCCGCCGCGTGCTGGCTGGCCGGTGGGATCTGGTTCCGTCTGAGCTCAGTAAGTGGGTCATGGCCGGTGGCCGACAGTTGCCTGGACTGGTGAAACGGCGCAAGGCCGAGGCTGCGCTGATCTGATCAGCCCGACACCTCATCCTCAGGCACCAGCACCCAGGACTGAGCGAAGTCCGTGAACCGACCATAGCCCGACTCGATCCGCTCGAAACCCGTCAGCGACCAGTAGCCCAGCTTGACCGCCAACAGCACCACGTCATGCAGCGGCGGCAGGCCCGGCAGCGGTTGGCCGATGTCATCCACGATGTTGGCTGTCTTGCAGATTCTGTGCAGGTCGGGGTGTTGGGCCTCTTTGACAACAAGGCGGCCGAAGAACTTGTCCTCACCCCAGGCGTGGCGCATGCGCTCCTGGCCGTCGCGGCGCAGGCGGTAGACGTGGAATTTCATTTCGAGATGCCCATCCGTTCAAGCCAGGGCCAGCCGGCGTATTTGTCGCCATCCTCTCTCAGGTGGGCGTATCGCTTCAGGCTTGTCCATGTTCGGTGCCCTGATACTGTGGCCACTTGCGGTATGGTCCACCCCATCTCAAACAGCCGAGATATACCCTCATGACGCAAGTCATGGAAGTGCAGGTCCTCGATGCCGAGGATCTGGCATGCCCTGGTGAAAGCAGCGCTGATGCTGCTGGAGTTGTGGGGGAAGATGCGCCCGGTTCGTTTTTCGTCGTCGCCTCGTCGCTTGAGCACCATGGCCAGGGCCTCGCGTGGCAGCGCGGTGCGCACGTCGTTTCCGATCTTCTCGCCAGGGTGCTTCATGTCTCGCACCCAGATGTCTGATCGCTTGACGTCCAGATCCTCGAAAACCTGGCGCGTTATCTCTTCCTGGCGCCTGGTCGAAAAGATGGCGTAAACGACCAGCTCCTGCATGGGCACGGAGTCAACGCGGCCAGATCTTGTTTCTCCGAAGTGCGTCAGCAGTTTGTCGAGTTCATCCAGAGTTGGCCGCCTATCCCTGGTGTTTGACTTCGTCACCTTGCCCATGTGATCGGCCACCACTCGGGCGGCATCGAGCTGGGCGATGTCGAGCGGATAGCCCCAGGCTGGCTTGGCCACGCGTATGACGCTACCGATGTGGCTCAGGTAGTTCCCCTTGGTCTGTGGCTGGACGTCAAGGCTGTCAAGATACTCAAGCAGCACCGGGCTGGTGATCTGGCTGCAAAGCAGGGATCCAATCTTGTCGTCTCGGACCTTGCGCAGAACCTGCGACTTGGTTTTGCCGATCTCCTTTTCCAGATCTCCAAGGTACTTGTCGATGACAACCCCGAACTTTGGGTCTGAATGCATGCCCATTGCTTTTTCGAGCACGGCAGGATCACGCAATTCTGTCGTGCGCTTCATGTTCCACTGGTCGGCCGCCTGGCGCCGATCGAACGTCTGCGCCTCGGTATGCACGACAATACCGCCTTGCTTGACCCTGATCTGGACGGTATAGCCGAACGTGCCGTCCTTGCGCTTTCTCTTTGTGATCGTTCCCATGGCCCTTCCTGGTGCTACATCGCGGACTTGTGTAGCGCGAAATGTAGCACCGACATTTAAAAAATGACCAAAAACACGCCAGAAACGCCACATGAACACGCACACTTAGGTAGTGCAGAACAGGACGTATCCGTAGCGTCAGCCTCGCAATTGAGCCCTTGGCGCATGTGCGTTGCCCCGATGCTGGATGGGATGCATTCTTTGTGCCTACGCTTGGAGAATTTCACATCATGCTGACGGCATGTAGCGCGTTTGTAGCACCCTATGCACCAAAAACAAAGCCCGCACTATGGCGGGCTTGTTTGTTTGGATGCTTGTGAAAATCACCCTGTCAATTGCTTTTGCTCCTTTAGGGCCGCCTCTCTTCGTTCCTCGATGTAATGGGCCAGGTCAGACATATGCACGCCCTTGGCGCTCTTTTGGCTGCTGGCATCCATGCGGGTGACTGGAAGCTTGATCTCACCTGATCCCAGCTTGCGCGCGAACTGGTCGAACTTCAGATGCGGGAAGTAATCGCGGCAAACATCTTCGAGTTTGATGATGGCCTTGCCGCCATATTGAGCCATCAGGAAGAGCACAGTGCTCATGAAATTCTCCTTATGTCGGTGAGCATCGCCACGCCGTCGCGCAGCTTCAGAGTGGTGGAACAGGTTCCGCCCTTGTATGTGGTGTCGCGCCAGATAAGGCCGGCGCGCTCCAGGCGGTGGGCGTAGGTGTAGATGCTCGGAAGCTCCAAGCTGGTGGCCTTCTGCACCTGACCATAGGGCGAGTCTTGGCGCGCGAGATCGCCTTGAGCACCTTGGCCATCTGGCTGCTGAGAATGACCGTCTCGCCGGTAGATGTGCGGGCGATGCCTTCGATGATCACGTCTTCACCTCCAGGCCGTTGATGCCGTGGGCGCGTTCGACCTCGCCAATTACCGCGTTGCGCCACGACAGGTTCAAATCGCCAACCATCCGGCGTTCTGCAGCTCGGAATACATCGGCTCTTTGCTCCACCGTCAGCGGCACCAAAGCCTGCGGCTGGCTGGCGGGTGGGGTGGTGTGCTGCGACAGTTCCCTGATGCGCGATGCAAAACGCCGCTCACGCTGCATGCGAAGCTCGATGTCAAAGACAAAGGCAGCAATCACATCCGCCCACGGTTGACCTGTCAGCGCCGCCATTGCTTCACGCACGCGCTTTGGGTGGATGCCTTCGTACTTCCTAAAGATGAGTGGGGTATAGCTGTCGCCTAGGCACTCTCGGAAGTAGCTGTAATCGTCGTCAGCCTCCCCGCTGTCTTCTGCGTCCTTGGCGGCGGCGGGATGGGAGAGGGCCTCCAGCGCGATGACTTGCGCATCAGCGAGGGATGCGGCTTCGTGCTTGATCTTGCGCAAAGCCTCGCGCAGCAGTTGTTCTGTGGTCATTTTTGGTCCTTTGGTGCGCCGTTGCTCTTGTATTCACGACCCAAGCGGCGGCCCTGTTGTTGCAGCCATTTGCCCAACTCACGCAGCTCCTTTGGTGTCAAGTTTGAAAAGCTGTCCATGCGCAGGCTTATGAAACGCCAAGGGTCGCGGCATTCGTGCTTTTCACGCTCAACAACCATCAGCTCAGTCTCGCCAATGGGGTGCGTCAATTCTTCTCTGATGAGTCCCATCACGCCCCCTTGCCCGAAAGGGCTGCGCGTGCTTGCCCCACGGGCTCGGACTGCGCTGGCTCAGCTTTCTCAAGCGCCGCTATCCTCGCGCCAGCGTCGTGAGCAGCGGCCAGCCAGTGATCAGCGCCAGGGTGTGAGGACCCAGCGTATCCAGCAGCGAGTGCACCAACAATCGCATGACGTGCAATATCACGCTCGCACTCGATCTGAGCGTCCGTGCCTCTTCCGTCTGGTGCCTGCGCTGGCTCGGCTGGCGTGGCGGTTTGAAGCTTGGCGATGGCACCCAGGCACGCATACCATCCGGATCTTGCGGCGTTGCGGGTGTTTGCTGGGTAGCCGTACTCTTGCAGTTTGGCGTCAATCAGAGCATCGCGCTCTTCCGGCGTAATCAACAGCGCGGCTGGCGTGGCGGCCTTGATTTCATCACGCACGCCTTCCAGTAAGCTTATAGCCCAGGCAGTCGATGGGCTGATCCGACCACTCGCGGTAGTGTGACCTTGGCGCACTCGAATAATCGCCGCCTCGATAATCTCAGCCGAGTTGATCTGTGAATTAGGATCGTGCGATACGTTCGTCCGCATGGCCTCCCAGACGCTGATAGCTGTATTGCGGCCCACGGGCTTGCGGTTGTCACCGATTACCGCCGCACCCGCGATGATTTGGTCGTTTGTCAGGTCATCGCAATTGACTGGCGTGGCGGCTTGGATCTTGACGATTGCGCTGTACACGCGCTGAATCGTGTCTTCCCACGTCTCTTGTTTTGGGTGGGCAAACAGCTCGTGCATGCCTGCTGCAAGTTGCTCAGGCGTCAACAGCGCGGCTTGGGGTGTAGCGGTCATGATGTCGATCCTTGGGGTGCGTTGGGATCAAGGCCCCAACCTGCGTAATCGAATTCGGCAATCTGCTCGGCGTGCTCATCAGCATCAAAAGGCCATTCGCGCACCTCGGCCCTGCAAAGCTCGGCGGATGTGTTCCAGCGCTTCAGATAATCCGGGTTCTTTTCGAAGAACTCAGCCATGGCGGCGTTGTGTTGCTCGGCCATGTAATGGGCCAAGATCTCATTTGGGGCCGCGTGATACTCGTCAGGCCCCGGGACAAAGATTGCATGCAGCGTCGGCTGCGCGGCTTGGGGTGTGGTGTCAGTCATTTGCGTGTCCTCGCTCATGGGATGCAGCGATCGGAACCGCCGCAATAGTTGCCGTCTTCGGTGAAGTCCTGCGGGTCGTAGCAAAGTTCGTAGTTGTTCCCGCATGATCGGCAGCAGGCCTTGTAGATACCGGGGCCTGCCTCCCACACACCATCAGGAAGATCGGGCTCAGGCTGCTCCACATGTTCGGTGTGGTCGCCACGCTCAAAATCTTCTACCGATGTGTCGGGCGCCTGCTCTGGTGTGCTGCGCAGTGCTGGGCCAAGAGGCCGCAAGCGCTCGTACCATCCAAGAATGTGATCGCGTACCATCACTCCCCCGCTTTCTGTTCGTGGGCGGACAGGGCGGCGTCAAGTTCGTCGCCACGCAACGTATCGCCGATTCCATTGACCACGCTCCAGTGCTGGCCTCGGCGAATCAGTCGATACCGCTTCGCATCCCTCGCATCGTCGGGCGGTGGGGAGGGGTGGGAAGACAGGCGCGTCCAGAACTTGCGACGGGTGTCGCACATGCGACTGTCGTTGTCGAGAATTGGGCCCTCAAGCGTGCCGTCGCTGCATTCTCGAACCCATGCGATGATCTCCCCCTTGCCTGCCTGCTCGGACTGCGGAGGTGTGGGGGCGGCGGAGAGCATGGCTTGCCAAGCGCGCAAAAAGTCAGGCCATTCGTCCTCAAGCCAAAATTGATGCGGGCCATGGTCCATATCGGCTTTTTGGCAGGCCATTTTCATGACCGGCGTAGGCTCAACCGGCACCAACTTCCACCCAGGCACAGCCCGCCCAGCGCGCAGGGATTCGACTTCGGCCTCAACCGCAGCGCAGTGGACCTCATAGGCCGTCACTTTCGAGCGCAGCGACTCTAGGGCGGCGCGCTGCTGTTCGAGCACTGAGCGCGCATCAGCGGCCCAGGCGTGCAGGACTTCGGCGGTCATGCTCTGGCGGTACTCAGCGGCCAGCTTCAAAGCGTCAGGGGTGGTGGGCATGGTTAGGCCTTCACAAGCTTGTGTTGATCGTCCAGGCGGTAAGGCACATTGGCATCGATACCATCCTCACCAACGTATGCAATGACAGTGCGATAGCGTTCAGCCTTGGTGTCCCAGTAGCGGATTCGGAGTTCGCCGCTGTCGCCAGCCGTGGCCGTGCCGAGGGTGCCAGCCGTGGCCGTGCCGCTGTCGCCAGCCGTGGCCGTGCCGAGGGTGCCAGCCGTGGCCGTGCCGCTGTCGCCAGCCGTGGCCGTGCCTCCGTCGCCAGC
>Ga0213919_1000678_pt1 | contig 14090 bp, 16 predicted proteins | sample McNCre317MG_FD_161056 | JGI IMG/M metagenome (GOLD analysis project Ga0213919, IMG submission 161056) | Freshwater microbial communities from McNutts Creek, Athens, Georgia, United States - 3-17 MG | ecosystem: Environmental > Aquatic > Freshwater > Creek | place: USA: Georgia | collected... | reverse complement strand
GGTCGCGGTTTTGGCCGCGCCACCCACATAGAGAGTCTGAGATTCGCCGACATTGTCGGAGCTTGTAGTCACATGTCGTACAAGCGTTGAGTTAGCTGGGTCTAAGGCAACTGTGCCACAACACACAGCAGCAAAGTCGTTGTCGTTAAACTCATCGTTGCCCCAACTCTCGAGCAAAAAGCCGGGAGTCAAGACCAAGTCCATGCCCACATCGTTGCTACAAATGCCAACGATTTCAAGCGCCTGCCCTGATGTGTACCAAGTGGCCGATAAGCCTTGCTGTATCTCGACTGCGCAGATGCTGTCATTGATGCTGATCATTGCGCCGTTGTCCTGCGTCTGCCAAATGCTTCCCACCCGGTAGTCACCTTGCATGCCAGGGCCAACGTAGCGGCTGCGGTAACGCTTGCCAGCATAGGTGACCAACGGCACAGATGAGAGCGTTTGGCCCAATTCTGTGACGCCGTTCTGAGTCAAGCCAAGCAGGCGCCCTTGCGAGTAACAAGTGTTACGATACTGCCGGGATTGGTACGGAGAGAGCTTACTGACGAAGCCATAGGTCAATTGACCTTGCCCTGCCGCGTCAGATGGTAGGGCGTAGACACCATCCGCCGTACCCATGATGAGCATGCCATTCGGGCCTACATACAAATCATAGATGGTAGCCGGGAGAGCCAGCACATTCTCACCCACAAACGTTCGGGGCTCGATGCCGGGGTCACTGAAGTGGACGGAGCTTCCTTGGGCAACTGCTACGCGGCCACCAAATTCGCAGCAAATGCCAAGCGGTACAGGGATTGCTGTTGTGCTAGGAATTACACTGGCTTGGGCAGTTGCAACAATCATGCCACCTCCCACCAGCCCATAAATGGGGAAAGGGAGATGCGGGCCGTTGATTAAGATCTGACGCGCAATAACAGCATGCGTCAGGACCACCTGCTTGGGAATGGTGCCGAGCGCAATGCTGCTGATTGTCGAGTACTGCTCGTCTTTGCAATACAGCGTCCCCACCCCTGTGGTGGTGGAACGCTCCAGCAGATAATGGACCACCTCCCCCGTGTTCGCCATCTCAACGGAAAAGCCGGCGACAAAAACCGTGCCCGATGTTGGCGTTAGATGGCTGTAGAACGCCTTTCTAGACCTCCAAGCCCCTTGAAAAGAGATTACATTTTGCTTCTCGAAACTGTCAATTGATATTGGAAAGCTCATTTTAAGTCCTTAGTTGTTGGAGCGTGAGAGCTCACACCAACTAGCAGTAGTCGTAGAATAGATTAGAGAAAGAGTATCTGCGACGCCGGCCGTCCATGTGGCGCTAAGATTGGCAGTCCCACTGTCCAAGAGTTCACATGCATTGGCAACGCACAGTAACACCAGACGTTGGCCATTCTGCCCAGCCGTTAGGGTGAAAGTCCTGTTCGCTGCCACAGCATTGTCAGAAGAAAGGTAGATGAGGGAAGTAGCCGATGTGCTTACGCTTTGATTATCCGCAGTCAGTGAGACAGTCGTTGGCTTAACTGTCTCGGCGGCGGGCGCATTATAAGCGCCGCCGACCACAATATCATACACAGTCCATGTTAGATTTTGCGACACTGTGCCGCACCAAGTGTTGCGTTTAAAAGATGTTACACTGTAACTATTGTTTATGGTGTCAACGACATTGCCCACAAATACGTTGCCTACTGAATCGGCAGTAGAAAGGCTGATGGTGAAGTTGCCAACGTTGCCTGCGATGTAAGAGTCACGCACATTGGTTGTGCCAAACAGCTCCGCTGTTGCGGCGCTAACGCCGGTAAAGATGTTGTTGCAGATGGCACCGTAGTTGAGGCGGAATAAGCCGAAGATGTTGGTGCACCCTGCTGCGTAGACCCCCTGCATGCTGACGTTGGTATGAGCGGCCGCGGAACCGTCATATGCAAAATATGTAGAAGTGTACGTGGCTGCGATGTTGTAACGAAGATTTAGGATGTGGCAGGGCCGGAAGCTAGCAGCGGTGCCTGCTCTGATGTCAATGAAGCTCGTGACGTTCTGTGTCAAAACGACGTTCTTGTTGTTCCCGTCCAACAAGAAAAAAGGAATGCTTGTTGGCATCACAATGCCGTGATCGTCCAGCACGATGTCGGCGCCTAGTTCAATGACGCACGCTTGCTGTTTTACGGCACAGGCGGTGATGTGATTGCGCATCTCGGAGAGAGAGTAGACGGTCTTGCAAAAATTGCGTCTGGCACTCTCAATTGGCGTCTGACTGCGCTGGATTGGGGCTAACGCCATTTAGAAGCCCCGCACAAATACTGCTTGTTGTGCCGTGTAGTCGGCCGGAACGACCAACTGCAACGTATTACCAACAAGCGTGTAACAGGCAGGAAGTTGGATACGCCGGCCAGGAAAGTCAGAGGCAACCACGGTGTTCTCCGCTTGCACAATCATACCAAGAAGCTCTTTTGCCTGCGTCTCTAAGCCCTGGATGACCTCGCGGTCTTTGCGAAGCAGCATGCGGGCGGCAAGGCCACAGATGAGCTCATCGAACACTGGCAGGCCGCTGGCGGAGCCGTATGAGACCGTATCGCCCGATGACGTGGGGAACGTAGCAGAACGCACCATTCTAACGCGCAGCGTTGAGTAGCTAGACTGCACCCGCAAAGCATCGCCTTGGCTAGACTGCTGGATTGGGTAAAAACACCCACCACTTGAGATCTGCACGGACTTGACGACCAGCGGCTTATATGAAGAAAGATCACCAGCGCCATCAGTCAAGGAGACGGAGACCAGCTCATCTAACTTGTTTCCGCCCATGCTGGCATAAGTGGCCGCGACAATGTCAACAGCGACTGCCAAAGCTGTGTCGACTTCAGTTAGCGCCCAACGGGTGCCATCGGTGGTGCCAGTGCCATTGTCGTCTAAGATGTTGTATACGCGCAAACGCAATTGTGCTAACGTGGCCATAGCGGAGACCTCTTTCTTTCGGCGAAAAGTTAAGAACCAAAAGAAAAGCGCCCCTTTTGAAGGGGGCGCTTTTTAAAACTATCTAGTTAGTCAAAGACTACTAGGCAGTAAGTTGGAATTTCAACTGAGCGATCGCGTTACGCTTCAACACAACGAGCTGGGCTGAGCCGTAGCATTTGATATTGTACTCGAAGTTGGTTTGGCTGACCTCTGCACCCCCATCCTTGCCAAACGCGCTGATCTTACGCCACATGCCGACCTTGACGGCGTCTTTGCCGATAAAGAAGATGTCGCGTGAAGGACAGTTTGGGTCGATCACAACAGGAGCGCCGCCGAAGGTGAGGTCGCCCTTTTGGAATGGGTCAAGCTTATCGCCAGCGGCGAAGAAGCGGGTGCCACCACCTGCGTTCGATGCGCCACCAGCACCCATTGCCAACTGGTACTCAGTCGCGGCAAGAGGGCTCATGATCACGCAGCGGAGGTCCTTGCCCGAACGCATCTTGATTGCATCTGAAGCTTGACGCATGCGAGCGGGAGTCAAGCTGGTGCTGTATGAACCGAGCACGTTGCCCGACCATTCAGACCCAGAGATCGATTGCCCATAGATGACGGTTGGGGTGGTGCCCGAGCTGAATTCACAGGCTTGAGCGAGACCAACTGCTAAAAGTGCGCCGGCTGCCGCTGAGAAAGAACCGTACACTGCAGCACAAAGATTTTTGGTGTCATCATACGCAGTGTTCGTGATCACGTCAAACAGCACGTTGCCGCTACATGGAGTCGTGCCATCCAGGGAGACGGTGTTGACACTGGCAATTGCTTGGCGTGCGGTCGACGCTTTTGGCAGACCTTGGCTTGCGCTGGTATCTTCAAAAATATCAACGCGTTGACCTTGGCGGAAGCCGCGCACGTCAGCGATGCCGGTCCAGGTGAATTGACCAGAGCCAATGGCTCCAGCTTGAGCAGCCGTAGCAACGCCAATAACGGGGTTGATAAGAGCGCGGTCAAGCTGTTGGGCAAGATTGTCGCCGACTTGGCTGAACTGCTCTTCGACCAAGTTGAAGGCGTCGTCCTCGCCAACCATTTGGTCCGCGACGGTCACGCCTACGCGAACGTGCCCAACATATGACTGAGGGGACACATAGAGGTGGACAGGGGTGTTGCCGTCGGTACCGTCGCCATTGCCCGCTGCGCCGAGGTACTGAGCGCCATCTTGCAGAATGCCGGTGGTCGAAAGACCGCTGGAGACCACGTTGACAATGCGAGTGCGGCCAGTGACCTTTTCCTCTTCCAAGGCTTTTAGGCCGAGGAGAGGGGCGGACAAGTTGGTCTGCCGTTCGAGAACTTTGTTACCGATTCGAGCTGCAAGTGCTTTGAGCCCGTCTACTGTTAATGCCATCTGAGATATCCTTTGTTACTAACGTTGCATCCAATCATTGCCAAGACTAGCTCTTAAATCAGCCAGAATTGCTTCTTTGCTGGATAAGTCGCGTGACTTAGAAGACGATTGGGGTTTGGTTGGTTGAGGAGCGGGCTTGACGCGCTTGAGGATTTCAGGCTCATAGGCTTTCATCCGCTCGGTGTTAATTTTTTCAGCCAGGGCCATTGGAGGCATGTCGCTGTGGTCGCGCAGCGAAAGCGCCAAATCGCGTTTGCTAATCGCAGGGAAGCGAGCCAGAGCCTCTTCCACTTGATCAACTAGAGCTGTTGCAGCTTGGTCGACTTGGGCTTGGAATTGTGCTTTCTGCAGACGTTCTGCATACTTGGCTTCCATCTCTCGTTCTTTTGCTTGAACGAGGAGCTGCAATCGGGCCTGCTCAAGTTCAGCGCGCTCGGGGCTGATGTCGTCAATCTCTTGCAAGCGTGACGACTTTGAGGCAAGCTGTTCGCGCATGATCTCAAGAGCGGCTTTTAGCTGCTCGTTTTGATGCTCTGCTGCGATGCGTTGTTCCTCTGCCGCTTTGGCGCGAGACAACAACTGCGAGATACGCTTCTCGGCTCCTTTGGGAGCTGGCTGGGACGCTGGTGCCGGGTCAGCGGATTCGGCTTCAGGCTGGTCTAGGGAAGCTTCACCTGAACTTGCTTCTTGTTCGGGGGCCGATTCCGAGTCTGCGGCATCCCCTGATACGCGGCGATCAAACTCCGCGAGCTTCCCGGGGGAAAAGCTGATATTGCCATCATCTGACCCTTGCGATGGGGCCGTTACGCTGTCAGTGTCCATAGTGGATCTCCGTACCTGTGGTAAAAAGTTTAGCGCGCATATGAGCGAAGGAGTGCCCCCATGCTGAGACCTTACCAAGATGGCAACTAAGCCTATAACGCGTTTAAACGCGTCGTGCTTTTATGGCTCAGCTCATCAGCTCATCAAGGCGCGCCAGCATCGCATCCTCATCGTCAGAGGTATCCGGGTCAGCCACAGATAGGCGTAGCAAATGGTGGCATGCCATCTCATCGTCTTGATCGGCATCTTTACGATTTCGCTTTTTTGACTGGCGTTTCTTGGCCTTTAAGAAGGCTTTGATTGATTCTTCTGATGTATCGTCTAGAGCGCGTTTCTTCATAGTGCACCTATAACTTAAGCTTTGGGAATACCTTGAACGAGGTAATTAGGCCAAATAACGCTAACGATGCTGATGTGTTGCCAATATACAGAGTAGTTGCAGCGGGCATTGTACAAGATGTGTCGCTTAATTCAGACACGTTATCGACGCCCAGTTTATAATCATTATCGGCAAATGATGCTGTGACGCGACGTACAGTTGCGTCGCGGCAGTTGGTGCTGCCCGCTCCACTGACCTGAGTAGCAGCGCCGGTGACGACCGATGCTGTGGGCAAGCCAGCGGTAGACAGAGTGACCAGATTGGTGTTGTTGGCGTCCGTATACGCCTGGCAAACGCCTTGTGCAGATGCCATGCTGGCACTGACGGGACACATGATCTCTGCAAGCATGGCGCCTGGCTGCGTCACATAGTTGCTGGCTGAGACAAACGTGAGCAAGTCTTGCTGCCGACTGGCAGTTGCGGCAGCAGTATTGATGTATGACTGGCTGAAACGCTGAGTGCTATTGCTTGACATTGCTCCAAACATGTATGTACCAACGCTAGCACCTGAAGTTTCATTATAACTTAAGCTGCTAGCTGAGTTGGTGGTCACAAAATAAATTTGGTTTGTTCCGCCACCAGGGCCAGCGCCGCACAGATACCATCCGTTGCCATAGTCAATGAGGGTGGCATTGATGCTCGAGCCGCTGGTGTTGGCTACTGTCCCGTTGGCCAGATTAAAGATCGCGTAGTCTGTGCCACCTGAGTTAAGGCGGATGCCCATGTAGTCATTGGCGCCCTTTTTGGCAAAGATGCTCACATAGTCAGTGCTGCCGGCCACAGTCTGTTGGATGGCGTGTGTGCTGGTTCCGACTGCGGGAGTGATACCAAACGCATTGGTAGAGTCATTGACCGCAGTTGTGCCGCCCGTTGCCGTGCAGTTCAGCTTGGTCCAACTGGCGTCCGAGAACGTCTCGGATTGCAACAAGCGATTGGTAGCAGATCCCTCGCTCAACAAGCCATTGACCCACACGCTGCCGTTCTTACGACGGCAGACGCGTGGCCAACCTGCACCCACTTTGAAAATCTTGCGCTCGCCAGTCGACTCATCGATGACGCGATCAAGATAGGCGGTGCTGGCACGAGTAAACGTTGGGGTGTATGAGCCGGCCGCAACGATCGGATAGGTGCCGCAAAGCTGGTGAAAGCGCATTGCAGCCACAGCATCAGAGTCGGCTGAACTTCCTACCATGCCCGCGGCTGCCACCCAAGCCTGTGCGGCAGCAACTGCGGCAGAAGATTTGCCAGCATCAGCCGCGCCATATGCGCCGATCTTGAATGGCTGAGTGTTGGTCTGGGCGTTATTTAGATTGGCCGTAGTCGCAATGTTGACGCCATTCAGATACGCTCGATTGTTGCCGTTGCGATCTGCCATCACCATATAATGATACCATGCCTTGTTGACTAATGAGCCTGAAGCCGCATGCGCAATGCACCCGTAGGCCTGAATCGTATCTGCCGCAGTCAACACCACCAGGTAGCCCTTGCCTGTGGCCACATCATACTTGGCGCACAATGACTGTTCGGCGCCCGTTACGACGTGCTGGAATACGATCTCAAGCACAATGTCATCAGTGGCCGTGGCTACATCATAGGCGCTAGTGCTGCCTGTTGTGTAGTGCTTGCCAGTCTGAAAGTGCACAGCTTTGTCAGCCGCATCGGTCAATGGGGTTGACTTCTCAAGCAACAGAGGAACGCTTCCGCTGCCACCAATGGCCAAGTTTGTGGCGCCAGTGCTGGCAGTCCATGTTGATGCCCCCGCGCTTGCCCCCACAAAGCGGAAGATTGCCGTTTGTTGGACACCATTGATGGTCAATTGGGCGGGGATATTGCTAAGGCTGGAATCGCCCCCCAAGACGCTGAAGATCGGAGAATCGACAGCACCGCCACCGCTCCCAAGCGCCGAAGCATTGCGTTGTAGGGCATTTACGCTAAAAGGGGAGATAAACATGAGAGCCTTCGCGAAGATGAGGGCGCGGGCGCTTTTACGGCGCCGCGCCTGTTGAGTTAGCCGATGTCAGCGACCAGCACATTAGCGGTCAAAGCCGCTGAACCGACCGCAGCAACGCGCACGGAATTGGAAATTGTCCACTCCACAGAAGCGCCGGGCAGCACTTTGACTGAGTTTGCGATTACAAGGCCTGTGGCTGTGCCACCTGCGGCAATGAGAAACAGGCCAAGCGTTGCTGATGCGCTGGTGTTGCAAATGCGGACGCGGCGGGCACCACCACCGTCAGATGCGCTCGTCGCGTCAGCGAACAGTAATGCGCTGGAGGTAGTGACAGAAACGTCGCCTGTGAGAGTAGGAACGATGGCTGGTGCCATGGCAAAGCGGAGAGAGTCGTCTGGTGAGTAACGCATGGATTATCCTTGTGGTAGAATTTCTTCAGGTGCTACAGGCTCAACTGGTGGTGCCTGCGGTGGTTGCTGCGCGGCCTGTTGCTGTGCGCCGTACATTTGGGCAAGCTGTTGGACAGCTAAAACGAAGTGTTCAGGCGCCTGCCCACGCATCACTTGGGCAAGGTCTTGCAGCTCTGCTACCGCAAGTTCTGGTGGCACTTCTGGATTCACTTGTGGCTGCGACCCGGCCAATATGAGCTTGACATCGCGGGCAAGCATCTCTTTTTGCGCGCGTACCGCCATAGGCTCCGCGCTTGCGGTCATACGTGCTTCAGGGATTTGCTTAGGGTCGACTAGGCCAGCCTGCGCATCGGCCTCAATCTTAGCGATCTTGCTTTGAGCGAAACGTTCTTTGCCCGAACGCGGGGTGATGTCAACGGTGATGCCTTGGATGTCCGCAGAGCTAAACGCCATAGTATCAAAACCCTCGCCATCTGCCGCAATCCGCATGACGCGATCGCCGAGGTAATAGCGTTGCACCAATTGCAATGTCAGCTTCCAGGCCCTGATAAGCATGGTCTCAAGTGACTTCGCGCAGCCACCATGCTTCATCGTATCCAGCTCATCCATGTAGGCAAGGGCGCGCCCCGAGGCGCCGCCCACATTGGCAGTACCTACTAGCGCATCGTTGACGCCAGCAACATCATACAACTTTTTGACGTAGTGATCGCGGTCAGCAAACAGCAATTGAGGCAGTTGAGGGGTAGGCATCCACTGTGGAATATCAGGCGAGACAATCACCTGGCTACCATCCGTCAATGACTGACGCACATTGTCACTGGTGACAATAAGCTTAATGTTTGAGATCTTACGCCTAATGGCTGTTAGAGAGGCTTCCACCTCATTCACTTGGCGTTGCTCTGGAATAGCGTCAGAGAGCCATGTTTCGCCGTATTGAGTGCCGTGTCGGTAGTCCACGCGGAACAACACGATAGGCAACACCGCTTCCTCTTGGCCCGGATTCTCGAGCGAAGGCATCATGTACGGGTAGTCGATGGACTCAACCACCGTATCGCCAATCACCTTGGCGTACAATCCGGCTGGCACTCGGTCGGTTGGCTTATGCCACAGCTCGAGCACCTCTACGCCCTTGCGCTTACGCCCACCCGCTTCGTATTCAGTCTCTGGTGGCATTTTGCCATTGCTTTTCAGCTGGACCTTGGCAGAGAAAGGGTCGATAAAACTGCGGAAGATGACCCAATCAGCAGCATCAAAGTTATCTTTTGATGGATCAATCAGAAATTCTGTGATGCTAAGCTTGTACCATTCGACAGAATCTGCCTTGGGATTGTATACAATTTTAAATCCCGCGGTGCCGTGCATGGTGCCGAGCTTCACGACCTCATCGATCATGTTGTCGATCTGCATCTCTTTTTCCATGTAGTCGATCAACTTGGATGAGATGTCAGCTGCGCGCTTGGCTTCTGGTGTGGCGGTAGCAGCGAAGGCGGTCACACTAGGGCGCGCGCTTGTGACGCGCGCCTTGAAGGTGTTCACAATGCCACGTAGGTAATTTTGGCTAACTCTTGGCAGGTATTCTTGCCAAGCATCCACCATGTTGCCTTGTGGCCCCACGTCTTGCCACTGATCGCCAGATACCCAGCGCTCATTGCGTTGCGCAATCAGCAAATTGGGCCCTAGCTCTTCCTCGCCGTCCTTGACGAGTTCTTGCACCAAGTCATACACTCCAAGCTTGTTGGATGAGTCAATGCCATCCTCGCTTGGCGGCGTGATAACCAATGGGTCTTGGTCTTCAATGTCGTCAGGATTCATACAGACCTACAGAAAGTTGGAGAGGATATTCATCGCGGCTTGTTCGCGAGCTTGGCGCTTGAGTTCCGCTTCTTGCTGGGCGTCAAGAGCCTTTTGCGCAGCCATTTGCTGTTCGGCTTGCTTGCGCTGCTCATCTGCGGTCATGGATTGCCCAGCGTAGCCGAGGATACCTCCAAGGCCTGCACCGACAGCGCCACCAATACCAGCACCAGCAACAGTGCCTGCGCCTGGGATAACTGACCCTGCAATGGCGCCCCCAATGGTACCGGCGGTACCTAGGACAGCGGGGGCATAGCCAAGGATTTCAGCGAGTGATGCCATTAGCAGTACTCCTCATCATCTTTGTCATCTTCTTCTGGAGACAGCATCATGAGGATGACCTTTTGCTTAGCTGCCTCGTCGGCGTCTTCCGCCATCTCTGCTTCAGGGACTGGCTCTCCCTCTTCGCTGGGGGTGTCGCGACGTGGCTTACCCATATGCATTCCTGAGCGATGCTCCATTGGCTTCTGCTTTTGTAGCATCGGCACCAATTCTGCCAAAATTGCGGCTAAGTCACGTTTCAAAGGGCACCTCTGTTATTCATGGCAAAAAGTTTAGCTCAGAAATATTGAGCAGGAGGCTTGGGGGGCTCAAGTCGAAAGACACCTTGCGGCTGACTATGCGCTGGCGCCTTGGTCTGCCCGTGCTTCTGCAGGTGAATCAGAGCAAAGCCCAAGCACATTAGCATATCTTTGGGCCCCGCCGCTTTACCCCGTTTGTAGTGCATGTGCTGCGCCTCCCAAACAAGCTCCTCTGGCCCATTGATTTCACCCGCCTCGATGGCCCATTTGACCAGGTCCAGGCCTAGCTCCTTGCTAGCGCTGTCAGTCTGCACCTCTGTGACTGGCACACCGCGGGTCTTGAGCAGATCCACCCAAGCTTGGCCCATACCATTGGCTTCTACTAAGACCGCACACGGCTTGTATTCATCGTATAGTTTGTTTATAAGCTCTACTTGCGGTTGCATGGTAGTGATGTTGCTAGACCACGTTGCGACGATCTGCTTGTTGTCGCTGTTGAGCAGGGCGATGACCGCGTTGTCTCCATTGCCACCACCGCCCGCAGGGTCTACCGCCATGATGGTTCGCGGCGCCTCATGGCGCGCCGCGAACACCTTGACTGTTTTGTCTTTGGCCCAAGCGGTATGGGGGCGTATTTGCGGATCCACCTTAATGTGACGCTCTGCGTTATTGACAAACGGATGTTCAGGCTTGAACGGATAATCCCTCAGCATGGTGGTTTCATCACCACCAGTTGCCCTAAGCTGTGCGTCCCACCAGCTGGCAGTTTTGCGATTGGTAGCCCCCAGTTGCTTGAGTTCTTCCCATCTAGCGTCTGATATACGATCCGCGCGTTTGCGGTACGCATGATGGTCGTTTACGCTAAAAAACAGTTTGGTGAAGCCATTGTCGGCTTGCCATAGGCGATGGAACAGATCTCCAGAACGCTTGGCCGTTGACTCTATCACCACCGGCGCGCCGCTGCTTGTGGCCAGCAGCGCACCATATGCCTTTTCATTTCCCCAGTATGGGAGTTCAGACATATGTAAGTATTGGTAGGACGCAGACCGGCCTACCCTGGACTCCTCATTGGACTCACCGCCATGGGTGGATATGGCGTGGATCTCTGACCCGTTGTGAGCCAATTTGACCCGCTTGATGTGGTCAACGTCTAGGCTTAGACCCATTTGTATGAGAAAATTTCTTGCCTTAGCCAACAGGTCATTCGCCTTGGTCTGGGTATCGCAGCAGATGGCCACCTTGACATCCGCATTGATTACCGCGACTAAAGCGTCTACCAAACAGACCAGGGTAGACGCGGAGATCTGGCGTCCCTTCAAAATGATGGTGTTTTGCCCTTGCAATATGCCGCGAAGCATGCGCTTTTGCTCATCCGTCAATTCGAATGGGCGTTTTTCCTTGTGCACCTGATGCAGGATCGTTAGCTGTGGAGCCAGCTTTAAGACAGCATCGTACTGCGGCAAATTAAGCATCGACGAATCCCCAGATCAAATGTTTATAGACGCTGGCTTTACTCCCCATCCTCATCCATCGCAATGCCCATTTCAATGACTTCGCAGTCTTCCTTTGAAGCAGCAATCGCAGGCACATCCATAGGCGTCTTGGCCGTCAGCGCATCAATGAGCCTATCCACAGGCCCCTTCGCTTCATTGCCTTTATCATCTTCGGTTGGGACCGGCTTGGCAATGGCATACGACAAAACCACTTCCGCTGCTCTAAGGCGCAATGCCGCTGCGTGACTCCCTCCCATCATGATAGAATGGACGATGGCCAGTGCAGCTGGCGCGAAACTGCGCGCTTGCTTGCGTAGATCTTGGGGCCCACAAGGTAAATCCTTGATGAGCTTCCAATCTTGGACCCGCGACATATTCCGCGCTGCCCGTTCGTCATCCGTCAGCGGTGGGCGCCCTCGCCCTCTTGGGGTCGCTTGCTCCCGCTCAGTCTTTGGGGTAGGGGGATTTGCCCGCGGTTTCTTGCCTCGTTTGGCCATTTTACACCTTCTGTATGATGCGAAAAAAATACTTCGCGGTCTTAAGGACACGATTCGCATTTTCTGCGAATTAAATCGCCACGTCGTTAAACGTGTGTCTGCGTGCCATTTAATGATTTATCGATCATTTTTGCCCACGAATATCCCTTGTAAACATTCGTCCCCATAGGATTGCGTGAGTTCACGTTGTAAACGCTTCGAATAGCGGCAGAGACAGCGCCCGAGTTGAATCCGTGATGTTCAGACTCAGTGATTGACAAGAATTCCACAACGTGCCCGGTTTTTGTATGAGTCCCACGAACATGGCTGGATTCCTTTATGACCACAACTGCTTGAGCTCTGTTTCGATTCAGCAGAACACGTCCTTCTGCTGCCAGTTTATCAATGAGGCGCTGCTCTGCTTGGCGCAGCGCCGCTTTTGGCACCTGGTCGACCACGTCAAAAACTAAATTGTGTTCACCGTATAGGTCGGCAGCTGCTTGTAAAGAGGGAGAGCCGTGCTTTTGATGGCGCAAATGCCATCCATGGTGCACCCACCTTACGTAAACGTTATCGCTACTCCCGACATAAACATTGCCAGAAGGATCTGTGATAGTATAAACCGCGCATACAGCCGGGCGTTTATGAGGGCATTTCAACCAAGTTGGTTTAATCATTAGTGATTTTACCTTCACGTTTACGGCTTGTCGACTGCGTTTTAACTTCCAAGTCCGCGGCCGCTTGGGGCGCCGCCGCCTGATCGATAGCAGCCCACACAGGATTGTTGCCGCGCAAGTATTTGTCGATGCTGTTGTCCAGGCGTAGCAGCCCCTCTCGGCGCAGTACTCGGTCGCACGCATATTCGATTTGAGGGATGGGGATACCGCCGGTGGCGGCCATCAGCTCTCTATGGCTTTTGGGGCTAGGATCTAGCGCAAACGCCATGATGATGACCTTCTCCGGTGGGGTGTAGGCTGGGCTTTCGTTGAGCTGTTTGAGGATTTCGAGCATTTTACTCTCCTTGGGTTTGGGTAAAGATGAATGCGCCAGCACCAATGCGACGCATCATGTTGTTGATTTTTGCCAGGTCTTCTTCAAGGTCTGGCGTTATTGCCTCCACCTCATACTTCAACATGGGGGAGCCATATCGGTCTGCTAGCGCCTGGATGTCGGGTGGCGCCTTGTGTTTGCGGATGAGCTTATTCAGTCGTTGGGGTTCACCTGCCAGGACTTCGGTGGCGGCCAGGATGAACATACCATCTGGGGCAATTAGGCTGTATATGCCTGGCTGTGGAGTTTTGTGTTTAAAGCTTCTTGGAGTCTTCATCGTTATTGTGTCCTTTGCAGATAAGAGGCCGAGGCCATGCGGTCCCACTGGTAGTTGTTATTGTGTTCTTCCGTTTGCCGAGCTCTGAGTTTGAGCCACATGATGACATCTGCTAGCTCATCCTCAGTGATCAAACGTTGGATGCGTTCCCAGATAGGCTTACGGCTTTTGGTTCCCTTCAGCTGTTGGGTCACAGCCGATTTGGTCACCCCCAGCATAGCTGCGATTTCCACCGGGCGGTCGGTCTCCATATAGGCGGCCATCATGCGCTGGCTGGCTGGCTTTAGGCGTTGGATGGCATCTTGCAGGATATCCATGATGGCTAAGACGCAGATGCGGTCGATTGTACAAACTGACTCAGCATATTCGCGGTCGATGGGATCTGGTATGAATTTCATTGGAATGACAGTCATCTTTGTTCCACGTACCGGAATAGGCGATTCCTTGTATGGTTTCGCTCACCTCTTGCCACTCTGCTGATCATCATATCGACGATGCCTGTGTCGGTAGCGCACGCCTTGAGC
>Ga0213919_1000677_pt1 | contig 14093 bp, 14 predicted proteins | sample McNCre317MG_FD_161056 | JGI IMG/M metagenome (GOLD analysis project Ga0213919, IMG submission 161056) | Freshwater microbial communities from McNutts Creek, Athens, Georgia, United States - 3-17 MG | ecosystem: Environmental > Aquatic > Freshwater > Creek | place: USA: Georgia | collected... | reverse complement strand
AAACTACCTGAAAAAGATTGATGTATAATTAACAATGGTAGTTTTTTGTCATTTAATACTTTCAGTATAGTGCAAAAGTGACGCAATACAGCCATTTCTAGTACTATACAGATAGTATAACAATATCTTGACATTATACAAATAGTATAGAGTCAACTCCAAGTGTACTACTCGTACTAGTACACCTAATACATTTGTGCAACATGCACAATACAAATTTTCTGTTGAAAACTCTGTACAATATGACGTAAATTTACGTAAATTTACATTTTCGAGTACCAGTGTAGGAGAACAAATGTTCTGGTAAATAAAATTGACATTTTGGCAGTCATCCGGCATAGAATGACCGTGCGCACGTGCGTATAGAGGATAGTCACGAAAACGTTTGAAATTGGCTTGTATGACGTTTCTAGTGGTGCGGTAGTATAAGACACTAGGATATAAAGCAAGCCCGGAAAAGGGGCTTTAAATGCATCCTAGAGCATAGCATGAAAAGTAGAACAAACGTTCTGTTTTCGTTCACAATATGTTCATAAAGTGTTTACAAAATATGATAGTTTTGCTGTCCAAAATGGTGTATACTATAATTACAGCGCGGGGGTGTAGCCGCGGCAAAGTCCTACACCAGCCCACCTTGAAGGGCTATAGGCGCACAAGAGGCGCGGAGGGGGGTGAAATCCAGTCTAACGAACATACGTTCTGCTATGGGATAACTGTACCCTTTTGCAGATAAAGGCTACAAATTGTAGTCAACTATAGAAACGGAGGAAACCATGAAAGACAATATGAAAATTACGGTAGTGGCGGGGAAAAGCCTGCCGGAAACACTTGCAAAGAGCTTTACAGCCCTTGCGAACGTGCTTTCTGCTGGAATAGCAAATACTAAAGCGACGGCAGAAAAGTGTTATGAATTGCGTACTAATCCGGAATTTTCCGCTGTATTCCCCGATTCGGATTACAAGAAAATCGTAGACGGCGCATTTAACGGCATTATTACAGGCAACACCGCGTACAAATACGCGCAATGCTATGAACTGTATCACGATAAGTCCGATATATGGGAATATTTTCCCATTGGTAAAATGATTATTACCAGTCGTTTGGAAAGTAACACCAAAGACACAGGACGTTCCACGGCAAAGTTCATTCAATGGGTTGGAGTTGACTATAACACGAAAATCCAAGCAATGCACGATGCATGGAAGGAAAAGAACGCCGAACAGCTCAACAAAATCGAGTGTCTGGAAAAGGCAGGATTTGACGCTACAAGCGAAAAGAAAATGCTTTCCCCCGAACCGAAAGAAAAGCCCTATGTTTCTACCGGAGATATTACAGCCGACGGCGAGTATTACACTGCAACAGGGCTTGCGGTCATTCTCCGAAAGACTGACAAAGAGCTGAAAGAGCTTGTTACACGGTACATTGACACCAATCTGACGGAAAAGGAAAGCAAGGCAAAAGCCGAAAAGGAAAGCAAGGCAGAGGAAAAGGAAAGCAAGGCTGAAAAGCCTGTTGACACTCTGGAAAACGCCATCGCTGCACTCACTGCATATACAAGCACACTTTCACCCGTTCCGGCAGAGTATTCTAAAGCCCTGTTGAAACTGAAAGCAGACAAGGAAAAGAGGGGTGAAAAGTAATGGAGGAAATGCGTATTATCAAGAGTACGTTGGAGAATCTGTATAAACTCCTAGAGTATCACCGTGAGTTTGTGAACTGGACAAAGGTTGACCCGGGTGACGAAATGACAAAACAGGCAAACGGCAAACGTCGTTTCTATGCGTGGATTTTGCTATCATATCTAGTGAATGACTTGCATCACATGGGCATGATTGACGAGGACACAAGAGTCAAAATTATTGACATGCTTGACGAAGAGATAGTTAGAAAAGGCTAACCGATAGAGGGGGAACTTTCCCCCTCTACCATCCTACCATGCTAAAGCGTAACACTCTAACACGTTAAAGCGTAACGTTGTAGTCAACTACAATTTAAAGTGATAAAGTGTTAAACTGTAAAGTGTAGCACTTTGCGCCGTAAAACTTTAACATGGTAAAGCGTAACGGTTCACACTTTAGAACTGTGAAGTTCAGTAGTGTGAAGTGTAGAACTTTAAACTTTAGAACATTAAAGTGTAGAAGTTTAAACTTTCGCACATTAAAGCGTTGCGCACTAAAGTGCTAAAATCCCCGTGGAGTCAACTATAACATATATGAAAGAGAGGTGAAGCGTCCTCTCAAAATAGTTTGCATACACTCTCCACGGGGTTTTAGATATACCCCCTTATGGAAATTTTCCGAGCCAAATTTTTTTTTTTGAGGTGATAGTATGAATTTTTCAAGTTTAGGTCTTATTCTGGTGAACGCAGCTCATAAGATTGAAAAGGAAGTCGTATGCAATGACGATTTCGATGGAAACGAGGATATCATCGACGCAATCGAGGACATTCGTTATGTATCGACAGAGTTAAGAAAGCTCACTGGAGTTGACTCTATTGTGAGAATGAAAAGAGCCGAACAGGAAAGGGGCATCGCAGATGTTCTTAGAGTAAATAACAACAATAAGGAATTCCAATACTTATTCGCTTACACATGTTATGCGGACGATTCTATACACGTTTTCGGCGCATCCGATGTGGTATTCGATGCTAATCTTGGAGCAGAGATTGTCAAGAGAGCATCCAGACATGTCAAGAACCCGGAAGAACTCATTCAGGCAATCCGTTTCGCTATTTTGGAGGACGACGATGATTAACCCTGTTAATGGCATCAAGTTCACTAAGCAGGAGCAAATCAATCTGCTAAAGACATTATCGAACGTGTGTCACATGGCAGATGATATGGCAAAAGAGCCTTTTCTCAAAGCAGTCCTGCATCCAGAAGATATTGAGAGACTAGAATATATTGCCAAAGCGGCTTACAGTATGTTCTGTACTCTTGATAGAAAATTTTACGTGGAGTCAACTCCACAGAAAGGAAAGAACCATGAATAATGCAATCGTAAGAATCAGTGAGGACAATCCGACCTATCAGAGCCTTGTTCCTAAGAACCGTGAGGAACAGATGACGTTCTACAATGCACTGGAGAACCCCGAGGAGAAGTTGAGCGCTTATATCAACAAGCGCCTTAAGTTCACCAATGTTTACATGGAGCAGATTATCATGTGCGAAAAGGACGATGAGGGACATCCCATCCCTAACACAGAGAAGCCGTCTATCAAGACTGTTCTTATCACTCCCGACGGCAAGGGTATCCTGTCTACCTCTATGGGCGTTGCACGTTCTCTGTATACTATGTTCCAGATTTTCGGAACACCGGACACATGGGACGCCCCTATGGAAGTAATCGTTCAGCAGGTCGAGATCGGAAAGAACCGCACGTTCAAACTCAAGGTTGTATAATCTGGAGTCAACTACACGGAATGGGGGCAATAGCCCCCTTTCTGTGTATAAGGAGGTGTATTTATGGCAACACTAGAGTCAACTATAAGAATGCTGAATAGAAAGTTGAGAGAAGTTTTTGACTTCTTCGGATATAAGTCTCCGGAGTATCAAACACTTCAATCCATTCTATATCAGAACTTTAGTGATTCGGGCTTTATAGTGAGAGGTGGTGGAGTAAAACCCGCTAGACTTTCACGTTCTAAGCAGGCTATGCTTGCTTATTCTAAGGATGAGTACCTTATGGAAGATATTGACCTAATCTATGAAGCTGTTAAGAATCAAGGCAGTATCAAAGAAATGGCAGAACGTTATGTTAATTATGAGGATTATAGCGGCGGTTTATTTACTCAAAGGACTGCTAATGAGTTGAGAAATGTAATCAAAGAAAGAGCGTATAATGCTTATATTTCTAAGTTTAATGATGATGATATTTATACAGAAGTTCAAGACGAAATGAACTCTAATGATGCACAACATGATAGTCAATATAAGGAAGATTTAGCGGATATTTATGCTGATTTTCATAAAAAGCCCGGTAAGGGAAATCTTGCTGGTATGCAACAAAAGTATGACGATATTCAGAGAAAATTCGATGAAGCTAAAATGAACAAGATGGAAAGGCAATTGAAACAGGCGACAGATTTTTCTAACGAGATTTTAAAAACAGGCAAAGACCCTTACGACATGGGGCTTAACTAATGGAGCGCCTATATGTAGAGTCAACTCCAACTTTTGAGATAGAAGATATAATTGATGAGATCTTAATGAATGCGGAAAAGGCGTTCGATAAGACTCGTAAAGTCTACTATTTTAAGATAGGTTGTGGATTTGACATAGAGACTTCAAAAATAAAATGCAGAAACGGAGATACAATTTCTTATTGTTATCATTGGCAATTCGGTATTGAAGATTACTGCATAATGGGTCGCTATTTATCTACAATGGAAAAATTCTTCAAGTTGATTAAAGAACATGTTAAAGATATTTCTGAAAACACACAGTTATTAGTATTGGATGCAAACTTAGGATACGAATGGCAGTTCTGTAAGCATTATTGGCATCATTTGCAGATTACCGATTTGTTTGCTAAGGAAAAGCGCGACCCAATATATATAACTGTTGGAGATGTATTGTGCTTTCGAGAAGTATTAGGGTTATGGGGTCACTCTCTATCGCAAATAGCTAAAGACCACTGCGGTATGGAAAAATTAGTAGGTGACTTAGACTATGATATTGTTAGAGTCAGCTCTACTCCTATGACAGATACAGAAATTGGTTATTGCGTCAGAGATGTTGAGATACTTGTAATCTTAGGAAGAAAAATATTTAGTACCTATTATGGAAAAAATAGGCGTATGCCCTTTACTTCAACAGGAATTGTTAGAGATGAAATCAAGCGTGAGTTTGGAGGAAAATTAAAGAGTTGGAGAAAGAAAATCGAGTCATGGATGCCTAATAAAGAGGATTATGAGTTATTCAGGACTAAGTTATTTAAAGGAGGAATTTCAGGTTCTAATATTATTCAGATGAATATAGAGCATCATGATGTAGTCGGTGCAGATATTACATCCGATTATCCATTCCAAATGCTAACAGAGAAGTTTCCTATGGGTGCGGCTATTGAATGCGAACCATCACAATTTATGAAAGACGATAAGCCGTATATTGCCGTTATAAGGTTTAACCGTTTCAGGTCAAAGAATTGCCATGCTTTAATGTCTGCGCATAAGGCACTAAATACAGAAGAAATTAGAGTTGACTCCACGGTTCTCGATAATAACAGAATTCAGTATTGTGAAAACATTGAATTTGTTGTAAACGATATTGAGTTCAAAGCGTTAAAAAAAGCCTATAAGTGGGAACATGCTTTTGTTAAAAGATGTTGGAAATTCGACGATGGCTATGACTTCTTACCGATAGAAATAAGGAGAGTAGTTATTAGATGGTATTTGAAGAAAGAAGCCCTAAAGGAAAATTATTCAGATACGCAAGAATACAAAGACGCTAAAGCATTTGTAAATGGAATATTTGGTATGATGTGTACTGCTCTTTATATGGAAGAATATTCTTTTATAGAGGATGAATGTGATATTGGCATAGATGATGAAGATGGTAGAAAAGACTATGCAGAATGTTGTAAGTATCTATTTTTATCCCCCTATTGGGGATTTTGGATAACGTCATACGCAAGGTCTATGCTAATGGATGTAATATGCAAATTTCCTAGATGCATTGTGCAGTACGATACAGATAGCGTTTATTTCAGAGATAACGGTACTAAAGGTTCAACTGAGTTAAGAGCTTATTTAGAGAATTTTAATAGAGTCACCTCTAATAGAAATTATATTAGGTTTCTAAGAGAGGAAAGACTGTTATCGCTAGGTACATGGGACTTTACAGAGAAATTTGTAAACTTCAAAGCTCTAGGAGCAAAGCGATATATGTATGAGACAAGTGATGGAAAAATTAAAGTTGTTGTCGCTGGTCTTAGAAAAAGCAAGATTGATAAAAGGTCAACGTTATTGCACATGTTAGAGTATGTTAATGAACGTGATAATACGCATTTAACCCCCTTTGAATTTTTTAAAGACGGTATGTATATCGACGAGCAACATTCTGAAAAACTGTGTAGCCATTATATTGACGATTATTATGTAGTCAACTACAATGGCGAAACGCTTGAAGTTCCCTCGTGTTTAGTCCTTGAACCAATTCCGTTTAAAATGGGATTAGGTGAACGCCATAGGTCTTTGCTAATAGCTGTGCAAAGGCAAATGAGAAATACAACAGATAGGAGTGTGTATGATATATGGCGACAAGCTCAAAAGTTAAAATCAGGTACATCGACAACGATCCAAACCTCGGCATAGATTATGACTGGGATTTAATCGCTAAAGAGTACAAGAAGTTAGGCGTTCCTCCAGAATATGACATTACCGAAATACTCCCTTTGGGAAATGAAGAACTTAAATGGTATGTTCTTACTTCCGAGCGTTCTGTCGGAAAGACGACTAATGTACTGCTTATCGGAATGGTAATGCATAAGCTGTACGGAACTGTCATGCAGTTAATCCGTCACCATATAGACAAAGCGTCGTATTACGAAACCCTTTTTAATACTATTATTGCATTCAATAAGGGTCAATATATTAAGAAGTTGACTGACGGAGAATACGATACAATTAAGTATCATTGGAAGAATTTCTATTATGCGCGTACAGAGGAAAACGGAAAACTATTGAAGTCAACTCTACCTTTCTGCGTTTCTTTAGCGGCAGATGAATGTTACAGCCTTTGTAGTTTCTATGAAGCACCTTTAGGAGATTGGATTGTTCTGGATGAGTGCTTTAACGAAAGTAACAGACCGGAAGAATTTGTACATTTTGTTCATCTTCATAAGACAATTGTAAGAGACAGAATGTCTGACAAGATTATCCTATTGGGAAATAATCTGGATATTAACAACATCTGGTATAGACAGCTTATGATACACAATGAAGTACGCAAGATGCGTAAAGGTCAAAGTAAGATTGTTTACACATCCGAGGGAATGCCTATATATGTACATTTTATGGAAAACCGTTCTCCTGAAAAGAGAAGACTTTTTAATAAAAGCCACTATGGATTCCCTCACCCTGAACTTAACGCCATTACTGGTAATGGAAATTGGAATGTGAGAATGTATCCTCAAACGTGTAATCTTACAAACAGAGAGATAATCACAAGAGGTATATTCTTCTCTTACCATGATGATTTGTACCTTGAAATGGCGTATCTTAAATGCGATTCTGGTTTATTCATTGAAGTGCATCCCACCCACGAATATACTGCTAGGGATGGAGATATTCTGTTTAAGTTAAACTATCCGACTAAACCGAATGAACGGTTCTTTGGATACGATAAGTTATCTAAGAACATTCTAACAATGATTGCTAATAAACATATTGTTTTTAGTGACAATGAAACAGGCGACCTTTTCCAGAAGTTTATCTATGAAGCTCTTGGAAAGAAGATTTGATTGGAGTTGACTATATGAAAGAATGGACTTATAAAGGAGTTTGGCAAGTAACCGGAAAATCAGGATACAATATAAGTGTAACTCATAAGGTTCTTGCCGCAAATGAACAGTTAGCAGCAGAAAGAGCTTTTCAGTGGTTCATGGGTTATCACAAAAAGAGCATTCCGTTTAAGGCTCATTATATCGGTATGCAGTTAATAGAAGTTAAAGATGTATAAAAAATTATCCCCTATCGGAGAAAATTCCGGTAGGGGATTTTTTTATAGATATACACCAGATTCAAGCAGAGAAATAATTTCAGCGCGTTCATCATCACGACAGTCAAGACCAGAAGTGTCAATTCCTACAAATGTACAAAATCCTTTATTTGTATTACTACCAGTAGAGGGGTTGCCTGTAAACGCTCCTTTGAAATATGAAATAGGATGTGATGATAGATTATAATGACCGATAGAATGAGGATAATTGTCGGGTTTTTTGTATCTACCTCTGCGTATCTGAATAGAAACACAATCAGCAAACATGAATGCTTCAGCAGAACCTCCGCCGGACAACATAGGCATTTCAACAGCGGAACGGGACAACATGTCAATTCCTTGATTGGCAAGTCCTAAAGCTCCATGGAGAGTTCCTTCAGCTACTCCTAAATTTGCTTTTTGCTGATAGTAGTCAGCTTTAGTTTGAGCATAATCAAAATCCATTCCATTTTGTGCTCCTTGATTCAATCCTGCTATATTCATTGCTAATTCTCTATTTTTATTAATGTTGCTGAAGAACGTGCCCGCAATGGTTCCAACAGCTCTTGTTGCGTCGCTCATTAACTGAGCAGTCAATTGACCTGCATTTGTAGCAGTAAGAGGAATACTGAAACCAATTTGCCCTGTCTTAGAAGCGATTACATAATCGCCTTCATCACCTGCGCACTCAATAACGCAAGTGCATCCACCAGACTGTAAGTCAATGAAGTAAGATGCTTTTAATGTTCTACCGAGAATTTCTTGTAGATTCAACTCTACAGTCCCGCAGTATGGCATGAAACAAAGAGCCGAGCAATTATACATATCACGAAAATCGTTATACGGATTAGGGAGTTCAACTTTTAATGTTCCGGCATCAATACAGATGATTTGAGATTTAACAATAGTAGTAGAACTACCAAGGAAATCAGTATGTCCAGTGCCCATTCTTACTCCATTAGCAGCAGGAGTTATATAATCAATTGTGAACTCAAAGGGAAATACCTTTAGCGAAACAATGAAATCAAGAGCAGCACCTATATTGAGTGTTCCGAAATCTTGAGCATATGGAAGAAAGAAATTGAGATATACGTCAGTTCCCTGATTGAGCCAGCTTGTCCATAGGTTTGAACCCACAGTTTGAAGCTCGTCGGCTGTTAAAGCATACTGTGTTATGAACATAGCAGGCACTGCAATAGTTCGATTTTTCTGCAACTCTGGTGGGTCACCATCATCATGTGGCATGTTCTGCGGTTCGTCTCCCGGAGTGTCTCCACCGGGTTCTGGTGATGGATGGGGTACATCTTCCTCTGTGAAATCGTTATCTGTAAATTCGTCGTACTGCCATTGACGAAGTGAATGTTTGAAAGTAGGGTCAGTAATGTTTCCAGTTTTCAGTCGCGCAAGAAATTGATTATCAGGAGCGACATCTGTTGCATAGGATACGCCAGATACATAGCTGTCCACATTACTACGGCACACACGGTAAAACAGAGAAAATGATTTTTTAACATCATCCAGATTGTAGTATGGTAAAAACCACTGTCCGCCATCATAAGAAAAACAGATAGCTATATCCGTATAAATATAAGGAACAGTATTGCTTTGGCTAACACCCATTACGGCATCATAACCAAACTCTACATCTTCCTTATATCCGTATGTAAAAAGTGGATTTTCATATCTTGCAGGCGTACCCCAATAAAAATTGCTAGCAAAGTTTATTTTTTCATTATAACCGTGACCTCCGTGTCCATCACGTAGTACAGAAATCGTATGTTCAGCATCATGTCCAGTTACTTTTGCCATAAAAGATGCGCCAAATGTAATTGCACCCCCATTGCGTAGTGCACCGCCTGTGCCGAAATCAAATCCGATTATGAAGAAACGCAGTTGAACCTGATTATTAACATCCCAGATTATTCCCGTACCATCTGCAAGATCTTCTGCTTTAATGGTAAAATCATATGTATACCATGTTCCGCTATCAGGGAATCTAATGCTAAATGTATATTCCTCACCTAAGTATAAAAATTTATATAGGTCATCAATATAAGTTGAACCCGATGAATAAAAAATACTTTTCCATAATTGCCCGGTAATGGGATATTCAGAGGGATAAATTCTAGTGTTGCCAGTAGCATCATAAATATAGCATAGTATATCTATTGAAGCAGTTGTTGATCTTTGATACGAATTGTTATTATATAACAATCCTGAATATTCAGCGTAGTTCTGATTGAACAAATAGCGCTTATAAGGATTACCCACTAAATCAGAAACAACACCGTCATATTCTTTGTGAAAACTTTCTACATACAATTCGCTGGAATAATCAATTCCGCGTTGTATATAAGTACATGGAAAATTACCGTCGTCTGTAAGATCTTTAACGACAATTTTCTTGTCATTAGGGTCATCGTCGTCAAGATATATAATGTTTGTATGATACATACTTGGTAAATTTTCTTTACTGATGTATCCTAACCAGTACGATTCTGGAGAATTTACTGTTACGCTTCCATCCGTACTGCCCCAATAATCGGTTGTGGCTGTTGTCAAGGGGTTAGGGTTATTTCCGACATCTTTAGTATCGTCGGTTGGATATAAACTACCTACAATCACGATAAACTCCCTCCCTTAACAGAAAGTAAATACTGCCTTTGACTGCCGTTAGCAGCGAATACATGACCACTGAATTGAAGATTGGTGACTATTGAAGTTACAAGAGATGGAACCTTAGAATCTATTGCATATCTTTCAAATTTAGATTCACATCTACTGCAATAAGCATTAAGAGCTAGAATCTTTTCTTTGTTAGTCATAAGAACATCTTCTCTGCCGGTAACTATGCAACGACCGCCCGGAGACAAAACAGGCTCACCCATAAAGTAAAAAGTTTTCCACTCAACAATCTCGAAGTAATTTGAGGAAAGCAGTAAAGAATTGTAAGAAAGAACCAACTGTGGGTCATGAACAGAACAACTACCGAGTAGAGTTGCCTCCACAGGATAAATAAATTCTCCGAGATTCTTTTCTACTGTTCTAGGGTCGTCAGTAATTTTATAAAAAATGATCTTCATTCAGCCCACACCCCCGTAGAAAAAGTGTCAACTACCATGCGGACGTAGATGGGAATAATGCGATTTTTCAGCCTAAGTTTTACTTCTCTTTGCACGAGGTCTTGCTTAGAGAAAATGCCTGAATTACCTCTTTTGTGAGTTGATTCTTCATAATCTTCAAATGACCTTTCGTCTTTGCGATTTGTGAATTCCTTGTCTACATGATGATTTTCGTAAGTTGTAGTCTCTGTCGGAAGATCTTGCCCCTCGCCGTCACCCAAAATGCTCTTTACTTTATTGTGCTGAATGTTGCGACTTATGTTATAAAGATCATTTGTGGCTGCGTCTGTTGTTGGGGGGTTGACTGTTGCAGAATCGTAAGTAGTCCCCTGCCCTACAGAGAATGAATTGTCATTCTCAGATGATGTCTGTCCTGAATGTTCTCTTTTGATAGAACCGTATGGTGTTGTTGATTCTTTGCCTTTCTTTTCAAGAGTCTCTTTGCCGTCCTTTGTAAAAGTGCCATCTGTAAAGAAATTTTCAAGAGGGTTGTACTCTGCTGTGAGAACATCGAATATTCTTTTGAAAGCATCCCCCATGTGAAGAAAAGCCATATTTGCCAACTGATTTTCAGAAACACCTGAACCGACGATTGTCATCAAGTCGTTGTAAAACAGGACAACATAATCATGAAATTCAGAGTCATATTCTGAAAGAAACGCTACTACCGGAGATTCTTCTGTATAAGCTTCCTCAAAACGATCAGTCAGCGCTTCCCACATTTCCGTTGTCAGAATCTCCTGAATCTTTGCTCTCGGAACTTCCATCATCATTACCTCCATTCTCCTTTTTGTTTGTAGTTGACTCTACAGGCGGGTTGATTATTCTTTCAATTCTTTGTTTCCATACAGGATGGAAATCAAAGGACAAGTCATGACCTTTCTTCCTTGCAACATCAAACCCATCTTTTCTAGCCTTATACCAAGCTAAAGCCTGCGTAATTGATGCGTCGTCGTTTTTGTTAAGCTCCTCTGTTGTGATTTGAGCTTGCTTGCCGTTATCAGTTGTGCCTAAGCCAACCAAAAAGAAAAGTCGAGAAATGATAGAATCATGAAGATGAGAGAGATACTGTAAGTATTGAGACTTCTCAACTTCTGTAATATTGAGCATATCAATAGAATCATTTTCACCGAGAATGTCATTAATATTATTCTCCATGAGAATAGTCTTTGTTTCACCTGTAGATACAGACTTAATGCATTCGTCAATTCTTGCCTTAGTCTGCCTATCACGTGCAACAGGAATCGGATGCTGACGAGAATAATGAACGTTATTAAGAATAGACATATCAATATCAGACAGCATTGTTGCGTATTTGCTAACAAACAGATCAGGCGTTCTCAACGGATTATTGAAGAATACGAGAATATCGGGATTTTCTTCCCATTTCTTAAACTTATATTCTTTGCCCCAGAAATCGAAACAAACACAATCCGCGAAAAAACCGTCTGCCAACTTTGGAGAACCTAAGTCAATAGGAGTGAACCATACCGGAGTATAATCGGAAGTTGACGTTTTAATAAGAGCAGCCATGCCGGCATCTCGGAGCATCCTGTCAAAAAGTTCTGCTCTATAAATCTTTTCATCCCACTCGAACATTACAGATACTGCATTTTCGATATAAGATGCATAAAACTGGTCATCATGAATGACCTTATATTTATTCTTGCAGTTTCTGTAGACCTCAGTATAATCGAATGGTCTAATAGTTCCGCTAGAAACTACTTGCATCTAATTCACCTCTTTCAAAAATACCCCTCTGTTTCCAGAGGGGTTATAGTTGACTCTATCACTCAGTGCCGTAAGACCAGATAACAAACACAATGCCGGGGAGCATGAGGTTGTTGATGTACCGGTCGGTATACTGATGCTCATAAAGAGTGATGTCTTTGATGTCGTCGCGCTGTACGCCCATACGATGCTTGACAATAGTGTGCATGATAGCCCACTTGTCAACCATAAGACCAACGACACCTGCTTCAACGCAGGATGCACCATCATCGTCAATGACAGAAGCGTCATTCTTTGCGTAGACCATAGAGAGGTCATCAAAATCAAGAGTTGTGTTTGCGGATCGGATACCCTGCCATGCCGGAATCTCTCTGTAACCCTTGAGAGTTACAAATGTGTCATGGAATGTGGTGCTGTAAAGCTCGGATTCGAGCAGACCAACAAAGTCTGACAGAATTGTGAACGTAAATCTGTCCTCCGGAATGAACTTGCCGTTAGACTGATTGTCAAGTGTGAACAGAGTTGTAATGTCTGTCAGGAAAGCCTTGTACTTCTTGAGAATACGATTTACCTGACGGAGACAACCGTTTGTGTTATGACGGAACTGGGCTGCTGTCATAGAGGCAACTCCAAACATCTTGCAGTATTCCTCAACGAGGTTGACCACATGAATCTTGCCGTCAACGCCAAAGTTGCCCAGCTTATGGGTGTTGATCTTCTCCATGATGTAATTATTGCGGTTAGCCGCACCCATCCGCGCAAGATGATACTTAGCGGAGTTTTCAGCAGACAGCTTAACATAAGTCTCAAATCTACGGAGACCTGCCGCGTTCTTGAAAGCAGAATCCATCTGTGTGCCGGTGAGAGCAAACGGAATTGCCCAAGAGGATGTACCGCCAGTAAGCTGTTCCTTTACTACCGGAAGATATACTTCGTTTGCTCCGATAAGAGTACCGTTGGTAATGGTGTCCCACGCACGGTTCTCGCGAACTTCAGGCATCTCGGTGTTGATAATCTGAACGATAGCACCGAACTCCTCAGCGTTCTGGAAGAAAATGTCTCCATACTTGTCTGTCCATGAAGAATCCGTGTACATGGTATCGACGTACTGACAGGAGAGCTGTCCTAAAAACTGCTCTTTCTGACCCTGCGTCCAGTCACCCGCTTCATGAATAATGTTGGTGTAGTCCTGTTCAGACAGAACCGCTTTACCTTTCGCCTGTTCAGCCGCTGCATTAAGGAAACCCTCTGCTGAATGTGTCGTTGAATTTGTGCTTGCAACCTGCACGTTGCCGCTGTTGACGGTGTTCTCATCCATGATGAACCTCACTTTCTTGGAGTTGACTCCACGTTGATTTAGTTACAGAAACGCTTATTGAGAACCGCGGACGGGCGCACCGAACCGCATGGAGATGGTTCCCCTATTATCAGTATACAATACTTATGTGATAGAATTGTGATTATTTGGTTACATGTTGGTTACAAGATTATACTGGGAGTATAATTTAATGGAAATATTACACCTGCTCAACTCACGTAGTTT
>Ga0213919_1000676_pt1 | contig 14101 bp, 28 predicted proteins | sample McNCre317MG_FD_161056 | JGI IMG/M metagenome (GOLD analysis project Ga0213919, IMG submission 161056) | Freshwater microbial communities from McNutts Creek, Athens, Georgia, United States - 3-17 MG | ecosystem: Environmental > Aquatic > Freshwater > Creek | place: USA: Georgia | collected... | reverse complement strand
GCACGCACACGTGGCGTGGCCGCCCGCGCCCAACTCTATCAGCCCTATAAAACGAACGTGATTGAGCCCGATAGGAGACCATCTTAGCGCAAAGTTAGCCCATAAAACCCCTATGTATTGTCCTAAACAAGCATATTTATACGCAAAGGAGGCCCATAAAAACCCCCTACCAATTGAGGTAGCCCTACCAACCGGAACGCACCAGTGGTTGTGATGGCCTTGTTCTACAGCCGCCGTTCTATTAGGAAGATACAACTGGTTTCTTACGCATAAAGTTAGAAATATTTTGAAAAAGCTATTGACTTTATTTTAATTGTGTTATATAATTATAATAAGAACATTGATAATTTAATACAAATTTCAACTTTATTACTTTATCTTTGGGCTAAAAATATAATTTTATGGAGGATTTTATTATGAAAAAAGCATTGGTAGAAAAGGTATTGAACAAAAAGCAGATTGAGGTAGTGGTAGCAGATGAGAAGTTAAGTAAGAGTGCAAAAGTAAGGGCGTTGTTTGATGGTGGATTGGAAGTCAAGGATATCTCAGAAGCCTTAAACATCAGATACAACTTCGCATTCAACGTATTACAGAACCACATCATCATGAACGACATCGAAGTGGAAAAGACTGAGCGGAACAGTAAGAGAGATAGTATAGCGCAGTTACTTAAAGACGGAAAATCATTGGCCGATGTTAGTAGAGCTACAAAAACCAATTACAATTACATTTGGAAAATTTCCAAGGAACTTAAAGATTCGGGCGAGTTAACAACTACGAACACAACTACGAATACAACAACTACACATAAAACACCGAAGGCAAAAAATGGTCCTCTTGAAGTAAGACAAATGTCGGAAGATGAAAAGGTTAAATATGGGATGGCTCAGTAATGAGCCTTTTCCCCTATTTAAGAAGGTATTGTTATGGAACATTTATTGAAGAATTTAACGAATATAATAGATAGGTCTCAGATATTTAAGAAGTTTTTGGAATATATGAAGGGTGACTATGTGGAATTACTAGAGAATGAAATAATGGAAGAAGATCATCCGTTTAATAGTGAGGAACTTGGTGATATAGGTTTTTGTATTGATTCACTTATAAAGTTGTTGGAGGAGGGAAAGTAATGGATAAATTTACAGTACTATATGAGAGTACTCATTGGGATGAGCAAATGGTAATTGAAAATGTGAATTCTGTTATGAGTTTAGAAAATGATCAATGTGTTGTAAATAGTGATAATGGAACTTTTATTTTAACTAAAGGTCAAGGTTATGGAATTAGAATATTATTAGGGCGTTATATGGGAGGTAAATAATATGTGTATGAAATGTGGTAATGAAGATAAAGAAATTTGTGCTTTGTGTGATGCTCATTATGGAAAAACAGGTGTTATAAGTGTCAAAGTAATTTTGGATTCGGACACATTGGGTGAGATACAGACAAAGTTAAGAAATGAAGTAGTAGATCTTATGAGTAGGTTTATGGATCAGGTTCCGGATAAGGATATATGTGCGCAAATTATGGTGTTATTAACTCTTATACTAAAGTCAATGGCTGATGGGTTGACAGTGGAGGATTTGGAATATATAGATTGTTTATAAGAGGGTGCGTAAGCACTTTCTTTTTACCTATTGAGGCCCAACACATTAACTATACAAGCCCAGGGCGACCGCTGGCCCATCTCAGATAGACCTTATAAAAAACCTAACCACAATCCTCTTAAAACAGATCCCTTTCCCTAAGACACTATCCACTAGACTACGCTTTCTATCTAGCATTTTCAAGCCACCATATTCTTGGGTGCAAGGCCCATAAAACAAACTCAATTGAATTATACTAGCTGCTCGAAAAGCAAGAGTTTGTCTCCTTAGCACGTGAAATGCAGTAGAGTAGTGCTAATCGTGCAAAAAATAAAATCGTGCTAATCCCTTTCCCTACTCTTTCCCTAACAAAATCCCTCTTGTCTCCATGTTGATATTAGTGCATTTAGAGATGATCGTGGAAAAATCGGGAACAGAAAATGCAGTCTTATTTATATATTGTATTTTTTATATTTTTTACTAAAATTACTATATAAAATCTCTATCTCTGCCCTATTATCACGTGTAATATCATTGTCTCTTATTGTCTCTTATGTTTCTACCTATTATGATACTATACCCTCTATAATTATCTATGGTTATATTTACTATTTTACATCTCTCTATCCCGATCTGCACTATTTTTTTCTACATTTTTAAAATTCTCAACAACATTAAAATAAAATCCCTATAGTTGCACGATAATCTCTAATCACAATAATATCAATGTGGAGATAAGCCATCTCTATATAGGAACTCGTGCAGGGATAGTGATGATCCCGATAGAGTAATATTTAATTAATATCACGATAATAGAGCAATAAATAAGGGACATTCATAATTGCCCGAATATCCCTATTACCCGATCTACTCTATTGCCCTAACTACACTATTGCCCGATCTACTCGTAACTCAATGAAATTAAAAATTATTATGTTTACTACTATAAATAATTATCAATATTAACAAGAATATAACAATAGAAACAATTACACCTATAATAGTTAAAGTTTTATCTTTCATATAATCACCTCTTACTTCACTTTACTTCACTTTGCTATTTGACACTTTTCATCTTCTTTCCTGAGATCTCTTCAACTTTATCTGCAGTAAAGCCTAACTTACTCAGCATTTGTAATGTTTCATCTTCCACTTCAACTACAGTTTTATCTTCTTCTAACAATGAGTTTTCTGTATCTGTAAATTCACCTAATCCTGTAGGTCCTTCTAATTGATCTTCAGTAAATTCTGTACATTCTGTATACTCTGTAAATTCAAAGACATCCTCTATCTGTTTTGGCATTGATTCGTCTGTATCCGCATCGTTTGTTACTTCAGTAACTGAAGCGTTTCCGTTCTCATTTATAATCGCGGAAGGGTCTTTAAACATCACTGGTACGATCTGTTTGAGTTTCTCATTAAGTGAATTTTTAAGCATTGTATGTTGCATTAATGTTTCTTTGCCATCACCTGTATAAAATTTATCGTTTATCCGTAATACTATTTGGTTATGAAGCGAAGCAAATTCTAATTCTGCATCCGCTGTAAATCCATTAAATTTCTTAAAGAAATATCCCGTACCAGGAATATATAAATTATAAAAATAAGATTGTCCTGATAGTCCACATGCATAACTTCCTGAACAATGTGTATGTCCTTGTGCAATCAAGAATTTGCGTAATTGACATGTTGATAGAGGAGCACATTCATTAATCTCACAGAATAATCTATAAGCTTCATTAACTCTACCAACAATAGCTTTACTCCATGTTGTAGGAATCTCTTTGAAATTTTTCCTTGTATCTACGCACCATGTGTGATAGAATTGTAATAAATGAGTCGCTTCATCAGTACCCAATGTGGAATCTATATCTTTAACTATTTTTGTTGTTTGATTTAAATTACGAATCCTGCGCATATGCATCTTGTCTTTATTACTAAAGTTAAATTCCAGAAATTTTGAAACATATTCATCTGAACGTTCCACAAAAGCTTCATATTTTAATCCTAATGAATACTTTGTTTGTTTTGGATCCTGTTGAAATCCTGTTATATCCAGAATTTCTTTAATCTGATTTTGACCTAATGTATTTTCACATTTTCGTCTTTCTTGATACACATAGTCAAATAGATCAATAATATCTTCTAATGACAAATTGTAACTCATATCATTGATATGGTGAAAGTGAAAGCAAAACCAATTCATAAAGTCTCTTCGTATTTTCAATTCTGATAATTCCATTACATTTTTTCCTCCTTTATATTTTCAGTGATATATTATTATAATATTAAGAGACAAATTATTTTTCACGTGAGAGACAGAAATAAATTTGCTCGATATATAACCGTCACAAGATCAATAATTTGCCTCTTAAGATCAAACTAATGTAATTGTTCCAATTGTAATTGCGGATAATTATTTCCCGTATTTGAAACATTTCTAACATCATCTGGTGCGGGTAGAGCTTCTGGCGGCATTAATTGCTTATCACCATTATTATAACGCTGCATAATAGCATATTCACCAGCTGCTTGTATTCTTCTTACCATAGTACCACCAATAACACCTACATTTTCAGTAGTTAACTTTTTGAAATCATCTGGATGTTGTACATTAAATCCTAATTCTTTTGCTACTTCCATTTTAAAGGCTTCCATTGCGTTTTCGGCACCTTTAACTAATACAAATCTTTTTCCTCCACGTTTAGGCATAAAAAGAGCCTCCTTAATATATAATATTTTATTTCTAATATTATTATGTCTGGAGACTCAATAAATTATTCGTGGTTTTTATTTTTTGAACTCTCAACCTTTTTGGTATCCACTTTTAGTATAATTTTCTGATTCACAACGAGGACATACATGAATATAATCCTGCAATGCATGATTAACTGTTTTCTTAGGTGTTATAAAAATCAAATTACATTCTTGGCATGTATATTTTAAGTCTTGTGATTTAGTAACTATTTCTTCATATGTTTCATTTTCTTTTGGCCATAAGTCACATAACTTTTTATTGTACTTATCAGCTATATCATGAATTTCTTTTTCAATATCCTCATGATTATAACCCTCTTCAGCACTTAAGAAAGCTATATATTGTAACAGATCATGAATATCATTCTCCATCCGTTCAATCTTTTCTTCTGAAGTCATAATAAGTTCTGGAAATTTATCAATTAAAGCCGATTTTATTTTTAATTTACCATTTATAATTTTAATACCTTCGGCAGGAACTGTATTATGACTATATAAACATTCTCTTATCATTTCTTGATCTCCTTCATAAACTAGGAGACGCATTATTCTTATTTTTTCAATCATCTTTATTTCTCCTTATCTTCCACACAAAGAAATAGGTTTACCACAAATACCACATGTTGATTCCGGACCTTCATCATAATTCGAAGTAACAAATTGTTTTGGCTTAGTATATTTAAGTGTTCCTTCATCTGTAAAGATTACAACTTCTTGCTCATCAGGACTATAAAGCTTAACTTCTTTGCTGAGTAGATCATCCAAAGATTCTCTTCTTTCACAAAGTTCTTTATAGAGGATTACAACAGATGTTCTCTTATCTTTTTGTATATCTGTTTCCCACATAAGGCGAACTTCGTTATTTATAACTTCTTTAGGACTTTCTTTACGTAAAGCTATGAGTGTGACCTCAATTTCCTTTATTTCATTACGACGTTGATCTAAATCAACTAATAATTCTTTTACGTTCATTTATCTCATTCCTCCTCTTTTATTTGATTAACACATTCAGAGAAACTATCACCATTCTCTTTAATTGTAACTTCAACTGGCCAATGTAGAAGAGTACCACATTTTAAACAATATTCAGATGTAGCTTCATCAACAATTGAATCACACTTCACACATCTTCCATAACGTATAATTTCACCGGAAATATCTTTAACAGCTAATTTTGGAACTATTGCATTATGGTGTACTACTTTTATACCGGCTTCTTGTAATAATGTCTTTGCTAAACTATCAGGATAAGGATCGCTGTATACTACTTTCTTTATACCAGCATTTATCATTATTTTAGCACAGATAACACATGGCGCATTAGTAATGTAAATAGTTGAACCTTCTAAACATATACCTTTAGATGCTGCCTGAGCTACTGCATTCATTTCGGCATGAGCAGCTCTACATATTTCATGACGTTCTCCTGATGGAATTTTCAAGACTTGTCTCATGCAACCTGTTTCATCACAATGCTTACATCTTTTAGGAGCTCCATTATAACCAGTAGTTAGAATAGTTTTATCCTGTGAAACTACGACAGCACCTACTTGCCTACGTAAACATGTTGAACGTGTCTTAGTCACATTAGCAATATTAAGGAAATAATCATCCCATGATACTCTACTCATTATTTATTCACCTCCATCTTTATTTTTATTGAAATACCACAATTAGGACAAAAGTTTATATGTTTACCATAACTACTATGTGTCCAAAATTTATGGTTACAAGAAGAACAAATACAGGGTACACATTCAATAGAATCTACCTCATCCATATCAATCATTAAATGATTTCTATCCATCGTGATTCCTCCCATTTAGTTCTTATATTTTCTTTGGACCAATCTATACAAGATACACAGGGTTCTTCATTGAAAGTTTTTGATAGATGTTTACAAGTTGTACATAATTTTGCGAATGGACAATGATGATCATTTTGTTTTTTAGAGTGAAATTTACTTGCCCAAGTTATGAATTTACTTATTAAGCTCCATATTTTGTACATATCAAGTTTCCTCCCAAATATAATTATTGATTACATAGTTACCATTAGATGCTTGTTCTTTTATCTCCTTATCAAGTTGTCTAATACCTAATGGATTATCAATATCATCCTGTGAAGTACAAGTAAATTCTCTTATATATTTGTATTGTACTTCTTTTTTATATGTTACTGTTACAGTTGCACAAATTTCTATTTCGACTACTTTATCATCAACACATTCAGGACATAAACCGTCCAAATCAAGTTCCTCAACAGAAAGAAATGAATCACATGAACTGCATTGTCTTACTTTTTGTAAATTAGCACTTGAACATGTAGGGCATATTTCTATTTCACAATTATCCTTATATGTTTGATCACGTTTTTGATTAATATATTTCAAATATATTTCATCTATTATAGTATTACAATCATTACATCTTATCATTTTAAGAAACCTCCTAATTGATTTAATACATAAAGGGCAAATCCGCTTGCCATTATGACAATTGTCATGTAGCTTACAATATTTGTATTCGACTGTTCATCTTTAGTATAGTATCTTGTTACTCCTGTAGGGATCCCATCTCTCATATGAACAGCTCTTTTTGTCATTTCTTGATCTCCTTTCATTATGGGCTATCTTTATCGCCAAAATAAGTTAAGAATGAATTTAACCATATTAACAGACCTAAGATTATTAATATTGTTATAGTTACAAGTATATTCCAATACTTCTTTACAAAGTTCATTAATTGGTTCCTCCAATATAAGTATATTATTGCAACTTCTCCGCGGCCTATCTGGTGCGTGTAGGATGTCCCCGTTTCACTATTTTGATAGCTTCTTCAGGAGACATACCAGCATTTAATCTTCTGTTTATTGTAACATCACTTATACCCAATTTTCTTGCCCAATTACCTATTGAATCTGTTATACCATTTAAAGTCATTTTACGTCCGTGTTTATAAGACTTCATAACCAGCCTCCTTCCACTAATAAGATTTGGAATTCTCTAAGTGCAACTTCATTATGCTGATGTAATAGTACACCTTCATGTATTTCATGCTGTATATCTTTGAGACATCCTACAAAAGATTTAGCGGTTTGTATACTTCTTTGTGTTGCCAAATTTTTAATAGTATTTTCTTTACCTTTCCAGTAAGGCTCTAAGATAGTAATTAGGACACAACAAGTTTCAGTAGCTTCTTCTATTTTAGTTCGATATTCATATATAGCTCCAAATCTATTAAAGGCACTAGTACATTTCTTTATTGTATCTTGAACTTTTTGCATTTCAATACCCAAATCTTGTAATTTGACAGTAGTCATTTTAATAGCATCTTTTAAATTCATTTGAGTACCTCCTAAAATACGATAAAAGTTAAGATTGATGCTACCCATAGGAACCACAAGGAGGCGAGCTCTTGCCTATATCCAGATTTCCTTATAAAGTATATACTATTTAAACAGAAAAGTACAATGAAACTAATCATTGCTATTTGTATCGTACTTGACATTGTTACTAGCCTCCTTTATTTTATTTCGTAATCGTTCAATAATGTGATTTACTAACATGTTAGGAAAGAATATATTCATATATTCAAGTTCCGTCATATAGTATGTTACACCTAATTTAACATTATCATCATATAATTCAAAAGCAAAACTTAAAGTTTTTTGATCTTGCCATAATTGTAAGCGTTCACCAGGTTGTAATTTTCCAAATAATAACTTAAGGAAATGATCACTATCTTGTGACATAATTACCTCCTAGTTAAATATATGGAGTTCATCCTGTGCTCTTGTCACACCAACATACATAACCTTACGTTCATCAGTATTTCTCATATATGAAGGTTGAATAACAGGGAAATTACCATATAGAATAACTTTTTTGTTTTCCAAACCTTTAGAAGCATGAACAGTCATAATCTTGACTTGATTAGCTCTCATAGCTTCTTGTAATTCTTCCAGTGTTAAATCACTCTTCTTAATGAAGCAATAGTCAATCTCTTCATCATCAAGAAGATCAGCTAAAGCATAAGCTTCTTTATTCGTTCTAGTAAGAACGAACCAATCACGCCAGTTAGCCTTATCATTTTTAAGCAACTCAACAAGTTTAAATGTCTTAGTTTTAGACTGATAAGAAACACTTCCCAAACCCGTATTGATTATGTTAACATCTTTTTCAATACGATCCTGCACCTGTTCAATAATTTGTTGACCTGTTCTGATAATATTCTTACAGCTACGATAATTATTTGTGAGGTAATAAGTCTCAAAATTAGGATCTTTCGCTAAAGACTTAAAGATCTCAACATTACCACCTTTAAAGCCATAAATAGCCTGCCAGTCATCACCAACAAAGAAGTAATTTTTACCATTAAGAGCACGAATAAATTTATATTCAGCTGTACCGATATCTTGTAGCTCATCTACAAGGAGGTGCTCTATTTGCGCACCAAGTGATTGAAAATACTCAGTTGCGAATACAATAAGTTCATCAAACGTAATGATATTGTCACGTTCCATTATAGCTTTAACATCTGGTTCGCAAGTATAGAGAACATTCCGCTCTGAAGGTAACAAAAATGAATTTAATACACTTTCATCAATCTTACACATATCAACTTGATGCTTTAAATCCATATATTGTAACCAACGTTTGAATGAAAGTGTTTTATACTTCTCATTTTGCAAGACTTCCTCATATACAAGCTGTTCTGTTTCATCTGTAAGAAGCATATAAGGTTTACCACTATTTTTGTAAATCTTGTTGGCAAAAGAATGTATTGTTCCTATAAATACATCACCGATACAAGGTACATCCCGAAGTCTTTCTTTTATTTCTTCTGCAGCCATGTTTGTAAATGTTATAGCAACTATATTGTGTGGTTGTACTTCTAATTGTAATAAATGCTTTACTCTTTCAGTGAGAACTCTTGTCTTACCAGCTCCAGCACCTGCTATACCAAGAACATTTTGTGCTGTACTATGAACTATAGCTTTTTGCTGATCATCTAACTTTATTACTGACATATAATTTTGCCTCCCTAATTATTATATTTTGGTATTTATTTTCACATCGAACACAATTAGTATGAGTTATACGCCTCCCTTCACCCCTTTTATTTACAGTATGTTCATTATATTTATGTCCAAATAACTTACAAAGAAAAGGTATTCCTCGCATTCCTTTACTATTCATAATTACACTTCCTCTCCTAATATATTGACATGATAAATTAGTGCACCTTGAATAGCATTCGCAACTTCATACTCAATGGTACCTTTCAGCTTTTGTTGATCAAATCCTACTCTTAAAAATCCTATAGCTGTTGTGATTATTCTTTTAGGGACTTTATTCTTTATCTGTTGTTTTTGAATTTCTGGTATGACCTTTTCTATCAATTCATACAATGTACATTTCCATATTTCAGGATGTCCATAAGCTTTTTCTTTTAATCTATTTCCTATTTCATCCATTTTTATTCTCCTTTCTAACTTCTATTACACAACAAGGGAAAGGGCAATAGTAAGTTATTTGTTTTTTGTCATCTATATATCGTCCAACCCACTGATCTTGCCATTTGAAGTAAAATCTTATTTTCATACTTACTCCTTTCTTAATTGTATGACCTTATGTGCTTCTTTCTTCAATATACATTTAGGTTTTAAACATGTATCAAAAGATATATGAGGTCACCTTGTCGCTATACAAAATCTTAAATTTTCTCTATCAATTGACCATCTTTCTATTTGACCTTTACCAGTTATATATTTGATATGACTCATTATAATCTCTTCCAATAAAGTATATTTTTATTTCCTAAATTACTACATTCTATTAATGGAATTGTATCTAATTCTGCTTCTTTATTACTAATCATAGCTTTATAATATATTATATCTATTTCAACAATTTCTTTTAACCTTTTCTCACATAATTGTCTAACTTCTGAAGCTTGTTCTGGTAAATAGTAAAAATCATATCCTTGATATTTATTCAATTCATTGCTTACCCAAATACCATCATTTATTTTATGATATCTTAAAATAATTTCTTCACTATATAAATAATTCTCTATATTTGTAATAAATAGTTCACCTTTTGCATTTCTACCACAAGTTATATATATTACTTCATTTCCTATATAATCTAAATTTTCAGTAAAATGTTGATTAAAACAATCAATACTTATTGGATGTCTTTTAGTTACTAATGTATCTACAGATTTTAAATTCTCACATGCAGAAATTTCTGTATTGTAATAATCTCCTTTTTTACAAAATTGTTCTCCATTATTCATAAACCCATCTTTAATACATAAAACTTTTGTATAGATTCTGTTATTCATATAAAACCTCCTGCTTCTTTAAAATATTAGTTTTATTCCCTTATATATCAAAGTCACACTCAGAGTAAATTTCATCACCACATTCAGGATATAGCTCATGTCCTTTTTCTCTTGCTAAATAAGCATGTTTAACCCATTCTTTACTACCTTTTCTCCCCCAACTTACATGAACCTTATCTCCTTGTGCTTCATTAGGATAATACATAAAAGTAATATATTCATTATTTTCATTTACACCTATTAAATTTTTTTTCTCCCTGTTTTATAATTTCATATTCAGCATAGTTTCTTCCTATCATGTTTAATTTATGTTCCATATTTTTTTACTCCAATCTTATTAAAATGTTGGATTTAAAGTGATTCTATTCTTATAACAAAATAACCATCTTTAGGTTCAGGTAATACTAATGCAGTCATATTTGGTGATTTGTTTATATACGTAACAAATGCGAAAATATTACCTATTGCATCATTTGATAGTACTTCAATCTTCATACTTACTCCTTTCTAATCTATAAAATACAACCAATTTTGAAGTATTTCCAGATGTTTAATTTTACCCATGATTTTATAGAACACTTCAGGTGATATTGATTTACCAAAACCTTGATCATTATATTGTTTAGTTACTTCGTAACAATGAAGAAGGTGTTTATCAAGTTCTTCCAGCATTTTTATTCTTTTCTTAAGACTCATTTTATTTATAATAACATGTGCTTTATTAAATGTCACTTTTATGAGATCCTCAAATGTAATGTTATCTTCAATGTGTAAATTCTTTGTCCATACAACATCTTCATTACATAAAGGACAATAGGCTATTGGACTTGGAAATATGGGACTAACTTCTGTTTTACATTCCATACAATGATAAGTAGGTTTGCTACTTAAATCCAACATCATAAGAAGTTCTTTCTCAGATTCAGCTAAACAACTATTTTCATATTCTTGTAGTTCTTTTGTTAATTCTGATACTCCTTCTGCTGTATTTTGTTGCCACCATAATTCCGAAATTATATTCAACTCACGTTTCATAACATGACCTCCATCCCAGTTTATAATATTTCTATATTATTATAATATTGAAACTGAAATTATTTTTAACCTTATTTGAAAAATTATTATAAAAATAGGGTTAGCACTAATACGCTAACCCAGATTTTGTAAAGCAATAGCATAATCCAATTTATTTTCTTGATATTCTTCTGAATCTTTATTTATGACTATGTGCTCAATTATTGTTTGACCTGATTTACCTTCGGCATAACCCTTTTTCTTTATATAGCCTAAATCTTCAATACGATCGGCAAATGTACGTTTACTTAAAGGACGTAAACCTTCATATTCAGCCCATACATTGTAGATTTTATAGAGTGTATTAATAGTTGTTCCACTATGTGATTTGTCATAAACACACATATTTGTCATAAACATAGCAACACTATCATTTTGACCTCTATATTCTTGGCTACTAATAAATAAAGCTTCACTATCAGAAAATCCATCTTGTGCCATTAATCTTTTTAATCCTGCTATCATCCAGTTAAATATACCTGGTAATTCTTCTGAGAGTGCTTTTTGTATTTCTGTCTTTTTGAGATTAGATGGTTTAAATTTATTAGGGAATTTAACGAAGAACCATCTACCATACCAAGCATCCGAATGATCCGAAGTTTTAGGTGTTTCCTGTGATGAAAATATCATACGAGCTACATTTATGAATGTAAAATGATCTTTTCCTTTAAATTCAGCTTCAAGTTGTCCACCAGCTATCATATTTTTTAAGTTACTAGTTTCTTTAGTGAAACTTACTGTTGTATCATCATAGATGTTAACTAGTTTGCCTTTTAGATTAGCTGGTCCGAAACGTGAGAATAAATTATCATAAGATAAAGTGGACAAATGTTCTTTGAAGAATTTTTGTAGAAATTCAAGTAACATTGATTTACCATTTGAACCTTTACCATATAGGAATAAAGCTTTCCTAAATTTTGTATTAGGTATAAGACAATAACCTATATATTCTTGTACAACTTTTCTCACATTTATATCTGGCAACCATTCACTGAGATATTGTTCGAATCTTGGACAATCAGCTGTAGGATCATAATTTATATTGTAAGATATTGTTGTGTAATAATTAGGATTCCATGGTATAATTTGACCTGAATCCCAATCAAGTAATCCATCATTTATTACTATATATTTACTTAATTCATCAGAGTGAGCTCCTAAATCGAAATCATCTAAATGCTTATATGCTTCAGTGTATATTTCTTCAAGAACTCTCCTAACTTCTTCAATATAACTTTGTTTATCCCATGAAGAATGACCATATACAGGATCAGTAATTACTTTACGAATCCATTTACTGATTAATGTACTATTTCTAGTACAAATCCATGGTCCTTTATTAGGACTAGTATAATAATACATCTTTGAGTTTTGGTCAAAATGTATAACTAATCCATCTTCTTCTAATTTATTACGAACAATACCTGCTAATTTACTTGGTTCAAATTGAGGTTTATCATTACCTTCTTTTTGTTTATACTGAGAATCTTTCATACTCTCAATATCAAAGAAATAATTAACTTTCTGCTTTATAGCTTCAGCCTCTAAAGGAGGATCACAATATTTCATATTATGTTGCATACATACTTGAAATATTAGATCTTTACCTATTCGCCTCATATCTCTATTAGCGCAATAATGACCAACTATAGCTGTCATAGTATTATCTCTTTGTCCTTCAGGTATAACTTGTGAAAGCATCTCTTCTGTTACTACAATTTTATGACCTGTTTTACCCTTTTGTGTCTTAACAACTGCTTGATTATTCATTATCTCAACTGGTATAGAATCATTAAAGTCATTACATACGAATTCATCTTCTAAATTAGCTGATAAACCTAAAGGTTCAAATTCAATTTCATTTAAGTTAAATACTAAATCTTCTTTTTGATTACCATCTTGTTTTATTAATTTAACTAACCATTCAGGAGCCATCGAACAATCCATATCCCAAGGACTACAACCTTCAGACCATTCATAAATTCTTCCTGTATAATGTATTGAAGGAGGTACTACCGTTTGTTGTCCATCACAAAGTAAAGCACATTCTTCATGACCACCTTCTTCATTAGCTTTCTTAAACTTTTTGGTCTTCGTACCAGGTGGGATAATATATAATAGCCGCCTGCCTGAACCCGTTGTAAATTCCCAAGTATCAGGTATCTCACCATCTGACATCTCTTGTAAATAAACCTCACCTTTTGCCCCATCAACATCAATACCAACATAACCAGAAGCTTCACCTAAAGGTAAACCGATATTGAATTTTTTGAATTGCTGTATCCATTTTTGTAAATCATCGATAGACGTGTTATTTTTAGTTTGCCAATTCTT
>Ga0213919_1000675_pt1 | contig 14165 bp, 11 predicted proteins | sample McNCre317MG_FD_161056 | JGI IMG/M metagenome (GOLD analysis project Ga0213919, IMG submission 161056) | Freshwater microbial communities from McNutts Creek, Athens, Georgia, United States - 3-17 MG | ecosystem: Environmental > Aquatic > Freshwater > Creek | place: USA: Georgia | collected... | reverse complement strand
TACAGCATCAACATCGGGCAGTGGAATGCCGAGCGCGCGGCTGCCTTCAAGAAGTTCGCCGCCGACAACAAGCTGGACATCAACGATCCCGCCACCGGCATGAAGTACGCCAAGGCCGAGATCGACGGCGTCATCCCGTATTCGATCTCCGGTCTCAGCCCGGAGTTCAAGGCCAGGCTGATGGCGGCGAAGACCGAGGCCGAGGCCGCCGACATCATGACCCGCGGCTACTTCCGGCCGAAGTACCAGGACGGCGAGTCGGCATTCCGCCAGAAGTCGGCCGGCCTGATCCTCGCCAAGTACGGCGACCCGGAGACGGCGACCGAGCCGAGCGGGCCTCCGGTCGGCGCGCAGCCGCAGAACGGGCCGCAGTACCGCGACACCCGCCAGATGCTGTTGGACGCCGATACGGAGTACGCCAACTCCATCCGCCGCAACGACGAGATCAATGCCGGCAACATCGCGCAGCGCGACGCCACGCAGGCCGAGATCACGCGCAACTATGCGCTGAAGAAGAAGGACATCGAGGCCGAGAAGCTGAAGCTCGACATGGACGTCGATGCGTGGATGACCACCAGCGGCCCGAAGGACCCGAAGGGCAATCCCACGGGCGCCATCCAGCGCCCGCCCCCGGAGATCTGGAACCAGCTCTCCTATGAGAAGCAGCGGTCGATCGACGCGACCATCGCGCACAACCTAAAGGGTGCGGAGATCCAGACCAACCAGAAGGTCTGGAGCGAAATCTGGCGTGGCCTGACCAGCGCCGACGCCAACGAGCGCAAGGCGTGGGCGGGCAAGTCCCTGTGGGAGTACAAGCCCTACCTCAACAACTCCGACTACCAGGAACTGGAAAAGAAGGCCGGCGAGGTCCGCAAGGGCGATCCGTCCGGCGACATGACGCACATCGGCTCGATCGAGCGTCGTATCGACGACACGCTGAAGAGCGTGCTGGGCGTCGACCCCTCGCAGAACGCCGACCGCGCCGATTTCGACAAGGCCTACAACTTCCGCCGCGGCGTGCAGGATGCCGTCACCGAGTTCGAGAAGGGCGTCGGCCGCCGCTCCACGCCCGAGGAGCAGGGCAAGATCATTGATGGTGTCGCGCTGCAGGCCGCGAAGACCTGGGGTAGCAGCCCGGTCAAGACCGAGACGCACCTGCAGAACTTCAACGACAAGATCAACACGCGTCTGAACTCCCTCAAGATCGACCCGACGCCGAAGCCGGGCGACTCCTCGGCCAAGAAGGTCGAGGCCTTCAAGACGCAGGCACAGGAAGCGGTGACCGCCTACGAACAGCACACCGGCCGCAAGGCGGATGACGCCACCCAGCAGAAGATCATCGACATCCTGTCGAAGCCGATCGTGAAGGGGTACTTCTCCGACACCTACCTGTTCGACGTGAAGGATGGCGACGTGCCGCCTTCCGAGAAGGCCAAGATCATGGACGAGGCCAAGAAGAAGAACATCGTCATCACCGATGGCGATGGGCGTATATCGAAGGCCTACCGCAGCATGCAGGTGCTGCGCGCACTGGGGATTGCCAAAGAATGAGCGACCTCGAGGTCCCGGCGGTAGAACCGCAGATTGCCGAGGCGCCGCCGCCGTCCGACGCGGCATCGCCGGCCGCCGCGCCGATCGACTATGGCACCCTGCTCGAGCAAGGCACGCCGGGACAGGTCAGCTATGGCGACCTGCTCGAGCCAAGCATGGGGCCGACCCCCGTGGTCGACCTGCAGAAGGAACGCGAGCAGCGCCTGCGCGCAACCCTGCTGGGCGCCCAGAAGACCAAGGTAGAAGAGGCCGCGAAAGTGGTCGACCTCTCGCGCAAGACCGGCCTGCCACCCGCGCTGGTCGAGCGCAACATGCAGAAGGTCGACGGCGAGCAGAAGATCAGCGACTACGCCGGCCTACTCGACAAGTCACCGATGCTGTCCCAGTGGCTGCTCGAGGACGAGATGAATGCCAAGGTCGCGCAGAAGGATTTCCGCGACCTGTCGTGGCTCGAGCATACCTTCAACAACCTGTTCTGGAGCAACTACTACTCCAACCGCGCGGATGCCAACCAGAAGGGCATGAACCAGGCGCAGTTGCTGATCTCCGACCTGGAAGCCGCCATCGTCCGTAGGGACGCCGGGGAGCCGCTGTCGGCCTACGACCAGGGATTGCTCAAGGACGAGGCCGACATCAGGGACACTGCCCGGCAGGCCATCATCGACTACGGCATGGAGAAGTACCGCCGCCAGCAGCAAGGCGCCGAATTGCCGAAGCGCCCCAACGTCATCGAGATGGAGAAGGCCAGCAAGGAACAGGACTTCGGCAAGTGGTTCGACGCTTTCATGAAGGACCCGTGGGGCGCCTTCTGGGATATGTCGATCCAGTCTGTCTACAACCTGCCGGCACAGTTGGCCGCGGGGGCAGTCGCTGGCCCGGTCGGCGTCTTCACTGCGTCGTTCTACATGGAATACTGGGGTGCCGTGAATGACGCCCTGGAGGCGCATAACGTCGACATCAACGACCCGACGCAGTTGATGAAGGCTTTCGCTGATCCTGAACTGATGGCGAAGGTGAAGGAGCAGGCTTCCATCAAGGCCAGCACGATCGGCACCTTCGACGCTCTCAGCTTCGGGCTGGCGAGCAAGTTCCTGGGCTTCGGCAAGAAGGCCGTGACCCGTGTCGCCACGAACATCCCGGCGCAATTCCTGGTGCAGGGCGCGGCCGGCGGTGCTGGCGAGGCGGCGGGTTCCTACCTTGCCGGCCTGCCGATCGACATTCATTCGGTAGCGGCCGAGGTCATGGGCGAGGCGATCGGCTCTCCGGTCGAGGTGGCGACCGCGCGCTGGCGTGACGCGCACCGGGCCGACATGACGGCCAAGGAGTGGGGGAGGATCAGCGAACTGCCGCCGCTTGAGCGGCAGGCCGCGATCGAGGCCTTCTCGATGGACCGCCTGATCGAGATCGCGGGCAATACCCAGATCGGCAAGAACTCCCCGGAGAAGCTGCAGGAGTTTATCCAGACCCTGGTAAAGGATGGCGGGGGGACGGTGTTCGTTCCGGCCGAGGCCGTGATGACCTTCATGCAGGACATGACGGGCCTGCAGGCCGAGCAGTTCGCCGCCAGCCTCGGCATCACCGAGCAGTTGGGCCGTATCGCCGCCACGAACGAGGACGTGGCGATCCCGCTCGAAAAGTACGTCACGGGCGCCAGCGAGGCCCACAAGGCCTGGCGCGAGCAGATCCGCACCGAGGTCGACGGCTTCTCCATCAAGCAGGCGCAGGAGTTCGAGAAGGCCAAGGCCGCCGAGCTGAAGGAACTGCAGGACCGGTTCGAGGAGCAGATCCAGGCCGGCATCGTGGCCGACCCGCAGACCATCGTGTACCAGCAGGTTCTGGCGATGGCGAAGGCCAACGGCTACACGAACGAGGTCGCCGCCCAGCACGCCGCGCTGTATGCCAGCCGCTACGCCGCCCGCGCGGCCCGCAACCCGGAACGCTACGCCGACGCCCTCGACGCCTTCCAGCAGGCCGGACCCGGTACCGGCATGACCATCCAGACCGTGCTGCCGGACGGCACGCGGGCGATGGGGCCGGACGTCTTCGACACGATGTTGGACAGCATCCGGTCGGGCAAGGACCCGATCGTGCCGCCGGCTCACTTCGCGCACCTCGAGGCGCGGAAGGAGGCCCAGAAGGCCGCGCTGGAGCCGGTCCTCGGCCCCGAGCCGGCGCCGGACGCGCCCGCGCCCCCGACCCCCAAGCAGGTCGCAGAGGCCCGCAACAAGGCCGCCATGGAGGCCTTCAAGGCGCAGCGCCAGGAAGTGGCCGACGCGCTCGCCAGCATGGGGCTGGACCCGGCCACCATGACCAACCAGCAGATCAGGGACGCTGTCGCGAGGAAGGTCGAGGGGCAGACCTTCCAGCAGGCGATCGGCCACAACAACCCCCCCCTGACCAACTCGGAACTGGAAGACGCGCTTTCGGCAAACGCCCTGCTGGACCCGTCGCATCCCAGCAACAAGCCGCGGTCGCGCAGGGTCAAGGACGTCGCGGCAGAACTGCAGGCGCGCGGGCAGGCGGCCCTGCGGGCGCTGGGCATCAAGTCCGGCAGGATCGAGGGGCCAAACCCGGAGACCGACGCCCTATTGTCGCGCGTCATCGCCTCCGAGATCCAGGGCGCCCTGCGCCGCGACGCGAAGCGCAGCGCGCTCGACTGGTACACCCACAAGGTGCGCGAGGCGATGGCGATCGCCGCCGTCATCTACCCCGAGATCGCGACCGACCCGCACGCCAAGTTCGCCTTCACGGTGGCGCTGGCCGTCACCAGCCAGGGCGAGATCGTCCCGTCGAACGTGCGCCTGACCGACATCGTCTACAGCTATTTCCGCGAGCATGGCCGCTTCCCGACCGATGTGCAGGCCAAGGAAACAGCGGCGATCAACGGCAACTTCGTGAAGATGAACGCCCTGCTCGACACGCTGGGCGAGGAAGGGACGCGCGAGTTCATGTCGCGCGAGTTCACCGTCGCGGAACTCGAGGGCGCGGGCTACGACATCGGCGGCGAACTGGTCGATACGACCGTGCGCGGATCGGCCATCCTCGGCCCCAAGATCGGCGGCGGCTTCTTCCAGAACCTCAACGGCAATTACGACCCGGTCACGATGGACCTCTGGTTCATGCGCGCCTGGGGCCGGCTCACCGGCACGTTGGTCGGCAAGGTCGACATCTCATCGCAGAAGGCCAGGTTCGTGGCGGCCCTCGAGGCGGCGGGCGAGAAGGCCTCCAAGCGCATCGACATCCTATCGCGCCGGGCGGACGCGATCGTTGCGGAGCATGAGAGCAATTTCCGCAAGTACCGCGAGGAGTATGACAGCGGCGTTCGCGTGAAGAGCGAACTGGTCAATGCCGCCCAACGCCTGCAGGCCGGTCTCAGCGGCATCAACCAAAGTCCGACCAGCGGCGGCCAGCGCAACTGGATGCGGAATGTCGTCGCGGGCGCCCGCGCCCTGCTGGCCGAGAATGGCATGAAGATGACACCGGCCGACCTGCAGGCGGTGTGGTGGTATCCCGAGAAGGAGCTGTATGGTAAACTCGGCGGGAAAGGACGGGCCTCCGATGAAATCAACGTCGACTACGCGGGGTCGCTCCGAGAACTCGCGCTCACAAAGCCTGGGATCGACGCCGCTACCGTCGACTCAGCAGTACGCGCCCTGGATGACGGACCCGGACCCGCCTTTGGCGCCAATGACCAAGGCGGAAGCCGAGGCGGCAGCCAAGAAGGTCGCGGCGCTAATGGGCAAGAAGGAACCGCCGCAGGAGTAGGCGAGACCTACCAGCAGCCGATGGTAGAGACGCCTGCGTTCAAGGAATGGTTTGGCGATAGCAAAATCGTAGACGGCGATGGAAATCCACTTGTCGTCTATAAGGCAATGCAAGGCGACACTCCAAACATGCAGGCCCAAACAGGCCTGACGCATGTCGCTCTAGACCGCAGCACTGCGGAACAATTTGCTACGAACGGACGGCCAGTCCGATCCGTTTATGTAAGGGCCAGCAACCCGTTCGATTTTCGAGTTTCAGCGCATATTGCATGGCTGATCAGCAAGATCACGCCTGCAGTGGTGCGGGACTACAACGCACAAATGCGCGAAATAATGGGCGCCGACTATGAGCATGTCGAAACACGACGCAGTTTGATAGCCCTGCTTGAAGACGGCTCTTATGGTGCTTACGAGACTCCGGTCATTTCCAGCCTGATCAAGGCCAACGGATACGACGCAATCTATATGACGGAGTCGGCAGACCCCAGGATCAATCTGGCGGTTTTTGACCCCGGCCAGATCAGACTTGCGGATCAATTTGATGTTTTGCAGCAGGAGTCCCGCGGCGAGATCACCTTCGCCGACAACATCACGACCATCAGCCTGTTCCAGGCGCGTGACCTGTCGACGCTCGCGCACGAGACCGGCCACCTGTGGCTGGCCGAGCTGGAGTCCGACGCCAAGAGCGCATCGGCCTCCGACCAGATCAAGGGCGACTGGGCCACGGTTCTGAAGTTCCTCGGCAGCGACGGCTACATCACGCGCGAGCAGCACGAACTGTTCGCCCGCGCTTTCGAGACCTACCTGATGGAAGGCAAGGCCCCGACCGAGGGGCTGCGCGGGGTGTTCCGGTCGTTCAAGAACTGGCTGGTTGGCATCTACCGCAACCTCGCCCGGCTGCAGGCACCGATCTCGCCCGAGATGCGGGAGGTCTTCGATCGGCTGATCGCCACCGACGAGGAGATCGCGTCGGCCCGTGACGTGCAGGGCTTCAACCCGGTATTCACCGACGCGAAGTCAGCCGGCATGACCGAGGCCGAGTTCGCCGCCTACACCAAGCGCGTGACGCAGGTGGTGGACGCGGCCGAGGAGGCGGTCCTCGCGAAGGTGATGGCGACCATCCGCCGGCAGAAGACCAAGGAAGTCGCCGCCGAGAAGTCGAAGATCCGCAAGGAAGTCACCGAGGAGATGATGAAGGACCCCGGCAATGCGGCCCTTCACCTCCTGCGGACGGGGATGCTGTACGGCTCGCCGGTCACGCCCATGAGCTTGGTCGATGCCAAGCTGTCGCGTGCCGCGCTGGTGGCGATCGTTGGCGAGGAGGGGCTGCAGCGCCTGCCGCGCGGCATCTACGCCAGCGAGGGCCTCGACCCCAACGACCTCGCGCAGGTCTTCGGGCTGGGCAACGGCCAGGAACTGGTCGAGCGCCTGATGCAGATCCAGGCCGAGACCGACGCCATGCGCGCCAAGGGCGACAACCGCTCGCCGCTCAATGCCCGCATTGCCGAGGAGACCCAGCGCCGGCTGACCGAGAGCCTGGGCGATCCGCTGAACGACGGGTCGATCGAGGCCGAGGCGATGGCCGCCATCCACTCCGACAAGCAGGGCGCGCTGCTGTCGAGCGAACTGAAGGTGCTGGCCCGCAAGGCCGGGCATTCCGGCACCATCACGCTGGACGACCTCAAGGCCTGGGCGTCCAACACGATCGGGGAGATGTCGGTTTACCAGGCCACGCAGGCTTCCAAGTACCAGCGCGCCGAGCGCATGGCCGGGCAGGCCGTGCAGCGGGCGCTGATCAAGGGCGACTTCGTGGCGGCGTTCAAGGCGAAGCAGGACCAGCTCGTCAACTTCGCGCTCTACACCGAGGCCAAGAAAGCGGCGCAGGAAGCCGAGAGCATCCGCAAGCTGGCCGACCGCTACGCCTCGGCGGCGACCATCAAGTCGATGGACCAGGGTGCGCTCGAGCAGATCCACCAGTTGCTCGAGCAGTACGATTTCAAGCGGCGCAGCGGCGCCCTGCTGGCCGAGCGCACGACCTTCAGCGCGTGGGCCGCCGAGCAGGCGGCGCAGGGGTTCGAGGTGATCGAGCCGCCCCGGCTCAAGGGCGCCGACCGGGTTCACTTCAGCCAGATGACCATGGACGAGATCCGGGGGCTGGGCGACACGATCAAGCAGATCGCCCACATCGGCCGCTGGAAGCAGGAGATGGTCGACGGCGCCAAGAAGCGCGCGTTCGAGGAGATCGTGGCCGAGGCCGTCGACACCGCCGGCAAGATCGACCAGCGCGGTGTCAGCCAGATGCGCCGCGGCACGACGTCCCTGCAGGACATGCTGGGATCGTTCGCCAGCCAACTCCGGTCTATCGACGCGGCGCTGCTGAAGATGGAGACCATCTTCGAGTGGCTCGACAACGACAAGACGGGCAGGGGCGTGTTCAGCCGGGTGGTCTTCCGGCGCATTGCCGACGCGCAGGTGAAGGAGCGCGACCTGCAGAAGGACCTCGCCGGCAAGATGCAGGCGATCTACGACAAGGTCCCGGCCGAGCAGCGCAAGGCGTGGTCGACCCAGCACACGATCCCCGAGCTGGGCGTGAAGCTGAACCAGTCTCAGATCATCGCGGTGGCGCTGAACATGGGCAACGACAGCAACATGCAGAAGATGCTGTCCGGCGAGAAGTGGGATGAGGCCGCCGTCCGCCAGATGCTCGACAAGCACCTGTCGAAGGAAGAGTGGCAGTTCGTGCAGGACACCTGGGACCTGATCGAGACGCTGTGGCCCGAGACCGAGGCGCTCGAGAAGCGGGTCAACGGCGTGGCGCCGCCCAAGGTCGAGGCGACCCCGGTGCAGACCCCGCACGGCACCCTGCGCGGCGGCTACTACCCGATGGCCTACGACAAGGCTGGCGACATCAAGGCCGACCGCATCGCGTCCAAGAGCGCCGAGGGCCTGTTCGACCCGGAGTACCGCCGGGCCTCGACCCGCGCCGGCTCGACCAACAAGCGCACCGAGGGCTTCAACGCCAAGGTGCTGCTGTCGCTGAACGTGATCGGCAGCCATCTGAACGAGGTCGCCCACGACCTGGCCTTCCGCGAGGCCGTCATGGACAGTTTCAAGTTCCTGTCCGATGACCGGGTGCGCGAGGCGATCCGATCGGCGGTCGGCCCGGAGTATGAGAAGCAGACCCAGGTCTGGCTGAAGGCAGTAGCCAACGAGTGGGCGGTCGACCGGCGCGGCCTCGAGGGCATCGACAAGTTCCTGCAGACGGCTCGCGCGAACACCGCGGTCGTCGGCATGGGCTTCCGCGTCTCGACCATGTTCTCGCAGGTGGCGGGGTTCGCCAACTCGATCCAGCGCCTCGGCTCGGCTTCGATGATGGCCGGCATCCGCGACTTCTACAAGGACCCGGCCGGCATGGCGGCGTTCGTGCGCGAGCGGTCGGGCGAGATGCGCCACCGCGCCAACGACCTCGAGCGCGACATCCGGCTGGCGCTGAAGCGCATGGAGGGCAAGGACGGCAACCTCGACGCGGTGCGCCGGTTCGCCTTCCGGGGCATCGCCCTGTTCGACGCCGCGGTCTCGCTGCCGACCTGGATGGGCGCCTACAGCCAGGGGCTGAAGGACGGGATGACCGAGGCCGAGGCGATCGCCTACGGCGACAAGATGGTGCGCGACACTCAGGGCGCCGGCTCGGTCAAGGACCTGTCGGCATTCCAGCGCGGCGGCGAGGCACTGAAACTGCTGGGCATGTTCTATTCGTACTTCAACGTCTACTACAACCGACAGCGCGGCATAGTGCGTGATGCGCGGGCGGCCGACAGCTTCTCCGACTACATGGACGTGGTCGGGCAGGGGATGTGGCTGATGGTCGTGCCGACCCTTCTGTCGGCCCTGCTGTCGGGGCAGGGACCGGAAGACGACGAGGAGTGGTGGCTGTGGGCCACCCGCAACGTCGGCTTTGGCGTGTTCTCTGGTATCCCTTGGGCGCGCGACATCGGCGGCTCGCTGTCGAACCAGATCGCCGGCAAGGGCTTCGGCGGCGCCAAGCTGTCCCCCGTGCAGGGGATTGGCGAGGGCATCCAGCACCTGTTCACCGATGCCGCTCACCTGGTCAAGGGCGAGGAGACGTCGAAGTCCTCGATCAAGAACCTGTTCAACGTGGTCGGCCTGTTCACCGCCCTGCCGACCGGCCAGCTCGGCGCCACGACGCAGTTCGTGTGGGACGCCTTGGCCGATGGCAGCCAGAACCCGGAGGGCCTGCTCGACTGGCTCAAGGGACTGGCCTACGGGCCGAAGAAGCAGAAGTAGGGGGACGGCATGAAACCGGCTTTCAACCGCGGCACCTTCTTCAGCGTCGTCTCGCAGCGCGCCGCGCCCGAGCCGCCGCCGCCGCCCAGGCAGCCCGACAACGCCGACCTCCTGGCGGCCCTGCAGGATCTCAGCGCCGCCGTGCGCGAGAGCAACGCGACCCTGCTCGAGGGCCTGCGCGCCGTGCTGGGAGAGGTGGTCGCGTCCATCCCCCAGCCGGTCGCGCCGCCGCCGGTCGACCACCAGCCGGTGATCGCCGCGGTCGATCGGCTGGCCGCCAAGGTCGGCGCCATGAAGCCGGCTGCCATGGCCAAGGACCGCACCGACGAGGTGCTGGCGAAACTCGACCAGTTGGCGGCGGCGATGCAGGCCGTGCGCGCCGCCGTGCTGGCCCCCGTCTCCCTCGAGTACGACCGCATGGGCGAGCCGTACCAGGCCGTGAAGCAGGAGCAATAGGATGGCGATCCAGTATTCGACAGCATCCAACATACTGAGCCTCGATGCGCGCGAAAGCGCGGCAGGGACTTCGGCGGTGCTGAAGATCTTCACCGGGGCGCAGCCGGCGAACTGCGCGGCGGCCGACCCGGCAGGCCTGCTCTGCACGATGACTCTGCCGAGCGACTGGATGAACGGCGCGTCCGGCTCGCCTCCGAGCAAGACCAAGCTGGGAACTTGGAGCGGCACGGCATCCGGCAGTGGCACGGCGGCATCGTTCCGCATCTACGAAAGCACGGCGACGACCTGCCACATCCAGGGGAATTGCGGCGTCGGTACTGGCGACCTGCAGCTCGACAACACGTCGATCAACAGCGGACAAACCGTGACCGTCAACACCTTCACGCTCAACGCGGGGAACACCTGATGGCTATTCGAGTTCAAGCCGCGCTGTCCCGCGCTGGCATCAACACGGCAGGGCCGCAGCTCTACTGGCAGCTTCGATCGACCACGACCGTGCGCCTGCGCGTGATCGAGATCGGCATCAGCATCTCGGTGGCCCCGACCACGGCGCCGCTGTTCCAGATCAGCCGTCAGGTGTCGGCCTCGCTCGGCACGGCGTCCACGACGCTGACCGGCCAGATGATGGACTCCGCGGACGGCTCGAGCGGCGCGGGCGTCGGCATCTTCGAGAGCGCATGGTCGGTGGCGCCGACGATCAGCACGACCTTCCACCGCATGTTCGGCCTGCCGGTAACGGCGGGCGGCGGCTTCATCTGGACCTTCCCGCTGGACTCCCCGCTGGTCATCGGCTCGGCCGGCGCGGCGCAGGGCCTGCAGATCACCAACGCCAACGCCTCGGGCGCGACCACCGGGACGTTCGCCGCCTACTGCGTCTGGGAGGAATAGTCCTTGGCGCTGAACCGGACCTTCAGCAACACCGGGCCGAGTACCGGCGCCAAGCAGGTCCCGGCGACGATCCGTCCGTCGTCGCTGCCGAAGCCGTCGACCGAGGACGTGCAGGCTGGCCTGACAATCACAGAGGCCAACCAGACCCTGACCAGCGCCGCGACCGTCTCGGTGACGGCCAACGCCACCATCACCGAGGCCGCGCAGACGCTGACCAGCGCGGTGGCGGTGGCGGTCAAGGCGAGCCTCACGGCGACCGAGGCGACGCAGACGGTCACGGGCGCGGGCGGCGTGCTGGTCACGGCCAACCTGTCGGTGACGGAAGCCGCCCAGACCCTGACCGCCGATGGTACGGTTGCCACGCCCGGCATCACCGCCAACCTCAACATCACCGAGGAAGACCAGACCCTGACGGCAGACGGCACCGTGACCGGCGATGTCGCGGTCTGGACCCAGCGCAAGGGCGCCGGCTACGCGCGCCGGACCCAGGAGAACGATCGGCTGCGCCGGGATCATCGGCGCCGGGTGGCGATGGCGCTGCTGATGGCCGCGGCCTAGGCCACATCTAGACTCGGTGTTCGCGCTTTAGACCTTGGTGTGAGTCACGGGGACGCTGGAAGGAAGTTGCGCTTAACCCGTTGCAGGAACTACAGAGTCAGTGTCGCGCAATATTCTGACTGCCGTATAATATATATATTGGCTAAAGCGGCAGTGCAGACAACATCTTGTGGCGCTGCTGACGTTTTAGGAACTGCTGCGTTCCTTGCGACGCTTCCGGTGGTACTGCCCGGTCGGCGTCTTGCCGTTGAGCAGGGTCAACACGTCGGCCGCCGTCTTGATGACGTGCCGCAGGTTAAGCCGCTGCCGGTTTATACCAAGATCGTGCTGGTGCGTCACCACCTCGGCCTCGACCAGCGCCCGCTGCAACACGGCGATCTGCTCGCGGACCTCGATGGGGCTGAGGGTGATCTCGCTCATTTCGGCCTCAGCTTCGGTCGGTTGTAGTGCTGGTGTCTCATGCGGCGTGGATACCAAGTGGCGTAGTCTGCGATGGAAAATCCGACTGATGGCTTGGGCCTACCAGCGGTGCGCCGCCAACGCGCCACCATGAACAGAAGAACCTGCATCTGGATATGAGCGGCGCGAGGCGGCCTATCCGGGTTCCATGCTGGTGGACGCCACCTCATTTGGCCTCCGGTGGTGCGGGCAGGGGACGCCATGCAAGGATGGTAAAACGCATATGGATGGGTTCGGAGTTGTAGTCGCCCCAATTTTCGTTAGCCCACCACCACGCGCCGTCGTCGTGGTGGCTCCAGTAGGCTTCACCGACCAACCTTGTGCCGTCACGGTGTTCAACAGCCAGCAGCACCGGCTTCGCGTCTTTCGGCGCGCTCTCGATGGTCTGCCACTGGTCGGCTGTGAAGGACGCCTCGGCAAAATCGGCCAGCGTCTTGATCCAGTCAGTTGAACCGCCGCTAGGCAGCACCCATCGGCGCGCGGTTGCAATCGCCGCCTCCAGGCGTTCGCGGTCAGGGGTCGCCGGTTCGGCGCGGCGGTTCCATGCGGCGATGGCGTCGGCTTTGGTGGCCTTGGCATCCGATTGCGCGCAGCATGACAGGCATTCGGACCACCAGCACTTTTCGCCGCCGGAAATCCATTGCGCCTCACCACCGCAAAACGGACACGGCATCAGGGTGTCGCTCATTTCGGCCTCCTCGTCGGCACGGGGGCCAGGGTCAGCGTGGCGCGCTGGACGATGAATGCGCGAGCAAGCCGCTTCAGGTCGTGCCATTTCAGCCCTGTGCGATAAGGACCGTTCTTGTCGTGGCCGTGCAATTCAGGGTTCAGCCGCGACTGTTTCACGCGCAGCAACGCTTCGGCAATTTGGTTGGGCGTCTTTGCCTTGGTCGGTTTCATCGGGAGGCTCCTAGGGCGCGGTTGGCGAGAATGGGGACCATCTCCGGGTCGGCGGTTGCGATGGTCGCAATCTCCCGCAGCGTCCCCTCCAGCGCGGCGATCCGGGCGGCCTGATAGTTATTTATTCCGCGCTCCATCGCGAGACGGCCGCTCAGCGCGGCGATGGTGTCGAGCAGGGCGGGCGCGGCGTTGACGGCGGCGCAGATCAATTCCGCGTTCGCCATGTTGCGCTCGTTCTGCGGGCCATTGACCGTCGCCACCTCACGCTCTTGGTTGGGCGCTGGGCAGGCAGTCAGCCAAAAGCACTCATAGCCTACCTCTGGGACGCTGGGCGTAACCTTCCATGGCCCCGGCGTTGCCTTGCCTAGCAAGTCGCGCAACCGCTCCACCAGCGCGTCGGTCGTGTCAGTCATTGCGGGCCTCCTGTGCAGCTTGCATCAGTTCAGCCTGCGCCTTGGAAATCCGCTTGGCGTGGCCGTTCCAGTTGTCGCGGTTGTGCCGGTACGGGTCGTTCCACATCAGGTCGAGAGCATCGCTGATGCGTTTCAACTTCTCCACCAACACGGCGCGGTCCAGCCGTTCTAGCCATTGGTCTACTTCACTCATCCCCCGCCTCCTGTGCGCGAGCGCGGAGAGCGGCGGCGGTGCGGGCGCGGGGTTCGGCGTCCTCCCCCGCAACGCGAGATACCACCCGCTTGTGCGTCTCGCCGTGTTCCAGCAGCGCGCTCCATTCGTTGAAGCGGGCGGAATAATAGACATCGACAAACCACCCATCCGGCACCAGCGGCACGGCTGCGTCGAGGCTGGCCGTTGGGCAGGGGTACTCCCATTTGTGGAAACCATCAGCCATCAGCCAGTTGCCGGTGCCGTCGTCGCAATTGGTCCAGCCGCACGCGAGCAAGATGGCTTCGTTCAAATCGACAGACGGCTCCTCCGTCTCGACCCTGACGGCCAGGGCCTCCAGTTCAGCGCGCGTCATCGGGGACCTCCTGCTGGTGCGGGCCGGTGACGCGAATGCAGGCGTACCAGTGGTCGTTGTTCTTGGCTGCCCACTCGTCGGCGTCCGACCGTGAACGGAAGTGGCGCGCGTTCGGGTGCCACACGCCAAAAGCGTTGTTGCAATATTCCACCCGCCACACCTCCACAGTCTTGGTGCGCGGCGCGGTGTAGTGGTCGTAGAGGGCGCGGTAGGCGTGGCGCATCTTACCGTGCGTCCCAAGCGGGCATTCCACAAACGCACCGTACATCGCGCCAATCACTTCCTGTGGCACATCGTCCGGCCGT
>Ga0213919_1000673_pt1 | contig 14194 bp, 9 predicted proteins | sample McNCre317MG_FD_161056 | JGI IMG/M metagenome (GOLD analysis project Ga0213919, IMG submission 161056) | Freshwater microbial communities from McNutts Creek, Athens, Georgia, United States - 3-17 MG | ecosystem: Environmental > Aquatic > Freshwater > Creek | place: USA: Georgia | collected 2017-06-12 | reverse complement strand
AACCCGACGATGCCCGCCAACATCCCTGTTACCCCGGTAACCCTACCCCCCGTCCAGACTTTCAACGGGCGCAGGGGCTTCGTTGCGCCCCAGAAGGGGGACTATCCCCCGGAGCTTATCCCCTACGGAAGCGAGTACGCGGACACTGTAAAGTCCGCCCTCGACTATCTGTTTGCCAATATGCTCAAGTCTCCTGACAGCTACCCTGGTACCCCCGATGGTATGCTGGATGCTAGGGTCATTTGGGTTGGGGGTCCTCTTGGTGGTACCCTCAAGGATGTCACGGACAATCTGGCCCTCTACCTCAAGAACGGCGGAATCTCCTCTGGCGGTGGAACCGGTCCCGACTGGGGTGAAGCCGGCCGCCCCGACCTCATCGGGCGTGCGACTACGGGCTCGCAGCAGGTTTACACAGGCTTCGCGTGGGGCAACAATGTCTACGACGCTCTGCTCTTTCTGTACGATACCATCAGCAACTTCCAAGGCCCGAAGGGTCCCATGGGTGACATCGGACCGCAAGGCCCGCAGGGTGCCGAAGGACCCACCGGGTACGAAGGCCCGACTGGAGTGTCCGGTCCCTCCGGCGTACCCGGGCAGGACGGCATTGACGGTACCGAAGGCCCGACTGGCGCTGTCGGCCAGACTGGCGCGACCGGCCAGAAGGGCCTCACCGGCGACCAAGGCCCCGCCGGGGTGCAGGGTCTTCAAGGCCCGCAGGGCTTGAAGGGCGAAACCGGTGACGAGGGTGCCGAAGGCCCGACTGGCGCTTCTGGCCCCGCAGGATTGTCAGGAGCGCAGGGCGCTTCCGGAATCCCCGGAATCCCCGGATACCCCGGCGAACCCGGTCCTCGCGGTGCCGAAGGCCCCACAGGTGCCGAAGGCCCCACGGGGGTTACCGCTTTCGGTGCCGAAGGTCCTACCGGTGCCGAAGGTCCTACGGGTGTGCGCGGGTGCGTTGGTCCCTCCGGCATCCCCGGCGTCGAGGGCCCCACGGGTGCCGAAGGCCCCACGGGGGTGCAGGGTTGTGTCGGGGTCAGCGGAATCCCCGGTGCCCCCGGCCTGCCCGGCGTTGATGGTGCTGCCGGAGCCGAAGGCCCCACGGGTGCCGAGGGCCCCACTGGAATCTCCGGCGTCTCGGGAGCCCCCGGCATTACCGGTGCCCCCGGCGTCGAAGGCCCCACCGGTGCAGAAGGTCCTATGGGCCCCTGCGGTCTTCCCGGTGCTACGGGAGCCCCCGGCGTCGAAGGCCCCACCGGCGTTTCTGGAATCCCCGGCAACCCCGGACTCCCCGGCGTCGAGGGCCCCACGGGTGCCGAAGGTCCTACGGGTGCCGAAGGTCCCACTGGCCCCTGCATCTAAAACCTCTCAGAATCAAAAGCCATGCTCACTTACGGAAAACTCCTCTTCGACGCCAAGCGAATCCTCGGAACCTGCGAGGACGAATACCTGCGCCGCCGAATCAACGAAGCCGTGGAATTGCTCGCCAACAAGGGCGACTTCGACCCGTACATCGCGGTCGTGGACCTCGCTGCGACTAATACCCTCGTCCCCCTCCCTCCCGAGGTGGAGACTGTCCTCGCGGTCAATCGCATGGGCGTCCCCGGGGTTGGCCTCGACCGCATGTTCAATTTCCACCTCGACGGTCCGGGCGACCTCCCCCGCGAAGCCTTCCTCCGCTGGCGCTGGAAGGATGAGGGTGAATCCCCCGTGTTCACCAATCCCAGCACGACCACCAGCCGCCTTTGGGTTAAGGGTTCCGCTACCGATGCCGGCAAAATTGTGACCGTCTACGGCGTGGATTCTGAGGGCAACCCCCTCGGGGAAACCGTGGCCGGGGTGTTCGTGCCCGGCATGAAGCTGACCGTGCAGCTCACCGGAACCATTCTCTCCTCCGTGTTCGTGAACCGCGTGGACCGTGTTACCAAGCCCGATACCGTGGCCGCCGTGACCCTCTACGCCCGGGACGATACGACCCTTACGGACGAAACCCTCGCCATCTACCGGAGCAACTGGCAGGAGCCCCTGTTCCGACTCATCACGGTGGAGCGCGCTTCCGAATGGGTGCGCGTGCTCTTCCGCCGCCGCGTCCCCGAGCTTGTCCGGGATGAAGACCTCATCCCCCTCCATTCCCCGCGTGCAGTCATCGCCATGCTTCAGTCCCTCAAGTATTACGATGACGGGCAGATTGCCGCCGCGCAGGGATACGAGGCCACTGCCCTCCGCTGGCTTGAGGAAGAGCAGAAGACCCGCCGCGCCAACCTCTACTTCCCGCCCGAAGTCAACATTGACATGAGCCTGCTGCCGGCGCATGAACAGCTAATCTAACATGGCCGCCCCCAACCAGAACCCGCAGCCTGTCGTCCAACGCTCCTTCTCTGGGGGCATGGCGAGCCAACTCGACCCCATGAGCCTTCGTGGGGATGACGCGCTTACCACGACGGGTTCGCTTGGTCGCGGGGCACAGTACCGGGTGGGGGTGAACATCATCAATCGCGGTGGCTTTATCTCCACCCGTCCCGGCAACGAGTGGAAGGTGACCTTCCCCGCCCGTCTCCCCACCGATGACGGGGCCGTGCTTCCTTCTAACGCGCAGGGGTTTGTGCATTTTAAGACCCTCTCGGGGCAGGACTATCTTGTCTGCGCCGTGGATGGTGCCATCTACCATTCCGTCTACCCGTTCGTATCGTGGGAGGTCCTGCCCATCCGTCTGCGCGCGGATGTCTCCGAAATCTTTTTCGCAGTCTGTGAACAGGCCCTTGTGAATAACGAGGACGGCTCCGTCACGGCAATCGACCCTCGCCGCGTCCTCATCGTGCAGGACGGTGCCTCAAGGCCCATCGTTTGGGACGGAAACACTACCATCAATACCGCTACCATCCCTGCGGGCATGGTGATGGCGTGGTCCGGAAACCGTCTGTGGGTGGCGGACGGTCCCAAGCTCTATGCTTCCGACATCGGCGACCCCACCTCCTTCCGTGAAACCGGGTACCTCGGTATCGGCGGCTCCTTCCTGTTCCCCCTCCGCATCACCGCGATGGCGGAAAACACGGACGGGAACCAGCTTCTCGTCTGGACGGAAACCTCGATGCACTCCGTTGCCTCTGGCATCCGCGACCGCGAACAGTGGCAGGCCACCTCCAACTTCATTCAGACCATCTCCTCCACCATCGGTTGCGTCAGCAGCCGGTCGGTCCGGCAGCAGTACGGCCTGACTTGGTGGATGAGCCGCGACGGGCTCGCCAATTACAACACCGCGTACAACACGCGCATCAGCTCCGTTCTCCCGGTCCTTGACTCTGAAATGGCCGTGTCCAAGGCGGGCCTCATGAAGGACCTGTCCCGTAGCTGCATCGGCTCCCACGGCAGCTTCCTGCTTGTCTCCGTGCCCTACGGCTCGGTCATGAACAAGCACACTTGGGTCATGGATACCGCCCCTCTCGCCTCCGTTACCGAGACGAGTTCCCCTCCCGTGTGGGCCTCTATTTGGACCGGGTTCGCTCCGGCCGCTTGGGTGTCCGGATTTATCGCCGGGGCCTCCCGCTGCTACCAGCTCGTCACCGAAGAGGGCGGGCTTGTCTCCCTGTGGGAGGCTTTCACCGACCGCACGGACGACCACGGAATCCCCATCCGGTGGTCCGTCGAGACTCGCGGGTTCGGCGCGGACGGATTTACCAAGCTGGAAGTCAAGCGTGCTGACATCAGGCTCACGAATGTTCGTGGGGTGCTCGACTTCGCCGCCTTCCTCTCCCCCTCCCATTACGGTGCGTATCGCAAGATTCTCACGCACCGGGCGAAGGCCAACATCTCACCGCTGTCCACCGATGGGGTGATTACCCCGTACACCGAACTCCCCGGGCAAGCAGCAGGGCAGTTCCGTATGCTGACCTCTCAGTCCCCTACGGCTACCCTCAGTGTCCCATGCGACCCGCAGGTCCCCCGTGGGAACGCGCTGCGCGCCCCCTCTTGGTCCCTTCTGCTCGCCGGCGTCGGGCACGCCTCTGTTACCGGGATTCGGCTGACCTGCCTGCTCGATTCAGAATCTCTTGACGGTACCTGTGCGGACAACACCGAGGGGGAGGACATCAAGGCCGTTACGGATGGCACGGCCTTCACCGGAGGTTGGAGCGACATTCCCTTCTCCGTTGACCTGTACCGCTCGACGCAGACCCATCCCGGGTTCGGGCTAGGTTCCGTTACCGCCGAGGCTTCCTCCTTCGTGAGTCAGGCGGCTGCGGACCGTCTTGCGCTCGCAATCGCGGAGTCTACCGCCGCCACAATCTTCCGCTCCACCGAACCCTCTGGGACCTACGGCCCCCGTGTCCGGGTGGAGGAACCCCCGTCCCTCCCCAACTGATGAGCCCCACGACCCAAAAGTCCCCGGTTGACCGCTCCCCGCTCTTTGCGGATGCGGTCGCGCGCAGGAATCCCGCCGTGCCCCCTGTTGAGGACCCCCCGGAGAACATCCCCGACCCCTTCATTCGGTACCCGAAGGAGGAGGTCAAGGGATTCAGTGGCGCTGTTCAGCCCTTGACATGACCTTCAACCGATAGCAAAAGGTACCTATGCCGGCCCCCGTCATCCACTCTGTCGTAACTGTCGCCCCTCCTCCTCCCAACTTCTGCGGGGATGTGAAGGCTGTGTTCGAGCTGCTGGCACAGAACATTCAGGTCCGTAACCCTTCGGGGTACAACACCTTCGTCGTGAGCGCGAACGCCCCGCTCACCGACTCCGGGCCTTGGCTCAAGGACGGTAAGGAGTGGTGGGTTTGGAACCCTATCACGCTCGTCTACGAACCCCAGCGGTCAAGCGACCTGTTTACCCGCGACCTCCCCACCGTCACCAGCATGTCGGACGCGAAGGTCGCCAGCGGAACCAGCTCCGGACTCTGCTTCCTTCAGGGAAGCACGGGGGTGCGAATGCTTCGTTATCTCGGCGGCGGTAGCTGGGGGCGTTTGATTGAGAATCTTCGCGGCCCCACCGCAGACCGTCCCGTCACCCCTCTCACGGGGACCAAGTATTTCGACACCACCATCGGCTGCGAAATCTACTGGAACGGTTCGGCATGGACCACCGTTTCGGGCTGCTACGGCGACATCAAGGCCGTTGAGTTTTCCTCCGAGGCGGACGCCCTCAAATACAACCCCGGCTGGGCTATTGCGGCCTCTGTCAAGGGCCGTGCAATCGCAGGTCATAACGGCTCCGCCAACGGATTCACCGAGCATGCCCCGTGGGACATCGTGGGTGCGGAAACGCATACGCTGACCAAGAGCGAAATGCCCGACCACAACCACGCGATTTGGGGCGATGTCAATGACACCGCCGAAGAATCAGGGGCCGGCCGTCTCGCCACTTCCTATCAGGCCGGCTGGGAAGCGTGGTGCTGGACTGAGAACTGGGGTGCGGATACCCCCTATGTCGAAGGCGGTGCCGACCACGGCTACCCTGTAAAGGCCACCCGCGACCAGCCGCATAACAACATGCAGCCCACTGTTTTCCTCATCCACCTCCGAAAGACCGTTGTCTAACCATGATGACCCCCGAAGAAATCGACGCCGCGAAGTACCGCTACGGGCTTGCCAACACCTCGGGCATCTCAGGTGTGGGCAGGAACTTCGCAAACCCCTCCAAGGTTACCCCTCCGGGTGGTGAATCTGATGCCAACAACCGCTCCTACCAGTCGCAGAAGTTTGGCCGCGCACTGACCGGAAAGGAAGCGGATGCTTTTGACAACAAGGGAATCCAGTCCTCTGACCCCTCCGGCGGTACCCAGCAGCCCAAATCCTTCGGCGGCATGTCCGGTTCACAGTGGGCCGGAATCGCCGGGTCTGCCATGCAGGCCATGAAGGAGGACGAAAAGCCGGCCGCCCCCGGGCAGAGCGGTGCGTTGCCTTCTTTGAGCGACGACAACAATAGGTTTGCACGAATCTCCAAGTTCGGCTATCGCCGTTAACACAGAGGAACTACAAAAATGGCTTCAGGACTCGACTTTGCAACTGGCGGTCTATCCAGCGCCTTCTCGGGCGGAGGCGGAGCTGCGGGCTTCATGAGCGGGCTCGACTTCCTCGACATCACCGGCGGTAAGTCCGCAGCCAAGCGCGCTGCCGCCATTGCCAAGGCGCAGAGCGAAGCGTACGATAAGCTCAAGGGGGTCAGCACCGCTGACATGGATAAGGCGGCCCTTGAGCAGGCGAAGAAGAACTATCTCGACCAGATGGGCTTCCTCAAGGAGTATTCTCCGGGGGCCCACGAAGCCTATCGGGAAAGCGACAAGGCCCTTGGCGAGGGGGGTAAGTACGCGACTACCGCTACGCATAACGCGGCGGCCCTAGCTGACGCCTCCTACGCTGAGAACGCAGACCATAAGCTTGCCGGCTCCGAGGCGGAAGCTGCCCGCCAGTCCGAAGAGCTCCTCAAGCTGGGCGGCTCCCTGTCGCCCGAGATGCAGGCCGAACTGATGCGCGCCGGCTTCGCCACCGGTGCCTCCGTCGGCGGTACCGCAGGCTCCGAGGCTACGCGCTCCGGCATGGCCCGCCAGCTCGCCTCCGATGTCCTGAAGATGCAGCAGACCCGGCAGAATATGGCGGGAAACCTTCAGAATCAGGCGGAGACTATCCGCCAGAGCCGCAACGCGAACATCAACGCCGCGCTCACTACCGCCTCGGCCCCCGGTGCGATTGCCTCGGGCTACGCGAATGCCGCGAATCATGCCGCGACCACCCGAACCCCGCAGGGTTACGGTGTCGGTGGTGACCAAGCCGCTGACAACTACACGCAGAACATCAACCTCGAAAACGAGAAGACCCTCGGCAAGGCTGGCGTCGAAACCCAGCGTATCACGGCCAACTCGAAGGCAAACCGCATGGCCCTCACCGCCGGGACCACCGCTGCCGGAGCCTTCCTCGGCGGCTACTTTGGTAACCCGCAGGGGGGCGCGGCCGCAGGCAACGCACTCACCAGCGGTTTCTAATCCCTTCACACCCTTCCACCAATGGCTGAAAACTACTTTGGCGCTCCCACTGCGAAGACGGGGGTCCCCCTCGCAACCAATGGCCTGCAATCCCTCGGGCGCAGCGGCCTCGGCTGGAACGAACTCTACGCGGACGAGGAGAAGAACATCGTCTCCGACCTTACCAAGGGTATCCGCGAGGGCCAGCAAATCGGCAAGGACATCGAGGAGGTCCGCAAGAGGAAGAACGAGAACTTCGCCCTAGAGCAGGGCCTCAAGGGCGAGATTGTCGCTAAGAACGAGGAAAACTGGCTCAAGGCTCAGGAGGCTAACCGCCTCGAACGCATCTCTCGTAAGCGGAGCGCGTCCGCCGAGGATGTCGGTACCCTCATGGGGCAGACGGACAAGAGCAAGGCATCCAAGGATGCCTCCATCGCCTCCCTTGAGGAGCGCGGCGCTTCCATCGCGGCCAAGAAGGAAGGTGCCCCGGGGGTTGTGTCGAACGCCATCGTCGCAGGCTACGAGAAGCCTGTCATTGAAAACATCGAGACAGAGAATAAGGCCGCCCTGTACGGAGCGGACGCTGACTTCCGCAAGGCCACCTCCGAAGCCCAGCGCCTCGCTAACTCTGTGACGCAGAAGGACTTGGAATACTTCGTCACCTCCGGCCTTTCCCCCCAGCTTGCGAAGGAATATGGTTCCTCCGATGCGGGACGCTACGCGCTTGCCAAGGCGCGCGACCCGCAGACCGGGAAGATTGACCAGACCAAGCTGGCCCAAGCCTCGGCAGACTACGCTTTCATCATCCACGGTGCCCGCATGACCGCCTCTAACGCGGAGAATGCAAAGACCACCGGCATGACCGCCACCCGGCATCAGGCCGAGGCGGACTTCTCGCAAGGGCTCGCCGCCGGGGCCTCGCGCACCGAGCGACTCCTCAAGGAAGCCTCGAAGCGCGCCGACAAGAACGGCGAGCTTACCTTCAACGCCAACGAGCTGTCGGCCCTCGTAAACAACAACCCGAAGGACGGTGCGGAAGTTGCCAAGCGCCTTGGGCTGGGCGTCAGCTCTAGCGGCGGCTTTGTCCAATCCTTCACCGGGGCTTTCAAGGTCGATGTCGGGCAGCTCGACAATGCCGTGTCATACCTCCGGAGCCGTGTCGAGCAGCACTCGCTCGACTCCGCGAAGGCGCAGGACAACGCCGATGTCGCCCACCTGTATTCGGCGAGCTTCGCGGAGAACACCCGCAGCGGACCGGATGCGTCAACGCATGCTTCCCGTCTGGAACAGGTCTACGGAAATCTGAAGACCCTCGACCCGCATCTCGCCCGGGCTTTCGCCTCCTTCCCGGGGGCCTTTGCCAAGATGGACGCGGACCCCGCCGTGGTTCGCTCGCAGAAAGCGAGCCTCGCCAAGGAGTTCTTCAAGATGGAAAAGCAGCGTAACCCGAAAGTGACAGATGAGGAGCTTACCCTCAAGCTGTCCCGGCTGGATGAGGCCCTCGCCCCGCTCTAAGCACGCTTGACACCTTGCGCCGGTTCTTGTGACATCAGACGCATGCCGCAAGAACCCCGCAAGAACCCGCTGTCGCTGGATGAAATCGCCGCTGCTCCCGTTTGGGGAGAATCCGGTAAGAAGGCGGGCGGTTTCTCTCTCGAAGAAGTTGGCTCCGCCCCCGACAACCCCCGGTACGCCTCCGTGCTTTCCAAGGGAAAGCCGGAGGAGCAGGAGGACACCAGCATCCTGACGGGGGATGCCGCGCTTGATGCCGTACTGTCCGGCAATGCCGACCCGGCTCGGGTTGACCGCCCCTCCATGATGGCCTCCCTTGAGTCCCGCCTCCACGGTATGAAGGACGGGGACAAGGAGCGCATCAGCAAGTTTCTTGACTCCCACGACGAGGCCCACAAGGATACCCGGGGCCTCGGAGAAAAGGCTTGGGACATGGCCAAGGCCATTCCGAAGGCGGTATGGGACATCGGCGCGGGCATCGTGAAGACCACCGTGGCCGAGAACCCCAAGACGGGCCTCGCAGTCGCAAAGTCACTCTTGGCCGATACGGATGGGCTGGATAAGCTGGCCTCCCCCGAGCTTGCCAAGTACGCCACTCAAGAAGGTCCCTCCGGGTATGGCAGTAATTCTGCCCTGCTCAAGGTGGGTATCGGGCAGCTCGAACCCGGCGAGGAATCCCGCAAGGCGATGGCGGGTGCCGTGTTGGATGCCCTCGTAGGCAAGTTCCGTGAAAAGGGCGAGGATGGTCTTACCGAGGCGGAACGCAAGTTCCTCCCGGCAATTAAGGCTTCCCACGAAGCTGACGCGCGCCTGAATGCCACCGAGCAGGGCGTCCGCGAGGGTATCGTCGGAGCCGAAAGGCTGGCCGCCGGAGCCGCCGCGAACGCCTTTGGCTCCCGCGATTTCCGACTCAAGTATGAGGCCGGTGTCGAAGGGCAGCGCAAGCGTGACAACGAAAAGCTCGGAGGGGACAAGGAAGCCGAGGAAGCCCGTGGTAATGTTGCTGCCGCCGCATCTCTCCTCGACCCCGGTAACGAGGCCCTCGGGGGTATTGGTAAGGTAGGCTCCGCCGCGTTCACCCGCATCGCCCCGAAGGTCACCGAAAAGGTGCTCGTCCCCGTGCAGGGGGCTATTGAGCGCATCGGTACAAACTCTTCCCGCGCCACCGTCAAGGCGGAGGGAATCGGGGCCTCCCGTGGCGCGTCCGGGGTGTACGAGGGTGTGAAGCATGCCCTCAATGATGTCCAGTCTGCCGCCGGCGACCTCTCCCGTGGCCGTGATACCGGCGGCTGGACCAAGGCCGGGCGCACGGTGGGTTCGTTGTCTGCCGCCGCAGGTTCCGAAACCATCCAGTTTACCGAGCGTATGCTCAACAAGTACGGTGACGCCGGGGCCGGCGTGGCTACCGAGATGGCCGCGCTTACGACCATGGGCCACTACGCGGGGCAGGAAGACCCTGAAAGTGCCGCCGCAGGCATCCTTGCCGGACATCTCATCATGGCCCCCGTTATGCGTGGTGCCTCGAAGGGGTATGCCGAGGGCGGCGTCAAGGGCGCAGCTAAGGGGGCCGTGCTCGAACCTGTCCGCTCTGTTGCCGACCTTGCCGCCACGGTGGCACAGCCCACCCGCCGCGACCGTGCCAAGACAGGATTGGATTCCATCGCGCCAACCGGCGTTCAGGAAATCGACAAGGCTGTGAACTCCGCCTACGAAAGCGCGGATTCCAAGACCCGTTCCCTTATTCAAGCGCAGGGACGCGCCGCCCGTAGGTTCAATGCCGGCGGTACTGCTGATTCCCTCGTTCTCCCCATCCCGGTCAAGACCGCCGCCGAAGCCTCCCGCATTGCGGAGCTGCTGAACGAGCGCCTGCCCGAGGGGCAGCGGGTGGACTTCGACCCTGCGAAGCGCGCCGGCTTCTCTGTTGAACTCCCCGCAGACTCCTTCGGGGACCCGAAATACGCTGGTAAGAAGGTTGTGCTGGGTGTCTCGTACACCGATAGCCCGCTCTTCAAGCAGGCTTCCGCTGACGAAATCGCCCACGGATTCCTCGCGGCTGTCCCGGAGAAGTTCATCAATGATGTCGCGGAGCACATGACAGAAGCGGATGCCGTCAAGCTGCGGGACGCGGGCGTTCCCGATGCGAACCTCAAGACCGAATGGGTCGCCAGCCAGTTTTCCCAATTTCTACTCGACCGTGACTTCTCCTCCGGAGGACTCCGCCAGAACCTCGCGGACTTCTTCTCTTCCGTTGGGGGCGGCAGGAACAACCGCGAAATCGGCACCTACGGGTTGCAGGGCGACCGCGCGGCCTACGGCATGTTTGCCAAGGCGGTACGGAACCCCGAGAGCCCCCTTAGCCGTTCCGGTGCCACCCCCGTCCACCTCTATGAGAACAACTCCGCCCCCGTAACCCTCGGTGGCGAGGCCAACCGCACCCCTGCGAGCCCCGCAGAACTCCGGTCGCTGGCGGGGTCCTTTGACCGCAATGTTCCGCAGAAGAGCATCGCGGCCAACCTCATCCTAGACGGGCAGCTCACGGCCTCCATGAGCCCGGCAGACATGACCCGTACCTTTGCGGGCTACGCAGACCGCGAGGGGTTCCGCCTCAACGCGGATGATGTGTCCGTAGGTGTTGACAAGGCCCGCGAGCTGCTCGGGATGCAGTCTGTCCGGGCGGAACGCACCTCGAAAGCGGAGGCTACCCTTGCGACTAAGGCCATGTCGAAGCGCGTTGATGCGCTGCTGCGGCGCGCGGATACCACCCTCACCGCCATCACCCCTGACGAAATCGCCAAGATGAACCCGGGCGAAGTGCTGTCTCCCGAGGAGATTGAGGTCTTGGACAGCAAGGTCGCCAAGGCCAACCGTGCGATTGAGCGCAAGCTGGCGGAGGCGCAGAAGCGTGTGGACGCAGCCGCAGCCAAGGAGGATGCGAACCGGTACGAAGCGTGGTGGAATCAGAAGGCCCGCGAAGCCCGTGATGCGAAGGCCGCTTCCGGAGAGGCGAAGGCTTGGAACGAAGCCCTTGCGAAGCAAGAGGCGGAGAATGCCAAGGCTGCCGCCAAGGCCGCCTTCGAGGAATCAAAGTCTCCCGAGCTGCGTGCCCTCGAAGCCGCAAAGGGGGACCTCGCATCGCTTGGTATCTCCCCCACGATGTCCGGTCAGGTTAACCGCCACCTCCGCAGCAACCTCACCACCCTCCTGTCTGCGGAGGGCTCCTCCATCCTTGAAGCAGCCAAGAGCGCGCTCGCCGAGGTTCCGCAGGATGCAACCCCTGCGGACAAGCGGAAGGCCGTGCTCTCTGCTACGGCCAAGCTGCGCGAACTCATCGTCGGCGAGCAGGGCTTGGAGGTCCTGACCAATCCCGAGGTTTCCAAGCATCCTCCCGGAATCACCCCCGCGCAGTGGGATGCTGTCGTGAAGCATCGCGGGCACGCCACGATTGCGGATGCTGCCGGCGAGGCCGCTACGAAGGCCATCCAGAAGGCGATTGAGCAGCGTAACGCGTCCTCCATCCGGGAGAACGGGGCCGCAACCTTTGATGCCGACCTGATTGGGGAGGTCGGTTCCGACCTGCCCCGGGCCGAGAAGCCTTCCATCGCCCGCGCCATCCCCAAGTACGACTCCCCCGCCGCAGACGAAGTTGACACGGACTTCACTCCGGGCAAGCCCATCGCGGAGCCCGTGGATGCAGTGAACTCCGTTCTGCGGGTCAAGGTGTTCTCGAAGGCTCCCGGGGAGGACTTTGCCGCCGGCCGTCGCCCTTGGTCCTCGGACATGACGGAGGTCCGCCGCGCTGTCGCCGGGGCCGAAGGTATCACCCCCGAGGAGCTGAACGCCAAGCACACGACCAAGGAAATCCTTGAGCGCGCCAAGGGAATCGAAGGACTCTCTGAAATCGCCTCGGACCTGCTCGGACGCGGCGCAGACCGCGAGCATACCGTTGTGGTGCTCGGGGATGCCGTGAAGGGTGGCGTGGTCCCCGTCTTCGACCTCACTCAGTTCTCGGACAACCTTAACGGGATGCTGAAGGCTCTCCCTTCCCCGGGCAAGACCGCGCTGAAGAAGGCCCTCGGAAAGGTGGCCCCCGAATGGAACGGGAAGGCGGTGACCGAGGCGGATGCCAAGGCCGCCTACGGAAGCATCGCTGCTGAGTACGCCAAGAACGGCAAAACCCTCTCCGGCGTCCTTGTCTCCGAAGGTGTACCCTCCCCCGAGGATGTCGGTACCGGGTTGCTCACGCGCGAAGAATCCTTCCTGCTCTCCGCAGGTTTCGGGGGCGCTTGGAGCAAGGGTGGTGCCGAGGGTGGCAAGATTGTCCCGAGGGCCCGTGAAGCCGCCGATGCTGTCTCCGCTTCCATCCGTGGGGCTGACCGCACAGGCGCGCGCATTGCGGAGCTTGGCGACCTGTCCGCCGGCTTCCATGAGAACTTCACCTCACCGCAGGACCTCGCGGCGCAGTATCGCCTCGAAAACGCCTTCCACACCTTTGCAAAGGCGGAGCTTGCAAAGGATGCCAAGCCCATCGGGGCTGTCCCCTATGTCAACACGGGTACCGAGAAGGTCGTGTTCCACGGGGATAGCGTCAAGCCCGGCATCCGCCCCTACTACGCCGGCACCGAGGCCCCCAAGCAGTTGCATGGGGACACGGAGCGGACTGCGGGGGTCCTTGGGGGTATCAACGCCCTCCGCCGTTCCGAGGAGGAGCGCAAGAAAGCCTTGTCCTCCGACAACATTCAGCCCAAGAAGTAACCATGGACCCGAACGCCCTGCTCACCCGAATCGGAGCGGCCCGCCCGCCGGTTGATACCGGCTTGGCGGCCGGGTTGCTCAAGCCCGTCATTGAGGAGGGGAAGCCTGTCGTCCACCTCCCCGCCGCAGCTCTTATCGACCCCACGGTCAGCGAGAGTCTAGGGAAGATGGATGCCTTTTTGCCCGCAATGGGGCTGGCCACGATGAAGGCCCCTGACGGTGGGCTGTTCGTGTTCGACCCGCGCAAGGCTGACCCGAAGGATTTGGCCGCAGGAAAGATTGTGTCCTCTTCCCCGGCAGCGAATACGCCTGCCACTCCGGCCGCTCCGCAGCCCGCGCTGGTGGCCGGAGGGAATCCCACGGTGGCAGGCGGCTCGGTGAAGGTGAATCAGGAACGCTCGATGAGCATGCAAAACCCTTCCCCGGCGGAGGGGAAGGGCATGCTTGGGGTCATCACGAAGCGGGCGTTCTAGCCTACCGCATTGGCGACCAGCGGCAGCGGGTCCCCGGTCAGCCAATGCGCGGCAGCCCCGCAGTTCACCAGCCGCTCTCCTCCGGGGCGAAGGAACACCCGCAGGAACTTGGAACGGTTCTCTAGCATCCAGTCCCGGACGGCGACAAGCTCCGCAACGGATTCTAGGGTCACATCCTCGGGGTTGTCGATGGCGTCCAGAAGGCGGGCTACACGCTTGGCATCGTGCTGGTTCTTGCCACGGTCCAGATACTTGCTCTTGCAGAAGAGCGAGCGCCCGGGCCGACCGATTTCCCAAGTCATTCTGGCCACCGAGGACAGGATTGCCCGCTTGACGAGATTGTCGTGGATGCACTCAATCTCGGGCAGCTTGATTCCCGCCATCTGTTTCCAGAGGTTGTCCGCGCCGGCGAGGCGAAGCACAAGCGCGAGTTCCTCCCCCGCCTCGAATGGCGTGGCCGGGACACCCCGCAGGAGCACCGTCTTCGACTGCGCGGCGAGCACCAGCCCAT
>Ga0213919_1000672_pt1 | contig 14200 bp, 18 predicted proteins | sample McNCre317MG_FD_161056 | JGI IMG/M metagenome (GOLD analysis project Ga0213919, IMG submission 161056) | Freshwater microbial communities from McNutts Creek, Athens, Georgia, United States - 3-17 MG | ecosystem: Environmental > Aquatic > Freshwater > Creek | place: USA: Georgia | collected... | reverse complement strand
ATGTCCTAATAATGCAATTTGCTCTGGAGTTCCACCTTCGCCGGTTGAGACTGATTTAGCTGGTTCTTTTTCAATAATACCTAAATCTTTAGCAAGTTTCTTTCTAGCATCTACAAGGCTTTGTGTTTTACTACGTTCCTTTTCTAAGTTTTTATTTGATAGAAGCCAGTCTCCAACCATAACACCTAAAGTATTATCATTAAGACCAACAGCTTTATAGTAAGCCTCTTGTGCTTTCTCAGCTTTACCCAGTAGCGAAAGGTCGCTGTCCGTAATTATACTTTGAATTATCTTTCTGTATTCTTTGGCTTTATTTTGATCTACCCAAGAAGCCCCACCTTTTTGAGATATGTTATTAAGATACGCCCTCAATTCAGCTTCTCTGTTGATCTGTTTCTCAAGTGCATCAGCCTGTTTTTCGGCTTGATCAACAATAACATCTTGTTTACGTTGTAATAATATTCTATTAGCTAACTGTAAGTTATAAGCTTCAAGATTCCCCTTTAAAAGTGTAAGGTTTAAATTTTCAGATTCCAAACCTTTGGTAATGTCTGGGCTTATATTCTTTAATTCAGTTAATAGTCTTCTTCTTTCATCAAGGGGGATGTTAGCTTCAAGTAAATTAGACGCTAAAATATTAACCTTTAACCCCTCTTGTTCCATTTGCTTGACTGGGGAAACTTCAAGTAATTTAGTAGTACTATTTATTATCTTTGTCATTCCAGAGACAACACCGCTAATATAGCCTTCAGAAGATTTCCCTAGTTGATTGAATAATTGCGACCAAGCATCTTTCATATTCGATATTTGGCCGGGAATAGTCTTGGACTGCTTAGCCATCATTCCGTTAAATGCACCGCCGGAATTGGTAAGATTATCAACTACTTTTTTAAGGTCTGAAAACCCTACCTTACCATTCTCTACAAGTTTAAAAACATCTTTATCGGCTACCTTCAACACTTCTGCAAATGCTTTAACACTCACACCTTTTTCGAGCAATTGATTCAATTCCTCACCTTGAATCCTACCCTTGCTCATCACCTTTCCATAAACGGCTGTTAATTCACTGATATTGGCACCTGTACCGGACGCAATATCACCTAAACGCCTTAATGTATCAATTACAGTATTAGCATTCTCCCCAAATGCAATTAATTGCTTAGCGCCTGAGCCTACCTCTTGCAGAGTGAATGGTGTGGTGGAAGATAGTTTGACAATATCAGCCATTAATATGTCAGCCTTTTGCTTATTACCTAAAATAGTCTCCAAGGAAACACCTAACATTTGAAACTCGCCACGAATTTTAATTATTTCGTTTGCAAAGCTTGAAATGGTCTGAATGGATAAATATGCAGCTATAGCACCGCCTATTTTTTTAAAAGCCCCCTCTATCTGATTACCTTGCGCAACTGCCATATTACCAACATTGCGTAAATCAGATTCAACCCGATTTAGTTGTTGCTCAAACCTATCCAACCTTATATCAAATTCAAATTCGAGTGCGCCGCCTTGTGTGTTCATTTTATTTTATTTTAAGTTCAAAATACTTTTTTAAATTCTATAATCCTTTCCCTAAGCCTTCTAGCAACAGCTACTGATGATGTACTGATGACTTCAAAACCTTTCGATTCAACTGCAGCTGCGTAATCCATTCCGGCTACTCCTATCAGGACCCATCCTTGCGAGAATTCTGAAGCCAACTTCTTTGCGTGTTTCAGTCCAATTTGCGCCCCTTCCGTTCCTACTTTTGAAGAATTAAAATCATATTTAACTACCTTGCCGTCTTTGACTATAACATATCCTATTGATGCTCTGAGGTTCCCAGTCTGATCTTCGAAATCTGCAAGCTGACGGGCCACAGCAACGAACTGTTCGCCAGTATAAGACAACATTTCAAATATTCTTTTTGCCAATACTGATTGTATAAATTCACGTCTCTTCTTTATATCATTTTGATTCCAAAGTGGTTTTAACGGCATCTTCTTGAAAATAAATAGTAATTAAATCTATACAATCAATGTATCAACTGATTAATTTGTAATGTATAATAAAGCATGTTAGTTAATAGTTTCGATATTTTTTGGACTAATGAAATTTGAATACTTCTTTTAAATATAGATCAGGTGCAATTTACAGGGCAAATTATTTATTGTAAAATACAATCAATTGATTATAAATACAATAAACTATATTAAACCTCTGCTTTTAAAGCATAAGGAAGGGGTTTGATATAGTTTCCCTTCCTTATATTTAAGCATTCAAATACTTAAATCCCTTAAATCTTGAAATAGCCTCTTTCCCCACTAAATATTTAGAATTATCATGCTCTAGGGTGAGGCCAATGTCCTCAATCGACTCAAAGCTGTATTTAGAAATAATTGCATTGATCCTTGACGTTAATTCGTTCATATCATTTACATATTCCTTTTCTTCGGGGGTTTGGGCATAGATTGCAAACTGTTTTTTTATTTCATCCCAGTCCTTTGGATTTATAGTCACTTTGCCTTTTTCAATTATAAAAGGAAGATTAGCGACTGGAGCACAATCATTAAATTGGCCTGCCATATAAAATGCACGGGCTATTGAATTTACCCAATGGGGTAAATAATTCAGTTTTTTGTCCCAATTTTGCATCATCAGCTCAATGTATTGTTCGTCTTCTGATACTTTTTTGATCTCTGCCAATCGCTGATTATAATAGAACTTGCGTATTTGCTCTTCATTAGCAGAAATTAGGAGGCTAAGCGGTGGATTCTTTAAACCAGCTTTTTTTAGGAGTTCACAAAAACTATTAAGCGTTGGAATAAAGATTGAGAGAACCATTTCTTTGAACTTTTCAAAATGGTCTACCTGTTCAGTAATTAAAATTTGTTCTTCCATTTTATTGATATTTAAATTGTTATAAAAATTTTAAATTGATTTATATCGTTTAATATTATTTATGCTGGGAGGTTGCTTTTATCATTAGCTCCATGAATTTATCTGAAGAAGTAAGGTTTATTTTCGTTGGAGGATCCCAACCTAACATCTTAAGAATAGAATCCAGGCTTTTATGCTTGTCGTAAAGCTTTATTTTGACATATTCAACTTTGACTGGTTTCTTTTCAACCGGATCAAATATTGTTTCTGTCTTCGTTGATATCTCTTGAATGCAGGCTTTCTGATCGTCTGTTAAGTCTTCGAATTCCTTTCGGGTTATCCAGGTTAAATGGATATCAGCAAAAGAAGAAAAAGCTATTTTCTTGTGTTCGAGGAGAATCTTTAAGGGACCAATCCCAGCTGTTTCTGCGAGGTTCTTTTTAAGATGGTCTACAAATGCTTGGATGTTAGCATTTGTTAGCATTCTAGCTGCGTTCGATGCTGCAACTCTTTTATTTTTCACTTTGTAAACACGCATATATGCTTGAGTTGCGTTCAGATCAACTAAATATTCCTGACAAAAATGCTGTTGTTTAGGAGAAGTTATTAAAGGTGCCATTATAAATTAAATTTTAGTATTAAAGTATTTTTGATCTTTTGGTTATCCCACAGAACATACGTAATTTACAGAGCGATACGGGCGCATATGTTTCAATTTTGTAACTTCCACTAGTCAATCCCTTAAAAGGTGCATCTTCTAATCTGCCAATGACAACGTTTATAACTCCGACGGTTGGTAGTCCTGCCCTATTTAGCTCCAAGGCGTTTTCAACATCCGTTTCAGAGTATATCCTACTATCATCTATGTTTATAAAGCCTTCATTTATTTGTACATATCCGGTTTTGTCTACCCTAATAAGAAACTCTTTCCTTGGAGTATTATCAAAGTAGCTGCTGAATACCTTTGGCGGCTCTACGTCAAGAATCGCGTTACTTTCACCTTTTACAAAAAGGATCAATCGCTCTATTTTTTCTCTTTTATTTGCCATTGAGTTTACTAATTTTTAACAGTTTATCAATCAACATATCTATCTTATCTTCAGGAAGATCATTTAAAAAATCTTCAAAATTGCTAAGTGCTTTTTCAAAATCAGCTGTGATTTTTAGTTTGTCGTTCCAGCATCCCAGGTACCTACCTAACAATTCTAGCGCTTGTACTTTATTGTGCAATTTAAAGGCAACATTAACACCGGTTTTTGTTTCGACTTTAGAAACCTCCCCAATTGCTGCTAATTTGTCTCTGGAAAGTGTTTTAGAAGATTTAAGTTTGAGGTTATTTCCAGTAAAAGAAAGATAATCTTCAGTGTTAGAGTATGCTATTTTAGCCAGCTCCTGAATTACCTTTTCCGTTGAAATTTCCAGCTTGGTCGAGATTTTATTTTGAAGAAAAGCAAGGTATTTTTTAATACTAAGTTTCGTAAGGTTCTCAGCTGCGATCTCATTGGCTGTTTTGGGGCTATATCCTGCTCTTATAGCTGCTTTTGTCCCACAAAGATCAATCAAGTACTCTTCGCAAAAACGTTTCTGTTTTGGCGTCAATTTAATTGGTTTCTGTGCTTGCTTTGATTGATCCATGGTCAAGTTAGTTTTTATTGATTGATGACAGTTCAGTAAGCTCGACCGGGTAATTTTTGAGGAACTCTTTTAAAAATCGATATAATTTGACTGTCTGGGTAACTGATAAAACCATACCTGGTGTTTCTTCACCCAACTGAAGATAGATACCTTGATACCTTCCTACTAGCTTTCCGTTGATAGATTCTTTGTATGATGTTTTCTCAAAAAGTAGTTTCTCTTCATTATGATTTGGAATCTCAGGTATAAAGGTTAATTGTTTGATGTCTTTTGCTTCCATAATTTTAAAGTTATTTCAATTGAATTTCAAGTTGTAAGTTTTCGGGTACCGGTATTTTCTTTTTAATTAGACTATTAGCAACCTTGCTTATAGGATATAACTCCCATTTATCAGAAGATACGTTGTTGATCTTCCACAGCAATGCAGCCCTATAGTCTGCTTTGTCAATATGGCACCTCTGATTCATCTCTTAATAAATCTTTGGATAAATCATTCGGGTTCATATAGTCGTAAATCTTTGTCAGACTTTCGTTATAGCCAAAATATATAGTTCCAATTCGCCCGTTACGTTGCTTTGCAATATTTAATTCGCCTTTACCTCTTGTGGATCCATTATCATCGGAAATGATACCGTAATACTCTGCTCTATACAAAAGAATAACAACATCTGCATCTTGCTCAATTGAACCTGATTCCCTAAGATCCGACAACATAGGTCTTTTATCAGATCTCGACTCTAAGCCTCTATTAAGCTGGGCGAGCAACATTACAGGAACATTTAATTCTTTTGCTATCAACTTAGCTTTACGCGACATTTCTGCAACTTCCTGCTCACGACCTTTACTCTTGGACTTTTCAGTTTCAACCAATTGTAGATAATCGATTATTATTAAATCACATTCTCCTTTCCGGTGCAATATTCTGGAGCGATTTTTAATGTAATCCATCGAAGCGCCTGAGTTGTCATCGATATACACTCCCAAATTGTAAAGCCGGCCAGCTGCCTTTTCGATATCGTTCAATTCAGAACTATTTAGACATCCGGCCCGGAATCTTTCAGGCATTACATCGGCTTCGCCGCAAAGCATTCTATCGGTTAGCCTAACTCCAGACATTTCGAGAGAAAACATTGCAACTTTCTTATTAACCTTTGCGGCTTGATTCAGGCATGCTAAGACAAAAGCAGTTTTACCCATAGAAGGCCTACCGGCAACTATAATCAGGTCTCCATTCTGCCAGCCGTTAGTTGCATGAGTCAGTTTGTTTACTGGGGTCGGAATTCCATTGACCTTACCCTCTTTAAAAAGTTGGGTCCTTGCGTCATATTCCTTTAGAGATTGTTTTAATAATTCGGGCAAGTAACTTTGATTGCTGTTATTGCCAAAAACTTCACTAATAATACTTTCAAGCTCTGAGCCTGCATGGTCCATCAACTCATCAACATCACAATTTGGATCAAAAGATAACTGATGTATCCGGGTTGAATAAGTAATAAATGCCCTCTGTAAGTACTTCTGTAAAATAATTTGAGCGTGATATTCAATGTTTGCAGCAGATGCAACTTTACTTGTTAATTGCGAGATGTAGTAAGGGCCTCCAACTTCTTCCAGGCAATCGGCCCTGCGAAGAGATTCGGTAACGGTAAGCAAATCGATAGGTTCAGAATCGGCATGTAATTTCAGGATAGCCTTAAAAATATGCTGGTGACTTTCTTTGTATAAGTATTTCTCCTTAAGGATGGGAAATACATCGTCAATCGCATTTTTTTCTATCATGATAGCGCCAAGTACGGCCTCTTCCATATCTATCGCCTGTGGGGCTATTTTGCCGATTGTATCCATGGTGTTTCTATCTCTCTAGTTTTAATTGAAGCGTTATTTTTTGAAAGTTTAAGTTTTCCTTCTTTTTGATCTTTTCTCATTCCACTTCTAACTGTAGCAATCCAATCAACCCTTTTACTACTTTTCGAGGCGGACCAATCCATAAAAGATTCATGGTAATATTTTAAGTCAGCATTTACCCATTCTGTATTTTGAAACTTAGCCTTAAAATGATCGAAGTTTGCGTACATGGAATCCTTAAAAAGATGTTCCTCTTTTTCTTTTTTAGGTTTAATGGTTTTAGGTTTATTATTGGTTGGAGTAGCAGGGGGTAAAGCATCCGGCATACCTACCGATATAGCTTCGGGTTTAGCTTCGGGTTTAGCGTCCGATTTTTTCGGATGCAACAAAGAAACCCATCTCGCTGTAAACCGATTCTTTGATTCTTGAATAATCTTAATAAACCCCCATTTTTCCAGATCTTTTATTGCTTTCAATATTGTTTCCCGATCCGCGGCACAGCATGCGGCGCACGCCTCATCAGTTGGTAACTGAAATTCTTTTGCCCAGGCTAAACGATTTGCTTTTTCAACAATCCATAGGTAAAGTATCCCATGAATCGGTCTGGCTTTTCGTCCATTTTCAAGGACAAAATCAAACCATTGACGTGAGAGGCTATATCCGTTGATCTCAGACATTCTAAAGATTTTTTAAATTTCCCTCATACCATTCATAGAACTCATTGAAAGAAGATATTAAGAGGTATATTCCTCCAGCTTGCTCAACCTGTGTTTGATATACTTTTTGAGCTGCGCGCTGTGTATCTCTCCCTACTTTGACTTCTATTTTCAAAGATCGACCTCCTATTATGGCACTAATATCAGCGGTACCAGGTTGCATACTTGGCTTTATCCATTGAACTGAACCAATTAACCGCTTTTTTCCGATTACGTCGGTGAATTCCTTACGACGGTCAACTAATCTACCGGTAACACTAATCCTTTCGGCCTGACCTCCTTTAAACCTGATATAATCTATAATACATTTAGTAAGACCATTGGCTGTTTTATCGCTATACTTGGGTGTCACCCTAGCATATTCCGGCAATGATGGGAATTTATTGCGCGACTGCAAGAGAGCAAGTGATTTGAGTTCAACTAAAGCATTCATTATTATAGCCTTTTACGGTTTTTCAATTCTTGGTCCACTTCAGCTGCGATTTCTGCCTTTGTCTTTTTCCGTTTTGATAAGAAAAATTCTTCTAAATCAGACACTTGAAAAAAGTTGCGACGGCCGATCTTGATAGGTGAAATCAAACCATTTGATACATAAGAATAGAAAGTGGGTTTCTTCAGGTCGTACATCTCACAAGCTTCTTCCAGGGATACGCGTGTCTTTTTATTTTCTCTGGGAACGTCTGCCAATAAGTCCATTTTTCGGTTTAATTCACGAACCATTTCAGTCAGGGAACTGACTGCGCAGGGTAAGGAATTAAAATCTAATTCAGCCATGGGTTTTTATTTTACATTTAAAATTCTCTTGTATTTTTTAACAACGCCACTTTCCATGGCATCGGTTACCTCTTTTAGGTTATATAAAACCTTGCCATTGTACTTGTAAGCTTTAATCAAGTTTAACTTCCTATAGCGCATTAAAGTGGGATAGCTTGCGGGAAAAACCTTGTTTAATTCAATTTTACCAACAAATTTAGGTTTGGCTTCACTTTCTAAGTTTTGGGTTTCCATGTTATTATAATTTAATTGTCCAAATAAAAACTTTAGTGCTCCACAAAGGTGGAGGTTATAAATAAGTGTTGAAAATTTCCAACGGTGTGTTATTGAATGTAATTATTAAGATGCGAGAATTGTTTTAACTGTTAAATAAAAACTTTCATCGACAAAATTATCTAATCAGTAGAATTTCGTTTAAAGTTTTGGAGGGAGTTGTCATCATTGTTTCTACCGTTTTTATTAACAATGTGAATAACATTTCAGAGAATATATTAATGAAATTCATTGAAAAATTGGAAGCAGTGAGAAGTTTTCAGGTTAGAATTAACCGCTTTGCGAAATGTCAAGTCTTACTGATTTATGGAAGGCGGCTGGCTCAATTGATTCAAAAGCTCCTAAACATTGGTTAGTAAATGATTCAACAATTTAATTCATTGATTATCAATGTATGATTTTAAAAGGTAAGAAAAGTAACCTTATAAAAATTAAACGCGGAAAAGGCGGTGGAACTTGGAGCCATAAAACAATTGCTTTAAGATATGCTCAGTATTTAAGTGCCTCTTTAGCTTCCATAGTTAACCAAGTCTTTTTCCAACGCATCGAAGAAGAAAAGAACCCTGACCTTATTGTCGACCGTGCAATCACAGTTTATAAAAAACACGGCAAAGATGACAAATGTATATTCAAAAATTAGTAAGAAGGTTTGCATTCGTCTTAATCGTTTCATCCAAAAAGGAATCAAGATAATTTTCGGTTGTTCTCATATCGGAATGCCCAAGGGAGTCTCTAATAAAATCGGTACTGGCACCTTTTCGTTTTAGTACAGTTGCAAATGAGTGTCGCGCTGAATAGGTCGAAAGTTTTTTGTCAATCCCTATTTTACCAGATATCTTGTACATATTTTTATTAACGCACCGTGTAAATTGTTGTACTAACTGCCTTTCTCTTTCAGGTGTAACACCTTTTGTCAATATAGTGAAAACATAGTTATCCGGATGCTTGTCCGGATTTCCCCAGCGTTCAATTATGACCCTCGCCCTGGGATGGATATAAACACGGATTGGTTTCAAATCGCTTCGTTTGGTTTTCAAGGTTTTTGCTCTCAAGAAAGTAAAGTATTCTCCATCTATATCCTTGAACTTAAGACGGCATATATCTTTCATATTTAACCCATTACACAGATAAGAAAACACCCAAAAATCTATACCCCTCTGCTCTCCTTTAAATTCTGGTTTATAATCGAAAATCTGTTTTATCTCACTAGAATCCAGGGCTTTTTTAAGCTTTCTCCCGTTTGGTATTTCAAATTTATCATCTGTATTGCTTCCAAAAGGGTACATGGTTGGCTTAATCATTCCGGCCTTTATAGCCCTATTAAATATTTTTCTTAACGATCTCACGTACATGCTAACCGTAGTAAAGGAATTGCCAAGTTTAACCATGTAGTTTTGATAATCTTCCAATGTTTTACTGGTAATGTGATTAAGGCCCAATTTAGAATCAAAGGACAATAGAGATTTTAGAGCACATGAATAAACTGAGGCTGTTCCTGGGCTTCCTTTTTCCTTTAATTCAAGTATATAATTATTGAATAATGTTTCGATACTTAGCCCGAGTTTGTTAATCTTTGATGGATTATCAAAAAATTCAAGTTCGAACAAATCGAAAGTAAAGGAATCCCCTAAAAACTTAATCTTCTCAATAGCCTTATTTTTATAAGCCTCCAGTTTACCCTTGGTTTGTTTTAAGTCTTCATCTCTAAGTTTAGGTGTCCATATTTTCGCCCATTCACTTTCTTTGAGATCAATCTTTAAACCGTACCTCTTTTTATCACCTTCATGGTACACGGTTAATTTAACCGGGTGAAGATCCTCTTTCTTCGTACTGCGCTTATCATAAAAAAGTGTTACGGTAGCCATTTGTTCATGTTTATTGGTGGGGGTAAATTTGCACCACTAATTGCACCATAAATTTAAGAATTATTTAAAAATTTACATTAATATTCACAAATATAAAGACAGGTATTTAGGCATAAAATCAACATATTACGTTAATATATATTTATGTTTAAAAACATATATTAGTTGTTTGTTTATGCCTTACAAGCAGAGGGTCACAGGTTCGAATCCTGTTGCTCCCACATTAAAAATCAAGCGGTTACAGAGATAAAATCTGTAACCGCTTTTTTATTTGCACCTATATTTGCACCATAAATAGCGTTATATGAAATAATCCTGATTGAAAAGATATTTACTTTTTACATATCTTTGTTATGCTGAATCATCAATTTAAAAACTTCAAAACATAGCTTAATTCGTAAACCAAAACATTTTAAATAAGCCTGGTAGCCCCATTGGGGTAAAACCGCGAATGGGTTCCTTTCATAATGCTATGCGCGTTTTGATGGTTCAGCAGCTGCCAGGTCTTTTTTGCTGGACCATTAAAACGTATTATTATGAAAACAAACAAAAATCAAAAATCGGAATCAGAACGTAGAGAAGCATTTGAAATTGAGCAACTGAAAAGACAGATCTCAAGTTTAGAATTTTTATTAGAATCTGGAGAATCATTAAGAGAAACTAATATATTCCTGATGAATTCAATAATGGGGATGTCTGGCCGGTCTAATCTTTCGTTTAAAACTCCCCCAGAACTGATAAGTAACACAATCGAGTTAATAAACGGAAATTACGATAATATTGATAGTCTATGTAAACTTCGCTTTAACTAAATTATTAGAGTTTTTCGAGTGCAAATGACCGTTAAAAAATCTTCGATCATTTAAAACAGGGCTTGTTCTGTCATCCCTGTTTTAGATCAATTATTTTACGTTCCTAATAGTTAACATATGGAAACTGATTCTTTCGAATTCAGACAGCTTGTTGCTGACATTGTCGAGCAAACCACAAAAAAGGTACTAACCGACCTTGGGCTAATTAAACCATTTCTTTCAGAAAATCAAGCCGGAAAGATTTACGGAGCCTCAAATGTCCGCTACTGGATAAAAGAAGGGTTAATCAAATATACCCAAGATGGAGGGAGCACATCACCCAAAAGACTTGAAAGGTCAAAACTTGATATTTTAGTCAGGACCGCCAATCGAGCACAGTATAAAACAGTGAAAGAACGGAAAAGGTGATGTTGAACACTATCCTTTTCTAACTATCAATAAATCAACCGAACTATAATTTTGTATTTCGGCTAAAGCATTGATATATTGTTTTATTTCATCACTGTTAACTATTTGAGATAAATTCTTTTCGGGAAAGGCTTTAGCAAAGTCGGTTACATTAACCATTGTTTGACCATTCTTTTCGAAAGTGATCTTTGAACCTTTGTAATCGAATATTTTAAGTGAGTTCATGGGTATATTAATTAAGGGTATAATTCATTGAAACGGTGAAAGGCGAGGTTTAAAAGTTATCCTGAATTACTTTTAAGCAAAACATAAATCAAGTGAACTACAATTTTGTATATCACTCAGGGATTTTAGATAGTCTCGACTTTCATTACCATTCACCCCAAGTGCAAACCATATATAAGGTTGACCAAAACGACGTTATAAAAATCAAACCTGGAAAAACCGGTGGAATGTTTAAAAAATAATTTATCTTTACTTCTACTAACTACATATTCCTTAATATTATAAACCATGCCACCACTTTTAATTTTACTCGGAATCGCCTTTTATTTCATTCCTACAATTGCAGGATATAAAACAAAAAACGCCTCAGGAGTATTTATTCTAAATCTTCTATTAGGGTGGACAGTTATAGGATGGATTGCTGCTCTTATTTGGGCTTATAGTTCGCCTGAAGAAAAGCAAGTTCAAAATTGGATTTACACTTGCAATAAATGTGGGTATAAAAAAAGCATAGATCAGAGAGTAAACTTAATTAAATGCCCTAATTGTGGACACGAAACCATTTATATGTAATAATACGGTTTCAGACCGTATTATAAAAACCAAGAAAGGTAAATTAGTAATGTTTAGAGCTTTTCAAGTATTTGGTATTTAAGATGATAAATCTCATTCTTAAGTCTCTTCATGTTAACTGCAATAAGTTCAGGACTACTCTCATAGTTGCATATTCTAACATCTAAATTTTTTATAGCAACTTCAACATCAGCTAAATGGGCTTCAAGGTTCCTTCCATGCTCAATGTCTATGAGCATGTTTCTATAAACTTCAATAAAGGTTTCGTTTGCCATATTTTAGTTATTTTAATTGATAATCATGTAGTCTACTAAATGCCATTTGCTCTTAATAGGTTAGTTTGTGCGTTTTGGTTGTTAGACATAATATCAAACATCCCTTTTGTATTATCTGCGGTTCTTCGCGTGTTATACTCTATCTTAACAAGATTTTGAAGCCCTTCCATTGCGAGATTCTTTTGGTCCATTAAAATTAAACGAGAAGCATTTGCCTGACCAACTAAAAGATTAGCGGTATCTTCCTGAATAGATTTAACCGCCCCGGCGGCTGCGGAAGTGTTTGAATTATCGGGATTGGTGGGAGTAAAGATTGACGACACATCTTTCCACATTGTTTCAAAACCACTTAAGTCTTCTTGGTATTTAACTGAAAGGGCGTTTTTCTCATCTTTAGTAAGAGTTAAATCCGACATTGCATTAGTTAGCATGTCGTTAAATCCATTAGTCTCCATTAACTTATCCCATACCTTCCGCTCGAATATACCCGAAACGGCATTTAACATGATATTTTCAAAGTTATCTGCGAATATTTCAGACGCACTCTGACCCTTTTTAAATCCCGCAACGATGCTATCTGCAATGCTATTAGTAGTAGTACTGGTTAAATTTTCCTTAAATTCAGCCTCTGCTTTTACCTGCTCTTCTTTTATTCGGTCAATATTAGCCTGAGCCTCCTTTGAGGCAGCGGTTAATTTTCCTATTTCCTTTTGTGCTTTATTATATTCAGCTATATCCTCAGCTACTCCAACCCCTCCAAATATCAATTTCCACGCCGCAGGTTTTGCTATTTTGCGCCATTCTTCAATTTGCTTTTGATAGTCAGCTATTTTATTTTTATCTTCATTAATGGTTTTGTCACCTTCTTTTAAGGTTTTTTGATAGTCAGTAAAATACCCCATACCCTTATTATTGCCTAACTTTGTAAATAATTCAAGGGTTTTATTAAGTTCAGCATTTAAATAGTTTTGCTCTGCTGTCAGATCAAATGTAGAGGTAGTCATATCGGCAATTACGCTACCTAACTTCATGACAGAAGAGTACAGCCCGTCCACTATTGACATACCACCAGATAGTTGTTCGCCAAAAGTCGCACCTTCTTTATTAAGACTAAGTAAGCCTTCGTGCATTTTATCGAAATTCCCTGCAATACTTTGAAAAGCACTTCCAAGGTCTCCACCAATAATATTCCCTAATTCCTTAACAGCATTGCTTATGCCTTCAATATTTTTTATTGATTTATCATTTATTCCACTTACCAAATCATCAATAGATTTTAAGGCTTCTTCTTTTTGCTTATCTGTTAAATCAGATGTTTGTAAATATTTTTTCCACCAAACAAGACTTTCTTTCAGCTGATCCATATTCATTCTATCAAGCCTATCAAGCGCTTTTAAATGTTCTTCTAATACCCTCTTATCATTTTCCCGAACCGATTTCATAATGCCTTCGAGCACTACATCTTTGGGGTTATATGAATCTAACTGAGATTGAGTAGGCTTTGTTAATTGATTTGTCACCTCATATTGACCCGTATATTTATTTTTCGATAAGTCAGCCGGTTTATTTAATAATGAATCTCGCAACGATTCGGGATCAATGGGAGCTTTAGCGAGATATTTAACATCATTGATACGGGCTATCCCTATTTCTAAGATTTCTAATTGCTTTTTATACGATTCTGTTAACAAGTCATTCCTTGCTATAGCGTCTTTTGTGGATAATTTATCCCTTTCGTCGTTAAGCTTCTTTATCTCTTCCCTTAAATGTCCTAATAATGCAATTTGCTCTGGAGTTCCACCTTCGCCGGTTGAGACTGATTTAGCAGGTTCTTTTTCAATAACACCTAAATCTTTAGCAAGTTTCTTTCTAGCATCTACAAGGCTTTGTGTTTTACTACGTTCCTTTTCTAAGTTTTTATTTGATAGAAGCCAGTCTCCAAC
>Ga0213919_1000669_pt1 | contig 14220 bp, 19 predicted proteins | sample McNCre317MG_FD_161056 | JGI IMG/M metagenome (GOLD analysis project Ga0213919, IMG submission 161056) | Freshwater microbial communities from McNutts Creek, Athens, Georgia, United States - 3-17 MG | ecosystem: Environmental > Aquatic > Freshwater > Creek | place: USA: Georgia | collected... | reverse complement strand
GAGGTATCCAAAGGTATTAGGCGGATGATCCACCTTCCCATCCGGATCTGGTCACAGAAATGTTACAAACGTGTTACAAATTGTCACTGTCAAGATAAAAATCACTTTACTTTCATTTGAAACACAAATATCATATAGGTGAGAGGATCTATCAGTCTGGCTCACTATGTAAAACTCCCGGAAGGAGTAGAGCCTAGACCTCCTGTCTGGTCGGATGGACACATCTCTGAATACTGATAGACCTCTTACCACTACACTAAAGGAAAGGAGGAAAGGTCATGAGCGTAGCAGATATTATACAGATCATCTCATCTTTAGGTTTTCCTATCGTTGCCTGTTTGGGTTTAGGATGGTATATCGTTAAGAAGATGGATAAGATGAGTGATGTTATTGATAACAATACTAAAGCACTCATCATGATATCTCAGGATCTCAAGGACCAGAGGAAAGAATGAAATATAGAGATCTGGAGTCCAGTCTGGAATGGATGGAAAATATAGCATCAGATGATACTCATGGATATTCTATGAGCTCTCGATATGGTCCTAGTTTTGACTGTAGTTCATTTATCTCGTTTGGTCTCATCTTTGGAGGTTTCAATGTGAGATATAACTCAGTCACCTGGGATCTAAAGGATCAGCTCCTGAGAGATGGCTGGAAAGAATTACCAAAAGGATCAGCTTTACATAGAGGAGTTATCCTCCTATCAGAAAGAGGAGGCTCTGCATCCGGTCATGTTGCTATGATGGTTAATGATACTGAGATGGTCCATGCATCCGGAACTACTAAAGGGATATTAGTAGAAAAGTTCTACATTCCCAGTTTTGGATGGGACTATTATCTATATCATCCTGATTTTTATCTGGGAGCTCCTACACAGTCTACTCAGAAAACTGTTGAGGAGATAGCCAGAGAGGTCATAGCCGGAAAATGGAAAAACTATCCTGAGAGAAAGAAATTGCTAGAGTCTGCAGGATATAACTATAAAGAAGTGCAGACAATGGTTAATAAGCTATTGAAAGCAAAGAAGTGAGGAGAGTATGGCTGAAAATATCAATGGAGCTCTGATCACAGGTCAACAGATCTGCTGGGATGAAACTCATGGATATAACAGATATCCGGGAACCAGAGAACTCAATCCGGATGTGGATTGTTCTTATTTTGTAGGATATTGTCTCCAGCAGAATGGTTTTAACGTTAATCCAAACTGGTATACCGGATCCATGATCACTGATCTCTCAGCCTATCAGGGTTTTTCTCATTATATATGGACTCCCAGTTTTCAATGGAGACATGGAGATATAGCAGTATATGATGAGGGAGGAGGTCCTGATGGTCATACTTTCTTTTATGCTGAGAATGTGCTGGGATATTCCAGTAATGATCCTGTTAATGGAGATGGAACTACATCACTATTATCCAGAGCCAGGATAGAGGCTAGTAATAATAGAGGTAGATCTGAGCCTGGAGATCAGGATAATGGTCATGGTATGCATCCGGAGGTATGGGTTCATCCATTCAGTTTTTCAGACGGAGGTCACACCTGGCATATTTTTAGATGGGATGCAGGTCCGGGACCTGGTCCTATGCCACTCACTTTTGAACAACAAATTGTTTTATATTCAACCCTAAGGAGGAGAAAAGATGAAAGCATCCGATATAAAATATTTCATTGATAATGGTTTTACTCATGATGAGATCATGAGTATGACTGATGATCTGGTATCAGATCCGGGAGATCCTACACCTGATCCTGATCCTACACCGGATCCAGATCCTGCACCGGATCCAGCACCTGATCCGGTAAATAATGAGAGTAATAAGATCATCCAGGATCAGATCTCTGCTCTCACAAAACAGGTTGAGCAGCTGGTCAAGGCTCAACAGAGTCAAAACAGAGCCCAGACCAATACTCAAATAGTTACAAAGTCAACCGATGAGATCTTAGCCGGACTCATCAACCCATCAAAATAATAGGAGGTTATAACAATGGCTAATGAATTATCTTTTACACAGAGTGCTACTATCCTCAATAGTTTGCTTGAGCAGGCTCAAGGTAGAGCGTCTATCACTGCAGTCAATGAGACACAGTTTGTAGCTCAGGCTCAGATCGCTCTCCAGATCGGTTATGAGGGTATCATGAACTCTCTTTCTCAGGTCCTGAGTAGGACAATCTTCTCGATCCGTCCATACAACAGAAAACTCAAGGGACTTTATGCTGATGCTATCCGCTATGGTAATCATGTTAGAAAGATCTCAGCTATTGACGGAGAGTTTGAGGAGGATGACAGATCTAAACTTACTGATGGTTATTCCATCGATCCATGGGTAGTTAATAAACCTAAAGCTCTCCAGATGAACTGGTATGGTGAGAATGTTTATCAGGTTTCTAAGACCTTTTTCAAGGATCAGCTTGATACTGCTTTCAGCTCATCCTCCGAGTTCGGTTCTTTTGTTTCTATGGTTCTCCAGAATATCTCTGATATGATCGAGCAGAAACATGAGGTAACTGCCAGAGGAACTCTCGCCAATCTGATCGCTGGTAAGTCTGTAGCTGATACATCAAACGTTTATCATCTCGTTTCTGAGTATAAGACAGAGAAGGGTATCACTGATGCAGATTTTAACTTCAGATCTACTGAGAACTTCCCTGACTTCGCTCGTTGGCTCTATTCATTCATCGAGACTCTCTCTGATAAACTCACTGAGAGAGGTATCATGTATCACATGAATGTAACTGATAAGGAGATCAATAGACACACTCCTAAGGAGGAACAAGTTATGTATCTTTATGGTCCTCTCATGAACTCCATTAAAAATGAGGTTAAGAGTGTAACATTCAATGAGGAGCTCCTCAAGATGATCGATTTTGAGAAGGTTAACTACTGGCAGTCTCCTGCAGATCCTGAGAAGGTTATCGTAACTCCAAACTATATCAATTCATCCGGTGAACTGGTAGAGGCTGAGGAGAGTGTAACTGTTGATAATATCTTTGGTGTACTTTTCGATAGAGAGTGTGCAGGATATACAGTAGTTAATACCTGGTCTCAGTCTACTCCAATGAATGCTAGAGGAGGCTACACAAACACATTCTGGCATTTTACAGATCGTCCATGGCTTGACCTTACTGAAAATGCAGTAGTTCTCCTTTTGGATGAGGCTACCGGATCCGATGACTCAGGATCTGATGACTCCGGTTCTGATGACTCAGGATCTGATGACTCCGGTTCTGATGACTCAGGTTCTGATGACTCCGGTTCTGATGATAACAACTCTGGAGAGACATGATCATTAATTTGATTGGAGGATAAAGGGAGGAGCTCTCTCCTCCCTTATTTATAATTATGTTTAATGCGATTTTTTATACATTCTCCAAAAAACCAAACTCTACTTTGAGACCATCCTCCGGAGGAACTACTTATAGTATCAGACTGGTTGATAACTGCTCGATTATTAATCCTATCATCAGACTCAGAGGATCCTCAGCCTCTGATATGCTGGGTAGGTATAACTATTGTTACATCCAGGAGTTTAATAGATATTATTTTGTAGTCGATGCCGGTTATGATTCAGATCGTGGTATCTGGGAGATGAGTCTGAGATGTGATGTATTAGCTACTGCCAGAGATGAGATTAAAGCATCAACTCAATTTGTAGAAAGATCTTTCTCAAGATGGGACTTTTTGATAGATGATACTCTATATCCATCTAAAGCTCAGGCTCAGTTTTCAAATACTATCTATTCTCAGTTTTTTAATGCCACACCTCAGACAGGTGATTATATTATCGGCATGGTATCAACCGGACAGAACTATTCCAGGTTTGGAGGAGTACAATATTATATTCTTTCATATACTGAGATGAATGCATTAATAGATTACATGATGAATGTTATCAATTATGCAGATGCATCTATCACAGGAATAGCTACAGAGCTCATGGGACTCATCTCTGATCCTATGAGTTATATAGTTTCATGTAAGTTCTTTCCAAAAACTTTAATAGACAGAACCGGATTAACTCCGGCTATTATAAATTTTGGTCAGTTTCAATCTACTGTATATGGATGTCCACTGCCTCCATCATTTATTAATCCGGCTCCGGTTATTCATAGTGGTTTTACTATGCCGTTGACAGATCATCCTCAAAAAGTGACGAGAGGAACCTGGCTGAATGGTAACAGTCATACAGAGAGAATATTAAGGTTTGAACCTTTTGGAGTCATTCCTCTGGATAGTTCAAAATTAATAGGATATGGATATATTTATCTTGATGTAGCAACAGATATCATCACAGGTCAGGGAGTTCTTTCCATCTATGCCTGTGAGGATAGTTCATCTATCCCTAGTAATCTTGATACTATGCCATTACTGGGAACCTATGCATCTCAGGTATTGATAGATATACCTCTCTCCTCTCAGAGACATGAGTCCTGGTATAATGTGATAACTAATAATTTCACTAAACCTCTATTCAATGGTTTGAACGCAGCTGGAACCGGTCTGGCTAACTTTCAAATAGGTTCAGCTTTAGGAGAGGCTGGTAGCACTCTTAATAATATGTTTTTTGGTATTGGAGATGCAATCAACAGTTTCTATGATCCTCCGTCATCTTCCGGATCACCTGGATCTCTCCTATGCAGGATGAATGTAGTTATCTGTAATAAGTTTTTGATCCTGGTAGATGAGGACCAGGCTGAGTTTGGTAGACCTCTCTGCAGTTATACCACTCTCACAAATTTAACAGGTTTCTGTAAATGTAATAATGCTAATATCTCCACTACATTAACATCTACAGAAAATGAGGAAATAGAGAACTATCTTAATTCAGGTTTCTTTATAGATACCTAGAGAGGAGGTTAATAGATGAATATACATGATGGTATTCCAATGAATTTTGATCAATTCAATATAGTGGAAAATATAACCAGTCCATCAACTATCCATTGTAGTAATAATCTGTTAGTGGAGTTTCTGGAGGAATATCTTTTACAGAGAGTGATGTCAGTTTTCAAGTTTGAGCTCCCTGATGAGATCTCTGAAAGATACTTTAAATATGTATTGTTCTGTAATGGCTGGATCATTCTCACATATGATGATGAGTTTGGATGTATGGCTCATTATGGAGCTCTCAGAGGATCCAATCTCTATTATGAGCCTAAAGAGTGTACCATAACTCTCCAGGATACTGATGCAACTAGAATTAAGACTATAGACAGGATACTTGTAGGAGCTGATAGGACTGCAGTTCTCATGACTCTGCAGGAAAACTACAGATCTATCCTGCCTCTGGTCACATTCTATGCTGAGAGAATGGCTCTCATTTTTGAGGCTTTTGATATGAATGTTATAAATTCTCATCTCGCATATGTTTTTGGAACTGATAAGAAAGCAATAGCTGAGACCTTCAAAAAGATCATGGATGAGATTGCAGGAGGCTCTCCTGCAGTAGTCACAGATAAGGATCTTTTTGATGAGGATGGAAAACCAAAATGGACTGCTTTCTTTAATAATCTTAAACAGAATTATATAGGAGGTGATCTCCTCCTGGATCTCTCAAAAGTTAGAAAAGAGTTTGATACAGAGATCGGTATTCCATCAGCTAACACTGATAAAAGAGAGAGACTCAATTCTGTGGAGGTTGAGAGTAATTCCTATGAGACTATAACCAGAGTAGAGATGTGGCTGGAGAATATGCAGGACTGTTTTGAGAAGATCAGAGCAGTCTATCCGGAGTGGACAGGTTCTGTCTCTCTCCGTGTACCTGATACTGATGAGATCGATAATATATCCGGAGAGGAGGTTGATGATAATGGGCAACAGTAAATTGACTCTGATAGGGATGTATAACTGGGATAATTCTATCCTGGAAAACTTCTCAGCTCCTACTGAGTTCTCAGCTGATGATATAGAGACTCTCAAGATGAATTTATTGAGTGAGGTTGGAGAGTTTGAGGTCCTTTATAGTGATTTTGATTTTTTCAAGGCTATGATAGGGTTCTGGAGTAAAAAGAATAAACCAGTCTGGGATCATCTTTATGAGACTACTCAATATGAATACAATCCTATTCATAACTATGATAGGACTGAGCTCAGGAATACTACTGAGACCAGAGATCTGGAGAGATCAGATGATGAGTCCAGGAATTTAACATGGCAAGATAAAAGAACTGCTAATCTTAATAACTCATCTACTGAGACCAGGAACCTGGCAAGCTCAGGATCTGAGTCCGGAACTGTTGAGATAGAGGCAGAGGTTGATAAGACCTCCAGCGGATCATCCAATACTACCAGATCAGGAAGAGCCTTTAATGATAGTGATCTTGTATCAAAAGAGAGTGAAGTAGTTTCTACTTCCGGTTCTGAGAATACAGATAGCTCATCAACAGAGACCAGAGATCTGGCTACATCCGGAACTGAGACCGGAACTATCGGACTCGTTGGAACTGAGGGTGGAACTGATACTCATGATGGTAAAGATCAGGGAACTGTCCAGAGATCAGGAACTGACTCCGGAACTATTGAATGGGATGAGGATGTCAGGATATCCGGTAATATCGGAGTCATGTCTACTCAGAATATGATCCAGCAGGAGAGAGATATAGCTCTCTTTAATCTGATGGATTATATCATCAACGATTTTAAACATGCATTTTGCATCATGAAATATTAATAATAGGAGGTAAAAATATGGCTTTATTTCACAAATACCCTTATACAGATATCCATGATCTTAATCTTGATTGGATATTGAAAGTAGTTAAGGAGATGAAAGATAAATTTGATAGTATTGATTTTGATTATATTTTCAATACTCTCACATCTCTCAATAATATCACTGCTCAGCATACTGAACTCATAGCTCAGATTCAGGGTGATATTGATTCTATAGGAGGTCAGATCCTCCAGCTCAGAGATGACCTTAACTCCGGATTAACTGATGTTAATGGTAGAATCGATGGGATCAGCTCATCATTGGATAGTCTCTCTAATACAGTGGCTACTAATACCAGTGACATCTCTGAGATAAAATCATCCATATCTGATATCCGAGATGATCTAGCTGATCTGGGAGGTATCACAAGTGAGGTCTCAGGATTGGAGTCAGAGGTTGATAACCTTGATACCAGAGTTACATCTTTGGAGTCAGCTGCTTTTGGTGATGTTTCAGTTTCTCCGGTTCCTAAAAACTTTGGTTGTTATTGCATCGATCCATCGAAAATGGATTATGAGATTATTCAGGATACAGTGACTCCGGATCCATCATGGGACTGGACTGTTATGATGGCTAGTAATCCTCTCTATCAGAACGGAAAGGAGCAGATCAGGTTTAGAGGAAATGAATATTATAATAAGTCTCATCTTATTATTAAGAATTTTATTCCTAAGATGCAGAATAGTGATCCTCTCACCCTTTTGTTCAAATTCAACTATACCTGGGATTATACTTCTAACTGTCAAGCTCTCAATACTTCTTTTGGAGCTCTGTTATCCGGAGTGGACTGTATAGCAGGAGGATCTACTAGTGTATGCATAGGAGGAGCTCGTCTGGTTCCATCTGTTGACAATCTTGATATCTATGATCTCTATCTCTCAGCTCAGTCTCTGAGCGGATCCGGTGCATGGATTGAAAATAGTGGTTTCTTCTTAAACTATGTTGCTATCCTGGGAGGAACCGGATATCTGGGAGACGGCAGGATCAATCTCGATGCAGGTGAGAAGTATTTTAATGCTTTCAATCTTAATACAGGATCGGGATCAGGTCCTTCTCAGGCTGATTTTGATGCTCTCGTTTCCAGAGTCTCTGATGCAGAGGATGACATTGATACTTTGGAGAGTGGTCTGTCTACTGCTCAGGGTAATATCAATACTATCAGCGGACAGATAACTACTATCAATAGTAAGGATGCATCTCAGGATAGTTCTATCTCCTCTCTGGGATCCAGAGTTACAGCTTTAGAGCAGAGTGAAAGTATTGAGTCCTGGGACCGCTGGCAGGATGTATATGATGAGGGATCAATAACTCCAAACAGTAGGATCATAGGTTTCCATATGGTCAAGATCGGAAAGATGGTATTTTTCGAGATAGCCGGATGTCACTTTAGAAATGATCAGAATCATAATACATCTACATTTATCCTGGGAACTATCAGATCAGGTCTCAGATCTAAGCTCGCTCCTAAGAATAATATCCCGGTCACATTCACCGGAGGAGTTTTCTATACTGATGGTAATCTTACCGGAATTGAGATGTCAGGTGATAGTGACTCTCAGTATTGTCCACTGGTCCCTAAAGCCAGAGGAGTATCAGTTATGACCATATACGGATCTGAGACTGCTACTCCATACACCTGGAGTGGTAGAGTTAATAAACCATACAGTATTAATATCAATATCTGTGACATGCCATATCAGACTGCTGAGCAGAGCATCACAAATAATGCTTTCATCGTAAGAGGTTCCTACCTTACTAACTGAGGTGAGCATGCTCGCATTGAAAAGGACCGGAGTTCTCCGGTCCTTTTCTTTATATGTATTAAATTATAATATCATTCATTAGATATAGGATGATCTTCATAATATTGTTCAACCTCATCCATAGCCTCACTGATATTATCAGCTGAACAATAGAACTCTCCATTTATCAATACATCAAAATGATCATATCTGGGAACTATCATATAATCGGATCCAATCATGTTTAACCTCCTATCAGATGCTGGAAAGCAATCTCGCATGATGCATTTTCAAACTTGATCTTATTCTTAAAATAATAATCTACCAGTCTCCTGTGACGGATCCTGAACTGATCCAGCTCAAAATCTGTAGTGTGATAGATCTCTACAAACTTGCCTCTCTTATATCTGGTCACATATAACACTCTGTTATTTTTTGATTTATAGATACAGAGATCTCCTACTATTACTTTAGGCTCAAAGTCCTGGAGGTTCATCGGTTTGATGTTACCTTTATAATATGAGGTAAATTCATTATTGATAGCCATTCTGGAATAGTCAGAGTTTGGATCACTCTTATAAGATACTGTTTGAGATTTCTTCTCAGAGATCGGAGAGTGCATAGGAAAGACCAGCCTGATACCTCTCTCAGGAAGATCTTTTAACTCCAGACCTCTCTCCTGCATATCTATGAGATGATCTATCAGGTTATACTCCATTAATACATCGTTTCCGATATCCTCAGAGTTAGCACATAGTATCAACCTCATTGGAGGCTCTCCAAAGAGCTCTCTATTTCTATTCAGAGTCTCATACATATGTTTTACTGCTATACCCTGAGCTCTCATTTTTCTCACATGTTTCTCCGGGATAAACTCATCATAGAATATTGCTTTATATCTTTTAGCATCCATACCTCTGACATCCGCAATAGTAGAAAGAGCTGAGACTAAAGCAATAGGATCATTACTCTCCGGATCTTTAGTGATCATTGAGACCTCATTGAGTTTCTTCTTTAGAAAGTAGTTAGTGTTATGATTTTCGTTGATAGATGTAAAAGGAAAGAGATCCGGATCTTTCATGAGATCGATCTCTTTTTGTTTAGTTCTGATATAAAAATAAGGGATTGGATGAGTTATAGTAAGATCCTCCAGGACTCCATATGATTTTCCGGTTCCTCTAGGTCCTACCATGACTATCATCCAAAACTGTTTAGGGCTCAATATCTTCTCTACATCTAACCATCCGTCCGGTAAATATATATTCATTTTTGCCTCCTATGGTAGAGCCTACCATCTCAGGCAGGGAGAGATGATAGGCTCAGTGAAGTGAATAAGGGAAGGAATTAATCAACCAAACCACACTGATAGAAGGTTCTACCATTTTTGGAGATATCCTCTATGATCTTGATAACACCTGTCCACTCGTCACCCGGTTCACCCAGCTGCTCAAGGATCCTCTCAAAGTCCTCAATAAAGGTCTTAGAGTTTGTAGCAAAAATACCCTGATCGGTATTGATAGCCAGGAGCTGGACCTCATTACCATTATTGTTAATGTCATCGTATCTGACATATGAGATGAGAGTAACCTCAAGATTAGCTCCGTCCTTGATCTTCTTAATAGATGGATCATTGACCATCTTATAGATCTCTTTCTTACTTAATCCTTCTGTAGCCTTGATAATTTCCATCGTTTTAACCTCCTATTAATTATTTTCGTTGGATGGACTATCCACTAACAAATTATTACCTTTTAAGACACTTGTCAACAACTCTCTACATTTTGTACACAAAATGTAATATTCATACGTTTTACCCAGAGTATAAACAGAATCATGAAAATATACATTTCTTGTAATTCTGATATAATGACCATCAATTTTTACTCTCTTATTCACTTGATCATTATAGACTGCCTCAATACCAGCGGACTCTCTGAAAGTAAAACCATCACGGAATAGATCAATACCTCCGGCTTTCTCTAATTCCTTAGAGCCTTTTTTCTTTCCTACTCCGGCACAGGTCAGTTTAACATGACCTTCTCTATCCTCAGATGCGTACTTTTTAGCTCCCTGAGAGATGAATTTGTGAGAGACGCCCTCATTCTCAAAGACTCCCATATAATGTGTCACTCCATGAGGATCTGTAGCATAGGCTCCATTTTTGATAGATCTCTCTATCCTGATCCTGTTATACTCAGTAAAATCAACCTCTCCCAGATGCTTGATTGAGTCAGTATCAACATAAATGCAGTCTGTAGGATTGACCAGCCTGATACCTTCCTGGAGGTCATATCTCGCCCAGGCAGTCACCCAGACACCCCACTGATAAGGGAGAAAACCTTTTTTAGAATATTTCTCAAGGATCTCCTCTCTGGTCTTACTATCATCCAGATACCACTCAGCCAGTTCTCCGGACTTAGGATCTACTCTGTCCTTTTGAAATAATAACATCTCTTTCATGTTGTCCTGGACCATGAGTCCATAGATGGAATTGAGTTTTGCTTTCTCTTTCATGTAGAAATTCTCCTGACCTTCCACATCCTTGAGCTCCGTCTTATTCCTATAATATTTGCAGACCAGTCTCACTATAGGTTTTGGTAGAGGTTTATATCTACTCATCCATACCTGATAGAAAAGAATCTGATCAAAATCATACTGCTGGAGGATGATAGCCAGGTCAACATCAGTTATTGTTATCTCCAGATATTCAGAATTTATGATCCTACCATTATCAATAACCATCCCGGGATCTGATGCTTTACATCCTCTACACTTTGCAATAGGAATATAAGGAAAACCCCACAATGGATCCTTGAGATGGATATTGCCTCTGATGATAACTCTCATGAGCAGAGCATAGTGATGATCGATTTTCTGCTTGATCTGATCCAGAGTTTGAACTCCAACCTCTCTCCATTTACTGCTAGGAAATTCTCGATTACACATCTCATCCGGATAGGAGCTACTCCTATCATCGGATCCAACCTCATAGCAGATTGCATCAGTCCAGTATCTGTTATTATGAGTATCTCCTCCTCTGAAAGCCTCATGTAAAGCTACAGATATCTCATAGTCCGGTTGAATACCTACCATATAAGAATGACATAGTTTTTCTCTTACTACCTTCTTAACATCTCTCCTGACAAAACCAGTGGATGTGATAGGTAAAGAATAATAATCATCATTCTCTATTGCTATAAAGCTCCTGAGAGCCTCATTCAAACCTATAACGTCATTGATACCATATTGGAGTTCTTTCTTTGAGAGTCTGGTCCATGGGTATCTGGTCTTTGTATAATCAAAATCATCTCCGGAGAGCTTTTTATGTTTCACATCCATCTTATATGTGAACTCTGCTAGACTCATATTTGTGAGAGCATAACTGCATCTGAACTCAAAGGAACTGTCAAAAACAAACTTGATTACTTTTCTGACATCCACTGCAAACAGATCCTTACTGTCTATATCCATGACTCCGGCAAGGAACTGAAACTCGTATGCAAGGTTATGAACAAAGATCATATATCTCTCATGAGGTTTGAGCTCAGCCTTGAGGAGCTTGAGAAGGCTCAGGAACTGAGACCAGGTGTGTCCCAGGATCACGATCTTATCATCTATAGCAAACTGCCAGAGATACATGAAAGCCTGTTTTAGAGGATGATATTGAGTAGTCTCTATATCAAAACTCATGATCACATCTCTATAGAGAGTCTTATCCTTATCCTTGCCTCTCCTACCTTGTTTTTTCTTGACCTGTGGTTTATTCCTCACATAATCCAGGATCTGAGTCTTATCCTTATTTGATAGAGAGTGAGAGTAAATCTGATGAACTACTAGCATATTGATCATAAACCTCATTAGCTATCTCTTTTGAACTCTTATTATTGAGATTATTATCCGGATCGTTGATGATTCCATTAACAATCTCTACTACCTCCTGCAGGACCTGATCAGAGTCATATAGTTTACTCTGGATCATGGACCTGACCTCCTCCATGACTTCTATAACCTTGTCAAAATTGCTTTCATTTACGTTATAACCATAACTCTGGAGAGTTTCGATCCTGGTATTTCTCAGCTCAGTCTGACCTCTGAGAGTAGATAGCGGATTGGATAGAAATCTGTTGATAGAGGTTAGAGCCTCCGGAAGTCCCTTGTCACTGATACTCTTTAATTTCTTGAATGTATCATTGTAATACTTATAGACCTCTGATCCTGAGTATCTGCTTTTAGCTAATCTCTGGAGACGTTTCTGAGCTACTGCTCTCAGCCTTGAGTATTCTTCTCTCATAGCTTTAATGTCTCCATTAAAAGCCTGTTTGATAGATTGAGGAGTGTAGTTAGGTTTACCATTGAATATGAAAGCCTCAGGCAGCTGAGTCAAACTAGCACTGGCTTTCCTACCTTTAGATTTTTTAGGAGCTACAAAACCCAGTTCAGTTAAAAACTCCTTTTTTAATTGAGATCTGACTTTGGAAACCTTTTCCTGAGTTTCCGATAAATGAGGATGAGCTTTCTTTTTAGCCTGAGATCTTTTATCACTTTTTGATTTTTTCATTCCGGATCTCTTAAATGGATCCGTTGATCTGGAGGCTTTTTTAACATCTTTGTTCAACCTCTGATATTTTGATGAGTTCTTTTTTCTACCTCTTGCCACTGTTATAATCCTCCATTTTCTTAACTGATATATGAATAACCAGATGATGGTTATAAGTACCCAGAGCATTATCCAGATGAGATCCTGACTCGATCATATAGATCTCTTTATTGAGATACTTCTCAGGGATATCCCAGTATCTCATAGGGTGATCATATTTGATATAGGATCCGGTATCTATATCAATCAATCTGATCTTCTGGAAGGTTCCTATAATTCCGGATGCGTTAAGTTCTTTCAGAGTCATAATCAAAATCCACTCTCCTCTCAGCTAAACTGCATAAACCTAAAATTTTTGTTCTAAAAAGTAGATATGCCTCTGGTGTTTCAAAAGCCTCTCTAACCTCTGAGGGTGTTACATTTATAACTATCTCATCATCACTTATTCTCTTTACTTTCATTGTCTGCCTCCTTACTTGTCAGCTATCATAGATAGAGACCTGGATATATCCATCAGAATAATGTTTCTAGTAATATCAGGATTAGCCATAGATACACTTAACTGATCAAGCATCCTGAGATTTTCCTCTACTCTATTCATTCTCATTACCTCCCACCTCATCATATAAACTCCTGATAGCCTCCCGGATGACATAGCTCCTGGATCTACCACTACAACATGACATATCCTCAAGGAGCTCCAGAGACTCCTGATCCAGGGATATAGTTATAACCTTGCTGGGACTGTTATCATTTCTCATTCAATTCACCTCCAAAGATAAGATCAAGAGCGATCTGACGATCATTCTCAAAGTCATGAGCTGCTATCTCCTGCTCGATGATAATGAGAGCTACAGTTAATCCTATAGACTCACCTGAGAGAATATTCTTACTGATAGGATAATCATTCTCCTCCGCCTCTGCCTGGACCTTGAGTCTCTCTGCCTGGATCCTTTTCTTGATCTGATCGATCCTCTCATAAATGTTTTTGTTATCCATAGTCTGGACCTCCTATATTTTATTCCGGATCACTTAGATCCAATTAGAGTGTATTACACCATAGAGACAATATCAACACATTTTGCAAAGTGTAACACACCTGTAACAATTCTGTAACATTTACCGGATGGGAAGGTGGATCATCCGCCTAATACCTTTGGATACCTC
>Ga0213919_1000667_pt1 | contig 14262 bp, 7 predicted proteins | sample McNCre317MG_FD_161056 | JGI IMG/M metagenome (GOLD analysis project Ga0213919, IMG submission 161056) | Freshwater microbial communities from McNutts Creek, Athens, Georgia, United States - 3-17 MG | ecosystem: Environmental > Aquatic > Freshwater > Creek | place: USA: Georgia | collected 2017-06-12 | reverse complement strand
GGCTCCCTGCCGACCGGCTGCCTGACGGGGCGGCGCAGGTGGCGCAGAACTGCGACCTCACGGCGGTGGAACTGCGCCCGCTGCAGGGCTTGGGCACCCACTACACGGCGGGGGTGTCGCCGGTACGCGGGCTGTTCACCGACGATGGGCTGCGCTTTTACTGCTGGGACAAGCCGACCCGCGCCTATCTGCACCCGACCATCGATGACGCCTATGGTCGGGTGATCTACCACGAGAACGGCGCCGGCCTGAAGGTGGCGCTGGCGAGCGGCATGACGGCGATGAACCTGAGCCCGGCCAAGCCGGTGACTTCGTGGGACGTGGGCGTTTCCGGGCCGACCGCCGCGCCAACGGTATCGCTCGGGGCGACGACCGGCAAAGACAACGAGGACGTGTCCATCGTGGCCGTGGCGGTGAATATATGGGGTGAGGAATCGGCCCCCAGTCCGCCGCTACGCGTCACCAAGCAGATCGGCCAGCCGATGACGATCAGCGTGGCGCACACGGCGACCTCCGGGCAGCAGAGCCTGGCCGGGATCGCGCTTTACCGCACCTACGCCAACACGGCAGACTACTTCCTTATCAACGTGACGCCGGTTGCGCTGTCGGGTGGGTCGGCGAGTCTGGTCGATGCCTCAACCGCGCCCAATACCGCGACGGCACTGGCGAGCGCGGAGTGGGGGCTGCCGCCGGCCGCGCCCAACAACCTGACCTATGCCGGCAATGGCTTCTTCGTGGTGGGGTCCGGGCGGGATCTGGTGTTTAGCGAGCCCTATCACCCGCACGCATGGCCGTACCGGATGACCCTGCCGAACGCGATTGTCGGCGTCACGATGGCTGAGGGCGGCATTCTGGTGACGACGCAGGGGCCGACCTTCCTCGTCAGCGGCGCGCATCCGTCGCAGATGTCGCAAACCTTCCTGCCGGTCGAACAGTCGGGATGGTCGGATACGGCGGTGGCTCGCATGGGCGGCGCAGCGGTGTATGCCAGCAATGACGGCCTGGTGCGGGTGGCCGGCGGGCAGCCGAGCATCACCGAGTCGCAGACGCTGTTCCGGCGCAAGGACTGGCGCGCGCGATATGCCGCCAGTCGGCTCAATCTGCGACTGGCTCACCACGACGGGCAGTTGCTCGGGCTGGTCGATCCGAGCTATCCGATTGGCGCCAGCGGTACGCCCTTCCTGATTCGCCTCGATGAAGCGGACGGGATGCTGTGCCGGCTGGACGTGGGGCAATCCCTCTATGGTGCGGCGGTATCCAGCACGACCGATCAGCTCTTTGCGCTGACATCGACCGGCTTTGCCGAGTTCGCGGCGGGGTCGTCGCTCGCATATGAGTGGTGGTCGGGCGAAAAGCTCTATCCGCTGCCGGTGAATTTTGCGGCGGGCGTGGTCGATGCGGTGGGTACGGCGACGATGACGATTTACGCGGACGGCACGCTGCGCCACACGACCAGCATCTCCGGGCGCACGACGCTGCGACTGCCTGCCGGAGCGCCGGCCTCTCGCTGGTCCGTGCGGCTGGTGGGCACGGCCACGGTGCGCGAAGTTTCGCTCGGGGCGTCGTTCGCCGAGTTGAAGGGAGCCTGATTTGAAGACCGTCATCCCCATCACCCCCGCCATTCCCGCGACCACGACGATTCAAGACCCTGCCGTGCGGCGTTTTGCCGAGGCGGTGGCCGATGCGTTGCGCGCGGTGAATAGCACCGAGAACGCCATTGCCCAACTAGACCGCGCCGCAGCAGGGATCTCCGACGCAGGGGGTTCGACGCCGGCCGGTATTCTGACGTGGTTGGCCGCCTCGCCGGTCTATCAGAAGCTGCAACAGACCATCGCCAAGGTCGATGTTGCCGCGCAGCAGGCCGTCATTGCGGAGTCCCTGGCGCGGCAGACTGCCGTCGATGCGCTCACCAGCATGATTGGCAGCGGCGGGGCCGGTGCGGCCGAGTACGACCCGCTGCACGCCTATGCGACGAACGATGTGGCGCTCTATGGCGGGAGCCTGTATCTGGCTTTGCAGGCGACAACCGGCAACCTGCCGACCAATACGACCTACTGGCAGAAGATCGGCGATTACGCGTCAGTCGGCGCCGCCCTGGCCGCGTTTGGGGCGCGCATATCCACGACGGAAACCAACGTCTCAACGCTGTCCGGCAGCCTGACTGCCGAAGTCTCCGCACGCGACACCCTGGCAACGCAGCTACGCGGCACCTACGCTGGCACCGACATTACCCAGGTGACTTCCGGGCTGGTGCATGCCGAAAAAACCGCGCGGGTGTCGGCCATTGACGCGGCGACGACCTCGCTTCAAGCGCAGATTTCCAGCGTCGGCAACACCTCAAGCGCGGCGATCACGGCAGAGGCCAGCACCCGCAGCACCAACGACAACGCCATCGTCAGCGCGGTGAATACGATGTGGGCGATCACCGGGGCGAGTCAGGCGATCAGCCAGTCCGGCAACAACCTCATCACCAACTGGAACGCCAGTCAGGCGAATTACTGGAACACGCTGAACGCAGAAGTCTTCACGTCGGGCGGGCAGACCATCCGGGCTGCGCTGGCGCAGGAAGCCTCTGCGCGCGCCACACTGGACGGCAACCTGCAGGCAACCTGGACCATCCGCGCCGACGTGAATGGCTACGTGGCCGGCATCGGACTGGGCGTGCAGGGCGGGGCTGGGGGCACGACCTCGCAGTTCATCATCCAGGCCGACAAGTTTGCGATGGTGATGCCGGGGTACGGCAACTATGTCCCGTTCTCGATTGGCGCGGGCGGCGTGTCGTATAACGGCAGCATGGCATGGAGCGGGGTGACGGGTACAGGAAAACCAGCGGATAACGCGACATCCAGTGCCACGCTCATCAACCACGCCAACATGACCATCGTTGGCAACACGGTGACCAAAACATCCGGGACAGCCGACTACAACTCGGGCTTCTACAGCAAGGACGGATTTACCGGGGGCTGCTACGTCAGTTGGACCCCCGTAGCGACCAACACCATTTTCATGATCGGCCTGAATACCGATCCGGATGCGGACGCCGGTTACACGACCATCGACTACGCGCTGCTGTGCTATTCGGATGGCGCCCTGCACTACTCGGAAAGCGGCAGCGTGACCGCCCTGGGGCAGTCCTACGCAGCGGGAGACGCGCTATCCATCACCTACGACGGCACAGCAGTTCGCTACATGAAGAACGGGGTTGTGCTGCGCACGGTGACGGCGGCGATCAACGCACGGCTCTATGCGGATTCGTCATTCCATACCGTCGGATCGTCGGCCAAGAATATTCAGTTCGGCCCACTGACCGGACTGTCGGACGCAATCACCTCGCGCACCAAGCTGACGCCGGGCAACGTCACGACGTTCATCGACAACGCTGCGATTGGCAATGCGCAGATCGGCGGAAACATCTGGTCGGACAATTACGCTGCCGGATCGGCCGGGTGGATCATCAACCGAAGCGGGAATGCTGAGTTTCGTAACATTCTGGCCCGAGGCGACATCGAGGCGACCAGCCTGAAAGTGGATTCCGCCAACATCGTACAAACCCTGCATTTGAATGGGGAGGCGGTCACGGTGCCACGGTCAGCTTATACGGCAGGTTCTACTCCTCAACTTCCCCCGGTCGATTTTGGTTGGTTTACTGCACAAAGCCTGTATATCGATGCGAGCGGTCAGAAAGTGCTGGCGTTCGGCGGCGCGACGGCTTATGCCACATACGGGGCAACGCTCAACGGCAGTATGCGGATTGTCGCGCCGTCCGGTACGGTCATTGCGCAAGCCGTGGTGCCGCTGGTCCCTGACAACGCCACGAGCAATTACGTCGGGTCGTGCTTCTTTGCCGGAGAGTCCTACGAAGCGGGCACCTATCGTCTGCAGTTCGAAGGCAGCCCGGTTTCGAGTTGCAAAAACCGCTCTCTAACTCTGATTGGGTGCAAGCGATGATCTATTTCCATGACACCGATGGACGGATTACCCGGAGGGTGTCCTGCCCGGCAGAGGAGGCCACCCTGAGCGCCATTGCCGGCGAGCAGTGGATGGAGTCCGCATCCCTGTATTCCGACGACAGCCATTACATCGTTTCCGGTGCGTTCGTACCCTTCCCCGCCAAGCCCAACATCTACGCCGAATGGGACTGGGCGACGCGTGTGTGGGTGACGCCGACGACGGCGCTCGATCAGGCCAAAGCCAGTGCAGCCAGCCGGATCGACGCGGCGGCAGGGGTGGCGCGCCAGCGCTACATCACCACGACACCCGGACAGGATGCGACCTACACGGCCAAGTATGCCGAGGCCAAAGCCTACCGTGACGCGGGCTATCCGGCTGACCTGACAGGCTATCCGTTCATCGCCATTGAAGCCGCCCCTCACGCTGCCCGTACCGCACAACAGGCGGCGGACAGGATCATCTACCTCGGGGACTTGTGGTCGTCCGTTATCGGCCCGCAAATCGAAGGGCTGCGCATCAATGGCAAGGATACGCTGACTGCGCTGTCCTCCTTAGAGGATGTCGACGCCCACGTCTCTACCGTCATTGCGGCACTGAACGCCGCCTAGGATCAACATGAGCATCAAGCAAATCCTGATTGCCGTCGATCAACTCGGCAACGCCTTGATCGGCGGATATGCCGACGAGGCTTTTAGTTCGCGCTGCTGGCGCTGCCGTGCATCGATCGGGTGGGCAGCCGGATTGCGGGTCGTCGATTTTCTATTTGGCGACGGGCATTGTCGGGAATCCTACGACTCCGAGAGGCTGCGATTGCAGCAGCCCGTTGAGCTGCGCTAGCGGTGAATTGGAGTGCGGCAAAAAACCTTTTTCCGCTGCGCGTTTGGAAAAAGCCGGCGCGTCATCCGTGATAGCTTCGCCGGCAAATGCGATATGTCGGCGTATTCCCTCAAGATTTGGCATCGGGTCGATTCTGGCCGCAGATTGCCGCACTCATCAGCCGGGCCATCCCCTACGGTCGCGGCGAATACACGCTGGACGACATTCACGCCGGCATTGCGCGCGGCGAGATGTTTGCGATGGGCGTCATCGATAACGGTGTCGTCGAGTTCGTCATTACTGCCGTTGTAGCGGTCTATCCGCAAAAGCGCGTGCTGTATGTGCAATACGGCGCCGGCAAGGGCGGTATTCACGCCAAGGACGCGCTGATTCAAGCCGCCCGCACCCTCAAAACAGACTGGATTGAAACCCGTTGCCGTGAATCCGTAGCGCGCCTGTATCGGCGGGCTGGGTTCGACACGGCGTATCAGGTGGCGATCATGGAGATTCCATCATGTTGATTCGTTCAAAGTTCGACGGCTATTCGGCCGACGGTGCGCGCCGGTATTTCAAGGGCGGCGGAGGTGGCGGGCCGTCCTATGCCGGCCTTGAAACGCTGTATCAGGAGCAGACTGAATCCGCTCGGCTGCTGCGCGAACAGGCCGAGGCCAATCTGCCCGGCGCGGTGCAGTCATATGTGGATGAAACCAAGCAGGTGCTTGATCCGGGCTATGTCGATAAACAGGCCGACATGGCGGAAGCGGACGTGTTGTCCGCCAACGCCAAAGAGCGCGCAGCCACCGAGCGCAGCCTGTCCTCGATGGGCGTCAATCCGAACGACGCGCGCTTTGCTGGATCGGCACGGTCGGCCGAACTGAACAATGCGGCGCGACTTGCAGCGGGCAAGAACACCACGCGCACCAACGCCAACAACTACCAACTGAACGTTGCCAAGGATGCAGTGGGCACCTTCACCGGGCAGAGTAACCAGGCCGCGACGCAGATGGGCAGTGCCGCGTCGGGGCTGGGCAGCGTGTATTCCTCGCAGGCCAACCAGCATGCCAACCAAAGCGCGCAGCAGGCCAACGCAATCGGCTCGCTGGTGGGCGCCGGTATCGCTGGATACGGGATCTACAACCAGCAAAAGGACGGCGGCCGGATCGTAGCGCCGCGAGGCTTGAAACGCATCGAGCGTCACATGATGGGCGGCGGCGTGGGCTCGCAGCAGAACAAGGGTTTCTTCCAGATGCAGGCCATTGCGCCCCCGCCGTCGGCGCAGCGGCAGCCTGCCGGGAGCCCGGTCGGCGCAGCCCTCGGCACGGCCAACACCATCAACTCTGCCTACAAGGCATCCCAAGGCATCAAGGGGGGCGCACCGCAGCAGGCCGGCGCGCAAGCCGCAGGGCCGACCGCGAGCGAGGCAGCGGCTACGTCGCCGTATCAGGGCGCTTCGACTACGACCGGCGCACAAACAGCAGCCACGAGCAGCGGTGAATCCGCAGCGGCGGCGACCTCGCCCTATCAAGGGGCGGCGGTGTCGGAGGCGGGGAGTCAGGCTGCGGGCCAGGCGGCGGGCGATGCGGCAGCCAGCGCAGCAGGGGAGGTGGCGGCGGAGCAGGCAACGGCGGCGGCGGCAGATGCTGCCGTGGCAACCGGCGCGGAAACCGCTGCCACATCGGCGGCGGGATCGACCGCCGCATCAGCCGGACTCGGCGCGGCGATGGGTGCGGTGAGCACCGCATTGCCGTGGATTGGCGCGGCGTATGCAGTCGGCTCGCTGATGGACTGGTGGAACAAGGGCGGTGAAGTCGGCACGCAGAACAAGGGCGTGAGCGAGGAAGAGGCCATGCGACGGTTCGCGACTGCCGAGCAGAACGGCGCCATTCAGGATATTCGCAGCGGGGGCAAGGTGCCCGGCGAGTGGCAGGGCAACACCGACAACGTGCCGGCGCTCTTGACCGAGGATGAGCATGTGGTGAATGCCGAGGCTGCCGCGATGATCGGACACGACAAGCTCGAAGCGCTGAACAAGAAGGGGCTCGCGCTGCGCGCCAATGGCTACACGCCCGGCCGCATCCGTAGCGGACTGGGGCTGAAGAAGGAGTCTGCGTAATGGGATCGAATTGGGGTATTGCCGCCGGAATCGGTCAGGGCGTCATGCAGGGCTTGCAGTTCAATCGCCAGATGGAGGCGGACCGGCGGGCCGATCAGGCGTTGCAGAATCAGAACGAAGTCCTTCAGATGCAGAAGCAGATTCACGGCGAGAAGATGGGCGCGCTGAATCGGGAGAACGAAGAACGCCAGCGCGTCGATACCTTGGGCAACCTCAAGACCGGCATCGAGACGAGCTATCAGGACTTGCCCGACTACAAGCGGCAACAGATGTTCGTTGATTACGGACTGCAAACCGGCCTGATGAAGCCTGCCGACCTCGACGCCGCCAAGAAGCTGCGCGACAACATGATCCAGATGGCTGGACCCGAGGCGTATCAAGCCGTGCTGCGTGGCGACATCAAGCCCATGCAGCAGCTTCTCGGGACGAAGGGATACGACATCCAGGCCGATGCAAAGGGCGGGAACTACCTGCTTCGCATGCCGGGGTCTGACGCCGTGCAATCCATCGACCAAACCGGATTACTTCAGCTTGACGCGATGGCGACGTACCGGGATCAACTGGCGGCGAGAAGCAAGGTCGCGCTGGACGCACGCAAGACCGATGCGGAAATCACCCGCACGCTGGCCGACGCAAACCTGAAAGACCGCCTGCCGCAAGACCGCTTCAGCCTGAGTGCGAGGGGGGCGGGGAAGGGCGGCAAGGATGCCGTCGATCCTGCAGAAATGTTCTCTGCCGACACTTACCTTGAGCGATTCGGCGTAGGGAAAGACACAGACCCCGCGACGCGCGCACGCGGCGACGATGGCTACGGCTACTACCAGATGCTGCACAAGGCCAACCCGGAATTTTCCAGAACGCGTGACGGTAACGAAATGTTCTTCCGGCTGTCTCGCGACATCATGAACGGGTCGGTGCAGCGCGACACCAAGTTTGACCCCTCTTCTATGTCGTGGGTCCGCTACGTAACGGATTCCCAGGGCGGGCGATACAGGCTTGATCGAGGCAACGTCGATCCGCGACAACTGAAAGGCCCGGACGGCAAGCCCGCAATCGAACCTGCCGTGATCGAGCAGGAGGAAGTGTCTGCGCTCAAGAAGTTCTCCACTTCGCAGCCTGGCCAGTACCGGCTGGCGGCAAGTCTGGCCCAATCCAAAGGACTGACGGACGGCGAATTGTTGGCTGCGGCCAATGGTCAGCCGATTTCTGCCGGAGATCGATCTGCCAATCTGTCGCCGGCCCTTGCCAATGTGGCGCTGATGATCCGCCGTCGTGGCATGGAGACGCCGGGCAAACCGAAGCTCGCGCAGGGGGGTGTCAAGCGCGCACTTCCCGATACGTCGGGCTATGGTGCGGGCGGGCGGAGGGGCACATCCCTGGCCGGCGAGGCGTTCGACCAATACATTGCGGACCCGGTTGTCGGGTTCTTCAAGGAAAGCGCCCGCAAGGCGCGGGAAGAGTAAGGGTTATACATGCCGATTTCCAATGAACTCTTTGCCGCGCTGGAAAAAGGCGGGGCGCTCACCTCTGGCAAACAGTCTGAAAGCGGCGGTGGCGACCCTCTCTTTGACCGGCTCTTGATGCAGGAGTCCGGGGGGCGTCAGTTTGACAAGAACGGTAGCGTTGTCATGTCTGGCAAAGGGGCGACCGGGATTGCCCAGGTCATGCCCGCTACCGCCCCTGAAGCGGCAAAGCTGGCGGGGCTGGAATGGGACCCCGAGCGGTTCAGGAACGACCAGGAATACAACCGGAGGCTTGGCCGAGCCTACTTTGACAAGCAGCTCGCCACCTTTGGCGACGAGCGCATGGCCTTGGCTGCCTACAATGCCGGCCCCGGAGCTACGGCCCGCGCCGTTGCCCGTGCGAGACAAAGCGGCGGCGACTTCCTCGATTATCTGCCGGCAGAAACCCAAAAGTACGTCCCTGCAATCATGGGTGGCGCGCGCGTACCATCGATCATGAGCGCATCGGCATCCAGCCCGAGCCAGAGCGCGGACACGATCAAGTGGATGGACGAGCGCGCCATCCCGCGCGACGACTCACGGCCCGGCGCACAAGCCAAATCGGCGGCGGTACGCGAGGGTGTTTCAACGGGCGACCTGCTCAAGACCTTCGGCGCGTCGGCGGTGTCGGGCGTGGGCGACATGGCGCAAGGTCTGGTTGGCGAGCCGCTGGCGTGGCTGGCCAACAAGGCGGTGGGCACGGAAGAGTTCGAGGGTAAGAATCTGCTTTCTGGTGTGGCTGACGCTGTGCGCGAAGGCATGACAGAGGGTGGCAAGCTGGCGCGTGAAGATTCACCATCCGGCGACATCTTTCAACCTGATACGTGGAAGCTGCCCGAGACGACAGGCGGCATGCTGATGATCGGCGCCGACGGTCTTGGCTCGCTGATCCCCTCAATCGTCCCGTTTGTTGGTCAGGCCGGCAAGGCTGCGAAACTAGCCAAGGCTGCAAAGGCTGCCGAGCTGGCCGGAGATGCAGCGAAAGCATCCGAGCTTGCCCTGCAGGCCGAACGCGCATCGCGCATTGCCAGGGCTTCGGGTGCGGTCGGCGGGTTTGGCATGACCGGCGGCGCCGCGGCGTCCGAGGTGCGCAAGAACGTTGAGCAGAATCTTCAAGGCCGGTCCCACGACGATCTGATCCAGACCGTCCCGCTGTACCGCGATGCCTTTGCACAGACGGGCGACGCAAAGATGGCCCGGCAGGCGGTTGTCAACGGTGCTGCGCAGTACGCCACGCTGTTTTCTGGCGCAATGGGCGCCGTTGGCGGCGGCATCAACGCCAAACTGCTTGAAGATGTCATCGTCAAACGCGGCGTATCTGCAGCGCTTGGCAAGGTTTCCGGCAACGTGGCTGTTCGTGGCGCAGTCGGGGCCGGAGCCGGGGCCGCTGGCGAAGGCATGCAGGAAGTTTCCGAGAAGGTCGGACAGAACGCAGGCGAGAATGTAGGGCTAGGTCGCCCGGCGATGGAAAACGTCACGCGCGATTCGTTTGGCGATTTCGTCGGCGGCGCGATGGTCGGCGGACCAATGGGCGCAGGAGGCGGGGGGCTATCTCCCCACGTATCCAAGCCGGCACAGCCCGCGCAGCCCGTCGTTCAGCCCAACTCCCCGCTGTCGAACATGGCGAGCATTGGTCAGTCGGCGCAGGCGAATGCGGCGCAAGCCCAAGCAGCATCCGGTATCGTCCCGCCGGAAGCGCAGGCCGACCCGATGGCCGACCGGCTGACCGCGATGCAATCCTTCGTTGAGGACAAGGCATTCATCCAAGCCCTGCGCGGCACCCAAGGCTATGGCCCGGAGTCGGTCACGGAACTGCTGTCCGCCTACGCCAAGGCGCGCAATCCGAACCTTGACCCGCTGACACGCAAGCGTGCGATGTCGGATCTGGAGAACTTCGTCCAGACCTTCAACAACCGGCCCAACTTCACCTTCGGCCAGAACACACAGGAGCGCACTCAGCCCGCCGGCACGCAGGTAGCTACCGTGCAGCAAGGCGCAGTCGGCCCCACGATCCGCCGCCCGGACGGCCGCACCCTCGACGGCGAAATTATCACCCGCCCGGAAGGCATGTCCGGCGCCAACCCGAACCAGCTTTTCGCGCCCCCTGTCCTTGGCCTGCCGACCGAAGAAGCCCTAGCCGCCAAGCGCCAAGCCGATGCCGACTACGACCAAGCGTTTCAAGACTTGGTGAAGGCTGAACAACTTGGCGCGACCGAATCCGAGCTTGCCGAGTACCAGCGCACGCTAATGGAAGCCGAGCGCCTGCGCGACGAACTGAGCGCGCAGATTGCCGACACCGACACCCGCGTAGCCGATGCCCAGCGCCGCGAGTCCGAATCCCGTCGCCGCGAAATCCTCGCCCGTGTGATTGAGGATGGCATTGCCGGCGTCAATCCGGTGTCCGACGTGGCCGGACGCTTCAAGGCGGCGTTGATGCGCCAGGGCTACCGTGACACCGAGCCGACCGATGCTGAAACGCAAAGCATCTTCCGCGCCGTAGATGTGGGGAATGCGCGCGAGGATGGCCCGCTGCCGTCCTTGCCGAACGAAGTCGACTTTTACGAGCCGCCCAAGCCCCCGCGTGCCGTCGCACCCAAAGCCGAGCCCCAGCCCAAGCAGCAGCCCGCGCGCAAGCTGACCCCGCTGGAAATCCGCCGCTACGTGGCTGCCGGTGCAGTGCTGAACGGCGACGTGCTGACGCTGCCGGACGGAACCGTGATCCGACTCAAGGGGCCGCAGATTGCCGCCGCGCGTGAGGCGATCCGCAAAGCGACCCCGCAAGTTGAGGAGGCATCCGCCAAAACTGAGGAGGTAGCGCCTCAAAGTGAGGAGGTAGCGCAGCAGGAGCCCGCGCCCGAAACCTTCGACGTATCCACCCGCACCGACGACCAGATCCGCTATCTGGCCGAGAACGGCAAGCCGGGATGGAGGGAGTCGGCACGGGCTGAGATTGCGAAGCGCGAGCAGCAAAAGCCCGAAATCCGCACCCCACTCGACGCCGCAGCCCACGAAGCCGCGACCTCTCCGCTGAACGACACGCCGCAGCCGACCGATGCGCAGAAGGAGGCGGGAAACTACAAAGTCGGCCGCGTCAAGATTCAGGGGATGGACATTTCCATCGAGAACCCGCAAGGCTCGACACGCTCCGGCACTTCGCCCGACGGCTCGCGGTGGAGCAACACGCTCCATTCTCATTATGGTTATTTCACCGGGACCACTGCGGCCGACGGCGACCATCTGGACGTATTCCTGACCGATGGCGCCGAGGATGCGCCCGTTGCGTGGGTGATCGACCAGAAGAACCAAGACGGCAGCTTTGACGAGCACAAGATCGTTCTCGGCCCCCGCGCCGAGGAAGATGCTCGCGCCGCCTACCTCGCCAACTATGGCCATGGCTGGGATGGATTGGGCGCTATCTCGTCCATGCCCATCGAGGCGTTCAAGGCGTGGGCGTTCGACGGGAAGAAGAAGCGCAAGCCGCTGGTGTATGTGGAGCCGGAATCCGCTGAAGCTGCGCCGCAGCCACTTACCTCAACCCCCTTCGCCACCTTCGAGCAAGGCGCGTCGGCGCTGAAGGTGCTGGGCGACCCGGAAGCCATCAAAGAGCGACTGGCCGCCGCCGGCATCAAGCACCTCCCCCGCAAGGACGGCGCCGCGATCCCGCAGAAGGACGCGCAGGAAGCCGCCCGCCGCGTTATCCCGGTGCGGATTGACACCTACCGCGTAGAAGGCGTGCCGGCGCGATTGGCGGATGTTACGGCTGAGGTGATGGAGTCGGGCGAGGTTAGGCTACTTTCTCCTGCGGGCGACTCAAGCGCAAAGGATGCAGCAACAGCGCTGCGCGAGTACGCGGATAACTACAAAGACGCGCCGGAAAGCGTGGAGCAGCCGACCCACCAAGACCCCGGCCAGCCTGCCGAAGCCGCGACCCCCGCCGTTGTTGCCGAGTCCATCAAGAAGTCGGCCGCGAACACGCCGATGAACTTGAAGGATGCCCGTGCTGCGCTGCTGGCCGAGATTGATGCGGCGATTGCGCGCGTGCCGGCCGAGAACGAGTCTCTGCACGTGGAGCTTGAGCGGGAGCGGGCCAAGTCGTTTGACGAGCGCGCAGCCAAGAAGTCGTCCATGAGTACCAAGGCGATCAACGCCGCCCGCGACGCCTTCAACGCCCTGCGTGACTCCAACATCGCCAAGACGGCCAAGCAAATCGGTTTCGTCATCTTCGACGTGCCGGGCGATGGCAAATTCAAGGTCGTCAATACGAAGGCCAAACTGCAAGAGTTCCGCAAGAAGGTTGATGCTTCGCCAGGATTCAAAGCCCCTGCGACCAAGCCGCCTGTCGTGGCAAGCGAAACCGACACCGGAAGCTACACCCCGCGCAATGCAATAGATGACGGTGAGTATCTGAACGCCTACGAACTGGCGAAATTGCAGGGCAAGCCACTGCGGTTTGGGGTGGGCAACGAGCATCCCAACGCATACACCGACACATCCGAAGTGGAAGGGCTGATTCCCGGATTCAAAACGTTCGTCGGCCGCAAGGCAGGCCAGAGCAAAGCGCCGTGGATCGTGATTGAAGAATCTACCGGCCTGAGCATCAGCACCAATACGGCAGGTCACTCCAGCAAGGCCGCTGCGATTGCAGGCGCCAAGGACCGGATGAAGGGGCACGAGCAGGCTGCCGTTGAGGCGCTGAAGCGCGGAGTCAGCGACGGAAAGCCGCAATCCCGGCTTGAGGCGGAATGGCTGAAATGGGCGGAAGAGCAGGAGGGACGCACCATAGATGACGACGCCAATCAAGAACCCGTCAAGAACGAAACCCCTGCGTCCGCGCCGGTTTCGGGCGAATCGTCGCATGCGGATCGAGATCCGATCAAGAACCCCGAGCCTGCCGCCGAAGCCCCTGCATGGCACACCGCACTTCCGACCAAAGGGCTTCCGCTAACAGCCGACCAAGAGAAGGGCCGGGCCGGGGCCTATGCTCAAGTTCCTTTCCGCATCGCAGAGGACGCATGGGATGCGATCACGAAAACCCAGCGGAACAACGGCATGCCCATGTATGCCTACTACCTGCCGGCAAGCGGGCGTCACAACGGGATTGTTCGACTCGTTCCCGACGACCAGAACCCGCCGTCGCCGTGGAAGCTGCTGAATGGTGAGGCCGTTCGCCACGGGTCGATGACGAAGGAACAGGGCATTGCCAAGATGGCGGGGTGGCTGCGTAGCGCGCCCGTTCTTGGCGACGAAAAGGCGCCTGCCGAATCATCACCTGAGACGTCCAATCCCCTCAATACAGAATCCATCTTCACCGGCCTCGCCGCTCGTGGCCTCGCCAAGACCCGCGCCAAGCAAGCCGCCGAGTCTCACCCGCAAGCCGAACAAATCGCCTACGTGCAAGAGAACTTCCACGACATCCTGATTCAGCTCATGGAATCCGGGAAGCTCGAAGTGAATGGCGCCAAGACCGTTACCGAGGACAACAAATCATGCCTTTGAAACCCCTGCTTTCCGACGACGTAAAGACCGCGCTGGATTCGGCGGCTCACGCCGAACTGTACGCGTCCAATCTTTACCGGCACTTGGCGAACCAGCTTCAGCGGCTTGGATTCTTCGGCGCGCAAAAGTTCTTCGCAGCCGAGAGCGCATCCGAGCTGGAGCATTACCAGATGCACGCCAACTATCGCAACGACAGCGGCGACGTGGCGCCCGTTCCGGCCATTGAGGCGATGGATGAGCCCATCACGTCACTGCGCGACGCCATCGAAACCGCCTACGACACCGAAAAACAGCTTGAGGAGGACTATGTTCTTTGGTACTCCGCTTGCGCCAAAGACCCGGTAACGGCAGAGTTCTTGCTGCAATTTCTGCGCATTCAGCGCA
>Ga0213919_1000666_pt1 | contig 14271 bp, 14 predicted proteins | sample McNCre317MG_FD_161056 | JGI IMG/M metagenome (GOLD analysis project Ga0213919, IMG submission 161056) | Freshwater microbial communities from McNutts Creek, Athens, Georgia, United States - 3-17 MG | ecosystem: Environmental > Aquatic > Freshwater > Creek | place: USA: Georgia | collected... | reverse complement strand
CCCATGACACCATAGAAACTATTCATTAAAATTTTAATGGCCTGAGAGAGGTTAGCATTGTTTTCTTTTTTAGCCTTTGATCTGCGTTCAAGTAATTCAGAAATCTTTTTTGGTAGTATATGCTCCGTGCTCGAAAAACTTAGTCCTTCTGGGGTAACATGAGGATTTTCACTTCTTCTAAAGCGAGAGAGTGGATCAATTAAAAACGTCTGAATGACTGTTGGATAAAGACTCTTAAAATCAAGAACTAAAACATTTGAATGAATTCCAACAACTGGATTTAAAACAAATCCTCCTTTAGCTTGCCTACTCCATAGAATATCTTCTACGTTCAAAGCGACCACACCTTTATCATGTAAGTCAGGTAAATAAAAATGATCAAAAGAAGCGGTTGAACCACCAACTCTCTCCAAAAGCATTCCTGAAATTAGTGATCGATTTAAAAGTAAGTCTATTAAATTTACTTTCTCAAATATATCTAAAACCAAGACCGCATCAAGGACATTGTATTTAGCAAGTGCAAGTTTATCTTCTTTAAATCGCCTTTCGATTTCATTCCATTTATCGTAATCATCATCTTCATCGATATCTTTTCCAGTACCTAGTAAAACTTTTGCCACATTTCCCAACTTAAAACTTTCAAAACTAAAAAAATTCATTTTCAAAGACCAAGGCCCATCTATGACAACTCTCCCTTCAATATTAACGAGCCACTCTCCTCTATTACTTTGAAACATGTTGAGTGATTTCGTTCCTCTCCCCAGATACAATGGAGATTTTAATTCTTTAGATTTTTTATCTAAAAAATGCAGATCAAAACCAACGACATTCCAACCTGTCAAAATATCAGGATCTAGCGACTGAACACTTTTTTGAAAATGGACGAGTAAAGTTTTTTCATCTTTTACAAAAGTGACATCATTCGTGTTTTCATTTTTGCCTAAAACAAAAGTATGATTCTGAATTAATTTTTCTGATCTAAAAGCGTAGGCAAGGGAGAGAAGAGTTCCATCTTTTCCTGTCTCAATATCAAAAGACATTATTTTTACTTTTGGATAATATTGCCCAGGCGAAAGATTTGGATTTTTAAAGGTAAGTAAACCATTTATCAATTCCCCGTGGCCTTCTATGGTGACTTGGGCAAATAGACGTTTATCCATGAGAAAACGATCTAGAGGTTTAATATCGGATTCAAAAGTTCTTGAGCCGTTTAGCTCTAATTCTTTTTTTTTATTCTTTAAATCGATCTGACTATCCGCCAAAACCTTTTCAACCCAAAAGCCATCTAAGGATTTATAGCCTGTAGTACCATCACTAATTTTAAAAAAATAATTTTTAAAATCATCGATAATGACGACAAATGAACCTTTCTCAGATTGACCATAGAGCTTTAGGATTTGCTTATTATCGATATCAAAACTACTGCCGGTCAGAATAAAAGCTTCAATTTTTGTTTCCATCTGAGTTAGAATACCTCTGGTCGCTTTCAAAATAAAAGGAATAATCATGAAAGAAATGTATCCTAACATAGAACCCTTTAAGACTGGCTTCCTCAAAGTTTCAGATCTCCACACCATTTACTTTGAAGAAGCAGGGAACCCCAATGGAAAACCAGTTGTTTTTCTTCATGGAGGTCCTGGTGGAGGACTCATTGATAATTATCGCCGATATTTTGATCCAAAAAAATGGCACATTATTTTATTTGACCAACGAGGATGTGGGAAAAGCACACCTTTTGCAGAACTTAAAGAAAATACCACTTGGGATTTGGTAACTGATATTGAAAAATTACGCCAACATCTCAGTATTAAAAAATGGTCAGTCTTTGGTGGATCTTGGGGCTCAACTCTCGCTTTAACTTATGCCATTACTCATCCGGAAAATTGTCTTGAATTATTTTTGCGGGGAATTTTCTTACTTAGAAAAAAAGAAATCGATTGGTTCTATCAAGAAGGTTGCTCGAAAATTTTTCCTGACTTATGGGAAGCTTATGTTAAACCTATACCAATGAACGAAAGGCATGATTTTGTAAGTGCCTATTATAAGCGACTCACTTCACCAGATCAGGCCACGAGAAAAGAAGCGGCCAGTGCTTGGTCGATTTGGGAAGGTTCAACCTCAAAACTCATGTACGATGCCGAAGCGGCAAAAAGATTTGGTGAAGATGAATTTGCCGATGCTTTTGCCAGAATTGAGTGCCACTATTTTACCAATAAAGGATTTTTCAAAGAAGATAACTTCCTACTTAATAACATTGATAAAATTAAAAAACTTAAAACGGTTATTGTTCAAGGCCGATATGATGTCGTCTGTCCGGCAGAAAGTGCTTGGGAATTACATCGAGCATTTCCCGAATCAGAACTTTTTATCATAGGCGATGCAGGACACTCATTATCTGAAAAAGGAATAACAAGTAAATTAATTGAATATACCGACAGATGGTCGGATGATTAAAAGGAAATAGTCTATGTTTAAAAAACTTTCACATCCAATGATGTATGTTAATGATTTAGAACGTGCAGTAAAATTTTATACTGATAAATTAAATTTCAAAACTAGGTTTTATCATGAGGGAGCATATGCTTCACTTTTTAATGAAGAAATGGATTGCAGACTTGATCTTCACCCAACAGAGGCGAATTCCAAAGATGTAGGATACGGCCCAATCATTTATTTTCAATCAACCAATCTTGATCGAGACTTGGCCCTATTAACAAGCTCAGGAGTCAAAACGAGTGAACCTAAAGCTGAAGGTGGAAGCCATCGATTTGCCACGTTTTGGGATTCTGAAGGAAATGCTCTAGGACTTGAAGGAATTTAGTCTAAGAGATACTTAAAAAATTTACAATTCAACCTGAACTCCAATTTCCATCACGCGTTTTCTTGGAAGTTGGAAAAAGGTTGTTGCATCTTGAGCGTTAGCGTTTTGAAAGGCAAATAACTTTTCTCGCCAAATCGCCATGCCTGGAAACTCCGTGGCAAAGAGTCTTTCTTTACCAATAAAATAAGTGGCTTCATTAGGGTTAATGAGAATACTTCCCAGTCGCAATTGATCTAGTTCTTTTGGAATATTTGGTCTTTCCATATAACCATAGTGAATAAAGACAGTGTAACAACCATGTCCAATACTGTTAACCTCAATACGTCTTTCAGCTGGAACTCGTGGAATTTCTTCCGTTACGACAGAGAGACAAACCAAATGTTCGTGGACTGATTTATAGTGTTCAAAATTTTGTATTAGAGCGTAAGGCGTATCTCTTAATCCACTTGCCATATAAATTGCAATGCCTGGGTTGCGATAAGGTTGGGTGTTTTCTAGCTTTTCTAAAAATGTTGAAAGTGGAATAACATCGGCCCTGATTCTTTCCGCAAGGAGTTTTCGTCCTTTTTTCCATGTGGTCATCATAATGAAAATAAATAATCCCACTGCAAGAGGAACCCAACCTCCATCAACAACTTTAACTAAGTTGGCTCCCCAAAAAGCTAAATCAATGATTAAAAATGAACCACAAATGAGGCCAGCCTTATACAACGACCACCTCCATTTTTTCCTTGCAACTAAGTAAAAGAGGACTGTTGTTATTCCCATAGTAGTTGTCACAGCAATCCCATAAGCGGCTGCTAGGTTACTGGAGGTCTTAAAGAAAAAGACTAAAAGAATACAAGCAACCATGAGCATTTGATTCATGCTTTTTACGTAAATTTGTCCAAATTCTTTTTCTGAAGTGTGCTCTATAAGTACTCTTGGGATATATCCCAACTGAACGGCTTGCATGGTAATAGAAAAAACACCTGTAATAAGAGCTTGAGAGGCTATCACCGTTGAAAGCGTTGCTAATATAACCAATGGTGTAAGCATCCAACTTGGGGCCATGAGGAAAAATGGATTTTTAGCTGCGAGAGGATTGTGAGAAATGAGTGCCCCTTGTCCAAAATAATTCAGAACTAAACAAGGAAGAACAACAAAAAACCAGGCCCTTTGAATAGGCTGTCTTCCAAAATGTCCTAGGTCTGAATAAAGCGCCTCCCCACCAGTGACAACGAGAAAAACGGAGCCAAGTACAAAAAATCCACTCCAAGAATTTTGAATGAAAAAATTAATTGCATAGTATGGATTCATCGACATCAAAACAGAAGGCTCTTGAACTATATTTAATATACCTAATCCTCCGAGCACTAAAAACCAAAAGAGAGTCAAGGGACCAAAAACTTTTCCCACAAGTTCAGTTCCATATTTTTGAACAGAAAAAAGTCCAATTAAAATGGCAATCGTAATAGGAAGGATGTAAGGAGAAAAAACGGGAGTGATGAGTTCTAAACCTTCCACTGCGGACAAAACTGAAATGGCTGGCGTGATCATTCCATCTCCATAAAGTAGAGCCGTTCCGAATAATCCTAGTCTGATGAGATTTTTTCTTTTATTGGCATGTTTACCGTCTCGCGGAGTCACTAGCGCCGTAAGTGCTAAAATTCCTCCTTCACCTTTATTATCCGCCAACAAAACATATCGTAAATATTTTATGGAAATTACTAATATGAGCGACCAAAAAATTAAAGAAAGAATGCCAAAAATATTATCGTGAGTAAGCATGATATTGTGGGTGTGGTGGAAAGATTCTTTAAGAGCATAAAGTGGGCTCGTTCCGATGTCACCATAGACAACCCCTAAGGCAGAAAGCGCCATCATGTATTTGTACATCTTAGTGTGATTTTTTTTATTTTCTTCGGATGCTGACATTGCTGTCTCCACTACTCAGTTTTAATTTAATTCTTAAATTAATCTTAAGATAAAATTAAAATAATGTCGCTATTCCTTTTCAACAATAATGCACATAAAAGTTGCAAGTTTAGAATATTTTCCGAATTTATACGGATCTAGAGTTCTAAGGGCATCAATTGGTTTTAGGTCTTCCACTTTAAGAATTTTAAAACCAGCATTAATAAGGGGATTTATGACTTCAGAAAATGAACGATAGTAATCTGGCATGGTGACAGCTTCATCTAAAAAACCTTTCCATGATGCTTCAACATATTGCACACCAAAAGCCGAGGCAGGTTTATACCAATTCCATGAGCCAATTGGATGTTGAATCGTAAAAATAAATCTCCCTTTCGGTTTTAACAAACGATGAAACTCACTTAAGGGAGCACTCCAATTTTCCACATAATCAATGGAAAGCGAGGCAACGACAAGATCGAATTGTCCATCTTGCTCAAGTGGAAGTTTTAAGGCCATATCTGCTACAAAAAAAGTGGCATTTTCAGGCACCCTTTTTTTTGCAAGTTCAATCATCTTTGGACTTACATCGAAGGCAACAACTTTAGCTCCTTCATGTACCAAGTACTCTGCTAGAATTCCAGGGCCACAACCAGCTTCAAAAATTTTTAGTCCTTTGACTTCACCGATAGCCGCTCTCATGGCCGGTTGTTCTATATAGGCATTTTCAGCTTTGCTAGGTGCTTTTTCAGAAAATGCATGTGCAAGTTTTTCATAGGCTTCGAGTGAAATGGGTTTTTTATGTTCTTCAGACACTAATTCCTCTCACTTATTTTTTTAATTAGAAACATTCCATCTCTAAGGGGCATCAGTGTCCCATAAAGGTCATTTGAATTCGCCACATAATCATTCATCGCTCTGATGAATTCAGTATTTCGATCTCTATGTTCACTTAAATCTAATTCAGCCGTTGGAATGACTTTCCCTCCCCATAAAACATTATCAACAACGATGAGTCCGTTGGGAGTAAGGAAGTTTTCGGCCATTTTTAAATACTCAATGTAGTTTCTTTTATCAGCATCGATGAAAATAAAATCAAATCTCGTCTTTTTATCAAATGAAGAAAGCACTTCGAGACCTTTGCCAATAATGCTTTTTATTTTATGACCGTGCTTTGATTTTTTCCAAAATTCTTGGGCAAGACTAACTGTTTCTGTATTAATGTCTATCGTTGTGACTAATCCATTTTCTGGTAAATGTTCTGCCATAGCGAGAGCTGAGTAGCCGGTATAAGTCCCGAGCTCCAAAACATTTTTTGCATTGATTGACCTTAACAATAATCCAATGAAAGAGGCCTCTAATTTTCCTATAAGCATTTGAGAAGCGTGAACATTGGCCCGAGTATATTCTTCAATCGCTAGACAATCTGAACTTGGCAAATTACTTTTTGAAATACAGTAGTTTTCAATTTCAATTACACTTTGGGAATTCATTTCAACTGGCCTCTGCTTTTACTTTTGAAGTAAGGTATAATAACTTATATAATCCCCGTCAATTAGAGACACTTGAGACTTTGTGCACAATTTTATGAATTCTTTTTTTCCCTCTGAAATTCAGACAATTATCAATCAAGATGGAATCTTAACCTATCAAAATAATTTTTATGACTCAACGATTGAATCACTGACTCAAGATCTTAAATGGCGAAATGATTTCATTACCATTTATGGCAAAACATATCCGCAACCAAGAAAAGTTGCCTGGTACGGAGATAAAGGTATTCACTACACCTACTCAAACATTTTAATGAAAGCGCTTCCATGGACTCCTGAGCTTTATAAGATAAAACTAATTTTAGAAGAAAGGCTACAGTGTCCTTTTAATTCAGTCCTCATTAATCTCTATCGAAATGGTGAGGATCACATGTCTTATCATTCTGATGATGAAAAAGAATTGGGGCAAAATCCTACAATTGCCTCGCTAAGCTTTGGGGCCACAAGAAAATTTCATCTCAAACATAAGTTTAATAAATCTCAAGAGACAATCAATCTTTCTGTAGAACACGGAAGTCTTATTGTCATGAGTGGAGAACTTCAAAATTTTTGGCTACATAAAATTGCGAAGACTAAAAAAATTGTCGGCCCAAGACTTAATCTTACGTTCAGACAAATTCAAATCCTACAAAGTAAGTGAGGAACATTAGTTTGGCAGTAATACTTTCGTTTCAAATCTAATTGTAACTTAGACCTCTGTAATTTTAATTTTGCCATTGAGACATTTGAAGTCAGTTTTTTAATTTGATCCATAGTCAATTTGTACGTTCCATGACTTTGTAATTTGACTGCAAAAAATGACGTGAGAAGTACTCTCAATGTTGGTGGAAAAAAGACATGGTAACTGGCAAAGAGAAGGCCCGCGATAACAACTCCACCCACCACCTTGTCTGTTTGTAAATAGATGGGCTTGTGGGAATTGATTTGTGAGAGACGCGCTTCAAGCTCACTAAGTATCTTAATGTTGTTCTCGTGGTTTTCGTAACTCTCTCTCAGCTCTTCAAGTGACCTATAATTATCTTCGTCCAAAAGTTCATTAATGGCCGATAGTCCAGCAGCACTTGCATGAGCAAGAAAACCAAGATTGATTAAGCAAAAAACGAGAATAAAATGAACGAATTTCATGAATCTATTGTGAGTTTAATTTGAATTTTGTGATAGAAAAAACGTGAAAGTGTGAAAAAATTAGCGTCTAAAGTATAAATACTTAATTAGGATGCCTTTTTAGCCTTTTTGCTCTCTGATTTGATTTCACAAAACTGAGCAAAATCTTTGCGTAAGTGCCCGGGATCTAAGATCTCAACCCTATCTCTCATATGGTATAACCAAAGCAAAAGATCGTCACAAACTTCTAGGGTTGCCGCCCAAATGAGATCCCCCTCAGTGCTTGATGTAACAAATGGATTTCCAAGAAAGTGATGCTCCGGAAGTAGGTCTGCACCTTCTTGGCTATAGAATTTTAAAACTAACCTTTCTACTTTGCCGTTAACGAGGCGAATGTGTCCAATAAACTCACTTACTTCTATTGGACTGAGATTTGGTTCATAATCGCTGACAATTTGACTGACATCGGAAATGTCATCAAGGCTAAAAAAGAGCAAAGTTTTATCTTTGATATTTTCACCAATAACACACAAAACCCCATCTAGAAAAACGAGTCGATGAGGAAAAATCTCGCACTCTTTATCATTAAAAAAATGGAGCTTGATAACTTGCTTAGTCACAATATCTCTGTCAATTTTTTTCTTTAAATTTTCAAATGAAGGTAATTCACTTAGTCTTTCACCTTCTTTTTTCACTAGAGAATACTGAGCAAAAGTAGACTGAGCTAGACGCATTTTATTTCGAATAATTTGCTCAAAGTAAAGTGAAGCCTTATCAAGATTTTCTGCGGGAATGATCATTTGTAAGGCTAGCCATTCAGCCAAAGTAAAATCTAATTTAAATTGAAAATTCTTATCAATTGGGTAGATAAATTCTTGATCCCGCAAAATGACAATTTTAAATTTTGACAAAAAACCTAAATATAAATCAAAAGTCATTTCATCAATTGCGAGAGAAGCGCAAAATAAATCAATTTCTTTTTTTACTTTCAGTTCTTCAAGAGAGACTAAGAACTTCCAAAAACCGTTGTCTAAAATTATCTGCTGTTCCGACATTTCATTCCCGTCATAGAGAAGGTTAATACCATATCAATCTTGTCGGACATAAATCCAAATGCCTTAAGTTTTTTCTTGGGATAAAAGCTCGGTATGAACTACAAGCCATCGAAATTAGAAGGACTTGATTCAAAGAAATAATACCTCTCGCGAAAAATAAATCCGTAACGGCAAGCATGGAGATAAAGCCTTTTGGCTTTCTTTGCTCCGTAAAATTGATCTCCAACCAGAGGAAAACCTTCATGGGCGAGCTGGGCCCTGATCTGGTGCCTCAAGCCAGTTTTAAGCGAAACCTCTAGAAGTGTCGCTTCTAACTGGGAATTATAATTTAGAACCTTAAAACTTAACTCCCCCTTCATTTCATGAACTCCAGGAGCATCAACCAGGACCCTTTTACCTTTAAGCTCTGAGCTTCTAAAAGAATGAATCAGATGCCTTTCCTTGTCCACGTGACCTTCTACCCAGCATTGGTAGGTCTTTTCTTTTACAAGTTCATTGAAGCTTTCTCTTAACATTTTATAATGTTCATTTTTTTTCACGTAAATCATGAGTCCCGATGTTTCAAAATCAAGCCTGTAAAGCAGTCCTCGATCATAGTGATCCTGATTGACATTCAAAAGTTCTGGTCTATTGAGTCTCATCCAGGAAAGACAATTATCCCCCTCATCATAAGTGAGAGGATGAGTGTGTTGATTGGCATTTTTTTCAAAGACAAAAAAATCTTCATCTTCAAATAAAACTTTTAACGCTTGCCCTTCATAGCATGGAGAAATTTGACCATCATTGATAAAGTTTAATGGTAATATGAGCTTATCTTTGGCATTGAGTTTTCTATTAAGAAAAGATTTTGAAAAATATTTTTTTAATTTATTGCCACTGGCCTGAAACTGATCTTTTAAGAACAATTCTACAGAAGATATTGGCCCTAATAATTGATACTCTATTGATCTTAATTGATTGTTGTCTTTTTTATCTTCCATAAAACTAGAAAGCCTAGCATGAGCTAGGCTTTTTAGTAAATAAAACCAAAAGTCCTACTGACAAAAGGTTTACTTAAAACAAAAATTTTAGAAATTCGATCGCAAATAAGCCAAAACTTTAAGTCGTAGCTCTTCGACGCTGAGATCTTGGTCGCCGTCTAAAAGTAGCTCTCTTTTAATGTAGTCAATCGGAAATCCGGTTAACTCAGAAAGGCCACCTAAAGACACTGCATCTGACGAGTCTGGTTTATTAGAATCCTTTAAACCTAAAGCTCCCATTCAACACTCCTTTGTCTATGTTATTAGCCCATCCACATTAAATTTTGTCGTTCCATCGACAGCACTTAAGGGATTTCTTTTGGACTAAAAAGTCAATTTCTATGACGCATAAAAATCATATCGATTGTAAGAAAACAGTGTCAATCATTCTTAACCTTTATAGTCGGAATGTAAGTTTTTATTAGAATCAAGTAATTTTATAGAGTTAGAAGTGTTAGAAAACTATCATGCTTGATTAAAAGCTCTTCAAATTCAGATTGAGCCTCACTCAGAAGTGTAATCCCACCCCCTGCCTGGTAAGAAAGTGTCTTTTTATGAAAATCGATAACACTCGAACGAATGTTGATAGATGCCACCGCGCCCCCTGGCATGAGCATAAGAGTTGAACCACAATAAAATTCTCTTTTGCGTTTTTCTAAATTATTGAGCAGGGCCATCGCTTTCTTTTTAGGAGCTCCTGTAATACTTCCTCCAGGAAAAATATTTTTTAATATCTCTTTTAAAGTCACATGAGATCTCAAGGGAACTTTAATTTCTGAATATTGATGAAGGATTCCTGGAGCAAGCAGTGGTGCTTTTAGTTTTGTCACAAAAGCTCTGGGTAAATCGATACGTGCAAGATCATTTCTCAGTAAATCAGTAATCATATAAAGCTCTGCTTGAGATTTTTGATCTTTAATCAACTCTCTCCAGAGAGTTTTAATTTCTGAAAGCTTATTGGTTTTTCTTTTTAATGTTCCTTTGACAGGTCTAGAGATCAATTCACCTTTGCCATATTGAAAGAGGCATTCTGGAGAATTGCTAAAAAATAATTTACCAAGCTTTCCTATATAAGTTGCAGAAGCATAAGCTCCTCTTTTGGATGAATCTTTCCAAATTTTTGAAATAAAGTCATGAGGCCCGATTTGGTTTTCAAACTTATAAAGAAAGTCCTCAGTCAAATTAAACTGATAGCAATTCCCTTTTGTTAATTCAGCGTAGCCTTGCTTAAATTTTTTTTCATAGTCACTAAAAGATGGATATTTTAATTTTTGAAGTTTAATCGGATAAACATTATCTTGAAGTGTAAAATGATCAATCGTTTCTGAATAAGTGATATCAATGGCCAATATATCTTCATCACTAATGAGATTCTCTAAATTTTCAAAGAGAAAACCACATTCGTAAAAAAAATGAATAAATCTTTTTGATTCAAGATGATTTATGACTGGAAAAGAAAGCTCGCTAATCCATTCATTAATAGAAACACTTTTTTCCTCTCCAGAAATTAAATCCATTTTCTTATTTTTGAAGTACAAAAAAGCGCGCACGGGCTTTTTAAATTGAAGCAATCTCTCTTTGTAAGTGATGATGGTATAGAGACTATTGTCCGTCACTGTCCGTCACGATGATGGGCCAAATTTTCAAAGCTCGTGTAAGCCCCTACCCAAGCAAGCTTCGCCGTTCCGATTTCTCCAGCGCGGTTCTTACCGATAATAATCTCTGCGACACCTGGCTCTTTAGTGTCTGGATAATAAACTTCATCTCTATAAACGAACATGACGATATCCGCATCCTGCTCAATGGCACCAGACTCTCGAAGATCTGCTGTCGTCGGGCGCTTATTGGGACGTGATTCAACACCTCGATTAAGCTGAGAAAGAGCAATCACAGGACAACCTAATTCTTTGGCCATGGTTTTAAGTCCACGAGAAATTTCAGCGATCTGCTGCTCTCTTTGGATGCTCTTATTAGTCGAACCCATAAGTTGGAGGTAGTCGATAACAATTAAACCCAGACCTTGATCGGCTTTAATTTTACGACACTGACTTTGAATATCTAAGATAGTCGTACTACCAGAATCATTAATATAGATAGGAAGGTTCGAGAGTTCCTGAGTCGCTCTGGCAATACTTCTAAGATCTGTATCTAAAAACGCTTTCTTTCTTACGCGCTTAGAATCAACTTTCGCTCTCCCCGTAAGAAGTCTCATGGAAAGTTCCGTCGCTAACATCTCGAGAGAAAAAATCGCAACTGGTAAACCTGACTGCAAACAAGAACTCACCGCTACGTTTAGAGCGAGTGATGTTTTTCCCATCGCAGGCCTTGCCGCTAAAACTATTAATTGACCTGGTTGCATCCCAAGAAGGAGCTCATCTAAACGTGGGTATCCTGTCGAGAGTCCAGAAATTTCTCCCATGAGTCTCGTCGTATCTTCTAATTCTTTTAAGTTTTGCTTTAAGGTTGTATTGAGTTTTACCATCCCACCTGTTTTGGCATCGTTGGTGAGATTAAAAAATTTAGATTCTACGTCTTGAATAAAATCTTCCGTGTCTCCCGTGAAAGTCATTCCCATTTGAACAACTCTCATGGCCGTTTTGATAATTTCTCTCATGGAGAATTTATCTTTCACAATTTTGGCGTATTCATACACATTGGCCGAAGACGCTTGGTCTTCTGTGAGTGAAGAAATGAAGGACTCGCCTCCCACCTCTTCAAGTTTTCCTTGGTCTTTAAGACGATTACAGACAGTGATAAAATCGATAGCTCTGTTAGCAAGCGATAAATCTCTAATCACATCATAGACGCGCCCATATCTTGGATCATAAAATTGCTGGCCTTCAATTTGAAGATTAGAAATTTCATCAAACGATGAACCATCAATGATTAAACATCCCACCAATGCTTTTTCGGCTAAAAGATCGTGAGGGAGTTCATTAGTGGTATTGGGACTTACTGCCATAAATTTTGCCTTTTAAAAAAAAGAAGGACCCCACACGGAGGTCCTTCTTAATTTACCATTTTTACTTGGAAAAATTAAGATCTTAAAAGTTTATCAACTTCCATTTTTAATCTTTGCTCTTCAGTCATTTCAGCAACTGGAGTTGCAGTTTCACCGGCTGCTTTGGCTTCTGCAGCAGCTTTCTTACGAGCTTCAGCAGCTTTTAGAGCTTCTTCTTGAGCAAGTTTTAACTCTTCAGCTTGTTTTGGATCAATTGAAACTTTAACTTTGAAAGTCGCTTCTATGTCCTGGAAAATTTTTGCTTTAGCAGTAAATGTTCCAAGGCCCTTAATTGGCGCTTCTAAGTGGATAAGTCTTCTTTCTACAAGAACACCTTTGTTTTCTAATTCCTTAGAAAGTTCAGCGTTTGTGACAGTTCCGAAAAGTTTTCCAGAGGCTCCAACTTTTTTAATAAGTTCAAGAGTCATTCCTTCAACTTTCTTTTTGATTTCATTAGCCGCATCTTTTTGAGCTTGGATTTTTTTACCTAAGCTTTTTTGTTGAGCAGCTAATAATTTTTTGTTGCTGTCGTCAGCAACCATCGCTAAACCATTTGGTACTAGATAGTTTCTAGCATGCCCAGCTGATACGTTAACGATTTCTCCGATGTTCCCTAGAGTAGGAACTTTTTCAGTCAAAATAACTTTCATATAGTATCTCCTTCATCTTTTTTTCTGTTTATAAAAAATTTTCTAAAATCAAACCATAGATCAAAGATCCCAACCAGGGCCAAGAACTTTGAAGCTAATAAAAGCGTAAAAGCAATAAATAAAGTTTTTATGAAACCACCAATCTTCAGAAACTTAAGGAAGTCATTATAGACTCCAAAGCCTTGGAAAAGATAAAACACTCCAAGACAGTATAGAAGATTGCGGCCAACCACTTCTGATCCTTCTGGCAATCCGTGATCTGCTCCCAGTAATAAAACTAAAGAGAGAATCAAGGGATAAACGAAAAAATCAGGCACTTTGAAATAAGTTAAGTCCCGCAAGCTAAAAGCGTAGCTAATTTTATATCTCCAGACGACTGAATTGCGAAGAGTGACATACAAACTGATCCACAATCCAAAGTAAGAGACAATAAAAACGATCAAGGGAAGAGAGCTGTAAATATCGTTAATAAGCACTTCCGGCTTACTGACGAAATCATCAAAGGCTCTTTCTTCTTCTCCAGATATTTCTGAAGATTCTTGCTTGTTCTTTTTTAACTGCATCATAACCATCGAAACATTTTTACTTATTTCACCTTTGAGCGACGTAGGACTCAAGTGATCAAAACCTAAAAGCAATGAACCTAATAAAACGACCAGAATAAGTCCGGTGTTAATTAAGCCTTTAACGGGATTGATGTTGCGAAAAATAATTTCAGCAATCAATAACGCGTAAAGAAAGGCAATTAAGTATAGTTCAGCAATGTGCCCAGGAAAGCCTTTAACCAAAGAGCTTGCTGTCCAAAGTAATCCAATTGAAAAGCTTGCTACTGCAAAAGTCATGAGGCGACCATACAGTAAAAAAGCCACGGCAAGAGGAACCGGAGCAAAAACACTCATTGGAAAAAATGAACAAAGGGCAATCGTCATGAGTGCCAAAAACAAAAGTTTTGGAACAGATGAATGATTGTCAAATAAATGTGAGCTTCGTTCAACTTTAGTCATTTGCTATTATTGCCTGCTCTTAAGCTCTATCTGCCGTGTGGTTAGATAGGTAGCTTGAAATCCCAAGATTTCTTGCTTGCTTAATTGCCGTGTTAGCAAATCTCTGGTGTTTTTTAGAGATACCAGAAACGCGAGCTGGAGAAATTTTTCCGAACTCCGAAACTAACC
>Ga0213919_1000665_pt1 | contig 14289 bp, 13 predicted proteins | sample McNCre317MG_FD_161056 | JGI IMG/M metagenome (GOLD analysis project Ga0213919, IMG submission 161056) | Freshwater microbial communities from McNutts Creek, Athens, Georgia, United States - 3-17 MG | ecosystem: Environmental > Aquatic > Freshwater > Creek | place: USA: Georgia | collected... | reverse complement strand
TTGTGGCGACCGGCACGCTGTACTTCGTGATCGGTCACCCAATCGCGTGGATGCCCTGCCCGATCGCGAACCTGGTCTGCGTGGTGGACGGAATCAACACGGCGTTCAACCTCGCACGCATTTTCGATAACGCGTGCCTGAGTTTCCTTGAGGTCATCAAGCCGAGCGTCACGGCCACGACGTACAACGGTTCGTTCACGGCTGTGGCCGGGTAACACGTGACGATTCGCTGGACGCAACTGGGCAGTCGCCTCACCAGCACTGCCCAGACGCAGTGGGCCCCACAACTCGGGGTCCACGATGCGAACAGCAACCCGCCGCTGCCGCTCGGTCAGGGATACATCGACGGCGCAGGGAACCTACGGCCCCTCCTGACGGGTAGTGGCGGGATCAGTGTCATCACCGAGGTCGATCAGGCCGCACCGCTTCCATTCTCCGGAAGTGCCGACGCTGACATTGTCGTCAGCATGGTGCAGTCCGACGCCCTGCCGTTCACTGGCAGTGGCGATATGTCCGTGGCCAGTTCGGCCGTCACGCTCGATCAAGCGGCCACGATCACGGCAGTTGGTAGTGCGACCGCGACACTCCAGGAGCAGCTGAACCAGGCGGCGGCCTTGCCACTTGCGCAGGCTGGCACGATGACGGTGAGTCTGACCGTCACTGCGACGGGCACACTCCCGTTCAGTGGCGCGGCCACGCTCCAGGTGCCCGTACAGGTGGCGGGTGCTGGCGCCATCGTCATGACCAGCAGTGGCGCGGCCACGGTCACGACGCATGTCGCGCAGTCGGCAACGATCACGGCAGTGGGTAGTGCCACCGCCACGGTCACCACGCATCTTGACCAGGCCGCGACGATCCAGCTGGTCGGTAGTGCGACGGCCACGGTGCAGGAGCTGCTGAACCAGGCGGCAACCGTCGTCATGACGGGTAGCGGGACCATGACGAACCCGGTTGTCATGGCTGGTGCCTCAGCGCTGCCCCTGTCTGCCGTCCAGGACTTTGACGACCCCATTGCGCTCACGTCGGCCGGCACGCTGCCCCTGACGGCCATTGGGCAACTCACGGTCGATCTGAAGGTCACAGCAAGTGCCGCCCTACCGATCGTGGGCAGTGGCACCCTGACCCACCCAGTGGTGGCGGCAGGCGCTGGCGCCATCGTCATGACGGGCAGCAGCACGGCCACGGTCACGACGCACCTTGACCAGGCGGGGACCATCACGGTCACGGGCAGCGGGACACTGTCCGATCCGATCGTAGTCAATGGGACTGCCACCCTGCCGTTCACTGGCCAGGGCACGATCAGTCAGCAGTCGTCGATCACCGTCACTGCCGCGTCAGCACTTCCGATCTCGCAGACGGCGACGGCAACCGTTCGCCTCACCGTGGACGCCCAAGGGGCGCTTGCCCTGACTGGCAGTGCCACCTTGGGCGTGGACACGCCGACCCTGACCCTGTCGGCAGATCGCCCCTTGCCGTTCAGTGGCCAGGCGCAGCTGGACGTTCACGTCACGGTAGACGCGGACGCTCGCCTGCCACTCAGAGCGGTTTCGCCGGTCATTGTGCAGATTACCGGCGGCGGGAAGTTCAAACAGGTCGTGGTCGACTGGCCCAAGCGGAAACCAAAGATCCGCGAGGTGCACAGCGCTGGACGCCTGAAGATGTCTGGCCGTTCTGCCATGGCGACCAGCTGGGATCAGCGGCGTGGTCACGGTGCCGGTCAGATCATGATCAAGAGCCGGGCGTACATGTACGTCGAGCCCATGCCGACGCCCATGTACATCCCACCGCCGGTCATCATCGCCGACGGCGCAGGACGCCTGGCCCTGCAGGTGTCGTCGACCATGAACGCTGGCGAGATCACCCTGCATGCGTTCAACCGCATTGTACTACGCGGTTTCGGCCACATGCAGACGGAAGAGACCTACACCGAAGACGAGCTCATGCAAGTGGTGCAGGCCGCCGTGCAGGCCGTCGCCGACGAATTGGCGGCGTAGTGTACAAAACGATGGACCAATGCTATACTTTCCTCCATCAGCCATCCGGCAGCTGTGATGCCGGCTCCTCGTGGGAAGCCCATCCCAGAACGGGCAGGACACCATGTTGACCGAACAAGAGTTGGCCCAGTTCGCTGAGCTCGCCAAGAAGTTCGAGATGCCGCAGCTTGACACCGTGAAGGGACTCGTCCAGACGCACCTGCATCCGGTGTTTCAGGCGATCAATGACGGTGGCCGCGCGGCGGCCAATCAGACGAACAAGCAGCGGCTCGAAGAACTGACCGGGCAGGTCACGCAACTGACGGAGCAGAAGTCCGCTCTGGATGGCGAGATCCGCTCACTGCGGGACAAGTCGCCGGACGTGAAGGAGCTGACGCTGCGGCATGAACAGGCCCTGGCCGATCTCAAGCAGCAGCACACCACGGAACTTGCTACGATGCGTGGACAGCTCGTGACCTCGCACCGTGGCCGCGCTGTGGCGGACCTCGTGGCTGAGCTCACGTCGGACAAGTTCAAGGTCGACCCGGAGTACGCCAACACGGTAATCGCGCAGCGCCCTGACGTGCTGAACCGCCTGAAGGTCGGGCAGGACGGTACGACCAGCGTGCTGCAGCAGGGCCAGCAGGAGTTGACGATCACCCCCGCCCCCGGGCGGACGGCCATCGGTCACCTCGCCGAGGAGCTGGCCGGGACCATTGACGATCGCTGGAAGCGGTCCGGCGTCGATCGCGGACCGAACGCAACACCGGGTGGCGCCGCCGAATCGGCGCGGTTTGAACAGCTGCGCAGCTCGGTGAGAGCGACCGATGAAGCGCGGCAGGCAGCGAAGCAGAACGCCCAGTCAGGGCTCGCGCGGTTGCGTGGGACCACGATGGCTGAGGCGTAACACTCACGGAGCATTCCCATGCCCATCAGCAAGGCGACCCTTCTCTCGTCGACGCAGGCGTACGCGCCCGTGTTCGATGGAGAAATCGACCACTCGGCGCAGATTCCGATCAACGTGACTGCGCTCACGACGGCGGAAGTTGACTCGGCCGGCTATCTCAAGCCGGGCGTGCCGTTCGCGAAGGACGGCACCACGGTCGGTGCCACCGACACCGTCTTCGGTGTCTCGATCGAACCCATCAAGGTTGCGACCGGCAATTCGGCCGGTGCCCTTTCCGCGGCGTCCGCTGCTTTCGAAATCGGCCTCGGCATCGCCGGCGTCGTCAAGAAGGCGCTCGCCGAGACCAACCTCGGCCGATCGTACACGGCTGATGAAATCGCTGGCTTCGCCAAGGCTGGCTGCCAGATCACGCTGCTCTAACCGAGGACCTGAACCATGACCATGGCTTCCTGGTATGGCCAGCTGGCGACGGTCCCCACGACCGCGGCTGAGCTGACCGTCATCGCCCAGACCGTGAGCCCGTATGATGCGGGCCAGCTGCTCTGGGACGTCTTCTTCCCGCGTCGGAACGTCGGCTCGGTGAAGCTCGACAGCATCAACCTCCCGCCCATCCGCAAGTACACCGCCGATCGGCGTGAGTGGAACGCGCGGGGCCGGTTCATTCCGTACGACACCCCGTCGATGGCGGAACTCGAGATGGTCCCGATCGAGAGCTACTTCAAGCTCGGCGAACGGGAAATGCAGCACCTGCGCGAGCGCTTCGTCGGCAACCAGGCGATGGTGTTCGACATGATCAAGAACCAGCTCCCGGACCGGGCGGCGGAACTCTCGCGGGCGAACTATCGCCGCATCGAGGTGGACGCCTTCACGGCCTGGGCGACGGGCAACATCACCGCGCGTAACGCCACGACGGGTGCCGCGACGACGTTCTCGTTCGGCTTCGACAACGCGCGGTACCAGACGGCCGGCACGGCGTGGACCGGCGGTTCGTCGGGCACGGCGTACACGAACTTCATCGCCTGGATCCAGTCGGCGATCGACCTCGGCATCCCCGTGGCCGGCGTCATGCTGCGCACCTCGACCCTCGAGGCGATCCGGAGCTCGTGCCCGAATCCGTTCTTCGGGTTCGACGCGTCGGCGAAGGTCCCCGTCACGCTGACCCAGCTCCAGACGATGGTGCAGGATCAGCTCGGCGTGCCGATGCAGTTCTACCGCAACGAGCACACCGTCGACACGTTCGCGACGGGCACGCAGGTGCACACGAACACGAAGCTGTGGCCGGCGCACACGATCGCGGTCGTCCCGCAGGGCGAATCGATCGGCTACACGGCGTTCGCGCCGGTGGCCCGTGCGTTCGACATCGCCTCGGCGGTGCCGGAGGCCAAGATCGACCTCAACGGCCAGACGGTGTACATGGAAGAGGGCAACGGCGGACGCGACCTGACGGTGGAATGCCAGGTCAACGCGCTCCCGGTGCCGGTCGAGACGAACGTGTACGTGATCGACGCGGGCATCTGATCGCCCGCTTCCACCTGAGCAGCAACGGGGGTCGTTGGGGGAGTGACCCTCTGGCGACCCCCGTTGACCTGGAGACCTGCAATGCGGATCCTTCGTGGTATTCGACTTGACGTGGCGTTCTTTGCGCCCGGCCAAGAAGAGGAATTGCTGGAGATTGCCGCGGCTGGTGGTCGCGTCGATTTCCAGCGCTTGCTGGACAAAGGCTGTATCGACGAACTCCCGGGTGCGGCGGTGGCCGCGCCACTGTCATCGGAGCCCGAATCTCCGGTGCCGGTCGCGGTGCCGTCGCAACCCGAACCGTCTGAACCGGAAGGAGTGACGGATGGCGAAGAGTCTGGAGAATCACGCCCTGCTGAGTCCGCAGGCGAAGCTCCTGAGGTCGGAGGAACTGACGGCGCATCGGCAAGTGGCGGAGAGCCTGCTGCTGACGAGCGACCTGCAGGCCCCCGGCGCGCTGGCGGCACCCGGCGCCGCTGATCAGTACGAAACCGCGTTGGTCCTGCAGGTGAACTTCCAGGTCGCCGCCGGCGTGGAAGGGTACCTGATGCAGCAGGCCCGGCGCGGTGCACGACACTTGATCTACCGCGGTACGAACCGGCTGAGCCACGTCAATCGACAGTCCTTGGAGATGATCCGTGCACTGAAGATTGCCGCGGGGGTCCTGTGAGCTACGACGTCCGGCTCCAGGTCTTTCGTGAAGCGACCACGACGCCGTCTGGCACGCAGGAAGCCAGCGGTGTCTGGACGCCCACGCCCGGCGTACCACAGAAGACCATCCTGTATGACGGTCCGGCCGACGTGCAGGATGTTCTTGACCGCGATGACCGTGACACCTCGGGACTTCCTGCCCCGCAGGCCAACGGCGTCGCGTTTTTGCAGATCGAGACCGACATCGGGAAAATCGACGTTGGCGACAAGTGCCTGATCTTCTGGTCCGACCGATCGCAGGAACAGGCGCTCGTCGTTGAAGTGCGCCGTCTCGATGGGTCACTCATGTTGAACCGTCTTCGCCCGTCCTAATGCCCGTCTCGAATCGCAACCTTCGCCTGTTCAAGTCCGGACTCATTGAGAGCCCGGACATGCGGCGTGCGTTCCGCGAAATCGAGATGACGGACCACGAGCTCATCGGTGAAGTGCTGGCAGAGTTCAAGCGGGATCTGCTGCGGTTCCTGAAGGGTTACACCAATAGGACGCGGCCGGGCGACTACCGCGCCCAGTTCACGCACAAGATGTTCGAGGGCAAGCGGGCACCTGACCGTGATCGGGTGGAGTGGTCGGTGTTTGCCAAGTGGTGGAACTCGCCACGGCCGGCACACCCCGGCGGTTGGGCCGACATCACGCATGAACTGATGAACAGCTACAAGATCGACATCGAGACGACAGGCTCAGGCGATTTCACGATCACCGTGCGTAATGAGTCTGAGCACGCCAAGTTCGTCGAAGCCATGGCTGGGTTCTGGGTGGTCAACGGCATTTTCGATCCAGGCAGCAAGGCCATGCGGATGTTGGAGCAGATCTTCAACTACTTCAACACCGGAAATCTCGCAGGGACTGGCAAGCGGATCCGCCGAAACATCAGCGTCACTGAAGGTCAAGACAGCACGTCAGCGCGCGTGCGTGGAGAATCCGAATGAGCTTCCGCCCCATGATCAGCACGACCGGCTTGTGGCAGCAGCTCAAGGCGCGGTTGCTGGCCGACGCGACCCTGCAGACGTTGCTGTACGGGATCGGACACGTGTACGTGGAAACCGACGACTACGGTTCGCCAGAAAGGGCGGAAGGTTTGCCCTGGGCGCGTATCGTCATTGCCCCAGCGACGGGGTTGTGGGACTCGCCCGATGCACCAGGTTTGCTGCACCACCAGGCGTTCATCGTGCGGGCCGAATGCAACAAGTTTTCCGGGGCCGGGTACGACCCACAGTTGGCCCTGGAAGGTCTGCACCAGCAAGTGTTGGCCTTACTGGACAACCACACGCCAGATCCTCTGCCCGGTGTCGCGACACGTGTGGCCTTCCCCATCTTCCTGCAGCGCATGATCGAACCCCGGCTCTTGTGGGACGATGCGCGGCAGTTGTACTTCATGACGGCCGAGTACCGCTGCGAGGTCACGACGTCGTAGGGGCGTGTACAGCGGTCACGCCGTCGTGTTAGATTCGCATAACGCCTGGACTACTAAGGAGTCGCCATGCCCAAGGACCCGAAGCCCGCAGCGTCAACGATCGCCTTCGCGATCGTCCGCTGCTTTGCCGTCACGGAACCCGACGGTACGCAACACTACTTCACTCCGGCGTCTGACGTGGCCCACGCTGCGTCGGTCATGAGTGATGACGACATCCAGGCGCGCCTGGAGTCCGGGGTACTCGAACTCGTCGAGGTCCCCGCCACCACCCCGTCAGTGGAGTAACTGACCATGCCCGGCATTACCCCGTTTACCCTGACCCAGGCGCTCCAGTCAGTCGGTGTGGCTGAAATCTTCCTGGGCGATCCGATGACGCCCGGTGGTATGACCACGCTCGGCGCCACGGAAGGCACGATCGAAGTCACGGCCACGCAGACGCTCAACGAACTCGTGGCGCCGGAACTGACCGGCAACGTGGCGCACGCCGCGACGACGACCGTCGACAAGGTCAGCGTCAAGTGCAGCGTCATCCTCGGCGACGCGACCCTCTACCCCAAGATCAGTCCGTGGGGCACGAAGGGCGGCGGTCACTCGATTCCGCAGGCCGTCAGCACGACCGGCGTCCTCATCATCCCGCGTGCCGAGGTCGGCGGCAGCCTGACCTGGGACACGTCGGGTACCCCGCAGTGGAAGCGCACCGCCGGTAACGGCGTGTCCGCGGCCACGGGGGCTGGCGCGGCGCCGGTCAACGCCGTGTGGCTCTGGAAGGCGGTGCCGACGTTCGGCAACCTGCCGTTCCAGTACGCGAACGGCGGCAAGGTGCTGGTCGAAGTGACCTTCACCGCGATGTTCGACGCCTCGAAGCCGGAAGGCTACAAGGTGTTCTACATCGGCGACCCGCGCGCGATCAGCCCGACGCCCGTCAACGTCCAGCTGTAACGATCTGCCATGATCACAGCCTCGACGGCTGAGGATCAGGCCCGTGCACAAACGGCTCTGCGGGCGGCGTTCGACACGCCGCCTGCAACCGTTAGCAATGTGGCCTCGGTTCTCGACCTGGAGACGTCGAGCCTCTTCGAGTTTCACGGCCGTTTGTACGTGGTCAAACCGTTGTCGTGGAAAGACGGGTTGGTCCTGCAAAAGCTGTGGCACCGCCTGGAGGCGTTGCGGCGCGCTCCCAATGACCTGACCGCCGTTCAGGAACTGTACGACCTCATGCAGGCGTTTGTCGGCATGGTGAAGTCGCTGGTCAAACCGAAGTCGTGGGCAACCCGCCTGATCTGGCGCTGGCATAACCCGTTCGAGCAGTGCACCGAACAGGAGCTGGGCGAGATCATGGGTTTTTTCTCCGCGTGCCGGATGAAGTCGAGCATAAAGTTCCTGGCCGAGAACCAGGATCCCCCGCGCCAACTATTGACGCGCTTGATGACCTCACCCTCTTCGTCCGGCATTTTCCTACGTGGTGCAACGCCGCAGGACAGCCCCTCTCCTGGCGACACTATGTCTACGGCCTGAGTGCGATTAGCCGGCACACGGCGAGAGACGCCATCGCCAATTTCCGTGTGCAGTCGATTTCGCAAGCGGCCGAGACGAAAGATCGTCTGGATTGGCTCAACGAACAGAAACTGCTTGCGGGGTATTGACGCATGGCCCTGATCCAGAAGCTCCGTATCCTGCTTGACCGTGCCGCCCTGGCGGACCTCCAAAAGGAGGCCGCCGCGGCGAGCGCCATGGTCGCCCAGCAGCTCACCAAGGAACTTGGCGCTGGGAAGTCGGCCGAGCAGGCCGTCCTGAAGTACGCCACGCGGCTCAGGGCAACCTTCGAGAAGATGACGGCGCAACTCCGTGAGAACTTGGCCAAGGGCCTGATCTCTCAGGAGCAGGCGGAAGCGTCGGCCAAGCAATTTGCCGACAAGTTCACCGGGAAACTCGCCCAGGAACTGAAGGCGACCAAGGGCCTGACGCGGCAGACCAGGGAAGCCGTCATGGAGATGGCCATCCCGAAAGACGCCGAGCTCGCGATGGCCGTTGATAAGTTCAGCTCGCGTCTTGCGAACCGACTGAACTCCAAGGTTACGGCAATCCGGAGCAAGCTCAACGCCCTGAATAACCCGGATCTGATGAAGATTCCGACGTTTTCTGAGGTACGGTCAAACCTCAGCAAATCGAAGGAGATGGAATTCTTCAAGATGGCGAAGGGCGATCGGTCGCTGATGAACCAGTACATCAGTGAGTACGTCAACCAGATCCGCGCCTCAAAGGCGACACTGACCGAATCCGGTGAGTTGCTCAAGCGCCTGGGCTTCAACGTCCGTGGCCTGTCGCAGGAGTACGCGGAACTGGGTGTCCGTGTACCCAAGGCAACGACGAGCTTCTGGGCACAGATCAAGGCGGGTAATCTCCTGGGTGCTGGTGTCCAGGGGTTGACTGGCATCTTCAAGGGCTTTGCCGGTCAGTTGACGGCCGTTACGGTCGCGTACAAGGCGGTCCAGTTTGCGCAGGAGTCTGTGAAGACCGCTGCTGAGACTGAGGCAACGTACAGCCGTCTGTCAGTCATCCTCGCTGACTTCGGTATCAAGATCCGTGAGGTGTGGCCTGAAGTCAAGCAGTTGACCGACCGCCTCGGAGGATACGGGTACAACCCGACGTTCACCGCTGAGGTGCTCGGCACGCTCGTGTCCATCACGGGTGACTACCAGAAGTCCCTGAAGGCCGTCCCCACGGTACTTGACCTGGTCGTGGAAAAGCACTGGCAGTGGGAACTCGCTGCCCGTAGTGTGGGTCGTGCGATCATCGGTGATTCGACGAACCTGCAGCGTCACGGTATCTTCCTCGACAAGACCCGTGACCAGTTGCAGCAGCTCATCGAGCGCTTCGGTGGTGCCGCGGCCGCCCGCAGTAACACCCTGCAAGGGACCCTTGACCGGATCAGTGTCGCCTGGTGGCGTATCCATCGGTCGATGGGTGCCGTGATTGCACGGTCTGCTACGACGTCAGGAACGACCAACGTCCTGATGACGGTCATGGAGCAGATGAACGCCGTCATTGAGCAGTCATCCGGCATGATCGATCTGCTGATGGCGGGGCTTCGCGGTTTGCTTGGCATCATGGCCGTTATCGCGGTCATGGCGCGTGGCTTTATGACGTCGTTCAATATCGTGGCCAACACGGTCTACAGCATCGTGAACCTGATCCCACTCATCTGGGCTGGATTGGCCAACGGTGCTGACCTCGCGATGGAGAAGTGGACCGTCCTGTGGCGTGGCATGTACGACATCGCCCTGGCCGGCGTGGAGAAGGTCGCCAAGCTGTTCGACAAGATCACGGGCAATAAGTTCGGTTGGGCGGCGCAGGTGCAAGAGATTCGTCGGTTTAACGCCGGTGCCACGGCGAACGCGACGGCTGGTGGTGACAAGCGCCGTCGCGACTCCATGAATGAGGCCACCCAGACGTACATGGATCGGGTCAAGGGCGCGTGGGGGAGCATGCTGCCGCAGGATGAAGACTCGCTCTTGCAGGACATTCCGATCGGCACGGCGGGTAAGATCAAGGCCCGTGAAGAACAGCAGATCCGTCAACGGATCTTGGCACTTCGTAAGAACGCCCTGAGTAACGACAAGGCGCGGTCTGACGAGGCCATGGCGGCCTTGGACAAGATGTACAGTGAACAGCAGAAGCGTCTTGGCGAAATTGATCCGAAAAATGAAGGAAAGAAAATCGACGTCGAGAACCACCTGACCGCGATCGAAAAGATCCGTGAAGACCTCGCCAAGAAGCAGAAGAACGATGAGAAGGCGGCGAATGCCGACTCTGAGCGGCGGGACCGCATCGCGTTGCTGCGGAAGGTCGCGCTGCTCGACAAGGACAAGGAGCGGAACAAGGCGCTTGCTGAACTCGGCAAGATTCAGGATCATATCAACGGTCAGTTGAAAGTGACCAACGTGATGTCTGAACGGTATTTCGTTCTGCAGGAGCAAAGCCTGGAGATCGACAAGATCCGGTCCGACGTCAAGGAGAAGGACCTGAAGGCGCTTGAAACCGAGATCGAGCACCTTGACGAGATGGTCGAGCTCGACGTGGACCGCGAAAAGTCCATGCTGCGCCTGGCCGTCATCCGCGACGACCTGCACAAGCGAGCCAAGGATCAGACCAAGACGGAGGATGAGCGACTTCGTATCGCGAAGATGTTGCTGGCCACCGACAAGGCGTACCAGCTCCAGGATGACCGGACAGACAAGGAGATGGACCTTCTGGCAGAGCAGCTGAAGAACGGTGACAAGCGCCGGTCTGCCGAAGAGCGTCTTCTTTCGATCAAGGCCAAGATCAACCGCGAACTGACGACGGGGAACATCACGTCAGAGCGTGAACTGCGACTGCGCCAGCAGATGCTGAAGGTCGAGGAACTACTCGAAGGGCGTATCAGCATTCGGTCCATGAAGCAAGCGGTCGGCGCCATCGGTACGATGATCAAGACGCCGGGTGCACGCGAGAAGGCACTGAAGGCCAATCTTGAGCTGCAGGAGAAGATCACGGCTGCGCTCCAGAAGGAAGGCTTCAACACGGAAGACCTGATCCAGCTGAACGCGATCTTGCTGGAGCTGAAGAAGCAACAGCACAAACTCACCGAGCCCCTCATGGGGATCAAGGAAGGATTTCTCGACAGCATCGCGACGGACGGTCCACAGATTGCCCTCGACGCAGCGGCCAAGGTGGCCACGGCGTGGGAGTCGTCGTTCAGTCGAATCTTCAGCAGTGCCAAGAACCTTGGCCGCAACATGAAGGCGGCCTTGGCTGACATCCCGAAGTCCATGCTGGCCGCCCTGACCGGTGCCATGGCTGACATCGCGAAGAAGCACGTGACGGAGAACGTCGCCTTCGCGATCGAACAGACGGCGAAGGGTTTCGGCGCCTTGGGCGACATGGACGCACCGGCGGCTGGTGCCTACTTCAAATCTGCCGCTGAACACTTGGCGGCTGCCGCGGCGTGGGGTGCGTTGGGTGGTGCGTCAGCGGCCGCGACGGGTGGACTGTCCGGCGGTCGTGGTGGTCAGGGGTCGGGCGCCAAGGCCGACAAGAGTCAGACGCAAGTAGGACCCGAGATCACCATCGTGATCGACGGCGTAGACCCGAAGAATCCGCGACATCAGGCGCTGCTGGGCCAGACGATGCGGAAATACCAGGAACGGTACGGCGTGCCGATCAACGTCGTCCAGGGCAACGGTGGAGTGTCGCGATGAGCTTGTACCTGATTCCGTCGGTCACCTACAATGCGGTGACGATCAACTTCACGGTGCCGTCAAAGCCGTTTGGCCTCGTCAGCCGCGGCGTTGGCGGCTTCGACAAGTCAGCGGCTGGCATCCCGGCCGCGTACGAGATTCGCCGAGAACAGCTGCTCAAGTGGACCTTGACGTTCCTTGAGTCGGAATGGTCATCCGTCGAGGCGTGGCTCCGCTGGGCCCAGCAGACGGCCGGCAGCTTCACGTTCAAGCCGGACAAGGCACAGCCGGGTACGTCGTACACCGTCTACCTCGAAGAACCCGCCATGGGGCAGGACATTGCCCCCACGCGACGCACTGACTATATTGGAGCCTTCGACCTCGCCATGACGTTCCGGCGTACGACCAACACGGCCTTCACCAACACGATCCTCTGATGACAGTCCTTGGCGCACAGCGGGTCACGTTCTACCAGGACGACGACACCACACCGTTGTCCGGAACGCCGACTTGCACGACAGATCCTGCTGGGACCCGCCCGTATCTGAAGTACATTCTCGAGACGGCGGAATCCGAAATCAACTTCAAGGAAGGCAAGTCCGTCATCGGTCAGGTCAACCTTGAGATTGTCGATGTCCGGACGGACGCCACGGATCAGACGACGGGCTGGTTCACGGCGCTCATCTCGACGGGTATCAACACGTCGATCCTTGGCCGTCGCTGCCTGGTTGAGCAGCAGGCGGCCAACGGCAGTTGGTACGTGCTCCTCAACGGGATCGTGAGCAGCTGCGTCCTGGACGCCAACATGGTCGTGTACCATCTCGAGATCCGCGACATGCGGGAACGGGAGCGCGACCAGAAGATCTTCGCCAGCAGCCAGCACGGCGTCTTGCCCTGGGGACCGATCACCGGGTACGGGAAGATCAAGAGCAGCAACACGGGTGGTACCTCAGACTTCGTCGTGCCCCCGTTTGGGGGCATTGAAGCCTGGTACAAGCCCAGTCGTCAGCAGTTCGTTCTGTGGGAACCCTACGAGGTGGATGACACCCTGTGGGCGCTGATGCAGCAGTTCATGTACGGGATCACCACGGCAGCCCCTGGTGGCCTGGGTGATGTCCTGAGCTTCACTACTAAGCTTTCACAAGTCGAACTCAGGTGGACCGCCTGGCAGGACAAGTACAAGTGGTACGGTGGGCAGGACTACTACCCGTCCACGTGGAACACGATCAGCAACATGAACCTGGCCGTGCCGGCCCCCGAGCGTCCGCTCTTCGAGTGGAAGAACGTCGGGAGCCGCCTGCGTGGGTTCAAGCGGGCCATTACGGCGATCAACGTCGACATGAGTTCTGGTCCGTTGCCCGCAGCCAATGACTTCATCTGGCTGCACGTCGTGTCGAAGGCGGCACCCACGGACACGGCACCGATCTACCTGTCGCAGAACTTCGGTGAATTGCTGAAGGACATCTACGACGGCAAGTACTCCGACCCTGACGCGCCGAAGATTCCGTACGACAGCGCGGCCATGACCGCCCTGATCAAGGACACGACCTACTGCAACGCGATCATCACGGAACCCGTGGAAGATCGTCGTTCATGGGTCGAGGAGAATATCTACAAGCCCCTGGGCTACGCCCCGGCCCTGACGCCGCAGGGGACGGTCGCCCCGATCAAGTACAGCCTGCCGGATGCGTCGGTCAGCCTGCTGCAGCTTGACGATACCAACGTCAAGACGGCCAGTTGGTCGCACGACATGGAAGAGGTCGTCACGAAGGTCAGCTTCACCTACAACCGTGACATAACGACGTTCATGCAGGGATGGACGGCCAGCAACGGGATTCCTCTCGTCAGCCGTGAAGTGCTCCACGAGCAGATCAGCGTGGACACGACTGTGTTCGGCGAACGGGTGCTTGAGTACAAGCCCGTCACCGTCCGGTCGGTCACGAACAACCAGAACGGCGCGCCGATCAACGGCGACGTCGCGTCTGAGCTGGGGACGAAACTCGCGGTGGCTCGATCGTTCGACGCGATCAACCGCTTCAGCCAGGGTGCGCAGCGGATGGAGGTGGAAGCCATTCGTGACGCGGCCGGCGTCAGTGCGTTGCAGGTTGGTGACTGGGTCATCATCGCGGTGAGCTGGTTGCCGGACTATATCTCGCAGAAGCGTGGCATCAATCGCCTGGCGCAGGTCACGAAGATCAAGGACCTGAACCCGAACGTCCGGAGCCTGACGCTCCTGGACGCGGGTCCGCAGGCACAGCCGCTGGTCAATGCCACGGTGACCGGGATCACGGCGAACAACACGACGGGGTGCATTGAAGCCACCGTGACGGTGATTCCGCCCGTGACCAACGTCACGGTCAATGTCGAATTCCAGGTGGCCATTCAGCCGACGATGCCGGCCTCAGGTGAGAACGGCAAGTATCTCCTGATGGCCGTCACGGCGACCACGGCGACGGTCACCTCAGATCCCATGGCACCGGGTGCTGTGTGCTGGGTCCGGTATCGGACGGTGGCAGAAGGTCGTCGTCCGTCTGCCTGGTCGACGCCGGTGAGCGT